>Ga0207677_10000118_pt1 | contig 64771 bp, 49 predicted proteins | sample KBSMisM42_FD_184311 | JGI IMG/M metagenome (GOLD analysis project Ga0207677, IMG submission 184311) | Miscanthus rhizosphere microbial communities from Kellogg Biological Station, Michigan, USA - KBS Miscanthus M4-2 (SPAdes) (version 2) | ecosystem: Host-associated > Plants > Roots >...
GTCGTTGCGTACGGCAAAATCCTGCCTGCCAGTCTGCTGACGATTCCCGCGCACGGATTCATCAACGTTCACGCCTCGATCCTGCCGCAGTACCGCGGCGCGGCGCCGATTCAGCGCGCGATCGAGCACGGCGAAACGACGACCGGCGTCACGATCATGCGCGTCGATGAAGAGCTCGATCACGGCGCGATGCTGGCCATCGAAACGACGGAGATCGGTCCCGACGAACGGACGCCGTCGCTCGCATCGCGCCTGTCGAAAATCGGCGCCGAGGCATTGCTGCGCGTGTTGGCGACAATGCCGGAGGGAACACCGCAGGATCACGCCGCGGCGACTTACGCGCCGAAGATCGAGAAGAGTGAAGGCGCGATCCATTGGAACGATCCGACCGCGACGATCTACAACAAGTTCCGCGCCTTCGATCCGTGGCCGGGCATTTTCGCCGGCGATCTGAAACTGATCGATGTCGCGCCCGCGAGCGGCCACGGCACTCCGGGAGCGATTCTCAGCACGAGCCACGACGGTGTCGTCGTCGCCACCGGCGACGGCGCGCTCCGCCTGATCACCGTGCAGCGTCCCGGCAAGCCGAAGGCGGCGGCATCGGACGTCCTGCGCGGTTTGAGCCGGCTATGAACGAGCGCCGGCGCGCACTCGAGCTTCTGCGCCGTATCGAGCGCGAGTCGGCGTACGCATCGCTGCTGCTCATCAACGAATCCGGCTTCGTGCGCACGCTCGTCCTCGGCGTTCTTCGCTGGCGTTCGCGGCTCGATTTCGCCATCGATGCATTCGCGAAAGGCGCCATCGAGCCGGAGATCCGCGACATCATCCGCCTCGGCGCGCTGCAACTGCTGTTCATGCGCGTCGCGCCGCACGCCGCGGTCGGCGAAACCGTCGCGCTCGTGCCGTTGCGCGCGCGCGGATTCGTCAACGCCATCCTGCGCAAGATTTCGAAAAACGCGCCGGAGCCGGCCGACGTCGCCACGCGCACGGCGCATCCGCAATGGCTGATCGATCGCTGGACGCGTTTCTACGGAGCGGACCGCGCAGCGCAGATCGCTGTGGCGAATCAGGAGTTGTCATATCCCGACGCCATGACCGACTCCCCGCCGCCGGATGCAACGCCATCCGCGCTCGTGCCCGGAATGTGGAAACTGACCGGATCGAGCGCCGGCGTCGACGGACTCGCGCTCGATGAAGGCAGCGCCGTCATCGCCGACATCGCCGCCGCGGCAGGCAATGACGTGCTCGACCTCGCAGCCGCGCCGGGCGGCAAATCGCTGGTCATGCGCGCTCGCGGCGCGCGTGTCGTCAGCAACGACGTTTCCATTTCGCGGCTTCGGCCGTTGATCGGACAATCGAACGCGATCGTCGTTAGCGACGGTCGGCAGCCGTCATTCGCGCGGCAATTCCAAGTAGTCCTGCTCGATGCGCCGTGCAGCGCGACCGGCACCATTCGCAAGAATCCGGAAATCAAATGGCGGCTGCGCGAAGACGATTTGCCGTCGTTCGCCTCGCTGCAGAAACAGCTTCTGACCTCGGCGCTCGATCTCGCCTCGGAGACGGTCGTCTACTCAACCTGCTCGTTGGAACCCGAGGAGAACGACGATGTGGTCGAGGATGTCCTTCGCACGCGCAACGACTTCGTCCGCACCGATGCCGCGAAATTCGTCAACGCGAACGTGGCGCGATGGGTGGAGAACGGCGTGCTGCGGCTGACGCCCGACGCGGGCACGGATGGGTTTACCGCGCATGTCCTCGATCGTCGGTCCTAGCTACGCGGCTAGCTCGTCGCTGTCCGTCCGCTGACGGGGCCTGACAGCGAGCTGGGCGCATTGACATTCGCGCCGTCGTCGACGCCGACGCCGAGGCGGTCGACCAGTTCGCCGCCGAGCCAGCCGGTGACGAGCGCGATTCCGACCGCGACCGCCGCGAGGACGATCGGCAGCGTGCCCGGCGCGCTCGGATTTCCACGCCGCAGCCACCAGCTAAGTGCGAACAGTCCGACGACGACCACGTTGCCGATGCCGTGCAACGCGCCGATCCGCTTAGCTCGCGTGCCGCCTGGGATGCCGAGAAAATCGATGAGCCCGAACACCGCCGCGAGCAGGCCGGCGATGATCCCGGCCGCGATCATGTAGAACGACGCCTGGAGAAGTGCCGGCCGGTTCGTACCGATGGCGATGAGGTCGAAGAACAACGCCATGCCGAGGACGCCCAGCGGGAAAACGATCAGCATCTGGTGAATGGGATGACCGAACAGCTTTGCGCGTGCTTCCATCGCAACTCTCCTTCCTTTGCGAACCGTGCAAAGCGCGTTCCGTTTTCCAAGAATGTCGTTTTAAAACTACTGCGGCGTGGACGTAGCTAAGTCAAAAGCAAATGTTCCATGTGGAATGTTCAATGTTGAATGTTGAATGGAACGGCCGATCGTCACGTCCTCTCATTCAACACTGAACATTCAACATTCAACATTCCGCCTCTCCCCGCGCCAAATCTTCAGGTCAGCGACCGCAACCATCGCGATAAACTTCATCTCCCATTGGCTCGCGACCTCCTCATCGGCAACGGTTCACTCGTCCTCGGATTTGACGCCGCATACCGGCTGGCGGACTTTTACTTTCCGCATGTCGGTCTCGAGAATCATGCCGGCGAGCGCTTCCGTTTCGGCGTCTCCGCGGACGGCGCGTTTTCGTGGGTCGAGGACGACGCCTGGCATCGCACGCTGACGTATCTGCGCGAGACGAACGTCACCGACGTCACCTGCGTCAACGACACGCTCGGCATCCGGCTTCGTTGCTACGACGCCGTCGATTCCGAGTGCAACGTTTACGTGCGCAAAATCGTGGTGCGCAACACGCGCAGCGAAGCGCGGCGCGTGAAGCTCTTCTTTCACCACGGCTTCGAGTTGTACGGCAGTCCGAACGCCGACACGGCGATGTTCGATCCCGACTCGCGCAGCGTCATTCACTACAAAGCGAAGCGCTACTTTCTCGTCAGCGGCGCCACGGAACGCGACAACGGCATCGCTGAATATTCATGCGGCCGCGCAGGCATCGGCGACAGCGAAGGCACCTGGCGCGATGCCGAGGATGGCGAGCTGTCGATGAACGCAATCCAGCAGGGCGCGGTCGATTCGACGGTCGCGTTGTCGATCGAGCTGGAGCCGCTCGGAAGTCACACCGCGTACTACTGGATCTGCGCCGGCGGACGTTATGGCGACGTGCGCAAGCTCAACGACTTCGTCATCAGCGAAACGCCGGCGCGCATCATCGCCCGCACGGCGTCGCTCTGGTACACGTGGGTCAACAAATCGGGCGAGGATCTCAGCGATCTGCCCGAGGAGATCCTCGATCTGTATCGCCGCTCGCTGCTGGTCGTGCAGACGCATTGCGATCATCAGGGCGGCATCGTGGCGGCGGCCGATTCCGACATCGAGTGGGGCCACAACGATCACTACGCGTACGTCTGGCCGCGGGACGGCGCATTCGTTGCCGACGCCATGGACCGCGCCGGATTCCATCAGATCGCGCGGCGTTTTCTGCAATTCGCGCACGACACGATTAGTAACGATGGTTACTTTTTGCACAAGTACGCGCCGGACGGTTCACTGGCGTCGTCGTGGAATCCGTGGGTGCGCAACGGCAAAAAGCAGTTGCCGATCCAGGAGGATTCGACGGCGCTCGTGCTCTGGCTCCTGGCGCGGCATTACGACCGCACGCGCGATCTCGAATTCATCCGCGGCGTCTATCGGCGGCTAGTCGTGCAGCCTGCCGACTTCATGGCCCGCTACCGCGATCCCAAAACGCAATTGCCGCTGCCGTCGTTCGACATGTGGGAGGAGAGGCAGGGCGTCTTCACCTTCACTGCGTCCGCCGTTTGCGCGGCGCTGATCGCGGCGGCCGATCTGGCCAATCTGTTCAACGAACAGGAGCGCCGCAGCCACTATCTGAAAGTCGCCGGCGAAATCCGCGACGCGATGGTGCGGCATCTCTGGCTCGAGGATGAGTCGCGATTCGCGCGCGGACTGACGTTGACCGATGACGCGCTGGAGCTTGACCGCACCGTCGACGCTTCGACGTTCGCCACCTTCTTCCTCGGCGCGTTCGGAGCGGATACGGCCATGGTCGACGGGACGATGCGCGCGATTCGCGAGACGTTGTGGGTGCAGACCGAAATCGGCGGCGTTGCGCGATACGCAAACGACCGCTACCAGCGAAACGTAGGCGACGACGATTCGACGTCGGGAAATCCGTGGCTGATCTGCACCCTCTGGCTCGCCGAGCACTCGGTCGCCCGCGCCACCTCGGTGGCCGAGCTCCAATCGGCGCTCGATCTTCTCCGCTGGGCGCGTGCGAAGGCGCGGCCGTCGCTGGTTCTGCCGGAACAGGTGCATCCGTACAGCGGCGCGCCGCTGTCCGTTTCGCCGTTTTCGTGGAGTCACGCGCAGGTCGTTTCGGTCGTTCGCGGGTATCTCGACCGGCTTCGTTTTTTGCGCCGGAACGGGTTCGAAAATGCAGCGCGCGCGCAAGTAAAAAACGCTCCGGGAAACTCCGTTGACAAACCACCATCGTTCTCATAGATTGCCGAAAACCTAGAAAACATCACGGTTTTTTCGCATCTCAGGAGGAGGAGATCGTCTATGGCAGGCAAGGGTGACGTCATCAATGAAATCGCCGAACAGGCGGGTATTTCGAAGAAGGAAGCAGCGGCCGCGTTCGACGCGTTCGTAGGCTACATTTCCAGCACGTGTCAGAGCGGCGAGCGCTGCGCCATTCCAGGCCTCGGCAGCTTTGCGGTGTCGCAGCGCAAGGCGCGCGAGGGCCGCAATCCGCGCACGAACGAAAAGATCACCATTCCGGCTTCGAAGAATGTTCGTTTCAAGGCCGGAAAGGATCTGCGCGAAGCCGTCAACACCAAGCGCGCCAAGAAGCGCTGACCGGTTTTCGCCGCAAGCGAAAACGCCCCGCAAGCCGCGGGGCGTTTTCATTTTGCGATGCTGTCATCCAGAGCCGCCGGAGGCGTCGTAGCCGCAGGCGGAGATGCCGGAGGACGGCGAAGGATCCCCGGCTGCTAACCCGGGTGGGCGGTGGTTGCCAATGTCGCGAAGCCCCCTCCCGTCCGGGTTATCAGCCGGGGATCCTTCGTCGTCCTGCGCTGCTCGCGCTTCGCGCTACGCAGCTCCGGCGACTCTGGATGACAGGACCGCCCCGCCCCTCCATGCGAAGGGGCGGTTCCAGAAAACTTACCGCGAGTCCGAATGCTGTTGCGACTTCGCCACCCACGTCTTGAACGTTTCGGCGGGGACGCTGCCGGAGATCGAGACGGAGCTGTCGGTGCGGGAGACGGAGAACTTGCGCAGGACGGAGACGAGCTCGGGCGACTTCTCCTGAACCGCCAGGCGCATCGCGGAGAGCGCGCCGCGGAGCGTGTCTTCGACGAGACCGAGCGTCTCGGAGTCGCTGGAGAGGCCGATCGCGTTCAACTTGAGCGAGTCGCCGCTGTCGGTGGCCCAAAGCGCGACCGTCGACACATTCTTCAGCGCGGCGCCGAGCGCCTGTCCGTTGCCGCCGCCGAGCTTCGGCGTGCCGGTGATGCGCTGCGCACGCGGAACGTCGACGAGGATGAACGCCGTCGCGTGCGCATCGACGCGCGCCATGTCGCGCCCGAGGCCGCTCGCGGTCGCGAACGACGTCCCGCCGGCGGCGCGGCTGGCCAGCGCTTCGAGCACGGCCGCCTCGGTGCCGATCAGCGCGAGATGCGCGTCAGGAAATGCAACGACACCCTGATGCGTCTCGCCGCTCTTCTCCGGCATCCGGAAGTACGTGCCATGCGCCGAGGTCTTCTTGATCGCGCCGCGCGAAACGAGCGCGCTGGTCAGGCGTTCGACGTTGAAGCGGCCGTCAGCGGCGATGAGGAAATCGGCTTCGCTGCCGAGGTTCGTGCGAGGGGAAGTCGCGAAGACGACCACGTCGACGTCCTTGGTCGGCTGCAGGCCGGCGTCGCGGAGGAAAGCCACCGCATCGTCGTCATTGCTGATGTGCGCCGTCTGCGCGAAGAGCGCCGCCGACAGCGGGCTGCTGCGCATGTCCGCGAGACGGACCACGCCGACGGAGACGGAGTCGTTCGGGATGAGCGACATCGCGTCGTTTTTTGCGAAAGCTGCCGGCGCGAGCGCCAGAGCCAGAAGCGCTACTGCAAGGAACTGCTTTTTCATTTAGAACTCCTTTCGTTGGAACATCCAGGAAGCAAGGGTGATACAGACCAAACCGAAGATCGCGGTGCTCCAGAACGGCGCCGCGGTGACTTTGAGAATTTCGTTTTGCAGTTGCGGTCCGCCCACGTACGCGACTACCGACGTTGCCAGCTCCGCCGTCTTGGGCATGATCCAGTAGAGCGTCCTGATGGCCGCCGCCTGCCATTCCTTCGACAATGCCGCTTCGATGCGCGCGTGGCCCGCCAGCATCAGGCCGAAGAAGAAGACGCCGTACGTGGCCATGATCGAAACGGCCGTCGATGACGTGATGACGCCGATCATGAACGCGAACGCCAGCAGCACCGCGATCAGGAAGAGGATCACCCCTCCGGCCAGGAAAAAGCGCGGATGGAAAACGTGCGTCTTCCACGCCACGATCAACCAGATCGAGCCGATCAGATACAGCACGTTGCTGCCGGCCAGGATCAGTCCCGCCACGTAGCGCGACAGGATCAACTTCATCCGCGACACCGGCCGCGAGAGGTAGAGATCGATCGTCCCCTTCTCCTGCATGCGCGGCACGAGATGGGCCGTGGCGAAGATCGCCAGGAACGTGCACAGAACGTAGAGGATGCCGGAGAAGCCCGACTCGAAGCCCATGACCAGCTTCTCGATGGACATCGTGCCGCTGACTTCGACCTGCTTGCCGAACAGCTTCGCGCCGGCCAGTGCGCCGTCGACGATGTCGAGGTTGATGGCCGAGGCAAAGATCAGGATGAAAATCGTGGAGAGGAAAAAATAGGCGACCAGCGTCCAGCGCGCGGCGGCTTCGCGCATCACATCTTCGATATTCGCCATCAGGACTTTCATAGCATCGCTCCTTCGGACGCCTGGCCGCCGGGATCGACGGCGCGGACGAGATCGACGAACACGTCTTCGAGCGTCGAGCGCACCGGCGAGAGCTCTGTGAGCATGCCGCCGCTGGCGCGGAGCTTGTCGACCAGCGCGTTGAGGTGCGAGACGTCGTCGACGGTGAGCAGCATGTGTCCATTGACGCGCTGCACGCCGGCGCCGCTCTCACGAAACGCGCCGACGAGCGCGTCATCGACCGGCGCGGCCGGAACGAGTTTGTATTGCGTGGCGCGCCGCGTCAGCTCTTCGATGCTGCCCGCGGCGGCAACTTTACCGCTGCGAAGGACGGCCACGTGATCGCAGGTCAGCTCGATCTCCGAAAGCAGATGCGAGTTGAGCAGGATGGCCGTTCCGTTTGCCGCGGCTTCGGCGCGAAGGATGTCGCGGATCTCGCGGCGGCCGACCGGATCGACGCCGTCGGTCGGCTCGTCGAGCAGCAGCACGTGCGGCGAATGCAGCAGCGCGATGGCGATGCCGAGGCGCTGCGTCATCCCTTTCGAATACTTCTTGACGCGGACGTCGATCCATTGCGCGATGCGCAGCTTTTCCAGCAACTCCAGCGAACGGCTCTTGATCGCGGCGTCGTCCATGCCGGACATCTTTCCGAAGATCCCCAACGCCTGCCGCGCGGTCAGATAGCCGGGGATTTTGTGTCCCTCGGGCAGGTAACCGACGCGGCGCCGGCTCTCCGGATTGCCGGCCGGCAGTCCGCTGAGGCGCGCTTCGCCGGCAGTGGCGCGGGTGAGGTCGAGCAGGATCTTGACGGCCGTCGTTTTGCCGGCGCCGTTCGGGCCGAGAAGACCGAACAGCTCGCCTTCGCGAACGCTGAAGTCGATGCCGTCCAGCGCGGTGATCCGCGAGCGCCCGACCGACGACTTGTACTGCTTTTTGAGGCCTGAAACCTCGATGACGGTCTGACTCATGGCACCTCTTTACGGTGTAAAGCCGTTCGGGTTGCGCAGAATGCCTGTGACAACAGACAGGTTCTGTATCATCGCCCGACTCGCAACCATGTCTGACCGCGCCGTATTTTTCGATCCGACCCATCGCCGCTGGTGGTGGATCAAGCGTCTCGGCACGTTGTTAGGGCTGGCCGCCGTCGTCACCGTGAGCGTCTGGCTGGTGAGCCTGTTCACCGCGCCGCTGCTGAAGCCGTTTCCGGGCATCACGGAAGCGATCAAGCGAGGCTTGCGAATCCCGCAGCACCGTGCGGCACGTGTGCAGTTTCTTCAGAAGAAGGATCGCGATCGCCTTCTGGCCAGCATTCGCAGCGATCACCGGAAACAGCTCGCGCGTGAGGCGAAAGGACCGGTGCGCCCCATCGAGACCGGCCACAGCATCGTGGCCGCGTTCTACGCGCCGTGGCAGGAAACCGGACTGCATTCGCTCGACGCCAATGCCAGCCGGATGACGCACCTTCTTCCGGTGTGGGTCCACCTTCGCTCCGATGCGAACGGTCTCGATTTCCACGATTGGGATCCGGCGTTGACACCGCACAACCTCGAAGCGCTGAAGCTGGCGCGCGCCAACAATCTCAACGTCGTTCCCGTTTTCAGCAACGCCCAGATTGCTTCGAACGGCTCCGGCGAATTCGATGCGAAACGCGTCCATATTTTTCTCAATGACCCCGCCTTGCAGTTGCGCGCGATCGGCGAACTGGAGCGCTGGTGCATCAAAAATCGTTTTCAGGGCATCAACGTCGACTTCGAGAATCTCGAACCTGCTGATTACCCGCGCCTCATTCCCTTTCTGCAGCGGATGAAGAAGGCGTTCAGCGCGGCCCCGCAGCCGTTGCTCGTCAGCGTCGATCTGGAAGCGAAGAACGACCGCAACACGCCGGGCGGCACGCTCGATTGGCGCGCGGTCTCCTCGGTCTGCGATTTCGTGATCGTGATGGCGTACGACGAGCACTCGGAGAACAGTCCGCCCGGGCCGATCGCCTCGATCGGCTGGTATCGCGAGGTCGTCCAGCGTGCGGTGCAGAGCATTCCGCGCGACAAACTCGTCGTTGGGCTAGCCAACTACTCGTACGATTGGATGGAAGGCCGCGAATGGGCCGAGCCGCTGACGTATCAGGCCGCGCTCGTGACCGCACACGATTTCCGGCAGGAGGAAAAGCCGGCCGACATCGTCGACTTCGATTCCGAGTTTCTCAATCCGACCTTTCTTTATGAGGACGACGACGGCAAGAAGCACGAAGTGTGGATGCTCGACGCCATCACGGCGGCGAACCAGTGGCTGATCGCGGAGAACTACGGCATCCGCGGGATGGCCATCTGGGTCCTCGGCTCGACCGATCCATCGATCTGGAAATTCATCAACCGCGATCACCTCAACGCGCCGCCGGACATGGCCGCGCTGCGGGAGCCCGACTATCCGTACGACGTCGAGTTCATCGGAGAAGGCGAGATCGCGCACGTCGACCGATTGCCGACGAAGGGCTCGCGCGAGCTGGAGATCGATCCGCAGACCGGCCTCGTGCTCGACGAAAACTACACGCTCTTTCCGACGTCGTACGTCATCAGCCGCACCGGCTACAAACCGAAGATGCTGGCGTTGACCATCGACGACGGACCGGCCAGTCCGTACACGGCGCAGATCCTCGATAAATTGAAGGAACTGCACGTCCCGGCGACGTTCTTTCTGATCGGCCAGAACGCGGAGCGTTATCCCAATCTGGTCAAGCGGATCTGGGCCGAGGGACACGAGATCGGCAATCACACATTCACGCATCCGAACATCGGCGTGATTCCGCCGGCGGAAGCGCGTCTCGAGCTCAACGCAACACAGCGCGTGTTTCAGAGCCTTCTACACCGTTCCACGCTGCTGTTCCGGCCGCCGTACAACGCCGACGCGGAGCCGACTGCGGCGATGGAAGTCAAGCCGGTCGCGCTGGCGTCGCAGCTCAACTACATCACCGTTCTCGAATTCATCGACACGCAGGACTGGAACACGGAAGAGCGTCTGCCCGACGGCAAGATTCTGCATCGCGGCGCGGAACAGATGATGGAAACGGTGCGCCAGCAACTCGAAGGAGAGAAGGGAAGCTGCATCCTGCTGCACGACGGCGGCGGCGACCGGACCGAAACCGTTCGCCTGATCCCGATGCTCGTCAACGAGCTCCGCGCCAAGGGCTACACCTTCGTTCCCGTTTCGACGCTGATCGGATCGACGCGCGACAAGGTCAACCCTCCCGTGAGTCCGGCCGATACGCTGATGGCGGCGAACGATCGCATCGTGTTCGAGGTCATCTATCTCTTCGAGCTGTTCCTCGGAATCGCATTCGTCTCCGCCATCGTCCTCGGCACGGCTCGCATCCTTTTCGTGACGGCGCTGGCGCTGATCGCGAAGTGGCGCGAGCGCCATCACTCGTTCGATGAGTCGATTCGTCCGGCGGTGAGCGTCGTCATCGCGGCGTACAACGAGGAGACAGTGATCGCTCGGACGATCCGCGCCGTGCTCGCGAATGGGTACGAGCCGCTGGAAATCATCGTCATTGATGATGGATCACACGACGGCACCGCAAACGAAGTGCGCGCGAATTTCGGCGACGCGGTCACGCTCCTCGAGCAGGCCAACGGCGGAAAAGCATCGGCGCTCAACCTCGGCATTGCCGTAGCCAAGGGCGAGATCATCATCGCCCTCGATGCCGATACGGTTTTCGCGAGGGACACCATCGAGAAGCTCGTCCGCCACTTCCGCGATCCGATCGTCGGTGCTGTCGCCGGCAACGTGAAGGTTGGCAATCGCATGAATCCGCTCACGCACTGGCAGTCGATCGAGTACGTGACCAGCCAGAATCTCGATCGCCGCGCGTACGCGATCATCAATTCCGTCACCGTGGTGCCGGGAGCGGTCGGCGCGTGGAGGCGCGAAGCCATCCTCCAGGCCGGCGGCTACACGACCGACACGATGGCCGAGGATATGGATCTGACGTGGCGCATCCGGCGCATCGGCTGGCGCATCGAGACGGAGTCGAGCGCCCTCGGCTACACCGAAGCGCCCGACAGTTTCCGCGCGCTCTTCAAACAACGTTTCCGCTGGGCTTTCGGAACGCTGCAGTCGCTTTGGAAGCATCGCCGCGCCCTCGGCCGCTACGGCTGGTTCGGCCGAGTGATGCTGCCCACGCTCTGGCTTTTCCAGGTCGCGTTTCAGGTGCTGTCGCCACTGATCGACGTGCAGATTCTCTGGTCGATCGGCGGCGTTGTACGCGCCTGGATGCGCGGCCGCCTCGCGGGTGATTGGCAGCCGCTGCCGAACGCACTCTCGTCGCTCTACCTCATCGGTTTCATGTACGCGTTCTTCTTCGTGATGGAACTGATCGGATCGCTGGTCGCCTACAAACTCGATCGCGAGAATCCGAAAGTTCTGGTCTGGCTTTTCTGGCAGCGTTTCCTCTACCGCCAGTTGATGTACGCCGTCGTCCTCAAGTCGATCAAGACCGCCGTCTCCGGCATGCGCACCGGCTGGGGAAAACTCGAACGCAAAGGGACGGTGGAGATGGTCGGCGAAGCGACGGATCTGCAAGTCCGCGAAGCGTCGTGATCCTGTCGATTCCTACGACAGTCTCCCCTCCACCGCGCCCCAATCCACATTCGCCAGGAACGCGTCGATGTATTTCGGCCGATCCGCGGGCTTGTAATCGAGCAGGTAGGCGTGCTCCCAGACGTCCATCACCAGCAGCGGGACGAAGCCGGCCACATTTCCGTTCTGGTGCAGCTCGATCCAGTGATTGGAAACGCGTCCATTCGCCGGATCGAGATAGCAAATCGCCCAGCCCACGCCGCGCATTTTGCCGACGCTGACGAAATCGGTGCGCCAGAGGTCGAAGCTCGGGAAGCTGCGTTCCACCGCGGCGCGGAAACCGGCGGACGGATCGCCGCCGCCGTTCTGCTTCATGTTGCCGAAGTAGTACTCGTGCAGAACCATGCCGTTGTATTCGAACCCGAGGCGGCGCGTGAGCTCCGAGTAGGCCGGCATCTCCTCCTTGTCGACCTGGCCGTCGGCGAGGATCTCGTTGATTTTTTCAGTGAGGAGATTCGTGTTGGTGACGTATCCCTCGTAGAGCTTGAAGTGCATCTCCAGCGTTTTGTCGGAGATGCCGGTGAGGCCGGAGAGATTGAACGTTTTCGCTTTGTAGCTTTGCGGTTCCATGGTTCGCGGACGTGCACTAATCGTGCGCGCAGCGGAACGTCGCGTAGGCGTAGGGATACGACGGCCGGAACCAGTTGCGGAAGCTGCGGCGAATCAGCTCCGGCGGCGTGGCGGGCGACGCGCCCTTCATCACGTAGTGCTTGCCGTCGAAGAAATCGGCCGAATACAGCGGATACGACGGCATCGCCTCGAAGCCCGGAAAGCCGTCGAAGACCGTCGACGTCCACTCCCAGCCGTTGCCGATGAGATCGTGAACGCCCCACGCGCTCGCTCCGGCGGGATAGGAACCGATCGCCACCGGATCCCAATGCGAGAATCCGAAATTGCCGCGCGAAGGGTTCGGCTGCGTGGAGCCCCACGGGAAAAGCTGCTCCTCGCCGGACGGTGTTCCGAACGCGGCGCGGTGAAACTCGCCCTCGGTCGGCAGCCGTTTGCCGCGCCACGCGGCGTACGCGCTCGCTTCGTCGTGCGTGACGTACACCGGCGCATCGAGCGGCAGCGGCTGTAGTTCGAACAGTCCACGCCAATGCCACGCGCCGTCTTGTTTCGTCCAGAAGTGCGGCGGATTCGCGTTGGTGGCCTCGACAAATTCGAGATAGTCGCCATTCGTCACGTCATGCCGGTCGATGGAAAACTCGCGGACTTTCACGCGCATCCGCGGGAACTCGTTGTCCCATCCGAAGTCGCCGCGCGAACCGCCGAGGGTTGCCAGGCCGGCAGGAATGCGCACCATGTCCTTCTTGACGACGCGCGCCGGCGTCGCTCCGCTTCGCCGCAATGGCGCGATCGAATTCTTTTTCTCGTACGGCAGCTCGTGAAACAGATACAGCAGCGTTTCCTGATGCATCTGTTCGTGCTCGACGATCCCCAGCGCCGCCTCGGCGTTGCGCCGCTGCGGCACCGCGCCGTCGTCGATCGGACCGTCGCACAACGCGCGAAAAATCAGATCGTCGGCATCGCGTCCGTACGCGAGGATCGCATCGCGCGATGGCCAGAAATCGGTCGGCGCCTTTGCCGCATCCTCACTTTCCGGATCGATGCCGCGCGCGAACAGCGTCTCGTACTCCGGATCGATGCCTTCGTGCTTCAACGCCAGCTTGATCAGAGTGTTGACCGCAAACGCGGGGATGTGCCCTTCGTAAAAAACGATCGGATTGCGCAGCCGGATTGGACGTTCGTAGTACGCGCCGGCTGTCGGAATCGTGAACAACTCGTGCGTAATCCTGCGCGTATCGCGGTACCAGTCGATGAGCCGGTCCCGCGTCAGTCCTTCCGGAAATGCGGCGTGTTGCATGCGCGAATTGTATTGCGCCTTCAGGCGATCGCGGCTTCGGCGACAGGAACTTCGATGACGCGGAAGGGCTGGCGGTCCTCGAAGTTCGCCGCGAGCAGCGGCATGGCCACGTTGTAGACCGGCACGTTTCCCTTCGTCCGCCCTTCGAGCGAGCCGCGGTGCGCGTGGCCGTGGAAGACGGCGGTGCAGCGATAGCGGTCGATCGGTTCTTCGAGCCGCGACGATCCGAGGAACGCATTGATCTCGGGCGGCTCGCCGGCGACGGTGGCGTGGATCGGCGCGTAATGCAGCACCGCGATCTTCTGCGGCGTGCGCAGCCGTGCCAGCGCCATCTCCAGCTTGAGCGCCTCTTCGATCGTCTCGTGCACGAACTTCTTGATAATGTCTTCACCCCAGGCATTGAGCTGGCGCCGCCCGAAACCGCCGCCGAATCCTTTGATGCCGGCGAAGCCGACGCCTTCGATCTCGCATGCGGCCCCGTCGAGCATCGTCACGCCGGCGTCCGCAAGGATTTTCACCACCTCGTCCGCTTTGCCCGATTCGAAATCGTGATTGCCGAGGACTCCCATCGATGGGATGCGAAGGAATGAGGTGATGTCCTTCGCCAGGATTTTCGCTTCTTCGATTTGACCGTAGTCGGTGAGATCGCCGCAGAGCAGCAGCACGTCCGCCTCTTCCGATGCGGCGGTGAATAACGGCTCCAGGCTGGCCTGGCCGGTTTTCTTGACGTGAATGTCCGCGATCGCGGCGATGCGCAGATGTTCTTTCATTTCGCTCCGTCCACCTCGATGCCTTTCGTCCAGAGCGCGATGTCCTGCGCGGTCATGTTTCCGAGCGGCTCGAGGCGGGCGTCCTTGTAGCCCCACTTGTTGATGTCGGTCAGGTATTGCTGGCGCGAGATGATCGTGCCGTAGCAGATTTCTTCCTTCGCATCCGGCTGGTGCGTCTCGTCGGCGATGCGCGCATTCAGCTCGTCCATCACCCACGCCGGTACCTGCGAACGCTTGAACGGATAGATGAAACCGTAGAGCACGAGGTGCGCGTAAAGAGCGCGCCAGAGATGCGCGTAGCGGTCGATGAGCCGGCGCCAGTCGAGGTATTCGCCGACCGAGTGGATGATGTGCGCGACGTCGGCACCGTCGAAGCGCTCGCGCTCCATGATCAGCCCTTTCGACCAGATCATCTCCTCGGCCGGAATGAGCTTGACCTCGACGCCGAAGACGACGCCATCGACCGCTTTGTCGAACCAAAGCTCGTCGACCACCGCCACGCCGTTGCCGGCGCTGAAGATCAGATCGATGAAATCGTCGCCTTTGAACGCCTTGCCGAGCCAGTGCGGAAAGGTGAGCTCCGACTCATAGCCGGCCGCTTCGAAAACTTTCTTCGCCTTCGGAAAATCTTCGCGGCGGATGAAGACGTCGAAATCCTTCGTGTGCCGCTCGATGCCGGTGTAGCGCGACCACGCGTAGGCGCCGCCCACGAGGAACGGCACGCCGCCGTCGCTCATGAGCTGCATCGAATCGACGTAAAACTTGCGGCTCGCCGGGTCGACGAGGGTCTCAGAAGGACTCGCAATCGCGGACATTTCGGTCCGAAAAACTGCACGGCTCGTGCCGGGTTCAGCGGCTCACGTAGACGTTTCCCCGGAGATAAAACCGCAGCGGCCACTCCGCCGCCTCGCCCGAATTTTCAACTCCAATCCGATGGCTGACGGCGATGTCTTCCTCGGCAACGTCGACGTCGCGCGGCGCGAGCCAGAGCGTGTTGCCGTCGAGCGGCTCGCCATCCAGCTCCTTGCCGATTCCAAGCGCCGAACAGAGCTTGCCCGGGCCGTTCATCAGATCGCGGTCGCGCTTCGCTTTCGGCCGCCGCTCGCGCATCGTCTCGATTCCGCGCACCGGTTCCGCCGCGCGCAGCAGCACGGCCTCGGCGATGTCGGCCTCCTGCGTCACGACGTTCATGCACCAATGCATGCCGTACGTGAAGTAGACGTAAGCGTGGCCGCCCTCGAGATACATCGATTCGTTGCGCGCGCTGCGCAGCCCGCGGCGCGCGTGGCTGGCGGAATCGTTCGCGCCGAGGTAGGCCTCGACTTCGACGAGCCGCGCGGCCAGCAGCTCGCGGCCGAGGCGGCGCCAGAGCACGCATCCGAGAAGCGCGCGGGCGACGGTGACGGTGTCGTCGGAGTAGAAACTGCGCGGAAGTTTCATTGCGACGGGAACGCGCGATTGACGGCGCGGCGATCGAGTTGATCCTCGCTTACGTGGCGGCTGAGCAGCGCAATCAGATCGCGATGCACGCCCGGCGGCGCGCCGACGATGTTTCCGCGCTGCAGCCAGCGCTCACCGCCGGAGAAGTCCGAGAACACGCCGCCCGCCTCGGTGACCAGCAGCGACCCGGCGGCGATGTCCCACGGCGAAAGGTGCAGCTCGAAGAAGCCGTCGAAGATGCCGGCCGCGGTGTACGCGAGATCGAGCGCCGCCGATCCCGCCCGCCGCACGCCTTTCGCCACGCTGATCACTTCCTGAAAAATCGCGCAGTACACCGACACGAACTGCTGCGCGCGAAACGGAAAGCCGGTCGCCAGGAAGGAGCTGTCGATCCCTTCCTGATTCGAAACGCGCATGCGCACGCCGTTGCGGAAGGCGCCCGCGCCGCGCTCGGCGGTGAAAAAGTGGTCGCGCAGCGGCTCGTAGATCACTCCGGCGGTGATCTCAGCGCCGGTCTTTAAACCGATCGAAATCGACCAGACCGGAAAATGCTGCAGGTAATTCGAAGTGCCGTCGAGCGGATCGATGATCCACGTCCGGCCGCTCGTGCCCTCGAAGCTCATCCCGCCTTCTTCGCCGAGGATCGCGTCGTCGGGACAGTGTTCACGGATCAGCGCGATGATGGCCGCCTCGCTCTCGCGGTCCGCGCGCGAAACCCAGTCATTGCGCGCCTTCAGATCGGCGTCTTCTTTTCCGAGTTGCTCCCAATGCTGTAACAGGACGGCTGCACCGAGACGCGCCGCATCCGATGCGAGCTCGACATCATTTTTTCCGGCGGTCATACGCGGCGAATTCTATGGCAGCAATTTGGGCTATGCTCGAAGCAATCCATGCAACCGCGTACGATTTCGCGCTATCGCGTAGGGCGCCTCATCGGTGCAGGAGGCATGGGTGAGGTTTATCTCGCCGAAGACGAGACCCTCAACCGCAAAGTGGCGCTGAAGCTCCTCCCCGCGCGCTTCACGCGCGATGAGGAACGCGTCCGCCGCTTCCAGCGCGAGGCGCGCGCGGCCTCGGCGCTCAATCATCCGAACATCATCACCATTTACGAAATCGGTCACGCTGATTCGGTCCATTACATCGCCACCGAATACATCGAAGGCGAAACGCTGCGCGAACTGATGGCCAAGCGCCGTCTCAATGCCGGCGAGGTGCTCGATTTCGCAATCGGCGTCGCCAGCGCGCTGGCCGCGGCGCACGACGCCGGCATCATTCATCGCGACATCAAGCCCGAAAACGTCATGGTGCGGCCCGACGGCTACGTGAAAGTGCTCGACTTCGGCCTCGCCAAACTGGCCGAGCCGGAGTCGGCCCTTCAAGACAGTTCGACCGGCGCCGTTCTGGGGACGCTGCTCTACATTTCGCCGGAGCAGGCCCGCGCGCAGCAGCCCGACAACCGCTCCGATCTCTACGCCCTCGGCGCCGTCATGTACGAGATGGTCACCGGGCAGCCGCCCGTGCGCGGCGACAATTTCATCGACATCGCCAATGCCATTGTCAATGAAATCCCGCAGGCTCCGTCGCATTACGTCAGCAGCGTTCCGCCGGAGCTCGATCGCATCATCCTCAAACTGCTCGAAAAAGACCGCAACAACCGCTACCCCTCGGCGCGCCAACTCCTGAGCGATCTTCATACGCTGCGCCGCGAGCTGGAATTCGAAAATAAACTCAGCTCGCTGGAAATGCACCGTCATTTCTCCGAGCCGGGATTCGATCAGCAGAAGACGGTGCAGATGACCTTTCCGATCGGCACGCGCCGCTTTCCGCTGCCGAGTGCGTTCCGCGATTGGCGGATCGTCATCCTGATGGCCGTCGTGCTCCTGGCATTGCTCGCGGCGGCGTCTTACGCAATCATCAAAAACACGCTGTCCGCCGACCGCATCGACAGTGTGGCCGTGCTGCCGTTCGTCAATGCCTCAGGAAATCCGAACAGCGAATATCTCAGCGACGGCCTGACCGACAGCATTACCGATTCATTGTCACAATTGCCGGAATTACAGGTCGTCGCACATAGCACCGCGTTCCGCTACAAAGGCAAGAATATCGATCCTCTGGCCGTCGGACGCGACCTTCACGTTCGCGGCGTCGTCACGGGCCGGCTCTTTCAGCGAGGCAACACGATCGTCGTTCGGGCATCGCTGACCGACGTAAAACGCGGGACGCAGGTTTGGGGACAGCAATACGACCGCAATCTCTCCGACGTCGTGGCGCTGCAGAAGGATCTGTCGGACGAAATCTCGTCCCAATTACAGCCGCATCTCACAGGCGAAGAGAGGAAACTGCTGAGCCGCGGCCGTCCGGAAAGCAACGAGGCATTCCAGCTCTATCTCAAAGGGCGTTATTTCGCGACCAAATTCAATGATGAAGAAGCGATCCGCAAAGGAATCGGCTACTTCAATCAGTCCATTGAGCGCGATCCGACATACGCCCTGGCTTACGCCGGGTTGGCGGCGGCGTATTTTTCACTGTCCAACCTTTTCATGCCGCCGCGGGAAGCCATGCCGCGCGTGCGCGAAGCCGCCGAACGCGCTCTGGCTCTCGACGACTCGCTCGCTCCCGCGCATACGTGCCTGGCGCTGACGCTGACCTGGTACGACTGGGATTTCGCAAAAGGAGAGGCCGAGTTCCGCCGCGCCATCGCTCTGAACGCCAATGACGCGGAAGCGCATCGCCTGTACGGCGACTTTCTGGTGGCGATGGGCCGTTTCGACGAAGCGATCGCCGAAAAACGCCGTTCCGAGCAGCTCGATCCGTTGTCAGTCCCGACGAGTTGGGACGTCAGCCGCACGCTTTATTACGCCGGCCACGACGAAGAGGCCATTGAACAGGCCAAGCACACACTAGATCTCGATCCAAACTTCCCTTACGTTTACGACCTGGAGGCACAGGTCGATTATCGAAAAAATAAACTTCCCGAGGCGCTGGCGTTGATGCAAAAGGCATTGCAGCTCGGCGGACACTCACAGCTTCTCATTACGAATTGGGGCATGATCAACGCCCGCGCCGGCAACCGCGACGAGGCAATGCGTGCAATGGCTGAATTACGTGCCCGCGCTGCCGGCACTTACACGCTGCCGCTTTTCCTCGCCCGCATTTACGCCGCTCTTGGCAATAACGACGAGGCGATGAAAAATCTCGAGCAGGTCTACAACGACCGCTCCGAGTCGGCTGTCTGGCTCAACGTCGATCCGTCGCTCGACACCTTGCGCAAAGATCCGCGATTCATTGCGCTCATTAGAAAAGTGGGACTGGCGAAATGACGACGCTCGCCGAACTCTATCTCCCCGACTTCGACCAGGAAATGGCCAACACCCGCCGCGTCCTGGAACGCATCCCGACGGAGAAGTTCGACTATTCGCCGCATGGCAAGTCATGGAAGATGGGCGGCCTGGCTACGCACGTCGCCAACCTGCCGACTTGGGCGACGCTGATGATCGACAATGACTCCTTCGACATCGCCCCGCCCGGACAGCCGCCGATGCGCGCTCCCGAACAGAAGTCGACCGAGGAGCTGCTGGCCTATTTCGAGAAAAACTCCAAGTCCGCCCGCGCCTCAATCGAGTCCGCCTCGGACGACCTCCTCCAGGGCGAATGGACCCTGCTCGCCGCCGGCAACAAAATCCTCTCCGCGCCGCGCTTCCGCCTGCTCCGCAACTTCGTCCTTCACCATCTCATTCACCATCGCGCGCAGCTAACCGTCTACATGCGCGTCAACGACATCCCGCTGCCGGGGCTGTACGGACCGACCGCGGACGAGCGGTAAACCGTCACCTCACGCTGCGCGCCGAACCGTCGCGAATCGCGCGATCGACGAGTGACCACAGTTTCCGTTCGGCGATCCGATCCAGCTCTTCCTCGCGCTGGTCGAGCGCCTGTTCGCGGCGACTGAGGTCGCGTTCCCGGGCGTGCAGCTCGTCGAGGTGATCGCGTTCGCGCGCGGTTAGCTTGCGGTCGTCCGTGTCTTCGAGCGCATCGCTTTCCCGTTCGAGTTTGCGGGTCTCGCGCTCGATTTCCCGCTGCTGCGGACGCAGCTCGCGTTGCGGCGCGAAGTAGTTCCACGCCTCGGCCAGTTTCGCGCGATCGGTGATGACGTAACTGCGGCCGTCGTGGCGAACCCACAGATAGTCGCCGGTGAGCCTGCCTTTGACGGCGTTGAAATCCTCGAGCGAACCGCTGATCGTCGTCGAATTGCCGGCACCGAAATGAAGCACGTACGAATCGCGCGCCTCCGCGGACGCGGCGGCGAGAACGAGCAGAACGGCGAATGACAGGGAGCGTTTCATGATGTCCTCCGAGGCGTTGGACGACGCGGCTCGGGGCTGGTTAGCCGCGGCGAGGGTAGGGAAATGCTGCCGCCGATCCTCACCTCTATACATGTCTATGCGCGGCACAGTCCGGCGGGCGCGGCCGGCGATCGCGGTCGATCTTCGTGTGTTCGGATGGGATCGCGCACTCGTCGCCACGTTGCGGCATTCGACGTTGCCGTGGTTCGACGGATTCGCCGCGGAGATTTCGCTCGACGCCACGCCGGTCGCCGAAGCAGGTGAACTTGGCGCGCGCGACCGGCTGTCGCTCGTCGCGCAGTTCGCGGTGCATCAGGCATTGCTGCAGTTCGCCGGATTTTCGGACGCGGATTACGACCCGGCCGAGTGGGCCGTCGTGCGGAAACGCGGCAACGATTGCCGGCTCGTGCGCGTGAGCGCGCGTCGCGAGATCGAGGAAGCGCCGCCGGCGTTGACGGTGATCCAGCAGTTCGCGGAAGCGATGGATGCGCCGCCGCTGGAGTCGTGGCGGCAGCCGTGGGGGCGCGCGGAATCGGTTTACCTCGAGATCGAATCGCGGCTGCGCGGCGATGCGGCGGCCGATCTGCGCTGGATGCGGCGCGCGGCATGCGGCGCGGTTTCGTCGCCGGGCGCGGACGCGCTCAACGACATCCTGCGCGGCACCGCGAGGAGTTTTCGCGGCGAAGCGATCGACAGCATTCGCGCCGCGGCGGCGCTCGGCGCCGAGCAGCTTCTGGAGATCGGACGCGATGCCTCGCCGCTGCAGCGCTACTCCGCGATCAACGCGCTCGCCGCCCTCGCCGGGCCGCTGGAGAAGCGCGGTGAAAGCGAAATCGTCGAAGCCATCGTCGAGCGCGCGCCGAAACAGCGGCTGATCTTTGTCGTCACCAACCGCGACCGATTCGATGCTGCCTCGTCGCGCGTGCTGGAAATGCTGGCCGCGACGGCTGCTGGAACCTGGATCGCGGCCGATCGAGGCGACGTCGATTTGCCGCCCGCGCGGCACTTCGTCGTCGCGCCGTCGCTGAACGCGGCGCGTGATGCGGCAACGCGCGTCGCACAACCCGAGACGTTCGTGGAGTCAGACGATTTTCTGCGCTTCCTCGACACCGGCACGCTTCCGTTCGATGACGACGTAGCCGCGCTGGCGTCGCTGCGCGAGCCGCTTCGCTCCTACATCGCCGCCATCGCGCTCCTCGGCACGCGCGCGCGGCTGGATGTCGCCGCCGCGTTTTTCAAGCAACTGATGTTCGGCGAAGGCGTCGAGGATCTGGTCATCGACGGCATCACGTCGATTGAAGACGGCCATCTCGTCTTCGCCTCGGACAGCGTGCGCCGGGCAGCGGCGCGGCTGATTCCGGCGTCGTCGCAGGCCACGCTTTGCCGGGTCGCGGCCGAGGTTCTGGCGGAGACGACCGAAGACTTCGCAGCGTCGGCTTCATTGTTGATCGATGCCGGCGATGCTCGAGCGGCCGCGTCGATGCTCGAACGCGCGGCGCCCAACGATGCCCTGCCGGTGCTACGAACGATGCCGCGCCACGCGCTGACGCCGAAGCTGGCGGAGATTCTCGCCTCGGCGCTCATCAACGCCGGCCGCTATCGCGACGCGCGCGAGGTCGCGCAGATCGTGACCGGCGACGCGCACGAGTTGCTGGTTGCGCGCATCGAGCGGCGCACCGGCGACTACGCGCCGGCGCTGGCGCGTCTCAATCGCGTCGCCGCGCGCGGATTCGAGGCGTCGATCCTGCGCGCCGATCTGCTTTACATCGACTCGCGATACGAGGAGATGCGCGCCGCGCTCGACGAATGCGCCGCTTCGACCGATGAAGAGAGCGCGCAGCTCGCGTATCAGCGTGCGTTACTCGCGTTTGAATTGCGCGAACCGATCGAACGTCCGCCGTCGGCATCGCACTATCTTGCGTCGCGACTGGCCACTTACGTCGCGTCGCGCAACGATCTCGACGCAGCGGCACGACACGCCGCGCATTCGCTCGAACGCGCGCGCTGCGAGACTGAACGGATCGATGCCGCGCTCGACCGCGTCTATATCCTCTTCACCGCCGGCGCATGGGCGGCGGCGCGCGACGAAGCGTTGCGCGCGCTGGCGCTCGTCGAGGAAACGCAGGGAGACCGCGCCGGCGGCGGAATCCTTTTCATCCTCGCTTATCTCGCCGCCGACGATGGCCAGTGGACGCACGCGGCGCAGCGCCTTCAACGCCTGCGCCATTTCTATCGCGGCACCGGCGACGACAAACGCCTGCGCGAGCTGGACATGATCGCCGCGCATCTCGACTTCTCGCGCGGCCGTTTCGCCGACGCCGCCCGTTCCGCGCAAGCAATCGCCGACAGCGATCTGTTTTCGCCGCAGATCCGCGAAGCGGCCGCCTTGATCCTCGACGAAATCGATTGGATCGAAGGGCGCGACACGCCGCTGCGATCGACGGGGCAGTCGGAAAACATCGAGCTGACGAGGCGTCATGACGCGCTGCGCATCCGCCGCGGCGGCGGCGCAGCAGACCTCGGCGACACCAGCACCGGCTCCCAGAAACTGAAGCACTTCCGCGATGCCCTCGGCCGCGGCGATACCGCCAGAGCGGAGTCGATCGCGGCGCAGATGAAGATCGAATTGCCGAAACGCGAGATCACCGCCTCGGCCATCGAAATGCGATTCCTGCGCGATGCCGCGCTGCGCGAGTTTCCCTTCACGCCGCGCGACTTCGTTCCCACCGCCTGGCGTTTCGCCACGCGCAACCGGCTCGGCCAGTGGCAGGAAATCGGATCGGCTGCGCCGCTGTCGGGCGCCGAGCTCGACACGATCGCCGCAGCCGGAAAGCCGGACTGGATCCTCTGCAGCGAACGCGAGTTGCTCTTCGTCGACGGCATCAGCACCTGGTCCGCCGACTCGCGCGATGCGCTGGCCGCGCTCTTCCGCACGCGCGCCGAACATCACCGCATGCGCCGCGTCATCGAGCAGAACGAGAGCGTGACGGTGGCGAAGAGCGAGGCCATCGACGGCATCATCGGCGACTCGCCGGCCATGCGCGAGATCTTCACGCTCATCACGCGCGTGGCCCGCCGCGACGTTCCCGTCTGCGTCCTCGGCGAGTCGGGAACCGGCAAGGAGCTGGCCGCGCGCGCCGTGCATCGTCACTCGCCGCGCCGCGGCAAGACCTTTACCGCGGTGAATTGCGCGGCGCTGCCCGAGAACCTGATCGAGAGCGAGTTGTTCGGACACATCCGCGGCGCCTTCACGGGTGCCGACCGCGATCGCGCGGGGCTCATCGAGACGACTGACGGCGGAACGCTTTTTCTCGACGAGATCGGCGAGATGCCGCTCTCCGCGCAGGCGAAACTGCTGCGCTTCCTGCAGGAGGGCGAGTTCCGCCGCGTCGGCGATACGGTGAACCGCACCGCGGACGTGCGCATCGTCAGCGCCACGAATCGCAAGCTCGAATCGGCCGTCGAATCCGGCCAGTTTCGCGAGGATCTCTACTACCGCATCGGCGGGATCGAGATCGCGCTGCCGCCGCTGCGCGAACGCGCTTCCGACATTCCGCTGCTGGCGTCGCACTTCCTGGCGCGCGAACATGAGAAAAGCCGAGGCGGACCGTCGAAGCTGACCGCCGACGCCGAGTCGGTTTTCGTTTCCTATCGCTGGCCCGGCAACGTGCGCGAATTGCAGAACACGATTCGCGCCGCGCATGCGCTGGCGGGCGAGGCGGCCGCGATCGACGTCGAGCATCTGCCGGAACGGATGCGCAGCGCCATCGTCCGCGCCGGCGGCGGCGTCAGTTCGTATCAGGACGCCGTGACGCGTTTCCGCCGCGATCTCATCGAAAAGTCGCTGCTGCAGGCGAACGGAAATCAGAACCGCGCCGCGGCGTCGCTGAACATGTCGCGCCAGGCGCTGGCGTATCAGATTCGCGAGCTGGGCATTCTGGTCCGCGCAAACGTCACAGAGCGCTGACGCCGCCGAGGCGGCGCCGTCGCGCGCGATCCGTACAATGGCTCGAAGCCCGATGCGTCATTCAGTCCTTATCGCCGTCACTGCCCTCGCCGCTGGCTGCGCGCTGTATTCAGACGTGTCGATTTCGCCGCTGATGCTCTCGCCCGGATCGATCGAGCGCGGCAGCGACCTGCCGTCGATGCTGCGCAAGTCGGATTACGTGCGCGCCGTCGAGCAGGCATCGACCGTCGATGCGAAAAACAAACGTAGCGCGAACGAGTTGCTGTCCCTCGGTACGGCGGAGATGGCCGCCGGCCGCTTCGACGACGCCCGCCGCCACCTGCGCGCCGCGCTCGACCTCGAACCGTTTCGCACGACGTACGCCGAGGCCGCGTGGACCCTTTCGCAGCTCGAATACATGCGCAACAACTTCGAGGCGAGTTTGGAGTGGGCGCACGCCGCCGCCGATCATGGCCTGGTCGTGCGCAAGTGGCACATGGACTTTCTCGAGCTCCTCAAGAACGTCGACACGTACCGCTTTCGCGGACCGGCGGCCGAACGCGTGCCGCTGCGGATCGGGCGGCCGGACGTGCCGCGCATCGAAGTGACGGTGAACAAAACGAAGAACGTCATCGCCATCGTCGATTCCGGCGCGGTGATGTCGATCGTCTCGCGCAAATTCGCCGACTCCGTTCCCATCCGTAAGCTCGGCAACGTCGAGGGCACCTTCGCCGGTCTCCTCGGCGAGCCGATTCAGGTCGAGTTCGGAATGATCGAATCGCTGCAGATCGGAAAGATGATCATCGAGAACGTGCCGGTGGCCATCATGCCGGACGACAAGATGAAGTTCATCGTCACCGGCAAGAATGAGTTTTCGATCGAGTTTCTCCTCGGCGCGCACCTGCTGAAGGAGACGCGCATCGAGCTCGATTTCCGCCGCAACCAGGCCACGTTCACCCATCTCACGGCCGCCGACCGCGTAGCCGCGCCCGATCAGAATCTTTTCTGGGATCACTTCCGCCCCACGGTGCGCGGCGTGATCAATCGCAAGGGTTGGTTCGTCTTCGTCCTCGACACCGGTTCCGAGGTGACGTTTCTAAACTCGGCGCAAACGAGCTCGCTGCCGGTGCAACTCTTTACCAAAGTCCACAACGCCACGCTGCAGGGACTGGGCGGCGCGAAAAAGCACGGCGACAAAGTCGACGACGTCGAAATCGGCATCGATCGCTGGGCCGGCACGTTCCGAACGATTCCGATGTACGACGCCGGCACTCCGGAACACGAGCACACCTCGGGCATCATCGGCGAGAACTACCTGAAGAACTTCATCGTCACCATCGATTTCGGCCGCATGCGCCTCGACCTCGTCCCCGTGTTGCGCGTCCCGATGGGGGAGGTCGAAGGACAGGACACGGCCACCGGGAATCAGATGCCGCGGTAACTATCATGACGACGCCGAGCTGTCCTCATTCTGTGACACTTTCGGCTAAATCTCGTCGTTACTGAGCCTGGGAGCGCCGTTACTCGGTCTGCGCACACCGTTTACACAGCCGTTTGCGCCTGTTACACAGCCTGCGTGCAGCGTTACACAGCCTGAGTGCGCCGTTACACGACCCGTGTGCGCCGTTACACGGCCAGTGTGCGCCGTTACACGGCCTGTGTGCACCGTTACACGGCCTGTGTGCGCCGTTACAAGGCCTGTGTGCGCCGTTACAAGGCCTGTGTGCACCGTTACAACGACCTGCGGGCAGCGCGGCGGTTCAGGATGACAGGTGCGATACGATCCTGTGTCGATGGACGAATCAATGGTCATTCGAGCTACAACCGTCCTCTGCGTTCGCCGCGACGGCGCGGTGGCGATGGCGGGCGACGGGCAGGTGACGGTGGGGACGACCGTCATGAAACATGGCGCAGCCAAGGTGCGGCGCCTGTATCACGACAAAATTCTGGCCGGTTTCGCCGGCTCAGCGGCCGATGCCTTCGCGCTCTTTTCGCGCTTCGAGGCGAAGCTCGAGGAGTACCGCGGCAACATGGAGCGATCGGTCGTCGAGCTGGCGAAAGACTGGCGGATGGACAAGTACCTGCGGCAGTTGCAGGCCTTTCTCATCGTCGCCAACGCCGAGCGCGCGTACCTGATCTCCGGCACCGGCGATCTGATTCAGCCGGACGACGGCATTCTGGCCATCGGATCCGGCGGGCCGTACGCGCTGGCGGCGGCGCGAGCATTGATGAAGCACACGCAGTTGAACGCGGCCGGCATCGCCGAGGAAGCGCTGCGCATCGCGGCGAGCATTTGTATTTACACGAACGATCAGATCACGGTGGAAAGCCTCTGACGCATGGTCATCAACCTCCCGGGCAGCATCGACGAAGCAACGCATTCCGAACGCCTCACGCCGAAAGAAATCGTGCGCGAGCTCGACACCTACATCGTCGGGCAGAACGCGGCCAAGCGCGCCGTGGCGATCGCGCTCCGCAATCGCTGGCGCCGGCAACAGCTCCCGCCGGAGCTGCGCGACGAGATCGCGCCGAAGAACATCATCATGATCGGTCCGACTGGCGTCGGAAAGACGGAGATCGCGCGGCGCCTTGCGCGTCTGACGCGTTCTCCGTTCCTGAAAATCGAAGCGTCGAAATTCACGGAGGTCGGCTACGTCGGCCGCGACGTCGAATCGATCGTGCGCGACCTTACCGAGATCGCCGTCAAGCTGGTGAAGGACGAGAAGACGCGGCTGAACCGCGAGACGGCCGAGCGCAATGCGCGCGAGCGGATCCTCGATCTGGTTCTTCCCGATTCGCGCCGCCCCGCAGCGCGGCCGGCGTTCGTCGGCGCTTCTTCCGAGGAACAGCCGCCCACCGAGACGCGAGAGAAGCTCGGCGCCTGGCTCGATGAAGGGCGGCTCGACGAGCGCGAAGTCGAGATCGACGTGAAGGAGCAGAGCTACCCGTCGTTCGAAATCTTCTCCGCGCAGGGCGTCGAGGAGATGGGCGTGAACGTTAAGGACATGCTGCCCGGCCTCTTCGGCGGCAAGTCGAAGCGCAAGAAGATGCGCATCGGCGACGCGCGGCCGATCATCGTCCAAGAGGAAGCGGAGAAGCTGGTCGATCAGCAGAACGTGGCCCGCGAGGCCATCGAGCGCGTCGAGCAGAGCGGCATCGTTTTCCTCGACGAGATCGACAAGATCGCCGGCCGCCAGAACGCGTCGCACGGTCCGGACGTTTCGCGCGAAGGCGTCCAGCGCGACCTGCTGCCGATCGTCGAGGGAACGACGGTGAACACGAAGTACGGCATGGTGAAGACGGACCACATCCTCTTCATCGCCGCCGGCGCGTTCCACGTTTCCAAGCCGTCGGACCTGATCCCCGAACTGCAGGGCCGCTTCCCCATTCGCGTCGAGCTCGAGTCGCTGACCGAGGACGATTTCGTGCGCATCCTGCACGAGCCGAAGAACGCGCTAACGATGCAGTACTCGGCACTCCTCGGCACTGAAGGCGTGACACTAACCTTCGCCGACGAAGCGATCGCCGAGGTGGCGCGCTACGCGGCGCTGGTGAACGAGAAGACGGAAAACATCGGCGCGCGGCGGTTGCACACGATCCTGGAGCGGCTGCTCGACGAGCTGTCGTTCGACGCCAGCGAGATGGGCGGTCAGACGGTGACCATCGACGCCGCGTATGTCCAACGCGTGCTCGCGGAAACCGTGAAGGACGAGGATTTGAGCCGGTACGTGCTCTGAGCGATCTTCTTCTGCAAGACTGCACAACAACCAAGGCAATTCGTTTGCGAAAACGTGAATCCGAGGTACGTTCCCTCGGTGAAGCTTCGCGACTTCGAAAGCCATCTCAAGCGACATGGCTGCTACGTACGTCGCCAGGGTGGCGGCCACACGATCTATACCAATCCGGCAAACGGCAAATCAGCCGCGGTTCCACGCCACACGGAAATCAAAACGCCCACGTTGCGCCGGATTTGTCACGATCTCGACATTCCGGTCCCGTGACCTGATGGATCAGCGGCTGACGGCGATCGGCTCGCGAACGACGCGGCTCTCGTCAATTCCGTCGAGAACCTTCTCGCGATTCACTTCCAGCATCAGCTCCAGCGCTTCCTTCAGATTCTCGCGCGCCTCTTCGAGCGTTTCGCCTTGCGAGATCGCGCCGGGGACCTCTTCGACGAAGGCGGTGTAGCCGCCTTCCTCCGCCGGCTCATAAACTGCGGTGAAGGTTTGCGTCACGAGCGGAAGCTTAACGCATACTTTCCGACCATGCGACGCCTGGCCGCTCTTGCCCTGCTCCTCTTTTCGCTGGCCGCCCGCGCGGATGTCGTTACCGACATGCGCGCTGCCGTTTCGCAGCTTCGTGCGACGAGGCCGATTCATGTCTCGATCGACGTGCAGCAGTCCCGGAAGAATGAAGGGCGTTTCGCGAATCAGCAGTTCACCGGAAATGCGTCGATGGACGTCGTCGAAGATGATGCTGGATTGCACATCACCTTTCCGAGGGCGATTCTGGAGCGCGCGGATCGGGAGTCGCGCGAGCACACGGCCGATCCGCGCAAGCAGACGCCGACGCGGGCGGCGGTGAATGACACCGAGGCCACCGAGATCGCCGATGCGGTCGATTTCGCTGGACCGTTTCTGCGCCTCATTGACACGGCCAGGAAAGTCAGCGAGACGCGAATGATGCGCGACGGGCATTCGGTGCGCCTAGTCGTCCTGAAACTGACGCCGAAGCTGCCGCCCGAGGCCACGAGCATCTTCAGCGTGAAATTCACCGAGGATCAGATGACCGTCTGGCTCGGCGACGACAACATTCCTGTCGCCGCCGAGCGGATTCAACGCGGCACGGCTGGGTTCATGTTCATCAAAGGTTCGATGACCAATCGCTCGTCATGGACGTTTGCCCATGTCGGCGATCGGCTGGTCGTTCTGCGCGACGATTCCGCGTACGCAGGATCGGGATTCGGACAGAAGGGCGAAGGCCGCAACGTGCAGGTGGTAACGGTCAGATAGCCTTTCAGAACTTGCCGCGGATCGAGAACGAGTAGATCGGCCCGATCCGCCGTTCGCGGTCTTCGACGAATGCCACCGGACCGGTGCGGCGGCCGGTGTAGACCGTGCGGTTCCACCTGCTGTCGGCGGAGAAAAGGTTGTACAGGCCGGCGCGGATGGTGAGGCCGCGCACGTTTTTATGCTCCACGTACAGATCGCCCCAGACCGGCCCTTCCCACTGGCGGCCCTGTTCGCTCAGGCGGTAGTAGTCGGCATCGAGCTCGTACGACGCGTCCGCGCCCGCTGCCCAATTCGATTTCGGCCGGTCGTACCGAAGACCGACGCTTCCGGCGCCGAGCAGACTGTTGCTGATGTGGCGCTCCTGTCCGGTGAGCGGATCGCGCACCTTGCTGTTCTGCAGTTGCAGGTCGGTGTCGAGGCGCGCGCCCTGCCAGCCGAACTGGTCGAGGTTCAGCGTGCTTCGCGACTCGATGCCGTAGACCGTGGCGTGATCGAGGTTGCCTGGAGACTGGCCATCCGCGCCGATCGGAACGTAGTCGATGATGTCGTCGATCAGGCGGCTGTAGAGGCGGAGCGTCGTCGATCCGACCTTGCCGAGGTTGTGGACGCCTTCGACCTGGAAGTCCCAGCTCTGTTCCGGCACGAGATCGGGATTCGCGGACTTTTCGATGTTCGAGGCCAGGTCAACGGACGCGAGGAAGTCGAAGAAGTTCAGCTGGCCGACTTTGCGTGCGAGCTTGACGTTGATGTCGGTGCTCGGCGAGAACTTCCACGCCGCCGACAGCTCGCCTTTCGGCCGGTAAAACGTGCGCGTGGTGCCGCCGGCGCCAACCTGCGCCAGTTGCGAATACTCCTCGCCCGCCGACAGCTTCATGGTCAGGTTCGTGGCGAGCTTGCGGCCGTAGCTGCCGATCACTTCGTATCGATCTTCCTGCACGCGTGCGGTACCGCCCGGCAGCGGAATCTCGTCGAAGCCGCCGCTCGGATTCAGCTCAAACAATCCCGACGTGCTATTCAGACTGTTGAACGCCCCCTCGGCGGAGATCTGCCACTCCGCGCCGCGACTGTTCCAGCGATACTCGCCGCGTCCGATGCTCTCGCGCTCCTTGCCGTTCTGCGTGAAGCGATCGCCGACGATCGGGATCGTGGGGTTGCCGAAGCGCGTCTCGACGGTGGTCGTGTCGGGATAGGCGTCGCCGCGCGAGAGGCCGATCAGCTTCAGCTTTCCGATGCCGACGCCGAGCTCGTAATCGCCGCCGATCTCGTAACTGTCGCCGTGCTGGTCCTCCGTCACCTTGCGATTCCTCGGCAAATCGCCGAGCTGTGTGCGCAGACCGGTCTCGATATAGTCGAAGGAGAGGCGGTGATAGAGCAGGTTGAGATTGCCCTTCGAACCGCCCGGACCGTCGTAGACGAAGCGGCCGGTAATCTTCGGCTGCTCCGCGTTGCTGTGCCACTCCTCACGCCGCTCCTCCATCAGAGAACCGGCCGGACTGTAGATCCACGTCGGGCCGCCGGCGCCGCTGCGGTTGCCGCGATTCTCGAGGCCGACCGTGTACTGCACCGGCCCTTTCGTGCCGCTGACCGAGACGTCGAAACGGGTGAGGAGCGGATCGGTGTAGTACGAGCGGAACTCCGGCCGGTATGACCACTGGCCGCTGATTCCGCCGGAGCGGACGATGACGTTCGCGACCTGGCCGGAGAGTCCGGGGATCTTGAGCGTGGCACCGTCGACGATCTCGATCCGTTCGACGTTGCGCGCCGGGATGCGGCTGAGCTCCGTGACGACGTCGTTCGACTTGCCGGAGAGCCGCTGGCCGTTGATGACGACGTTGCCGGTGGCCTGGCCGAGGCCGCGCGCATCCTCCTCCTGCTTGATGGCGAAGCCGGGAACGCGATTGAGCATGTCCAGCGCCGTCTGCGGCGCGAACTGCGCAAAGTCGGCGGGCACGTACGTGCGCGAGCCCTCGACCGGTACGGGCGGCGGCGTCTGCGCGAGAAGCGGGACAGCGAGCAACATCAACGAGACGAAGAGTGAACGATAGGTCATCAGGAGTCCTTCTCCGCGACGTAAGACGCCAGCGGGAACGAAGTAGTTAGCAACATACGACGTCATTCGTAGATGCTGACGAAAAGTTTCGTAGACGCCGAGATTCTTTTTCATGCGGAGACGCGGTGGGCGCGGAGAAAAGCAGGCTACGTACTCGCGATCTCCGACAGCTTCGTATCCTCGGCTACATCCGTCGGGCTTTCGAAGAAGAGCTTGTAGCCGTCGGGATCGACGACCTTCGTCACCCACAGGCCGTTGCCGACTTCCGGTTCGGAGGCGCCGAGAGAACGGTATTGATAGTAGAGGGCGATGGCGTCCTCGCACGTGAAGGTTAGGTTGATGCCGCCGGGGACGGGCGGCGGTGCGTTCGTGAACTCCTGCAGCATCAGCGATGCGCCGCCGAGCGTGAGCCAGCACCAGCGGAGTTTGCCGTCGGGCTCCCATTTGTTGCGCATCTCGAAGCCGAGGCCGTCGATGTAGAAGCGGAGCGACCGTTCCATCGAAGAGATGCTGAGGAATGGGACGACTTCTTTGACGTTCATAGAGGGAGAATTCTAGGACACTGCTGAGCTTGGAGACTGCTGGAAAGCGTGGAGAATGCAGGGTATGAGAATCAGTGGGCTTAAGTTCTTCTGGCTGGTGGCCGTCGCCTTTTCCGCGCACGCGGCGACGTCTCTCGACGTCCAGATCCCGAGCGCTTCGACGACCGGAGTGGCATTCAGTTTCACGGTTACGGCGCGCAATGGTGCGGCCACCGACGCGGCGTACAGCGGGACCGTGCATTTCACCAGCGACGACGCGCAGGCCGCACTTCCGCCTGATTACACATTCACACCCGGCGACGCCGGGATGCACACGTTCTCCGCGACGATGAACCGCGCCGGCAGCGGCACCCAAACTGCCAACCACACCCTTACCGCGACGGACACCTCCAACGCGGCCGTGAAGGGGACGGACCTCACCACGGTGCGCTGGAATGACAATGTAGTGCGCCGCTTCTTTATCGCCGTCCCTGCCTCCGTCGATCGCACGGTTCCTTTCCAGATCGAAGTCCACGCGATGAACGCCTCCTTCTTTGACGTTCCGACGTACACGGGGACGATCCGGTTCACGGCCACACGGCAGGAGACTCTTCCTCCCGATTACACCTTCACAGCCGCTGATGCCGGAAGGCACACGTTTCAGGTCACGGCCAATCTCGGCAAATCCAGTTTCTTCTCGGTGCACGACGTCAACGACGACACGGCATTCGGCGGTTTTTTTAACCCGATTGCCGTGCAGTGCCCCGAGCTCACCGCTCTGGCTTCGAACAGCGGGCCGGTATGTGTCGGCTCGCAGGCGCTGCTCTTCGGGAGCGCGAATCTTCCCGTCATCGACTACCACTGGATCAGCACCCTCGGGCATCCCCCGATTTTCGATTCACATCAGCAGAATCCGGCCGCGAGTCCAGGCACATACATCCTCACCGTGCTGCAGGCAAATGACTGCGAGAGCAGCGCGCAGACCGTTGTCACCATGCACTCGCCGGCTTCTCCGCAGGTGACGTTGTCGACAACGGCGCTCTGCGGCCCGGAAAATCTACATGCCACGATCACGAACAGTTCCGAATTCTCGAATCTGAAGTGGACGACTGCTGGCGGAACGATCGTCGGCGGTCAGGGAACACCGTCCGTCGAGATTGCGCCCAATTCGGGCGAGACGCGCGTTTGGCTGGCCATCGACGCAATCGAAACATCGAGCGGCTGCGATGCCAGCAAATTCGTCGCTGAGGTTCCGATCGGTAGCAGTGCGGCCGTCGCGATCTCTACGGCGGCCAGCGCGTGCATGGGCGCCGCCGCCAGTGCATCGGTCGCCGACGCCGGAAGCGGAGCGACGTACGCCTGGACGATCAACAACGGCGTCATCACGGGTGGCGCGCAAACGAACACGATTCAATATGCGGCGAACGGAAACGGCGACGTCACCCTTCACGCCACGGTGATCCGCGGCAGTTGCAGCGCAAACGGAACCGCCGTCGTTTCCGTCGATGCACCCGCCGCGGTCATCGAAAACAAGTCCACCGGACTCTGCGACGCATCGGACGCCGCGATCGAAGTGACGCTCTCCGGCGTTCCGCCGTTCCGAATTCGCTGGTCGGACGGCGTGATGAGCGACCCTGTCGATGGCTTCACGGCCACTCGCAGCGTGTCGCGGGAAGGTACCTATTGGATCGCGCAAGTCTCGGACGCGAATTGCTCAGGCTTCGCCAGCAATGTGGTCAACGTCTCATTTGCGAATAAGCCGCAGATCGTGGTCAGCCCGCAGGGAGCGACAATCCGCGCCGGCGAGCGAGCGACCATCACGGTTTCGGCGCTCGGAGCCGGGCTGCGCTACCGGTGGTACGAGGGCAATGCCGGCGACCGAACGAAGCTTGTGAGTTTCGGCGCAGAACCGTCCTACGGTACGCCGCCGCTCTCGAGAACGACCAGCTATTGGGTGGACGTCGAGAACGACTGCGGCAGCAATCAATCTCTGGCGGCTGTGATAACGGTCTCCAGCGGCGGAGGCGCAAGGCGGCGAGCCGTCGGCCACTGATCTTCAGATGGTATGCAACGGCGGTGCGGTCGTCAGAAGATCCAAGACTGCGCGGCATGCTCGGCGAATAAAAGACGGTCGATCGTCCACTCGCCGCCGTTCGTGGCGAAGACCAGCAGGCAGATGAGGAAGAAGATCAGGTCGTAGTGCCAACCCTGCGAGCCTTTGCCCCAAAAGCCGGAGTGCCAGACAAGGGCTTTGCGATGCATGGCGCCGAGCATGACGATCATCAGGCCGATGCAGGAGAGGCGCGTCAGCAGGCCGCCTGCGATGCCGAGTCCGGCCAGCAGTTCGACGATGCCGACAAGCAGCACGATCGGCTTCGGCAGCCCGAGGTCTTTGGAACTTCCTTCAGGATCGCGCGCGTGCGCGAAGCCGCTCCAGACGAAGACGAGTCCTGTGAGCGCGCGAAGCGCGAGAAGGGCGAGCTGTGTGAGGTGAAACATGCGATGAGTTTAGCGCCGTACAAAAAGCAAATGTTGAATGTTGAATGTTCAATGTTGAATATTCAATGAAGAACGCACGTCGCCCCTGTTTTGGCTTCGCATTCAACATTGAACATTCAACATTTGCTTTTTCTCGGCTAGCTAACCGTCTTCTGAAATGCTCGCGCGCTGGCGGCGATGAGCAGCGCGGAGATCACCAGCAGCGCGACGACCGGCTCCCACAAGTCGAAGAATGTTGCGCCGCGAATCACGATCCCTCTTGCGATCTTGATGAAGTGCGTTGCCGGCAACACGTACGAAACGACGCGCAGCGGGAGCGGCAGCGACGCGATCGGGAAGATGTAGCCGGATAGCAGCACCGAGGGGAGCATGATGCCCATCGCGCGCTGCATCGCTTCCATCTGCGAGTTCGCGCGCGACGAGACGAGCAGGCCGACCGACAGCAGCGCGAGGAGATAGACCGGCGACAAGAGGAGCAGCAGCGTCAGGCTGCCGTGGATCGGGACGCTGAAGAGGAATCGCATCAGGAAAAGGATCAGCAGCAGTTGCAGGTACGCGAGGCCGAGGTATGGCAGGAGCTTGCCGGTGACGACGGCGAGCGGCGAGACCGGCGTGACCATGAGCTGTTCCAGCGTGCCGCGCTCGCGCTCTTTGACGATGGCGAAGGCGGAGAGGATCGTGCCCGAAAACGTGAGCAGGATCGAGATCAGGCCGGGGATGAGCAGGTTGGCGCTGCGCATGTCGGGGTTGAACATCATCACCGGATGCGCTTCGACGAGCGGCTGCGCGGTCTTCTCCATCAGCGCGCTGATCGAGTTCGACAACACGACGCCGTTCGCCGCGGAGAGCGCCTGCGTGGCGACGCTGGAGTCGGAGCCGTCGATCATGATCAGCACGTCCGCCGTCCGCTTCGCGGCGATGTTGCGCGCGTAGTCGGGCGGGATCTCGATCGCCACCTGCGCGTGGCCGGCCACGATCTGATGCTGCAACTCCGCGCGCGATCCGACGAGCGTTTTCACGCTGAGGTACGACGTGTTGCCGAACTGCTCGATCAGCCGCCGGCTTTCCTGCGTGCGGCTCATGTCGAAAATCGCCGTGGGGATGTTCTTCGCGTTCATGTCGATGACGCCGAAGAGGATCAGCTCGAACACCGGCACGGCGATGGCGAAGAAGAGCGTGCCGCGGTCGCGCAGCATCTGCGTCAGCTCTTTGCGGAGCATGGCCGCGAAGCCGTTCATCGCGCGGCCTCGATTTCCTTGCCGCGCGTTTCGGTGAGGCGGACGAAGACGTCTTCGAGCGATGCCTCGATCGGATTGACCTGCACGTCGCCGAGGCGGAAGGCTTCCAGGTCGCTCTTGACCTTCTCGTTCGAAACGTTCGCGTCGATCAGGAGATGGAGCGCGATCCCGAAGATCGTGGCGGCGCGAACGTATGGCAGCGTACGCGCGCTGGTCATGAGCTTCGCGACACCTTCGCTCGCTTCCGCCTGGATGCGCCGCGTCCCTTCCGGCGTGACTTCGGGAAGCTCTTTGAGCGCGTCGGGACGGCCGGCCACGATCAGCCGCGCCATGTAGAGATACGCAACCGAGGCGCAACGCTCCGCTTCGTCCATGTAGTGCGTGGTCACGAACATCGTCACGCCGCTGCCGGCCAGTTCGAAAAGGAGATCCCAGAGTTCGCGTCGCGCAACCGGATCGATGCCGGCGGTCGGCTCGTCGAGGAAGATGACGCGCGGCTGATGCATGAGCGCCGCGGCGAGCGCGAGGCGCTGCTTCCAGCCGCCGGAAAGTTTGCCGGCCAGGCGATTCCGATATGGGCCGATGTGCGTGAGGTCGATAGCCCAGTCGATGCGCTCCTTGCGCTCGGCGCCTTTCAATCGATAGATGGAGCTGAAGAAATCGAGGTTTTCCTGCACGCTCAGATCGCGATACAGCGAGAAGGCCTGCGAGACGTAGCCGATGTGCTGGCGGACGAGCTCTCCCTCTTTTTCCACGTCATATCCATCAACCGTCGCATGTCCCTCAGTCGGCACGAGCAGGCCGCAGAGGATGCGGATCAGCGTCGATTTGCCGGACCCGTTCGGACCGAGGAGGCCGAAGATTTCGCCGCGCGGAACCTGCAGCGTGATTTTGTCGAGCGCGCGGAACGTCCCGAAGTCTTTCGACACGCCCTGAACGTCGATGCCGAGGTCGTCGCTCAATCGGCGCGGCCCTTCGCGCCGAGGTCGACGGAAGCGGCCATGCCGGCTTTGAGTTTCGGATTCGGATCGACGAGCACTTTGACGCCGAAAACCTGCTCGGCGCGTTGCGCGCGCGTCTGCACGTTGCGCGGCGTGTACTCGCCCTGGCTGCTGACGGAGGCGATGTGTCCGGCGAACGTTTCGTTCGGATAGGTGTCGATGTGGACGCGCACCGGCTGGCCGACGGCGATTAATCCCAGCTCCGTTTCGGGAACGTAGACGCGCACCCACAGCTGGCTCGACTCGAGGATTTCGGCGACGGTCTGGTTCGGCGCGACGATGTCGCCGACACGCAATCCGAACGACTGGACGACTCCGTTGACCGTCGAGACGACGTTGGTCTCCTCGCGCTGCTTCATCAGCGTTTCGAGTTTCCGCTGCTGCGCCTCGACGTCGGCCCGCGCGGCGTCGATGTCTTCCTTGCGCGTTCCTTTCTGCAGGATGCGCAGATCCTCGGCCGAGGTCTTCGCTTTCGTCGCAGCCTCCTCGGCCAGCTCTTTGGCGACGATGCCATATTTGAAGAGGTACTGCTGCCGCCGGCGCTCGATTTCGTCGTTCATGGCCACCGCGGTTGCTTTCGCGATTTCCTCCGGCCGCGGACCGGCGATCGCTTTCGCGAGTGCGGCCTGCGCGGCGGCGATCGCGGCGCGCTGCTCGCTGAGCTGGCGGTCGATCGTTTCGGTTTCGAGCGTCACCAGCAACTGGCCGGTGGCGACGTGCATCCCTTCATCGATGAGCGTCTTCGTCACGCGTCCGCCGACGAGCGATCCGACGTTGACCGTCCGCGCTTCGAGCGTTCCGCTGAGGACCACTTCCTGCGGCCGGCGCGTGCTGCGGTAGTAGAGGAACGCCGCGATTGCGGCGATGGCGATGACGATCGGGATGACGACGATTCGTACACGCGACGACATAAGAACGCTCTACGCGCGGAGAGCGCGGAGAAACATCCTCCGCGTCTCCGCGTGACAACCTTTAGAACGTTACTTTAGCCGCGAATTGCAGAATGCGCGGGCCGAAGGAACTGGTCGGGAGACCGAACGGCGTCGCGGCATCCTGGAGCGTGAGCTTCGACGGCACGCCGGCGGTGCTCGTGACGGCGTAGTACGTGTTGCGGACCCCGTTCACGTTGCTGCGGTTGAGCAAGTTGAACGCTTCGGCGATGAGCTGGACGCGAGTACCGCCGAAGATGCCGATCTCCTTCGTCACGCGCGGATCGACCGAGAACTGGCTCGGCAGGCGGAATGAATTGCGCGCGAAGCCGGGCGCGCGGTCGTTGCGCGCGTTGCCGTCATTGTTGAGGTCCGTGCTGGCGACGGCGGAGTACGGCTGTCCGGTCTGCCAGCTGGCGATGCCGCTGATCGTCCAGCCGCCGAAGATGGCGCGGCTGAATCCGTGCGAGTACGAGTCGAGGCTCCAGACGCCGCTGAGGACGACGCGGTTCGGCACGTCGTTGTCGCCGGGCGCCCAATCGCCGTGGAGGTTGAGCGGGTCCTGCGCGAATTTCGCGTCATCGGTGCCCGGCACGACGGCGGTGGCGTCGGGCTTGTCGTCGCGCACCTTCGAGTACGTGTACGCGAGTCGCATCTGCCAGTTGTTGGAGAAGCGCTTCTGCAGGTCGATCGTCAGCCCGTTGTATTGCGAGCTCGCGCTCGACTGGAACTGCAGGATGCGCGCGAAGTTCGTGAACGGACGGCCGGTGTAGCGCGTGAAGCTGGCGTTGCCGAGCGACGCGCCGGTGGCGGCGCTGACGATCGGAACCGTGACCGTGACGGGATTCGAAACGTTGATGTCGATCGTGCGCGGGAGGTCGGAACCCTTCACGTACTGGTAGGTCACCGAGACGGCGAGGTCGTTCGTCAATCCGCGCTCGATGCCGAGGCTGCCCTGCTGCACTTTCGGATTCTGGAAGTTCGGATCGAATGCAAAGATGGTCGGCTTCGGCAGCGTGACGCCGGTCGGAATCGAGGTGTAGATGGCCGGATACGTCGGAATGAGAGCGCCGCTGAAGCTCAGCGTCTGGACGTTGATGCCGTTGTTCGAGTGCGCGGTGCCGATCATGATGGCCGGCGTGCGGCCGTAGAAGATGCCGTAGCCGCCGCGGACGACGGTGCGGCTGGCGGTGTTTGGCGTCCACGCGAACCCAAGCCTCGGCGCGATGTTGTTGTGATCCTCCGGAACCTCGGCGGTGTTGATGCCGGCCGCGGCGAGCTGCGCGTCCGGATTCCGCACGGACGGCTGCGCGATCTTCTGGAAGTCGTAGCGAAGTCCGGCGTTGATGGTCAGTTGCGGATTGACCTGCCATTCGTCGTGTACGAACGCGGCGTACTCGGTCATGTTCGGATTGGTGATCGGTCCGCTCGTATTCGGGCCGGCGAACGCCTGCAGATAACTGGAGGCCTTGCCGTTCTGGAAATCGGCCAGGCTGGCGAAACTGTACGAGCCGAAGAAGTTGCCGGGGAAGTAGTTGAGGATCTTGTCCTGATTGACGTCGAAGCCGACTTTGACGGCGTGGCGGCCGATGACGTCGGTCAGCGTGTCGGCGATCTGGTGGCGCTTGATCGTCGTCTCGCGCGGGCTGAACGTGTTGCGGCCGATGTTGATGACCCGGATCGTGTTCTGGTTGATTTGCGCTTCCGGATCGGAGCTGTTCGCTTTGCCCGGCTCGCTGTCCTTCGCGTACTGGCCGCGGATTTCGTTGAAGAGCGAGTTGCTGATGATCGTCGAATTCGAAAGCGAGAACGTGTCGGTCTGCACCAGCGAGTCGCCGGTGTGTCCGAGCGCGTTCGAGGAGTTGCCGTTCTCGAAGTTGCCGCCGGTGAATTTCTGGCGGTTGTAGCGCAGCGAAAGGTGATCGTTCGCGAGGAGCTCGTGATCGGTCTTGAGCAGGAAGACGTCCTGATTCTGCGTCTTCTGATACGTGCCTGCCTGCGCCAGAACCTTCTGATAGCCGGCCTGTGACGCCGCATCGGCCGGCACCTGCGACGCCGCGACGCCGAGCAAGATCGGGTTGTCGATGGAGTTGCGCTGCGCGTCGTAGTTGGCGAAGAAGAAGTGCTTCTCCTGCACGATCGGTCCGCCGAGGCTGAAGCCGTACTGGTCGAAGTGATACGGCCCCTTCACGCGCGGCGGCGTCTGGATCGTGTTGATGTAGTCGTTGGCGTTGTAGCGGCGGTCGCGCAGAAAGTCGAACGCGGTGCCGTGAAATTCGTTCGTGCCCGACTTGGTGACGACGTTGATGACGGCGCCGCCGGCGCGGCCGTACTCGGCGGAGTAGGCGTTCGTGTTGACCTGGAACTCCTTCACCGCGTCCTGCGAAAACTGGTACGGCGCGCGGCCGGAGCCGGTGCGGCCGAGAGCCTGGCCGAAGAAGGTGTTGTCATTGTTCGCGCCGTCGATGACGAGCGAGTTGAGCGTGCCGCGCTGGCCGGCGAAGCTGATGTCGCCGAGCCGGACGTCGCGCACGACGCCGGGCGTGGTCAGGACGAAGTCGATGAAGTTGCGGCCGTTGGTCGGCAGGTTCTCGATCGCTTTCTCGCCGACCACCGAGCTGACTTCGGACTTTGTGGTGTCGACCAGCGGCGCGGCCGCGGTGACGGTGACGCTTTCCGAGACGCCCTGCTTCAGTTTGAAGTTGACCGTCGAGTCGCTGCCGACGTTGACGACGATGCGGTCGTACTTCGTCGGCTGGAATCCCGACAGTTCGCTCGACACCGAGTAGGTGCCGGGCGGCAGCAGCGGGATCTCGAAGTGTCCGGCGGAGTTCGTCACGCTCGTGCGCGACAGGCCGGTGGCGGTGTTGACCGCGGTGATGGTGACGCCCGGCAGAAACGCGCCGGTGCTGTCGGTCGCGGTTCCAGAGATGGAACCGTTACTGCTCTGCGCAAATGCGGAAAACGGGACGATTGCGATGAGCAGAGCTATCGCAAACAGGAAGCGAATATGCTTCGACTGGCTCATGGGCACTCCTTGCATGAGGGTTAATTGGAACTGCATTAAGGACGAATTGGGGCGAGGATAACAGAGGTTTTCGACGATGGCGATTGCATCCGTAAATCCGGCCACTGGCGAGACGATCCGGACGTTTGAAGCGCTCGATGATGCCGCAATCGACGCGGCGTTGACACGCTCCGTGAGTGCGTTTCATGTCAATCGTTCGCGCAGTTTCGGCGAACGCGCATCGCGCATGCGGCGCGCGGCGGAGATCCTCGAAGAGCGTCAGAAGGAGCTGGGGCGGCTCATGACGACGGAGATGGGGAAGCCGGTCAAAGCCGCCATCGCCGAAGCGGTGAAGTGCGCGACGAACTGCCGCTACTACGCCGAGCACGCGGAGTCGTTTCTCGCCGACGAGCCGGTCAAGACCGACGCGAAGGAGACGTTCATCCGCTACGAGCCGATGGGGACGGTCCTGGCGGTGATGCCGTGGAACTTCCCGTTCTGGCAGGTCTTCCGTTTCGCCGCGCCGGCGCTGATGGCGGGAAATGTGGCGGTGCTCAAGCACGCCTCGAACGTGCCGCAGTGCGCGCTGGCGATCGAGGAAGTCTTCCGCGACGCCGGTTTCACCGACCACGAGTTTCAGACGCTGTTGATCGGGTCCGATCAAGTCGAGCGCGTGATCGCCGACGATCGCATCAAGGCCGTGACGCTGACCGGCAGCGAGCCGGCCGGCGCGAGCGTGGCCTCGATCGCGGCGAAGCACATCAAGAAGGCGGTGCTGGAGCTCGGCGGCAGCGATCCGTTCATCGTCATGCCGTCCGCGAATCTCTCCGAGGCCGTTTCCACGGCGGTGAAAGCACGCATCGTCAACAACGGCCAGTCGTGCATCGCCGCGAAACGCTTCATCGTGCACGAGTCGATCGCGGACGATTTCGAAAAGCGATTCGTCGCGGCGATGGAGGCGCTGAAAGTCGGCGATCCGCTCGACGAATCGAACGACGTCGGTCCGTTGGCCACGCCGCAGATCGCCGACGACATCGAGAAGCAGGTCCGCGATTCCGTCGCCGCCGGAGCTGCGCTTCTCGCTGGTGGAAAACGCAACGGAAACTACTACGCGCCGACGGTTCTCGCGCGCATTCCATCTTCCGCGCCTGCGGCGCGCGAGGAGACCTTCGGTCCGGTCGCGTCGATCTTCCGCGTTGCAACCATTAACGATGCGATCACGATCGCCAACGACTCCCCCTTCGGCCTCGGCTCCTCCGTCTGGACGAACGACCGCACCGAAATGGACCGCTTCATCGACGGCATCGAAACCGGCCAGGTCTTCATCAACGCCATGGTCGCGTCGGATCCGCGCGTCCCCTTCGGCGGCACCAAACGCTCGGGCTTCGGACGCGAGCTCGGCGTCTACGGCATCCGCGAGTTCGTGAACGTGAAGACGGTCTGGATTGCAAAGTCGCCGCAGGCGACGGCGACGGAGTGATGTGTCACACAGGCGCCTCGCCGCGGTAGCGGCTTCAGAAGGTAGCGAGGGGTGAGAGCGAAGCGAACACCCCTCGAATGTCGAGCGCCCAGAATTCGTGCCGCGTCAGCGGCACTGGAAAATGTGACACTCCATCCAGCCGCTGACGCGGCACTCTTCATCTTCGACTCTCGCACGAGGGGTGCTCGCGATGAAGCTGCTCGCACCCCTCGCTACCTTCTGAAGCCGCTACCGCGGCGGGTATCACCCAGAATTGTCACCCACCCGTCGCGCGATTTTCGACCAATCCCTCGAACACCTGCAGCGCCAGATCGACGCGCCCCAGCGGTGCGGAAACCTGCACGCCCGCTACGCGGTCGCGGACGCGCTCCAGCGTTTCGCGGGCGATGGCGATGCCTTCGCGGAGGCCGTGCTCTTTGCTCTTTTCGCTGGCGATGCGCATCCGTTCCATCACTTCGTCGGTGACCGACACGCCTGGCACTTCGTTGTTCATGAACTGCGCGTTGCGATACGAGAGCAGCGGCCAGATGCCGGCGACGACGGGCAGCTTCATGTCGCCGATCTGCGCGAGGAATCGTTCGAGGACGGCCGCGTCGAAGACCGGCTGGGTGATGCAGTACTCGGCGCCTGCTTTCACTTTCCAGTCGAGGCGGCGCAGTTCGTAATCGAGGTCCATGTGGCCGGGATTGACGCCGACGCCGATCGTGAACTGCGTCGGCTCGCCGAATGGATTGCCGCCGAGGTCGAGGCCGTGGTTCATCAGGTTGGCCATGTTCGTCAGGCCGATTGAATCGATGTCGAAGACCGCCGTCGCGTCGGGATACGGACCCATCTTCGGAGGATCGCCGGTGATGAGCAGAAGATTGCGGAGGCCGAGGGCCGCGCAGCCGAGGAGGTCGGAATGCATGCCGAGGAGATTGCGGTCGCGGCAGCAGTAGTGGAGGACGGTTTCGATTCCGACGCGCTGTTGCAGCAGGACCGCGACCGCGATCGCACCCATGCGGTTCTGCGCGCGCGGGCCGTCGGGAACGTTGACGGCGTCGACGCCGGCCGCTTTGATCGTGCGCACCGACTCGATCATCTTGTCGGGATTCGGCCCCTTCGGCGGCGTGATCTCGATCGTGGTCACGAACTCGCCCGCGGCGATGCGCTTGCCCCAGTTCGAGCGCATCGCCATCGGCACCGACTCTTTCGAGTCGCTGTGTTTCGCGTCGGCATCGCGCTCGACGACCACGAACGAGCGGCGCGGTGAGAGTGGCCGCACGGCGTCGGCCATGATCTTGATGTGCTCGGGTGTCGTGCCGCAGCATCCGCCGAGGAACTTCACGCCTTTGTGGATGAGGCGCTTGGCGTACTTGGCCATGTAGTCGGGCGAGGCCATGTACATCTGGCGGCCGTTCACCTCGCGCGGCAAACCGGCGTTCGGCTGCGCCGAGATCTTCTTCGCGGTAACCGCGGTGATCTCCTCGATGGCGTCGAGCATGACGTCGGGACCGACGGAGCAATTGAGGCCGATGACGTCGGCGCCGGCGAGATCGAGCCGCTGCGCGATCGTGCGCGGCACGTCGCCGTAGATCGTGCGGCCGTCGTTGCCGATGGTCATCTGCGCGACGACCGGCAGCGAGCAGACGTCGCGGATGGCCAGGATTCCCTGCTCAATCTCAGCGATGTTCGACATCGTCTCGAGCACGAAGAGGTCGACGCCGGCATCGCGCAACGCCGTCGCCTGCTCGCGAAAGTACTCCCTGGCCTCGGCCAGCGACGTCGGCCCATACGGCTCGATCCGAATGCCGAGCGGACCGATGGCGCCGGCGACGAATACGGAGTCGCCCGCCGCCTCGCGCGCCAGCGCCGCGCCGCGCTCGTTGATGGCACGCAGTTCATCCTCGATGCCGAAGCTGCGCAGCTTGATGCGGTTCGCGCCGTAGGTGTTGGTCTCGATGATCTCCGCGCCGGCGCGCACGTACTGCTTGTGCACTTCGAGCACGATTTCCGGATTGCGAAGATTCAGCTCGTCGTAGCACTTGTTGATGAAGACGCCCTTGGCATAGAGCATCGTCCCCATCGCGCCATCGAAGAGGTAAACGTGTTCGTCAGCGATTGCCTGAATGAAGTCGCGCATAAGTAAAAAGCCCCACGCCGGATTCGACGTGGGGCCAATCGAAAAACGAATTCGAACTTGCCGGCTATTTAGCTTTTTTTACCCTGGTTGCAAGCGACCCCAAATCAATCCAGCGAGTGGCGAATGTAGGCGGTGCGGGATTATTTGTCAAACGGGGCTCGTATACTGCGGAAACCCAATGAGACATCTTTCCCGCCTGCTCTTTCTGCTGCTCGCTATTGCCTTGCCTGCCTCAGCGCAGCAGCTCGTCGCCGAATCGCACGACGTGCATGCGATCGAGATGGCTCCTGCCACCCTCGACGAGCTCGGGCGAGTCGCCGTCGTCCGAGCCGCAGGCGAGCATCGTGAACACCCGCACACGCCTGCAATACTCGGCGTCGATCGGACGAATGCGGCGTCACTCGTCATCGCGCCCAAGGCGGCACCGCCGCCGATCGGCAGAGGATTTCAGGCGGTTACCGATCCGCTTCCTGGCGAGAGCGCCGCAACCGCATTGGATCCGGCTGACACCAGCGGCGCCGTCGGCCCGCAGCACGTAGTCGGCGCGTTCAACGATGCAGTCGTTTCCCAGGACCGTTCCGGCCACGTCCTCGGGCTCATTTCATCCGCGCAGTTCTGGCACGACCCGACGCAGACCGGCAAGTTTCTCTACGACCCACGCGTGGGGTACGACGCGGCAAGCGACCGCTGGGTGTTGGTGATGCTCGGCGACGACGTTCCCGAGATGGCGAACGGCGTGCTGTTCATCGCATGCAGCATGAGCGGCGATCCGGGCGGCCTGTGGCGCCGTTTCCGGCTGCCAGTCGAGCCAACCGGAACGCTCGACGGCGACATTACGCACCTCGGTTTCACGGCGGATCAGATCGTCGTCACCGCGAATGCGTGGAGCGGCAACACGTCGGTGGAAACGAGAGTTTTCACGATGCCAAAGAGCGTGGCGTTTTCGACTGCCGACCTCACGGTCAGGGGGGCGACGTTGTCGTACTCGATCGATCTGGTGCCGATCACATCGAGAGATTCGACGCTGCGCTTCGCCCACCAGGTGCAGCAGGACGGCATTCAGATCTTCGAGATGCCGGCTGGTCTTGGCTCCATCGTCAATTCGCGGATCTACCGGTCGACAGCTTCCGTGTCTTCGAATCCGTGCGTGCAACTCGGGACGACGATCGAGCTGGATTGCGGGTTTCCGTCCGTGATGAGCGCTGTCGTGCGCAATGGCGCGATCTGGATCGTGGAAGAGGTGTTCGGCAACGCCGCGCGGGTCTGGAAGATCACAGATTCGACGGCAACCAATTACGTCATCCAGCCGCCCAATCTGGCGGTGGCCTATCCGTCGCTCGCGGTGAACAGCCGCGGCGCAGCGCTCGTCGGCTACTCGGTGATGAGCTCTACGATCTACCCCTCGGCCGCGTACAGCTATATCGATCCAGCCGGCAACCTCAGCGCCTCCGTCTTTCTCAAGGCTGGCGAGGCGCCGTTCAAGCGCGGACGATGGGGCGACTTCTCGACTGCAGTCGTCGATCCGCTCGACGACACGAGTTTCTGGACGGTCCAGGAGTACGCGAACACGCCGCTGTCAGCGAGTTTCGACCGCTGGGCGACGTGGTGGAGCTACATCCCAATCGCACCCGCGCGTCCACGGGCGGTCCGTCATTAGACCGTTCGTTCTCGCCTAATTGCCGAAGATCTTCTTCAGCCGTCCCAATGCGCCTTCCACCTCCTGCCTGCTGCGGTCGACGTCGTTCGCCCATTTGCGAAACTGTTCGAACGTGATCGCGGCCGGCTCGTCGAAGTTGTCGCGGTCGAAGAAGACGTGGCGGACGATGTTGCCGAAGAAGCCGGCCGGACATTTGTGCGTCGGCGCGGTGCCGTCGAGGAAGACTTCGCGGATCGGACCGGGACAGCCTTCCTGCCAGAGCATGCCGGTTTCGGGATCGATGTCGCGGAAGGTCACGCCTTTCGGTGGACGCGGCTCGCCGTGCAAATGCGGGATGGCGCTCATGTACGTGCCCCAGATCGGGATGGCCGCTTCGCCGGACGACAGCCGCAGCGGCTCGCCGTGATCGAAACCGACCCAGACGCTGGTGACCATGTCTGAGGTGTAGCCGACGAACCATGCATCGCGGTAATCGCTGGTCGTGCCGGTTTTTCCGGCGACGTATCCGAGCCCGTAGCGTTTCAACCGTGAGGCCGTTCCGCGCTGCACGACGCCGCGAAGAAGCGTGTGCAGGATGTAGGTCGCATCCGCGTTGGCCACACGTTTCTGTTCGAGGTCGTGCGCGTAAAGCGTCTTGCCTCGGCCGTCGCGCACTTCGCGCAACAGGAACGGCTCGACGCGGATGCCGAGGTTCGGGAAGGGCGTGTACGCGGCGGTGAGCTCGCGCATGGAGACCTCGGTGACGCCGAGAGGCAGCGCGGGGATACGCGCGAAGTGCTCGTCGAATCCGAACTTCTCGGCGACGTTCACCACCTTCGAAACGCCAACATCCTCGGTCAGCCGAACTGTCGGAACGTTCAACGAATGTTCGAACGATTCGCGCAACGTAACCCGTCCGCGGTATCGATCATCGTAGTTGTGCGGCTGCCACGTTTCGTTTCCATTCACGGCGATGCTGATCGGCGCGTCGAGCAGCAGCGTGGCGGTGTTGGCTTTCTTCGACGCGATCGCGGCGAGATAGGCGAACGTCTTGAACGCCGATCCCGGCTGGCGGCGCATGGCCGTGGTGCGGTCGTATGGCGAGACGTTGTAGTCGCTGCCGCCGACGAGCGCGCGAATGCCGCCGTTGCGCGGATCGACCGAAAGCAGCGCCACCTGCAGCGGCTCGCTTCGCGCCTGCGCCCGGAGCCACGCATGCGTCGCTTCGAGCTGCGTCGGCGCGCGCGAAGTAACGCGCTCGGCGTTGCGCTGCGCGTCGGGATCCATTTCGCAGACGATGGTGAGCGCGCCTTCGACGACGGGACGGACGCCGATTTCTTTGACGATCTCGCCGCGAAGGGCGCGTAAGTAAAACGGATACGGCGCCTGCGGGATCGTGCCTCCGGTGAATTCGACGTCGCGGGTCTTCGCCGCGGCGAACTGGGCGTTCGTGATCCAGTCGTGATCGTGCATGACGCCGAGGATGGCGTCGCGCCGCGCGCGGGCGATGTCGGGGCGTTTCTCAGGCGTGTCGCGATTCGGCGCGCGGATCATCCCTGCGAGGACGGCTGCTTCGTCGACGCGCAATTCCGAGGGGCGCTTGTTGAAGTAGAGCCGCGCCGCTTCGTCGATGCCGAGCACCGGCTTGCCGTTGTTGTGTCCGAGGTAGACGTCGTTGAGGTAGACCTCGAGGATCTCGTTCTTCGGCATGCGCGCGTCGAGCAACATGGCCAGGAGGATCTCGGTGATCTTGCGGCGCCACGTCCGCTCCTGCGAGAGAAAGCGCGTCTTGATGATCTGCTGATCGATGGTGGAACCGCCGGCGGCGATGCCGTGCGCGCGCAGGTTCGTGAAGAGCGCGCGCGCCATTCCGATCGGATCGATGCCGATGTGGTGATGAAAGCGGACGTCCTCCGCGGCGAGGAAGGCGTTGGAAACATGCGCCGGAATCGACTGCAGCGTGACCGGCGGCGTGATGCGCCAGTCAACTCCGTAAAGCGTGGCCACGCGCACCGGCGAACTGCGCGCAGCGGAAACGATGAGCGTCGGCGCGCGCCAGGAATGGTTCACGAGCTCGCGCGTGAGGCGGCGATTGAGGATGAAGAGGTAGATGCAGAACGCTTCGCCGATGACGAAGATGATGATTGCGATGGCTGCAAGCCATCGCGGATGCCGTTGCATGCGTGACAATCGTGACATCTTCGTCTACATTGAAATTCGTGCAACGCGGTTGCCACGCAGCACAAATTTTTTTCTTTCGAACAACGTACGGCTCCCCACCGACCTGGTTTTGAATAGGAGAAAGATCCATGGCTGCCAAGAAGAAGTCCGCGAAGAAGTCGTCGAAGAAAGCACCTGCCAAGAAGTCGTCGTCGAAGAAATCCGCATCGAAGAAGTCGTCCAAGAAGTCCGCCGCGAAGAAGTCGTCTTCGAAGAAGGGCGCGAGCAAGAAGGCTTCGAAGAAGGCGCCGTCGAAGAAGGCCTCGGCCTCGTCGAAGAAAGCGCCGTCGAAGAAAGCTTCGAAGAAGGCTCCTGCAAAGAAAGCCGCATCGAAGAAAGCTCCTTCGAAGAAAGCGCCGTCGAAGAAGCGCAGCTCTTCGAAGAAGGGCGGTCCGATCTCCAGCGCGCGCAGCGTGATCAGCAAGGTCGTCAGCACCGTGAAAGACACGGCCGCGGACATCGCCAGCGCCGCATCGAACGCCGCCAGCGCGGCGACGAGCGCGATCGGCAACGCCACCGGCGGATCGAGCACGTCCGGTTCGAGCAACCAGTAAGACGTTCACTCGCGCAGTGCGGCCCGGCATCGCCGGGCCGCATTTGCGTGGCGTGATCTCATACGACGCCGGAGGCGTCTCGTACGGTAGCCGGTGGTCGCTCGCGAAGCGAGAGACCACCGGGTTCACGAAGGCGCCCGATTTTCCGACCGCGGCAGCGGTCGCGGAGGGGATTCACGGCGCTTGGTATTTGATACGCGACCCCTGCCGGGGTCGTGAAAAATCGGCGTGTGCGTTCCGGTGGTCTCGCGCTTCGCGCGCGACCACCGGCTACCGTACGTGTCGCCATCCGGCGACGGTTTCGCGTTACGTCAATGGCAGCGCGAGCACGGAACGTGGCCGCGTGTAACGTCAACGGCGGCGCGAGCACGGTTCCGACGATCGCGACACTAGCTCGCGCTGTCGAAGACCTTGCGAATCCTTCTCGAGAAGTACTTCGGCGGTAGGCCGCCGTTCCATTTGCGGAGCGATTTGGCTTTGCGGAAGGACTTCATCGCTTCGTTTTTGAAGGTATCGTCGGCTTCGAAGGCGTATTGCGAATATTGGGAGGCGCCGAGGAAGGCCCAGATGTAGCCGTTCGTCGGCATGTCGTGCGCGAGGGTTGTGAACTTCTTCGTGGCGTCTTCGAACTCGCCGCTGAAGTAGCTTTCGAGAGCGTCGCGGACGCGGCGTGTGGAGTCGGCCAGGACGACGTTGCTGGCTTGCGTCGGACGCGTCGGGATCGACGTCGGCGGCGGCGCGGGAGCGCCAGGAGCGGGCGCGAGGTCGGCGATCGTTGCGGCGTTCTGCGCGGAGGCGATAGCGGCGTTCAGATCGTCGTTGGATCGCGCGCCGGCGCTTTTCGTGAGCGCGTCTGTGAGCGCCTGCGTCGCTTGCGCGTATTGCGGCGTGTTGCCGGCTTTGCGCTGCATCGCGGCGGCGAGACGCGTTTTGGCCTGGTTGATTTCGGCGTTGACGCGCTGGCGAAGCGCGGGATCGATCACCGGCGCGGCCGGCTGCACCGGAACGGGAACAGGCGCCGGCACCACGCGCGGCTGCGGTTGCGGTGCGGGCGGTTGCGGCTCCGGCGGCGGCGCGCTGGCTTGCGCGAGCTTTCCTTTCGCGCGCGACATCAGCGTTTCGATCGATCCGAGGTTTTCTTCGCCGGGGCCTGAAGCCTTTTCGAAATCGCTGACGGCCTGCTCGTACTTGCCGGTATTCAGGTACGCGATGGCGCGGTAGTAGTAGGGGTGATAGTTGATGAAGATGGCGCCGTAGGTGCGGGCCTTGTCGTTCTCTTTCGGGTTGCCGTTGATGGCGGCGGTCATCTTCTGGATGACGGCGGACCACTGTCCGTTGCGCGCCGCTTTCAGGCCGTCGTCGTAGTCGTCGTACCACGACGCGAATGCCGCGCTGGCGGCGAGGAGGAGTGCCAATCCGATCGTGACGCTGCGCGCCGATTTCATGGTTTCGCGACTTCCTTCTCGAGCTCGTCCAAATTCACCTTCTCGAAATCGAACTGTTTCTTTACCGGCTTTCCGGCTTCGACCGTGACGCTCTTCGTCTGCGATTTGCCGTTGGTATCGGACATCGTGATTGTGTAGTTGCCAGGATCGAGTTTGATGCTCGTCGGCGTCGACTTATCCTCGTCGGTGATGTCGATCGGCTTCCCTTTGTCGTCGACGATCTTATCGAGCTCGCCCCACGGCGATGCGGAGAGCAGCAGAACGCCTTTTCCAGAAGGGATCGGCGCGGATGATGTCGGTGCGGTGGTCGTGACGATGGTCGTGCTGACCGGCGCGACTGGTGTCGTAGCTTGATGGCTCTTCCACCAGAAGGCGGCGCCGCCGAGGACGATGACGAGTGCGGCGGCGATGCCGACGATCATGCCGGTGCTCGATTTCTTCGGCGCGAACGATGATGGCGAGACCTGGCGCTCGATCATCGTCGCTTCGGCGGCTCCGGGGCCGCTCCATTTCTGTTCGGCGGCGGTCGGCGCGGCGGTGGAGGCGATGCGCTCCATCATCGTGGCTTCGTCGCTGCCGGCGCGCGTCTGCTGCGGGCCGGGCATCGTCCCTGTCGGCCCCAGGTTGCGCTCCATCACCGTCGCTTCGTCGCTGCCGATCTTCGTTCCGGTGGGGCCGGTGCGCGGCGGCGTCGTCGACGGCTCGGACTGCGTCGGCTGCCGGGTCATCGTCTGCTGCGTGGCCTGCTGACCGCCGTACGTTGCGCCGGGGCCGGTAGCCGTGAACTTCGGCAGCTCGGCCAGAGTCTGCGCGCCGGAGAGCGTGATCATCCGCTCGCCGAGTCCGTATTTCTGATCGGGCGGGACGGTGTTGCGGATCGCTTCGAGGGCGTGCTCGAAATCGGCGGCGGTCGCGTAGCGATTGTCGCGGCTCTTCTCGAGCGACTTCATGATCACCGACTCGAGCTGCGGCGGCACCTTCACGGCCGGATTGAGATCGTGAATCGGCAGCGGCTTCTCGGTGACGTGTTTGAGGATGTAGCCGTGCGGGTTGGTGGCCTGGAACGGCGCGCGGCCGGCCAGCATCTCGTACATGACGATTCCGAACGAGTAGAGGTCGGAGCGCGGATCGAGGTGCTCGCCCTCTTTCAGAAATCCGGCCTGCTCGGGCGACGCGTATTTCAGCTTGCCGAGGAACATGCCGGTCTGCGTGAGGCCCTGGCTGCCTTCGCCTTCGGCGAGCTGCTTGGCGATGCCGAAGTCGATGACCTTGACCAGCAGTTTTCCGTGGTGGTCCTGCGACAGCATGATGTTCTCGGGCGATATGTCACGATGGATCAGGCCCATCGAGTGGAGATGATCGAGTCCGCTCAGCGCTTGCACGGCGATCTCGATGGCCAGCCGCGCCGGCATCGCGCCGTTCTGGCCGATCCACTTCTGAATGTTGGTGCCGTCGATGAACTCCCAGACCATGTAATAGGAGCCGTCGTCGAGCTGGGCGAAGTCGTAGAGCATCGCCAGGTTCTTGTGCTTGATCATGGTCGACGTGCGCGCCTCCTGGAGGAAGCGCTGCATGCCCTGATCGTCGGCGGCGACGTTCGGCCGCATGATCTTGATGACGCGAAGTTCGTTGAGATGGATGTGGCGGACTTTGAAGATCTCGCCCATGCCGCCGATGCCGAGGCGGTCGATGATCTGGTACTTGCCGTCGAGGAGCTTCGACGAATACGTGCGCTGGAACACGGTGACCCGCTCGCCGCAGGCGGGGCACTGTTCGAGGCTCGAATCGATCGGCTGTTTGCAGCGGAGGCAGTTGATCTGGGTCATGTGTGCTCCGGTGAAGCAGTGGATTAGTCGATTAGTGGATCAGTAGATCAGAGGGATTCAATGATCGACATCTTCCTGAACGACTGATCTACTAATCCACTAATCTACTGACTCTTCAATACATAACTGCAGGCCGGATCGGCGCCGAAGCGCACGACGTCTCCCGGCTTCAATACGGTCTTTTCGACGCGGGTGTTGTTTACATACGTTCCGTTGGCGGACTTCAGATCTTCGAGCGTTAGCGAGCCGCCGGCCATGGTGATGCGGGCATGGCGGCGCGAGACGGCCGGATGCGCGAGGACGACCGAACAGGTTCGATCGCGTCCGACCATGATGCTGTCTCCGCTCAGCGGGTGCTTCTCGTTCGCTTCCGCTTTCACGTGCACGAGCTGCCAATGCTGCGGCGCGCCGGGCGCAGGCGTCGCTGCCGGGATGGGACGCATCGTCGGCGTGTAGCCCGGACGGAGGTTGTACTCTTCGAGCGCCTCGAAAAACTGGCGCGCGGTTTCGTAGCGCTGATCCATGCGCGGATGCATCGCGCGCAGCACGATCGCTTCGAGCTCGGCATCGATCTCGGGACGGAAGGCGCGCGGCGGCTGCTTCTCGCCGCGGTAGATTGCGTCGATCAGTTTCGGCAGCGAGCGGCTGTTGAACGGCAGCGCACCGGTGAGCATCTCGTAGAGCACGACACCGGCGGAGTAGACGTCGCTCTTGGCGCCGGCATCCTTCGGCTCGCGGATCTGCTCGGGCGACATGTAGTGCGGCGTGCCGAGGAGAAAGCCGGATTTCGTCAGGACGGTCTGGCTGCTGCCGGTGCCGCCTTCCTTGATCTTGGCGATGCCGAAGTCGGTCACTTTCACGACGCCGTTTGCCGCGCTCTCGCGGATCAGGTTGGCCGGCTTGATGTCGCGGTGCACGATGCCTTTGCCGTGCGCGTAAACGAGCGCCTCGAGCAGGCATTGCGCGGTGCTGATGGCGTCGGCGATCGGCAGCGCGCCGCGCTCGGTGAGGAGGAGGTCGACCGGCGTTCCTTCCACGAGCTCCATCACCAGCACTGCGTGATCGGCGTTGTTGATGAATTCGTAGAAGCGGGTGATGTAGCGGTGGCGCAGCTTTTCGAGGATGTGCGCTTCCTTGACGAAGCGTTTGCGGGCGGTGACTTCGCCGGCCAGTTCCTCGCTCATGACTTTGAGGACGACGGTGTAGTCGGCCGGCAGAATCTCGGTGCGCGACATGGTCCGTCCGACGTAGACGTGGCTCATGCCGCCTTCGCCGAGCTCGCGCTCGATGCGGTAGTTGCCGACGACGCTGCCGATCATTTCAGCGCGCCCTCTTCATCCCAGTAGAAGCCTTCATCGCAGAGCGGCATGAACAGGTATTTGTGCGAGCCGACGCGGACGACGTCTTTCGGCGCTAGGTCGCGCCGCGGCTCGATCTCGGCGTCGTTTACATACGTTCCATTCGTCGAGTTGTGGTCCATCAGAATGAACCGTCTCTCCTCGGGGCGAAAAACCAGATCCGCATGATGCGACGATGCCTGGTCATCGTTGACGACGATGTCGGAGCGGCGGTCGCGCCCGAGGACGTTGCGTCCGATGCGGACCGGAAACGATTCGCCGCGCGCGGCCCCATTCAGTCCGATCAGCCAGCCGACGACGTAGCGCTTCGGTGCGGCGAGCGGATCGAGTTTCTGCACCGCGATGGTGCGCTCGACCGGCTGGTCGGCGACTGCGACGGCGGACTCGCGATTCATGGTCGATGGCGGAACGGCGGTCGGCCGCCGGATCGGCTCCGGCGGAACGGCCACCGGACGCGAAGGTTCGCCGAATCGCGTCGGACGCACGACCGGGACGTCGGATTCCGCATTTTCCGCGGGGCAGTACGGACAAAGGTCCCAGCTCTCGTCGATGAAATGCCCGTTCTCACACCGCTTGTCAGCCACGATTCAATGCCTCACGCATGGAAGGCGACCGCAACCGCGTTGCGACCGCCGAAGTAGATGATGTCGCCGTCTTTGAGGAACCGCTTGTCGATCTTCTGGTCGTTGACGTACGTCCCGTTCGACGAATTCCGGTCGATCAGCAGCACTTTGCCGTCGATCGAGACGACTTCTGCATGCAGCCGGGAGACCTTGGGGTTCTCCAATACGATCTCACACATTGCCGCTTCCCGTCCCACGCGGATGCCCGAACCACCGAGCCCGAGGCGCTCGCCGGCGCGGCTGCCGTTGAGGATGGTGAACTTGCCGAGCATCAGCGGCGCACCGGGCGGCGCGCTGGCCGGCGACACGACGCGCTCGGTAGTGACCTTGAGCATGTCCAGCGGGATGCGCGGACGGCGCACGCGCGGAATGGCCAGCCCGATCACGAGCGCTGCGACCGCACCGCCCGCGCCGGCCGTGGCGATGGGATGCTTGCGCCAGAGCGGCATCGATTGCAGCGCGCGGTCGGTGTCGTGGCGGAAGCGGATGACGTCGGGCGAGTTGGGGAAAATGCTGCTTGCGCTGGCCAGCTCGGTCGAAGCCACGGTCCACTTGCCGTCCTGCGCCGCCTCGAGCGAGGCGCGGTAGTGCTGATCGAATTCACCTTCGACGTTGACCGGCACGTTCGCTTCGTGCAGAAAACTGCGCGCGACGTTGATCGGCACGAGGAACTTGATCGCTTCGGCGTCGCTGCGGCCCCACGTGGAGATGCCGATCACTTCGCCGCCGCGATTGATGGCCGGTCCTCCGGAGTTGCCGCGGTAAATCGCGACGTTCGATTGAAAGACCGGCGTGTTGGTGACGTCGCGCTTGATGGCGGTGATGATGCCGGGATTGAACGTGGCTTCGAGATCGCTGTCGCGCGAGAGCCAGCCGCCGATGACGTCGTCGGTGCTGCTGGCCACGGCCGGATAGCCGACCGCGTAGATCGACTCGCCGACGCGCGTAGAGTCGGAATCGCCGAGGATCAGCGCGGGCAGTTTTTTGTGATTGACGCGCAGCAGCGCGAGGTCGGTGCCGCGCTGCGCCAGCGCCGGCGAGAAGCGGTCGATCGTGAACGGCAGCTTCTCGCCGTTGGAGAGCTCGATCTCGTTCGTGACGACGCGGTTGTCCAGCCGGCTCTGGTTCACAAGCACCGCGATGTAACGCTCCAGCGCTTCGCTGCGATGCAATCGGCGGAGATCGTCGGTCGCGAAATGTTTGAGCAACGCCGAGATGGCGCCGTTGCGCATCAGTTCGCGATCGAGCGCATCGGCGTTCCGCGTCGGTTCGACGACGTGGCCGCTGGTGAGCACGAGGCCATCGGGATGGATGATGAATCCACTGCCCGACCCGCCCGCGCCGGTCGGAACGGCCAGTTCGCTGCCGTCGCCGAGCCGCTGCGGGCCGGATCCGACTCCGTCGCGTTTGATCGCCGCTCCGATGTTCTTGATTGCCGCCGGCGTGTAGCGGAATTGCGCGGTGGCGAACGCGCTGATGCGCACGACGGCCGGCTTGACGCCATAGGCCATCTTCGCGTCCTCATTGAGATGCGCGACTTCGCCGCGGCATGCAAGCGCGGCGAGCAGCAACAATCCGAAGAGGAGACGGGGCGAGGAGGCCATGATTACCGGGCGGGTGAAGTGGTCGTGGCGGCGATTCCTTGTTGATGGTTCCAGTAAAACCACGCGCCGGCGGCACCGCCGAGGACGAGCACCGCGATGACCACCCATTTGGCGACGGAGCCGCGCGGCGCGGGCGTCGTCTGCGTGACCGCCGGCGTCTCGACTGTTTTTTCCATGCGATCCGGCTGCTCGGGCATATCGAGCGTTTCTTCGCCGACCGCGAGCTCCTCGGTGATCGGAGTAATCGGCGCCGTGTCGCGCTGCGTCTCATCGAAGGGATGATCGGCCAGCGTTTCGTCGGCATCGGCCAGCGTTTCGGTGCCGATGTCGTCGATGCGAACGATCTTCGCCACGATGACAGTGACGTTGTCCGGCGCGCCGCGCGAGAGCGCACGCTTCACGTATTCGGTCGCGGCCTGGTCGATCGGCAGCGCGGCGATCTCTTTCAGCTCGGGCTCTTTCACCAGCCCGTGCAATCCGTCGCTACAGAGGATGAAGACGTCGTTCTCTTTGACGTCGAACGGACCGCTGACGTCGATCTCGACGTCCTCGCCGACGCCCATCGAGCGCTGCAGGACGTTGCGCCGCGGATGCGTCTCCGCTTCCTTCGGCGTCAGCAATCCTTCCCTCACCATCGACGCGACCAGCGAATGGTCCTCGGTGATCTGCCGGATTTCGTCGCCGCGCACGAGATAGATGCGCGAGTCGCCGACGTGGGCGAACCAGGCCTGGTTGTTCTTGACGACGAGCGCGGAAGTGGTCGTCCCCATCCCGCGCAAATCAGGATTGGCCTGCGCCTCGGTGAAAATCCTCGCGTTCGCGCGCGTGAGCGCTTCGCGAAGCGCCTGGGCGATGTCGTAAGTCTCACTGCCGAGGTATTGGGCCTTGACGGTCTCGCCGGCGAGGCGCGAGGCGGTGGCGCCGCCGCGATGCCCGCCCATGCCGTCGGCGACGACCAGAAGGCGTCCGCCGGGATGGCTGGAGCTCTCCTCGCGTGGCGTGGTGTAGGTGCCGAAGTCCTGATTCTCGGAGCGCACCAATCCCACGTCCGTGCGCAGAACCGCCTGAACCCCAAGACGCGGCATTGGGACGGCCGAGTTTTCCGCCGTGGCTGACTCGCTCATATGCGTGGAAACAGACCGACGATTATACAGAGGTTCTATCTGTGCCCATCTGCGTCATCTGCGGACAAAACTCAGTGATGTCCGCCGGGGCCGCTCGGTGGTTGCGGACGCGGTTGCGGCGGGGGCGGCGCGCCATGCGAGCCGGGATCGCCGGGATGTGCGCCGGGGGCGCCGTGCGGATCGGGAGGGGCGCCGTCGCGGCGGCCGGGGGCGTCCTGGCGGCGGTCGTCGGGCGTTCGCATCGGATGATCGGGCGGCGGTTCGCGCCGGCTGAAAATCGACGTTTCGCCGGCATGCACGAGGAACGGCTCCTGGCGTAACGGCGATCGGATTTCGACGGTGCCTTCGAAAACGTCGACGATCGTTTTGCCCGCGGCGTCGACTTCGACGTTGTACTGCGTCCCGCGCACGGCCAGCAGCGCGCCGGGCGTCTGGACGATGCGCGGTTCCGAGCCGGTGATCTTGTCGAACATTGCGTGAATTCGTCCGCGCTCGACGGAGAGGATGACGCCGGGCGTTCCGCCCGCGAGCTGGACGTCAGTCGACGAAAAAATCTCGAACTTGGCTCGCTGCAGTTCGGCGGCGATGAGCGCGTACGAGAACCAGCCGGTGTGAACGCGATCGCCGCTCTGCGCGCGCAACCCTTTCGCAGCGGGCGATTCCTGATTGGAAGTTTTCAGCGTGACGTTGCGCCGGACGTCGTCGAAGCGGTAACCGACAGGCGACGGCGTGGTGGTCGTCGCCGCGGCAGCGGTGAGCATGGCGAGCGATGCGAGCAAGGTTTTCATCACGGCCTCACGAGGTTTCGAGCGAGATATCGAGTCGTTTGATTTTGCGCGCAAGGGTCTTGCGTTCGATGCCGAGAATGTAGGCGGCCTGCGTCTGATTCCCGCCGGTGGCGCGCAGCACGGCAATGATGTGACGTTTCTCCGCCTCATCGAGCGATACGAGATCGTCTTCTGATTTTGCCGGCGGCGCCGCGGCCGGCTTCGGCTCCGCGGACGGCGCGATGTCGCGCAACGCGCGCGATGCGGCCGCGGCTTCGGTGAGCGCGCCGGAGTCGATGATGGTGCGTCGGATGACCTGCTCCAACTCGCGGACGTTGCCCGGCCACGAATGTGCCGCGAAGACGTCGAGCACACTTTGCGACGGTCCGGCGATCGACTCCTTCTTCATCTCCGCTGCGATGCGTCGTTTGAAGTGATCGACGAGGAGCGGGATATCGGAGGCGCGTTCGCGCAGCGGCGGAACGGCGATCTCGTAGCCGGCCAGGCGATAGTAGAGATCCTCACGGAACTTTCCTTCCGCCACGAGCCGTTTGATGTCGCGATGCGTGGCGGCGATCAGGCGGACGTCGACGCGATGGCTCTTCTCCGCGCCAAGCGGGGTGACGACGCCGTCCTGCAGGAAGCGCAGGAGCTTGACCTGAAAGGCCGGGGATATGTCGCCGATCTCGTCGAGAAACAGCGTCCCGCCGTCCGCGCGCGAGAGCGCTCCGCGGCGATCCTGGCGCGAGTCGGTGAATGCGCCACGCGTCGATCCGAATAGTTCGTTCTCCAGCAGCATGTCGGGGATCGCGCCGCAGTTGATGGCGATGAACGGCCCGGCAACGCGGCCGCCGAGATCGTGGATCGATTGTGCGACGAGCTCCTTGCCGCTGCCGCTCTCGCCGAGAATCACCACCGGCACGTTGAGCGAGGCCACGCGCGCGATCGCTTTGTACATGGCGATCATCGACGGATGGGAGCCGACGATGCGCGAGGAGGGACCGGCCTCGATCTCGACCTCCTCGGCCACTCGCTCGCCGAGCGCGGCGCGGACGCGCGCGATCATCTCGCCGAGGTCGAACGGCTTGGCCAGGTAATCGAAGGCGCCGATGCGTTGTGCCATCGCGGTCGTTTCGATCGTGCCGCGCGCGGTCATCAGAATCACGCGCGGCGGATTGCGGCGTCCGGCGATGGCCTGCAGCAGCGTCAGGCCGGTCTCGCCGGGCATGTAAATGTCGCTGAGCACGAGGTCGATGCGATGGGCGCGCAGCGCTTGAAGCGCCGAGGTGACGTCGCCGGCCTGCACGGTTTTCAGCCCGACTTTTTCGAGGGCCATGGCCGCGCTTTCGCGGATGCCGGCATCGTCGTCCACCACGAGCACCGTCGCCATCACATCGCTCCTGCTTTCGCCGATTCGGCGGCGAGCGGCAAGGTGATGCGAAACCGCGAGCCGCTTTCGCTCGATTCGACATTCGCCGCGCCGCCGTGCCATTTGGCAATTTCGGAGACGAGCGAGAGCCCGAGTCCGAGTCCGTTGGTGCTTGCGGCGGTCGTGCCGCGGACGAAGCGGGCGAAGATTTTCTCGCGCTCCGTTTCGCTGATGCCCGGCCCGCGATCTTCGACCTCGAGAATGGCGTCGTGGCCGCGGCGTGCCACGCGCACCGTGACCGCGGCGGCCGTGTACTTGAGCGCGTTGCCGACCAGGTTATCGACCACGCGTTCGATCAGCGCCGCGTCGGCGCGAACGAAGACGTTGCGGTCGGCGGAGACGAAGAGCGTGCGGTCGGTGCTGGCGCGCAGAAAATCGACGCGTGCGGCGGTGAGCTCGCCGAGGTCGATTACGTTCGATGATGAGGCGAAGTCGCGAAGTGGCAGCCGTTCCAGATCGAGCAGCGTTCCGACCATCGTCTCCAGTTTGCCGGCTTCGTGCTGCAGCAGCGACGTGACGCGAGTGCGCTCAGCCTCGCTCAGGTCGAAGTCGTTCATGAGCTGCGTGAGGCTGCGCATCGACGCCAGCGGCGTCTTCAGTTCATGCGCGAGCACCCGCTTCGATTCGGCGTCGCGTTCGCGATGATCGACGTAGCGCGCTTCGCTGCTGCGCAAGGCGGCGACGATGATGCGCGTCTCGAGCACGCCGACCGCGATCGCAGCGGAGGCGATCAGGGTGATGAACGGGATGGCCGTTCCATTCGCGAGCAGGGCGATGCCGCCGGCGACGATGAAGGCGATGACGATGCTCGCGGCGATACGCCGCCGCCTCGTCAGGAGAATTGCGCCGATGCCGATCGCTGCAAAAACTCCGGCGGCAATCGGCGGCAGTTCGCGGATGACGTCTCCTCGGATGATCGATTCGGTGGCCGCAGTATGGACGGTGACGCCGGGATCGGGTTGATGCCGCCGCGTGGTCGGGGTCAGCACGCGATCGCCGAGGGCAAAGGCCGTGGGTCCGATGAAGACGAGCTTTCCGCGGAGACGTTGCGCCAGCTTCGCATCGCGAAGCAACTCCGCGGCGCTGATGGTCGGGATCGCGCTCGCCCGCGTGCGGAACGCCGGCGCGATGGAGCGTCCGACCGGAATCGGCGCGCCGGTGATCAGCGACGCGGCTTCGACCGAGAGCGCAGTCAACGACCGGTCGCCGCTCTGTTTCGTCGCCGACAGCCGCCGCAGGATGCCGTCGTGATCGAGCTCGAAGTTGCCGTGCGCCGCGGTGACGGACTCCGCCAGCGGCGGACCGGGCAAGAGCCAGCGGCCGTGCTCGTCGACGACGGAGACGGCCAGCACCGGCAGGCGTTTGGCGGCCTTCGCCAGCATTTCGTCGCCGCTGCGCGGTTCGGCGAGAAGGATGTCGAGGACGACGCCGCGCGCGCCTGCATCGGCGGCACGATCGACGATCGTGGCGAGCTTCGACCGGTCCCACGGCCAAGGTCCAACCTCGGTCAGCGAACGCTCATCAATGGCCACGACGAAGGTCTGCTGCGCCGCATGTTGCGGAAGCCGCCGCAAAATCAGATCGCGAGCCGGCAGCTCCAGCGGATCGGCGACGTCGAACGCGAGCAGCAGCGTCACGGCGACGCCGGCCGCGATCGCAATCAGTACTGCCGTGCGCCTGCGGAGCATGGCGGCTATGTTAGCGCGGGGCTTGTGTGCATCAACGGACTGCCGCGGAGCGGCTTTAGAAGGTAGCGAGGGGTTCGAGCGAAGCGAGTACCCCTCGTTCGTGTAGCGTTCGTTAATTTCGTGCCGCGTAGCGGCACCAGATTTCTTGTGCCGCTGACGCGGCACGAAAGCAATTCACGTCCTTCTTTCGAGGGGTGTTCGCTTCGCTCTCACCCCTCGCTACCCTCTTCGGCCGCGCCGTGGCGTTCGATCGCTTGCGCGAGTTGGGCGCGCAACAACTTCCCCAATGGGGAGCGGGGAATTGTCTCAACGCGATGGACTTCGCGGATTCGCTCGAACGGATGCGCGCGTTCGTTGAACGCATCGACGAACGACGGCTCGATCGTGGTGGCGAGATGGATGACGTGGCCGAGCCGTTCGTCGGTGAGCGCGATGATGGCAGCTTCGTCTCCGGCCAGTTCGTGCAGGATGCGATCGAGCCGTTTGAGGTCGACCGACTCGCCGCCGATTTTAACGAAATCACCGGCGCGTCCAGAGACGCGCAGCGTTCGCCCGGTCACCTCTCCCAAATCTTCAGAGATGAACCAGCCGTCGATCTTCGGATCGATGAGGCCGTGCTCCGTCGCGTAGCCGGTGAAGAGCGACGGTCCGCGAAAGGCGAGTCGGCCGTCCGCTTCGTTTCGCGCTTCGATGTGGCCGAGGAGGGTGTCGTTGATGGCGATCGTCGAGCAGCATTCGGTCATGCCGTAGCTCGGCAGCGTCGGCCACTCGCTGTGCGCGACGTTGAAGATGCCGCCGCCGACGAGGATGGCGCGCAGTGTTGACGACGGTTTCAATTGCGCCGCGATCAAATCCTGCACCTGCGCAGGAACGAGTGACGCGATCGTCGCCTCCGATTCCGCGAACGCGCGGGGGTCCCACGGCATCGGCAGCGCGCGCGCGCCGGCGAGGTGGCAGCGCGCATATACGCCGAGACCGCCGACGTGGAACGTGGGGAGGACGGCGGCCCAGACGTCGCGCGAGGTGACCTCAAGCCGCTCGTTCACCGCCGCCGCGGAGGCGAGGATGGCCTGTTTCGACAACGCCACGAGCTTGATGTCGCCCGTCGATCCCGATGTGGCCACGAAGACGTGCGCATCGATTTCCGGAACGATCCTCTCCAGTCGCGCGCGTTCCGCGGACGGCATGCGCGGATTGAGAAGAAGGTGGGATTCCGAGGATTGGAAATCGATCATGGCGAATTCGCACCGCGCCAGCGAGCCGCTGGCGGTCCAGCCGCCGAGTCGGCGGCGCTACGGTTCGGCTTCGTCAGAGTTTTTGCCATGGCAGTTTTTCCAACAGATCGTCGAACCCCCATCCCGTTCCGCCCAGTGCCACCAACCGCGTGCCGTCGATGCGCATCCGTTCGATGAAGGGATCGTTTTCGAAGAGGACGTGCGTGATGAGGCCGCAGGTCGATTTGATGTTTGCGGTTGCGGCGGCGTAGGCGGCGCAGAGCTGGCCGATCGGGTGATCCATGTACGAGGTGACGACGATCTCCGCGTCGGTGCAGGGGATTTCCTCGAGCGCGGGTTTCACGATCAGGACATCGAGTGAATCGATTTGCGGCGATGACTTTGGCGCGCGGTCGAGCGCAAGACGCAATCCGGTTTTCGCTCGAAGTTCACCCCAGGTTGAAGCATCGTACGGACACGGATCTTCGATGAAATCGATCCGTTCGCGCGGGAGCGTCACCGCGATTTCAACGAACTCCTCGGCAGTCAATGTCGCATTGAAATCGATGCGCAGACGGACGTTATCGGGGATCACGTCGATGTTTTTCAATTTGACTGTGTCGAATTCCGACGGCGGATCGGGGCCGGGCCAGTGGCTGGATGGGATCGTGAGTCCGTCGAACAGGCTGCGGCCATCGCGGCGCGCCGCCGCATCGATCGAAGCGAATTCGAGCGAGGATTCCGTCAATTGCGTCGTTTCGCCGCGGGCTAGCAATGCGAGTTGTTCGTCGAGCGGCAGGTCGCCGAGTTCCGGCCATGGATGGATGTCCGCATATCCGCCGTCGACACGAATCAGCGCGCCGCGGCGCGGGCCGGCATCCGCGACGGCGCTCAGTCGCCGTTTCGGCGTCAGCTCGTAGCGCCAGAAGTCAACCAAGTGCGGCTCCGGCGACGTAGAGGATTCCGAAGATCCATTCGAGTGCGCCGGCCAGCGCGAGGCAGCGGTTCAGCGACGCGCCGTTACTTCGCGCCACGCGGATGAGCAGCGCGATCGCGGGGATGAGGGCGAGCATCGGAATCAAAAGCATCGTCGAATGGCGGAGGTAGGCGATTGCTCCGACGCAGACGAATGGCGCCAGCGCGAAGACGATGATCTCCATTCGCGCGAACGCGGCGCCGAATCTTGCGGCGAGCGTTCGTTTGTTGCTGGCGCGATCGTTGTTGATGTCGCGCAGGTTGTTGATGGCCAGGATCACCACGGCCAGCGAGCCGACGGCGAAGCCGCCGATCCAGGCGGTGGCGTCGAGCGCGAGCCGTTGCAGGTAGAACGATCCGCAGACGGCGGTGAAGCCGAAGAAGATCATCACGAAAAGCTCGCCGAGGCCGTGATAGGCGAGCGGGTACGGCCCGCCGGTGTAGGCGTACGCGGCGACGATCGAGGCGATGCCGACGATCGCGATCGGCCATCCGCCTCGCAGAATCAGAGGGATTCCGCAGAGCGCCGCCAGTCCGAAGCAGACGTATGCGCCGCGCAGGACGGCATCGGCGTCGAGCAAGCCGGCCTGTGTCACGCGCAGCGGTCCGAGGCGTGTGTGCGTGTCCGCACCTTTTTTAAAATCGAGCGCGTCGTTGACGTAGTTCGTGCCGATCTGGATGAAGACGGCGCCGAGCAGGGCGAAGAAGAACGGCGGCGATGCGACTTTTGCATCGATGCACGCGAGCGCCGTTCCGACGAGCACCGGCGTCACTGCCGCGGCGAGAGTTTTCGGACGTGCGGCGAGGAGCCAGGGGGTCACGGAAATCTCGGGAACTTCTTGAAGTTCGGCTTCCGCTTCTCCACGTACGCATCCCGCCCCTCCTGCGCCTCCTCGGAGAGGTAGTAGAGCAGCGTCGCGTCGCCGCCGAAATCGAGGAGGCCTAGCTGGCCGTCGCAGTCGGCGTTCATCGCGGCTTTCAGGAAGCGCAACGCCATCGGAGAGAGTGCCAGCATTTCGCGGCACCACTTCATCGTCTCCGCTTCGAGCTCCGCGAGGGGAACGACTGTGTTGACGAGGCCCATGTCCAGCGCCTGCTGCGCGTCGTACTGTCGGCAGAGGAACCAGATCTCGCGCGCTTTTTTCTGGCCGACGATGCGGGCCAGGTAGGAGGAGCCGAGGCCGGCGTCGAAGGAGCCGACGCGGGGGCCGGTCTGGCCGAAGCGGGCGTTGTCGGCGGCGATGGTGAGATCGCAGACGACGTGCAGCACGTGGCCGCCGCCGATGGCGTAGCCGGCCACCATGGCCACGACCGGTTTGGGCATGCTGCGAATCTGTTTCTGCACGTCGAGGATGTTCAGGCGCGGGATCTTTTCCTTCGGATCGACGTATCCGCCTTTGCCGCGCACGCGTTGATCGCCGCCGGAGCAGAAGGCGTCCGGCCCTTCGCCGGTGAAGACGATGACGCCGATTTCGCCGTCGTCGCGGGCCATGTCCAGCGCCTGTTTCATCTCGCTCACCGTCAGTGGGCGAAACGCGTTGCGCACCTCGGGGCGATTGATGGTGATCTTCGCGATCCCATCGTCCGTGCGCTCGTACCTGATGTCCTGAAAGTCGTGAAGTTTGGTCCAGGTCTCTGCCATGAGGCGAGGCTATCAAGCGCGGCGCGCTACATCAACGGGACGCTGATGTGCTGGCCGGCGGCGATGCCCTTTTTGAAGACGGTGACGTCGAGCGCGGCGGCGCCGTCGGCCGTATCGATCTGCAGGATCGCCTTCGTCGCGCCGCCGCTTTCGGTGACGCCGAGGACGGTCGTGCGCGGCCGCGTTTCGAAACTGAGATCGGCGGGACGGGCGCCAAAGATGAAGAGCGCGATCTTGCGCGGACCGGCAGTCATGTCAGCCGTCGCGGTGGGCGAAAACAACTTGCCGCCGTATTCGAACGGGTAGTCGGCGGCGTCGCCGCGATTGCTGCGGACGAGCAGCCACTTGCCATCCTCATCGATCGGGATTGGCGGCAGGATGGCGATCTGCCCCTCGGATGGCACATTGATGTTGACGCGCGCGTAGCCGCGCTTCTCGATCGCTTCCGAGGCGCCGCGCTCGGGATCGCCGGTGCGGACGAGCGCCTTCACGGCGTAGCTGCCCGGCGGCAGCATCAAGGTTCCGTAGTAGCGGATGCCAGTGGCGCGGACTTTGTCGCCGACTTTCGCCACTTCGATCGTGACGCGGTCGTAGAGCCGGTCGCGCACGACGCCGGCGGTGTCGAAGGCGTAGATGAAGACGTCCGCGCCGCCGATGATGGTGCCGGTTTCGCGCATCAGATCGGCGCCGTTGATGTCGATGATGACGGGAACCTGCGCCGGTTTGCCGGCCGCCGGCGGAAAGGCGGTAGCGAG
>Ga0207677_10000119_pt1 | contig 64750 bp, 51 predicted proteins | sample KBSMisM42_FD_184311 | JGI IMG/M metagenome (GOLD analysis project Ga0207677, IMG submission 184311) | Miscanthus rhizosphere microbial communities from Kellogg Biological Station, Michigan, USA - KBS Miscanthus M4-2 (SPAdes) (version 2) | ecosystem: Host-associated > Plants > Roots >...
ACGCCGAACGCAAACGACAACAAACCACTCAAAAATCAAACGCGATCGTGCGGCATCGCTCGAGCGCCAAGGCGCTCTCCCGATGCCGGCTTGACAGATGATGGCCTTCTCATGGAAGTGCGGTGGCGACCGAGCCACCGCTTTGGGAGGGAGGGGGACGGTGCCATCGCGAAGAACTCGCCAGCATCACACGCTGCGAATCGTCACGATTCCACCGCCCTCCCAAAGCGGTGGCCTTGCCACCGCACTCCAAAGTGCTTCGCACGAAAAACGAGCGTCATCCAAACTGAAACCGCGAACCTCAACCCGCGTACAGATAACTTTCATGCTGGCCATCACCCATCTTTCCAAGACCTATCCCAACGGCGTCAAGGCCCTCAACGACGTCACGCTCAACATCGATCGCGGGCTCTTCGGACTCCTCGGGCCGAACGGTGCGGGCAAGTCGACGCTCATGCGCACGATCGCCACGCTGCAGGAGGCCGACTCCGGCACGATCACCTTCGACGGCGAAAACGTCAGCGCCGATCCGCGTTTGCTGCGCGGAAAGCTCGGATACCTTCCGCAGACCTTCGGCGTCTATCCGCGCATTCCGGCCATCGAACTGCTCGACTACCTCGCCATTCTCAAGGGAGTGGCCGATCGGAAAGATCAGATCGAGTCGCTGCTCAACCTTACCAACCTCTGGGACGTTCGCAAGCGCGCCGTCAGCACGTTTTCCGGCGGCATGCGCCAGCGTTTCGGCATCGCGCAGGCGCTCCTCGGCGATCCGAAACTGGTCATCGTCGACGAGCCGACCGCAGGACTGGACCCCGAGGAGCGGAATCGGTTTCATAACCTGCTGAGTGAGATCGGCGAGAACATCGTCGTCATCCTCTCCACGCACATCGTCGAGGATGTGAGCGATCTCTGTCCGCGCATGGCGGTGCTCGCCGGCGGACGCGTGCTCGTCGAAGGGAAGCCGGCGGAACTGATCGCCAATCTCAACGGACGCGTGTGGCGCAAGGCCGTGCCGAAGCAGGCAATTCCTGAATATCGCGCCACACACACCGTCATCTCCACGCATCTTTTCGGCGGCGAGACGCGCGTGCACATGCTGGCAGACGCGCCGCCGGATTCCGGCTGCGAGCTGGTCGCGCCCGATCTCGAAGACGTTTATTTTTCCGTGCTGCGGGACAGCGCGTGCTGACGGACATCATCCGTTTCGAGTGGCGCTTTCACACGCGGCAGATTTCGTTCATCGCCGCGGCGCTCTTCTTCGCCGGATTCGGCTTCGCGCTGACCGCGACCGGATTCGGTCCGGCCAACGTCCACGTCAACTCACCGTACGACATCGCTCAATCGCTGGGGATGGTATCGCTGGCGGCCGTTTTCGCCATCGCCATCTTCTGCGCGAATTCGGTGGTGCGCGACCGCGAACATCATTTCGAAGAGATCGTTTTCTCCACCTCGGTCGAAAAGTTCCCTTACCTCTTCGGCCGTTTCGCCGGATCGTTCCTGGCCGCATTCACGGTTTTCAGCGCGACCGCGATCGGGATGATGCTGGCCGCGATTCTGCCGCTGCACGACGCCTCGCGCGTCGGACCGTTTTCGCTGACGCCGTACCTCTGGACGCTGCTCGTGCTCGTGCTGCCGGGCATGCTCGTCGCGGGCGTCGTGCTCTTCGGCATCGCCACGTTGACGAGGAGCGTGCTGGCCAGCGTGGTCGGCGCCGTCGCGATCTACGTCTTCTACTTCGCGGCGGCCGCGTTCACGAACTCGCCGCTGATGGCGGGATCGGCGCAAGGAGCGAGCAGCGCCGCGGGCGCGTCGCTCCTGGACCCGTTCGGCCTGTCGGCCTTCTTCGAACAGACGCGCTACTGGACGCCGGCACTGCGCAATACGCGGCTGATCGCGCTGACCGGAAACTTTCTGATCAATCGAATCATCTGGCTCGCGTTCGCGGCGAGTGTCTGGCTCGTCGTCTACAAACGATTCTCGTTTCGCGTGCTGGCGAAATCTCCGGGAACGCGGGCGTCACGCCCGCCGCAGACTCCGCGCGAGACGAAAATGCGGGCGAGACGCCCGCGCTCCCGGTCACGACTCCTCGCCGCCACCCGCATCGAGCTGCACTCCGTCCTGCGCAGCATCCCCTTCATCCTGCTGACGATTTTGTGGACCGGCCTTGCGGCGATGGAAATCGTCGCCGACGTTGCCGGCGGTGAGTACGGCGCCGCGTTCTACCCGACCACCGCGCTCATCCTCGCCACGCTGCGCCAGCCGCTCGGCCTCGTGGCCACCGTCATCATCATCTATTACAGCGCGGAGCTGATCTGGCGGGAGCGCAGCGTGGGGATGGCGGAGATCGTCAACGCCACGCCGGCCTCCAACGCCGTCTTCGTCCTCTCGAAGTGGCTGGCGCTTTCGGCGATGATCGGCGTCTTGATCGTCACCGGCATCAGCGCCGGAGTCGTGATCCAGCTCGCGCGCGGCTTGCACGCCTTCCAGCCCGCGCTGCTGCTCGCCTTCGCCGCGATCCTGGCCATCCCTCTTCTGCTCTTCGCCATGGCCGCGGTGCTGATCCAGACGCTGAGCCCTTCCAAGTATTTTGGCCTCTTCGCCGTCCTCGTGGCCGGAGTCCTCATCCAGGCCGGCAGCGCCCTCGGCATCGAGCATCCGCTTCTGACCTTCGCCGGCGCGCCGCCGCTGCAATACACGGAGCTGAACGGCTTCGGCGCCTCGATCACGCCATTCCTCTGGTTCATGGCGCTCTGGACGGCGATCGGATTGCTGTTCCTGCTCCTCGCCTCGACACTGTGGCGACGCAGCCGCGGCGTACTGCACACGATCGCGAAAAACACAGACCGACGAATCGCGGCGATTCTGGCGACGATCGCCATCGCACTCGCTTCGTTCATTTTCTACAACACGATCATCCTCAATCGCTGGACGTCGAACGCCGCATCGCTCGATTGGAGCGCGAGCTACGAAACGACGTATCGCGCCGCCGCGACGATGCCGCGTCCGCACATCGCCGCGATTACCGCGAACGTTGCGCTCTATCCGAACGAACGGCGCTATCACGTAACTGGCAACTACGATCTCGCCAACGACGGCGCCACGCCGATCGCCAGCGTGCTCATCTCCGTTCCGCGCGATGCGCGCGTAACGAACCTCACGATTCCCGAGGCGACGATCGTCCGCAACGACAAATTCGCGACGTACGTCGTCCGATTCAAGCGGCCGCTGCAACCGCGCCAACACGCGGCGTTGCACTTCGATCTCACCTACGAGCATCGCGGCTTCACCGCGACCGCGGCGGACACATCGATCATCGCCAACGGTTCCTTCATCACGCCCGGTCACTGCTTCCCGATTCTCGGCTACCGGCGCGGCTACGAGATCAGCGATCCGATCGAACGGAAGAAGCACGGGCTGCCGCCATCGACCGGCGAGGAGAGCGATCTCGAAGACGCCTCCGCCGAGTGGTCGAACGTCGACGTCACGCTCTCGACGTCATCCGATCAGATCGCCCTCGCGCCGGGACGGCTGATCGACGACCGCATCGCGAACGGCCGCCGCTTTTTTCACTACCGCTCCGACGCGCCGATTCACAACAACCTGATCTTCGCCTCGGCACGCTACGCAATCGCGCGCGCGGCCGCGGGAAAAACGCGGATCGAGGTCTACTACGATCCCGCGCATCGATATAACGTCGATCGGATTCTCTCCGCCGCTGCCGATTCGCTGCGAATCTTCGAAACGAGTTTCGGCCCTTATCCGCAGTCGCAATTGCGGATCGCCGAAGCTCCCGCGTACGCGCGATTCGGCGGGCTGGCCATGCCCGGCCTGGTCTTTCTCAGCGAGAGCCGCGCCTTTCTCATCGATGCCCGCGACCCATCGCAGATCGACCTCGTAGCGCGCCGCACCGCGCACGAAGTCGCCCATCAGTGGTGGGGCCACTCCGTCACCCCCGCCGTCGTTCCCGGCGCCAGCGCGATCATCGAGTCGCTTCCGCGCTACTCCGAACTGCTCGTTCTCGACAAGCGATACGGCCGCGGCCAGGTCCGCCGCTCCCTGCAATTCGAGCTCGATCGCTACCTGGCCGGCCGTGCCGGCGACGAGAAAACGGAAGTGCCGCTGACGCGCGTCACCGATCAGGCTTACCTCTACTACGGCAAAGGCGCCATCGTCATGAACGCCCTCAAAGAGCTCCTCGGCGAGGAGACTCTCAACAGAGCCCTGCGCTCGTTCGTCGCCGCGCAGAGCGGCCCCGAGCATCAGCCGAAGATCGACGATCTCCTCCACGAAATCGAAGCCGTGACCCCGACTGAAAATCGCGCGCTCGTCAACGAATGGACGCGCGACGTGATCCTCTACGACCTGACTCTCGCCACGGCCAGCTCACGCCGCCTCCCCAACGGCCGCTTCGAAGTGACGATGCAGGTAAACGTTCACAAATCACGCGCCGACGAACACGAGCTGCCGGTAAACGAGTCGATCGAGATCGGCCTCTTCGCCGCCGATCCCGACGTCGCCTCGGCGAACGACATCCTCTATCTCGCCGCGCATCCGCTTCAGAGCGGCGCGAACACGATCACCGTCATCGTCGCCAAGCAGCCGTCGTACGCGGCCATCGATCCCTACATCACCCGCATCGATCGCAACCGTTTCGACAACGTGAAACCTGTCGCCGCGCGGTAATCTGCGCGAATGCGCGGGTCCCTGATCGCACTGTTCTTCGCCGTACAAGCAGCCGCCCAGGTTCAGGAGCGCATCACCGTCGAGCGGATCATCGTCGACACGCGCGTCACCAACGACCATGGCGATCCGATCACCGGACTGAAGGCGTCCGACTTTCGTGTGCGCATCGACGGCAAGCCGGCCGTGGTCGAATCGAGCGAATGGATTCCGGAGACCGCGGCCGCGCGCGATCTCGCCGCGATCGACTCCGGCATCGCCGACATCAACACCTCGCTCGACCAGCCCGCGCCGCGCGGACGGCTGCTCATCTTTTTCTACCAGACCGATTTCGCCCGCAACAGCGCCCGCGTGGCCGGGCAGATGCAGACCGTCGTCAACGCCGACGATTGGCTGGACTGGCTCGATCCGCAGGACCGCGTCGCCGTTTTCTCCTTCGACTCGCACCTCAAGTTCCACCTCGACTTCACCGACAACAAAGATCACATCAAAGACGCCATGCAGGCCGCGCTGCTCACCGGTCAGCCGCCGTGGCCGCGCATCGTGCCGATGCCTGCGCTGGCCGGGCGTCTCGATCCGACGGAGTTGCGCAAAGCGGCGTCGCCCGAGGCCGCGCTCATCATCATTGCCAACGCGTTGCGTCCCATCCCGGGTCCGAAGTCGATCATCCTCTTCGGCTGGGGCCTCGGCCGCCTGACGCCGAGCGGCGTGATGATGGAAGCGAAGTACGTCCCCGCGCGCCAGGCGCTCGAGGCAGCGCGCGCCAGCGTTTTCTCCATCGACTTCACGCAGGCCGATTCGCACTCGCTCGAAGTCGGACTGGGACAAGTCGCCGGCGACACCGGCGGCTTCTACGCGAAGACCTTCCACTTCCCGAAGATTGCCGTGGAGCGTTTGCAGAAAACGCTGGCCGGCCACTACGAGCTCGAAGTGCGCAAGCCCGACACGAAGTTGCGCGGCACGCACACGATCGAAGTCGAAGTTCCATCGCAGCGGCGCGCGAACGTTCTCGCGCGCAGCACGTACGTCGATCGCGATTGACGGGCTCGCGCTTTGCACCGTTTTCTGTGCACACGAAAGGAGACGGAAGACATGGCTGCAAAGTACGGGAAAAAAGCGCAGGACAAAGTCGAGAAGGCGATGCATGAACGCAAGCACGGCACGCTGAAGAGCGGAAGCTCCGGCAAGAAAGTGAAGAGCCGCAAACAGGCCATCGCCATCGGATTGTCGGAAGCGCGCCGCGAAGGCGGCAAGGTGCCGTCGAAGAAATCGTCGAAGAAGTCTTCGAAGAAATCGTCATCAAAGAAATCGAGCTCGAAGAAGTCGAGTTCAAAGAAGTCGTCGAAGAAGAGCTCAAAGAAATCGGCGAAGAAGAAGTAAATCCACTCCGTACTAAACCCTATCGATTCTGCGCGCGCCGCGAAGATCTCTTTGACCGTTCTCGCGCATTCGTTACATCGAGAGTCCTTCTCCCCCGCGGTTTTTTTGCGGGGGAGAAGGTGCCGAAGGCGGATGAGGGGGCGGCGCTTGGCAGGATCGAGCCTCGTAAAACGCCCCTCACCCGCACTTCGTGTCTCCCTCTCCCCGCAAGAAGACGCGGGGAGAGGGACTCTCGATGGGAAAGATGCTTTGGTTGCGGCTATGCCGCGTTGTGCATCGGGCGTTCATCTGCGGATAAAACTTGATCCGCAGATGGCGCGGATGTACACAGTTTGCGAATGACGAACCGCCTCCTGCTCATCCTCTTCTTCGCGGTCTTCGTCTGGTCGCTGATTCATCCGCACGACTACTTCACCTGGATCCTGGAAGTCTTCCCGGCCATCATCGGCATCGCGCTGATCTTCGCGCTGCGGCGGCGCTTTCCGCTCACGCCGCTCGTGCTCACGCTGCTCACGCTGCACGCCATCATCCTCATGGTGGGCGGGCACTACACGTATGCCGAGGTGCCGCTCGGCTTCTGGATGAAATCGGCGTTTCACTTCACGCGGAATCACTACGACCGCATCGGCCACTTCGCGCAGGGATTCGTGCCGGCCATGGTGGCGCGCGAAGTGCTCATCCGCCGCGACGTCGTGCGCACGCGCGGCTGGCGCTACTTCATCATCGTGTCGATCTGCCTCGCCATCAGCGCTGCTTACGAGTTGCTTGAATGGCGCGTCAGCGTCGCTACCGGCAGCGCCGGCGACGCGTTCCTCGGCACGCAGGGTGACGTCTGGGACACGCAGGAAGATATGGCTACGGCGCTGGTGGCGGCGCTTTTGGCTCCGCTGGCGTTGGGCTGGCTCCACGACCGGCAACTGGCGCGGCTGCAACGCGATCACGCATTCCCCGAAAATCGGTGAGGAACCAGAGCACGATCATCAGCAGGCCGAACGCCACGTAGAAGCGCGGCGCCGTTACGCCGCTCGTGAAGTTGCCGTACCAGGGCGCGGCGATCAGGCAGATGGCGAGCAGCAACTCGATGAACCCGTGAACGCTGAGGCCGATGATTTTCACGATGCCGAGCGGATAACGCGTGAGGGTGGCCATCACCAACATCACGCCGCCGAAGATGTACGCCCACGTCGCCTTGGTGCCTGCAAAGACGGCGAACGATGGCGCGCAGATGAGCAGGATGCCCAGCGCGTAGTCGAGGATGCCGTGCGAAACCGCTCCGATGCTGCGATGAATCATGGCAGGTCGCGTCCTTCTCCCTGATCGAGTACGAGAAACGGCGGATTGCCGTTTTCGGCGAGCGCGGTGTTGAGATCGCGCACGGGATCGTACTCGCCATCGTCTCCCAACGCGAAAGTGCCGAAGTGGATGGCCACGCTGGTCTGTGCGCCGAGGGCGAAGTGCGCGTCGACGGCCTGGGCGGGATCGATGTGCGCCGGCTGCATGAACCAGCGCGGCATATACGACCCGATCGGCAGCAGCGCCGCGCGGATCGGCGCGAAGCGGTGTCCGATTTCGGCGAAGTGATTGCCCCATCCCGTATCGCCGGCGAAATAGACGTTCCCCGACTTGCCGCTGACCACGAACCCGCTCCACAGATTGCGATCGCGATCGCTGATCGCGCGTGCCGAAAAGTGCCGAGCCGGCACGACGGTGGTCTCGATCCCGTTCGCGTGTTTCGTCGATTCCCACCAATCGAGATCGATCGCGCCATGAATTCCGTGCTTGCGTAACAGCGCCGCATTGCCGAGCGGCGTCACGATCGGAGCGTCGATCCTGCGTAGCGTCGCGACGTCCATGTGGTCGTAATGGTTATGACTGACGAGCACGAGATCGATCGGCGGCAGATCGTCGAACCGAATCCCCGGCGGCCGATGCCGCCGCGGACCCACAAACGAAACCGGCGACACCCGCTCCGACCAAACCGGATCGGTGAGGATGTTGACGCCGTCCATCTGAATGAGCGTGGTCGAGTGATTGATGAACGTGACCCGCAGCCGCCCGTCATCCACCCGCTCCGGCGGCTTCGGGCCGTATGTCGCGTCCGGATGCTCCGGCCATTCGCCTCGTTCACGAGTCGCCTGCCACTTCAGAAACGACCCCTCGGTCTGCGATCCCCGCTCGCGGGTGTGAAACCGCTCGCCATCAAAGTGATCGGATGGCGCGCCGCGCCACTTCGGCGCCGCGAAGAAGATTCGCTCGATCGCCGCCGCGGCGAGCGCGGAGCCGATGGTGATCACTGTCGTTTTGGCTGTTCGTCGCACGCGTCGTATTGCAGCACAAAGCGTGCGAAGGCGTTAAACACGTTCGATTGGAGACGCCAGCGTTCCGTGCTCACGGCCGCGAAGGTCGGCCGCGCACTGGCGTCAATCCCGCGTTGTAGACGTCGGCGCCGAACGGTTTGAGATCGGGTTGCGCGGCGAAGCCGAGGTGGGGGAGGGCGAAGAGGTCTTGGATGCTGCGCAGGAGGGCGTAGTGATTGTAGGGCGTGTCGTTGACGGAGCCGGGCTGGATGAAGCGGGAGATCAGCACTGCGCCGGTGCGGCCGCCGCCTGGGCCGGAGCCGCCGGCGTTGACGGTGTTGAGTCCCGGCAGCTCGTTGCAACACGCGCTTGCGTCAGCGCTGCCGGCTTCGTCGAAGGTGATGATCAGGAGTCCGTTTTCCGCCATGGCCGGCGAGGACAGGATGCGCGGTACCCACGTGCGCAGAAACAGATCGGCGGTGATCAGGCCGCCCGGGCGGCCATCGACGCAGGGCGCGTCGTGACCATCCTCGCAAAGGTTCGGAGCGATGAATGCGTAATTGGGAGTGGTCGCGGCGGTGGCGAGATCGGACCGCAGTTGCTCGAGATCGACGTCGTGCGCCAGGCAATCGCCGGAGTCGAGCAGCGACTGAAAATAGATGAACGGATTGTGGCGCGCGGCGTACTGGTCGCCGAAGCGGGCGCTCAGCGTTCCGTCGGCGAAATTGAGGACGGGACGACGGCACGGCGTACCGATTCCGATGTCCTGCATGTACGCCTTCCACGTCAAACCGTTTGCGGTGAGCTGATCGGCGATCGTTTTGGTCGCGGCGGGATAGACGCAGCCCTGGCCGAGGGTCTGTCCGAAGAATGAGGTCTGCGTGCCGGGGAAAACGTTGACGTAGACGAGGCAGTCCGCTTGAGTCACGCCGTTTGCTCCCTGCCCGCTCACCATGGCCAGGTAATTGGGAAGGCTCTTGTGGCCGATGCCGTAGTAGTTCCGAAGCAGCTGCCCCTGAGCCGTGAGCGTTTGGGACAGGTATGTCGCCGGCGATAACGGTCCGAACGTCGTATCGAAACCCTTGTTCTCGAGAACGATGATGAAGACGTGCCGGATGGGCGGAGGTGGCGCCGCCGCGAGGCTTCCCGCAATGAGGAAGCAAAATGCAGCGATTGCCGCGGCGCGTCTCAATGGATGTACCCCACCGAGCGGAAGTCGCCGGCCGGTACTCGAGGCCAGGAGCGCTGCACCGCCGCCGTGTCGGCACGAAGCTGCGCAAGAAGCGGCGACGCGTTCATCGTCGCCGCGGACCGAAGATCGATTAGTTCCTCCTTGCCCGAGTCGGAAGTAATCAGCTGCCAAGGGCTGCGAATGACCGAGATCAAACGTCGTCGGCCGGCGGCCGCGGGAAGGACGAGCGTCGAGATGACGGCGTGCTCCGGGAACGCAGTGAAATCGCCGGAGGTGAGCATCGATGGAAGCTGACTCAACGAAACCGGCGTCGTGATGCGCCTCGAAATGCGAGCGGGTGTGCGGATCATCAGCGGTACGTGAATCAGTTGCGGATAGAGCGTCTGGCCGTGGCCGACGAGGCCGCGCTCGCCCAGATGCTCGCCGTGATCGGAGAGAAAGACCACGATCGTCCCGCGCCGGCTCGCTGCCGCGCGGTCGAAAAGTGCGGGGAGTCTTTTGTCGACGCATCGGACGGCGGCGTGATAGTAGGCTTCATTGCGCACCTCCAGCGTGCGAATCGTGTTCGCTCTGGCGGGTACACCGGCGCGGCAATCGGGCTCCAGATACGACGGCGTATGCGCGTCCATGAAGTTCAGAAGAACAAAATACGGAGCGGCGTCATCGTTCATCTGCCGCAGCGCGCGCTGTGTTACCTGGCTGGCTGACCACCAGCAGACCGTCCCCTGAAACCGCGGCCATATCTGCGACAGGAGCGTGAGCGGCGCTGCGCGGCAAATGTCCATGGCCCGTGCGGCGTGTTCGTAAGAATCGAAACCACGAGCAAATCCCGATCCCTCGTTGAGAAAAGGGTTCGCAAGAACAGCAGCCGTGCGATAGCCATTGCGATGAAACCGCTCGGCGAGCGTCAAGGCCGGTTTGACGAACGACTGATGCTCGAAGTCCAGGTCGAGCTGATGAGCATCGAGTCCGGTCACCGCAGCGAAATGTGACGGCAAGGTCCAGGATGCGGCGGCATACGCGCTGTCGAAGATCATGCTTTCGCCGGCGAAGCGCCGCAGGGATGGAAGCTCCGGTTTCACGCTGCCATCGGGCTGGAACACCGCGTCGTGCCGGAGCGTGTCGATGACGATGATCAGCACATTCGGCCCTGTCGCCCTCGGGTTCGAAGCGCGCGCCGCCTGATGATGGACGGCGACGCCGATGCCCACGCACGCCATCGCAACGAGCAGAGACGTGATCAGGACTGTCATCCGTCCCGGCCGCGGCAACCGCACCCGGCGCACGATCCAGAACAGCGCGGCGAAGATCGCGACCAGCGCGCACACTCCCCACTTCCGGCTCACCGTGGCGATTCGACAACCTGCGAACGTTGCGGCGATTGCGCAGAGGGCGATGTGTACGCCATAGCGGCGCGAAACGAAGTACGCGGGCAGAGTCAGGATTGCCGCAATCGCGATCCACACCAGCGGCACGTAGATCCACACCTGCAGAGGGACGTATTGAAACGGATCGACGCCCGCAACACGATGCGTAGTGATGAGGAACGCTTCGCCGATTCCGGCGAGAAGGCCCACCAGGACAATGAGCAGGAGCTCCGCCGATACCGATCGGGAATGCTGATCAATCAATGGTGAAGCGGTCATCAGCGTGCTTCTGGCGCAAAACATCGTGCGCCGCCGCGAATCATGTCGCCGCGGAACGTTGATGACGGTGAACAAAGTCACACAGCGCGTCTTTTACTTCGTCGCGGTCATCCTCCCGGCACCGGCTCGAGCGTCGCCGGAACTTCGTCTTCGATTAGCTTGTGCGTGCGCGCCACGAGCACGTAAATCGACGGCACGACGAACAGCGTGAACATCGTGCCGATGATCATGCCGGTCACCAGCATGATGCCGATGCTGTTGCGCGCGCCGGCGCCGGGACCGCGGGCGAAGACGAGCGGCAGATGGCCCATTACCGTTGCGGCGGTGGTCATCAGGATCGGACGCAGGCGTGTGCCGGCCGCTTCGAGGACGGCATCCAGTTTGTTCTTGCCGGTTTGCTGCAGGTGATTCGCGAACTGGACGATGAGGATGCCGTTGCGCGATACGAGTCCCACCAGCGTGATCAGACCGACCTGGCTGTAGATGTTGATCGACGTCAGCCCGAGGAATGAGAAGAGCAGCGAGCCGGAAAGGGCCAGCGGAACGGAGCCGGCCAGGATGATGAAGGGATCGCGGAAGCTTTCGAACTGCGCGGCCAGCACGAGGTAAATCAGGATCGCCGACAGCAGGAACACTCCCAAAAACTTCGTCCCCTCGGTGCGCAGCTGGCGCGACTCACCAGCGTAGTCGATCGTGAATCCGCGCGGCAGGATCTTTTTCGCTTCGTCTTCGAGAAAACTGAGCGCCGTGTCGAGCGAGACGCCGGGCGGGATCGCGCCCTGGATGCGCACCGCGTTGAGCTGCTGGAAGCGCTTCAACTCGCGCGGCTCGGTCGACGTCTGCACCGTCGCGAACGTCGACAGCGGAACGAGCTTGCCGTTCGCGCCGGTGATGTACATCTGCGTGAGCTGATCGGGCGTGAGGCGCTCGCTGCGCTTCACCTGCGGGATGACTTTGTAGCTGCGGCCCTGGATACTGAAACGGTTCACGTAGTTGCCGCCGAGGAGGACGGAGAGGTCGCGGCCGGCCTGCGTCATGTCGACGCCCTCGGAGCGGAGTTTGTCGCGATCGAACACGACCCGCGCCTGCGGCTGATCGAATTTCAGGTCGGTGTCGGCGAACATGAACTTGCCGCTGGCGAACGCTTTCTGCACGAGCTGTCCGGCGAACTCCGCCAGTCGCGCCGGCTCCTCGGTGGAGACGATGGCCATGTCGACCGGGAAACCCTGATTGCCAGGCAGCGACGGGGGGAGGATCTCGATGGCGCGAATGCCGGGGATCTTGGCCATGCCCGCGGACGCTTCGACGACCAGTTGGGACGTGTCCTTTTTCCGCTGATTGAACGGTTTGGCCACCATTCCGCTGAAGCCGCCGGTCGGAAAGATGACCTGGAACGTCGACTCGGTTTCAGGGAGCGAGCGATAGACCTTCTCGATCTGCGAGGCAAAAATTTTCGTCTGCTCGATCGTCGAATTCGCCGACGCCTGGATGATGCCGAAGAGGAAACTCTGATCCTCGGCCGGCGCCAGCTCCTTCTGCGAAAACATGTAGAAGGGGAAGATGAGTGCGACCACGATCACCCACAGCGTCAACACGACCGGCCGGTAGTTGAGCGTTCCCGCGAGCGTGCGCGTGTAGCGGTCGCGGAGGCGATCGAAGCGGGCGTTGATCCAACCCGCGAAGCCGCGCTCCGTGTCGCCTTCGCGCAGCAGTTTCGATCCCATCATCGGCGACAGCGTCAGCGCCACGAAGCCGGAGATGATCACCGCGCCCGCAAGCGTGAAGGCGAATTCGCGGAAGAGCGATCCGGTCAATCCGCCCTGCAACGCGACCGGTGTGTAGACCGCGGCCAGCGTGATGGTCATGGCGATGATCGGTGCCACCAGCTCGCGCGCGGCATCGGCGGCCGCCTGCAGCGGCGTCTTGCCCATGTGCAGATGCCGCTCGATGTTCTCCACCATGACGATGGCGTCGTCGACGACCAGTCCTACGGAGAGCACGATAGCCAGCAGCGTGAGCAGGTTGATCGTGAAGCCGAACATCAGCATCAGCATGACCGCGCCGATGAGCGAGATCGGCACGGCCACGACCGGGATGATCACGCCGCGCAACGACCCGAGGAAGAGGAAGATGACGATGATGACGATGATCAGCGTCTCGGTCAGCGTCTTGAGCACTTCATCGATGGCGTCCTGGATGTATGCCGAGGAGTCGTACGGCACACCCGCTTTCATCCCCGCCGGCAACTGCGCCTGAATCTCCGGCATCGCCTCGCGAACGCGCTTCATTACGTCGAGCGTGTTGGCGGTTGGCAGCACGAAGATGCCGATGAAGACCGCGGTCTCGCCGTTGAAGCTGACCTCCTGGTCGTACGTTTCCGCGCCCATCACCACGTCGGCGATGTCGCCGAGGCGCACCACCGTGCCGTTCGATTCCTTTACCACGAGCTGCTTGAAATCGTCGACGGTCTGCAGGTTGGTATTCGCCACCAGGTTGACCGAGGTCATCGTCCCCTTGGTGCGGCCGAGCGCGGAGAGATAGTTGTTCGCCGCCAGCGCGTCGTGCGCCATCGAGGGCGAAATGCCGAGGGCAGCCATCTTGTCCGGCTTGAGCCAGACGCGCATCGCGAAGGTGCGGTCGCCGAAAATCTCCGCGCGCTGCACGCCGCTGATGGCGCTCAGCTTCGGCTGCACCACGCGCACGAGGTAGTCGGTGATCTGGTTCTGATCGAGATCCTTCGACGAGAAGCCGAGGTACGCCGCGGCGAACTGGCTGTCCGACGTCTGCAGATCGATGATCGGCGCTTCCGCCTCGGGAGGGAGTTGATTCCTCACCTGCGCGACCTTCGACTGGATCTGCGTCAGCGCGGCGTTGTTGTCGTAATTGAGTTTGAGGTGAACGGTGATGGTGCTGACGCCCTGCGAGCTGGACGACTCGAGGAAGTCGATTCCGTCCGCTCCGGCGATGACGCGCTCCAGCGGCGCGGTGATGAATCCGCGAACGAGATCGGCATTCGCGCCGACGTAGGCAGTGGTCACGACGACGTTGGCCATGTCGCTGCGCGGAAACTGGCGCACGCTGAGCGAGCGGATGGCCTGCAATCCGGCGATGAGAATCACCAGGTTGACCACGATCGCCAGCACTGGCCGGCGGACGAAGAGATCGGTGAATTTCATCTAGCTGTCTTCCGGCCGCGGCTTGGGGCTGTTGCCCGGCATCACGCTGTTGTTGACCTGCACCGCCGCGCCGGGCCGCAGCTTGAAGACGCCCGAGGTGACGACTTCTTCGCCCGGTTTGACGCCGGTGAGCACCGCCACCTGGTCGCCGCGCGACTCGCCGAGCTTGACGAACTGCTGCCGCACGCCGCGATACGTCTTGCCGTCCGGACCTTTGACGTCTTCGACGATGAAGACGGAGTCGCCGAACGGCGCATAGCTGATCGCGGAGACCGGAAGCGTGATGGCCTCCGTCTTCGCACCGTGCGCGAAATGCGCTTCGACGAACATCCCCGGCCGCAGTTTGCCGTCGCGATTCGCGAACGATGCCTGCACCTGTCCGTTGCGCGTCGCTTCGTCGATGACGGCGCCAAACGCGGTGACCTTGCCGCTCTCCGGAGTGCCGCCGGCGTCGACTTCGATGTCCGATCCGATGCTGAGATGACTCATCTCCTGCTGCGGCACGCTGAAGTTGACGTACACCGGCCGCAGCGACTGCAGCGAAACGATCGGCGCACCGCCGGCGAGGTATTGCCCGAGGTTGATTTCACGAAGTCCGAGAACTCCGTCGAACGGAGCGCGGATGATCTTGCGCTGAATCGTTGCGTTCAGCTCCGCCACTTTCGCCTCGGCCTGCTTCTCTTCCGCCGCCGCGGCGTCATACGTCGCCTGCGGAATGATCTTCGCGGCCATCATGCCGCGCATGCGCTCGAGGTTGACCCGATCCAGCTGGCTCTGCGCCTGCGCCGACGCGAGCTGCGCCCGCTCCTGCCTGGCGTCGAGCACGACCAGGACCTGCCCCTTGCTCACCGGTCGCCCGGAGTCGAACGCAATCTGCTCGACGACGCCCGGCAGATCGGCGCTGACGGTGACGCCCTGCATCGCCGCAACGGTGCCGATCGCTTTCAACGTGGCGTTCCAATCCTCCAGCCGCGCCACGACCGTCGTGACCGCTTCGGGCGGCGGCTGATACGACATCCCCGCCATGGCTTTCTTGATCTGAAAGTACTTGAACCCGCCGATGATCGCGATGAACGCGATCACGACGGCCAGCATGAGCAACATCCGCTTCGTCATCGGGCGCGAATTATGGAGTGGCCGAGGCCGTTGACGCCAGCCCCACCCGCCGACTATGCTGCCGCTCCCTCCCTCGAAATAGGAAGGTTTGCAGCTTCGTTGAAGAGACCCCAAACAGGCGCTTAGCTCAGTCGGTAGAGCATCACCTTCACACGGTGGGGGTCAGCGGTTCGAGTCCGCTAGCGCCTACCAAAACGAAAACGAATCCCACCACGCCGCTCGGTTAGTCAGGCCGAGCGGCGTTTTTTTTGGCGAAACGTGTTCGCCTTAGGTGACCGCCAGCTCGCAGCTGGCCTCAGAGATACGCGGCCTTACCAGGTCGGATTTCGATAAGGACATGGCGCGCAGGACCGGGCTACCAATCGGTTCGGTGCGCTCCGTTTGGACTAGACTTGTCAGCCTCACGCCAGCAAACCTGCTGTTCGACATCTGCGGGCGGCTCGCCGGCAACCTGGTACCTGACCGATGACACCACCGATCACCACCGAATCCGCTGGGCTTGACTTCACGCGCGAGGTGGCTGATCCACACGATCCCCTGTTTCGTCGTACGGCCATCGAGCACTATCTCGCCACGGATGAGCAAGGAGACATCATCCGGATCTGTCCGCCCTGGACGTGGATTCTCCTTGTCATCGTGATGGTCGTTCTCGGGGTCACCGTCACGGCGTCGGTCGTTACCAGGGTTGAGATCACCGATCGCGGCCCCGCCATCCTGCGGCCCGCGGGCGGCATTCGGACGCTTGTCGCAGAGACTGGAGGGGTCGTCTCCGAAATCCAGGCGCGGTCCGGTCAGGAAGTGCCGCAGAATCAGACCATCCTGGTGCTCGAGTCGGCCGGCTTGCAAGCCAGGCTCCTCGAAGCAGAACGGGAGGTGCAGCTGCTCTCCACCGACGCCAAAGGTTACGCCGAACGCCAATCTCGCACGTACGACGAGCAGGAGAGATTCCTCGCCGCCCGTCTGAATATGTTGCGCGACGAAGAAAGGAGCCAGGAGCAGTCGGTGGCCACATTCGAGCGCAAACTGACGCGCACCGTCGAGCTCGAGAAGTCGGGACTTCTCAGCGTCACGGTTGTCGAAGACGTCCGGGAGGCAGTGGCACAATCGCGCCGCCAGGTGAGCAACAGCAAGCGAAGCATCGCGCAGACGCAGCAGGAGTTGGCGTCGATCCGCTCACGGAGACAAGACGAGCTCTGGCAAAGGGAACAGGCGCTGAGAACAGCTCGGAGCCAGCGCGACGCGCTTGCGTTCTCCCTTCGGCAGACACGAATTCAAGCCCCTGTGGCCGGCATCGTCGAAGCGGTAACGGTCAAGGTCGGCGACGTCGTCCAGGCCACGCAGATTGTCGGCAAGCTGGTGCCGCAGGACAGGAGGTTCCAGGTCGTGGCGTTCCTGCCCGAGAAGGACCGCTCGTCCGTGAAGTTGGGTGACGAGGTACGGCTCGAGCTCGAACAGTTTCCGTACGCGGAGTTCGGGACGATTCGTGGCCACATCAAAAGAATCGGGGACGATCTGGCATCCTCCGCCGAAATGCGCGAGGCGCTGGGGGAAGATGCCAGACTGAGTGGCTCCGCCTATCGGGTCGAGATCGCGATTTCAGACCCGGCGGCGATCGAACGCGGTGGGATCCATCTCAGGAGCGGTATGTTGATGAACGTCCGCTATACGTTGCGCAGCGAGCACCCAATCACCTTTTTTTTCGCACCGATTCGACGCTGGCTTTCATGAGATGAAACGCGTTCCGTTTATTCCTCAGATGGAGGTATCGGAATGCGGTGCGGCCGCGCTTGCCATGGTGCTTGCCTACCATGGTCACCATGCGCCTCTGCCGGAGGTGCGGCAGGCTTGCGGCGTGGGTCGAGAGGGAGCGAGCGGGTTGGCCCTTGTGCGCGCGGCGCGCGCCTATGGCCTCGAGGGTGAAGGTGTGTCCCTGGAGATGGAGAATCTCGCGCAGTTGCCGCTGCCTGCGATCCTCCACTGGGGATTCCATCATTTCGTCGTCCTGGAGCGGCTCCACCGCCGGAAAGCAATCATCGTCGATCCTTCCGCTGGCCGGCGGGAAGTGGCCTTCGACGAGATGCGTCAACTCTTCACCGGCGTGGCTTTCATCTTCGCTCCCGATGAGCATTTCGTTCGCCGCCGGGAAGTGCGACCGAGCCTTCGCCGCTATCGCGGGTTGTTGCGCCGGTCGTTACCGGGCATGTCGCAGTTGTTTGTGTCGTCGGCGATGCTGCAGATCCTCGGTCTGGTCTTCCCGGTGGCCACGCAGGTTTTGATCGATCATGTGATCGCGCCACATCAGGAAGCGTGGTTGTGGGGATTGGCCGCCGCGCTCGCAGCGGCTACGGCCGGCCGGGCATTGCTCAAAGTGGCCCGGGGCTGGGTCATTCAGAACCTTGTCGTCGCACTCGATCTAAGGCTGATCGGCGGATTCCTCGATCACCTTCTCCATCTTCCGCTGGCCTTTTTTCTCCAGCGAACGCCCGGCGATCTTTTTCAACGAGTGCAAAGCAACACCACTCTGCGCGACGTGTTCACGACGCGAACTGTATCGGCGCTTCTGGATGGTTTTCTGGTCGCCGGTTACACCGCTCTGATGATCTCCTACAGCCCGAGGCTCTCGGCCGTTGTCATCATTCTGGCCGTCCCGAGAGTAGTTTTTCTGATCCTGGTCCGGCGCCGGAACCGGCACTACCTGGCGGCCGAGCTGGCGGCAGCGGGTCGGGAGAGCAGCGTGCTCGTGGAGGCTCTTTCGGTGCTGGAGACAATCAAGGCCTCCGGCGCAGAGACTGACGTTGTAGGGCGCTGGGGAAACCGCCTCGCGCAGCGGGTTAACGCCAGCCTCGACCGGCGTCGTCTGGAGATCGCAGCGGCCCAGTTGATATCGGTGGTGCAGGGATTGAGCATGGCCGCAGTGTTATGGCTTGCCGGACGGGAGGTCATCGACGGAGGCATGACCCTCGGTGTCTTCGCCGCGTTTCTCACGTTACAGAGTCTGTTCCTCACGCCATTGGAATCTCTGCTCGACGGTGTCAATCAGCTGCAATACCTGAACAGTCATCTCTTCCGCCTCGATGACGTGCTGGAAACAGCCCGGGAGGCATCCGGAACGGTCGATCCTGGCCGCCTGTCGGGAGCGATTGAAGTCGACAACGTCAGTTTCGCGTACACACCCGGCGGCCCTGACGTCGTGCGGGGCGTTACTCTGCACATCGAGCCCGGCCAGAAGGTAGCGCTTGTCGGTCCGACCGGAGCCGGCAAATCGACGCTGGCACGCCTGATTCTCGGTATGCATCTTCCGTCCAGCGGAGCGATTCGCGTCGACGGCATCGAACTGCGAGAGATGGATCTGATGAAGCTGCGCCGTCAGATGGGCGTCGTCCTTCAGGATGCATTCTTTTTCAGCGACACGATCCATTCCAACGTGACGCTCGGTGAGCAGGTGCCGCTCGAGCGGCTTCACGCCGCAGTCAGCGACGCAGGTCTCGATCAAGTAATCGACGCCTTGCCTGACGGGTACACAACGCGTCTGGCGCAGAACGGAAGCATGCTGTCGGGCGGGGAGCGGCAGCGTCTCGCCCTGGCACGGGCCCTTGTGCGCGACCCGGCGGTGCTGCTGCTTGATGAGGCCACCAGCGCGCTCGATGCCGAGTCGGAGGCGCGCGTGCACGCAAATCTGGTTCGTCGCGGCGTCACCCGCATCGTGATCACACATCGCCTGGCTTCGGTGGAGGATGCCGACCGGATCTTCGTTCTGAACCGCGGCACCATCGTTCAGCAGGGTGACTTCGAGACTCTGCTGGCGCAGGGTGGGTTGTTCCGCGAGCTGGTGGCACAACCGGAGCAGACCCATGTCTGACGCATCCCTCGTGGGGCTGCGCAGCGATGTCGCTCTCGCTCGTCTGTTCGAGCTCACAGGCAAGGGTGCCGCGGCGGCGGATGCGATCGGCGCGATTCAGCCCGCAGACCAGTCGCCTGAGTCGCTCGCCCGGGAGCTCGATACTCGAGGCATCGGATGCCGCCTTCTGCGCATCCACGGAGGGGAGCTCCGATTCCTCGAGCAACCGGCGCTCATTCAACTGCGTGACAACACATGGTTGCTTCTTCACGGAAGGAAGGGACGCAACCTCGTCGTGGAAACCGCACTTGGTCGACGCAAGGTCTCCCTCCGCATCCTCCAGGCCGAGACGTGTGGCATCGCGCTGCAGATCCTGCCGGAGCTGGAAACGAAAAACCTGTGGCGTGCAATCGGCGCGCGATTGCTCGAGCACCAGACGGTGATCGGTCAGGTGGCCGGCGCCAGCGCTCTCATGACGCTCCTGGTTCTCATCCCGCCGCAGATCACGCGGATCGCCATCGACCGTGCGCTTCCGACAGGCGCTCGCTCGCTGGTCGACCTTCTGGCGCTGTCGCTGTTTCTGGTAACGGTGTTTCAGGCCTGGACCGGATGGGTGCGTGCCACTGCCGTCATCTATGTCAAGACGCGAACCGAGACTGCGCTGGGGCCCGCCTTTCTCGGGCACGTCCTGTCCCTTCCGTTCGCGTATCTCGGCCGTAAGACGCGCGGCGAGCTTCTGCAGGGATTCGCGGGCATCGCCGCGGCACAGGACCTTTTGACCGAGCGCGTCGTCGGGGCAGCGCTCGACGGCGTTACCGGCGTTTTTTACCTGGTGGTGATGCTTGCGAGCCTGCCTGGTCCGGCCATAGCCGTAGTGCTCGCGACGGCGGCTATGGCCGCTCTGTCGGTCGTTATCGGTCGAATGCAGTTGCGGATCCAGCGGAAGGAGATCGCCGCTCAGATCGAGGAGCGCGATTTCCTGGTTGAGCTGCTCAGCGGCGCAGTGGCGCTCAAAGCTGCCGGCGCCGAGGAGCGCGGCGTTTTGCAGTGGCTGAGCCGCTTCAAGAAAGTACTCACCCTTGCTCTTCGCCGCCAGCGCCTCGGCCTCTGGTCGGAGGTCGGGTTGGAGACGATCAGCCAGTCGATGATGGCCGTTCTCCTCGTCTGGGGCGGCTTGGTCGTGCTGCGCGGGGAGGCAGGCGCCGGCGCACTTCTCGCCTTTCTGCTCATGAGCAGCGCCTTCATGGGATCGATCGTTGGAATCGCCGGGTTATATCTGAGGTGGGTCGTTCTTCAGCCTCAGCTCGCGGCGGCGCGCGATGCCATCGCGATCGCGCCGCAACGGACCAGCCGTGTCAAACCAACAGCGTCCCCGGCGCCGGTAGTGATCGAAAACGTTTGGTTCCGCTATGGTCCCGACAGACAGTGGGTGCTGAAAGACTTTCATCTTCACGTTGGTCGCGGAGAGAAAAGGTGGATCAGCGGACCTTCGGGATTCGGCAAGACGACGCTGCTCCGCCTTATTGCCGGCCTCTACGAGCCCGAACGCGGGACCATCAGTCTGGGTGGTAGACAACCATCGGCGGCTGCCCGTTCCATGATCTATCTTCCTCAGTCGGTCCATCTCTTCGGCGGCTCTATCCTCCAGAACCTTCGCATCTTTTCCGGCCACGCACCGCGGGAACGGTTGATGGAGGCGGCCCGCGCCTCGGGTCTGCACGCCGTTATCGGTCGGTTGCCGATGGGATACGAAACGATGCTTCCGCCCGGCGGCGCTACGCTGTCGGGAGGCGAACGCCAGCTCGTGGTGCTCAGTGCGGTGATGGCGTCAGACCGGAGTCTTTTCCTCCTGGACGAGGCCTTGGCCAACCTCGATTGGGTATCGCGCTCGTGGGTAGAAGATAGCCACTGGTTCGATGGTAAGACCGTCATCTATGCCAGCCATCAGGGCGACTTCGCCGAGTCGCGCCTGCCTTCCACCGATTAGAGAAAACTGCGTGACGGATCGTCAAGCGTGCTACATTCACCGGCGCGTGGGTCGAAGCCAGGTTTCATCGTCGTTCGGTCGACGTGCGCATGCGAGAGGAACCGGAAAAGGAGTGAACATGGAAAAAAAAGGCTTACGGAAACTTCAACTGACCCGCGAGACTCTCAGGAACCTTTCCACCGATGAGCTGAGCCGAGTGGTGGGCGGAACAGGCGACACGGATGGTTGCCCGTTTACGGTGCTCCCCTGCAATCTGGATCCGTCAACGACGGTTAGCGGAGGCCCAACCAATACCTCGGAGAACGGACAGTGTCCCAGCGGTGTCGGTTGCGGTAGCTCAGGGTGTCCCACGTACGGCTGTTGACGATCGTGTCAGGATTGTCGTCTCGCCTGAGCCAGTGACTGCCGCCGATCTAACGACCTGGGCTCCGATTCTTTCGGGCGATCTGCGGGACGAGGCAATGGCCGCCGTCGATTCGATCGCCTCTGCTCTTTCCCGGCCTCACATCATTCCGCCCGACAATGCCAGTCTCGCCTCCGGTTCGGCGGGACTGGCACTTTTTTTTACGACCCTGGCAGAAGCACAGCCTCAGCACGGCGACACCCACGCGGAGCGCGCCTTAGAGCTTGTCTCCGACGCAATCGACACGCTCGCGGAACGACTGCACCCTCCTTCACTCTACGGCGGCTTTACGGGCGTCGCCTGGGCAGCAGACATCGTGCAGCGTCACTTCGGCAATCCGGACGATCCCGATCTGAATGCAGACATCGACGACGCGCTTGTGGCCTTCGTGGCCCGAGCTCCATGGGACAGGGACTATGACCTGATCACCGGCCTGGCCGGCTTCGGCGTGTACGCCTTGAGACGCATGCCCCGTACGGCGGCAAACGCCGCGCTGGCGAGCATCGTGGATCGCCTGGAGGAGACCGCAATCTCTACCGCAGACGGGATCACCTGGTTCACGCCGCAACGTCTGCTATCGGCATGGCAGCGCGACCGTTACCCGAACGGCTACTACAACCTGGGCCTGGCGCACGGTGTACCGGGAGTGATCGTTCTGCTGGCGCAGGTCTGCGCCGCCGGAGTGGCCCTGACCACGGCACGGCCGCTGCTCGACAATGCCGTGGCTTGGCTCCTGGCGCAACGCCGTCCATTGAATAGTGAGTCCTCGTTTGGCACCGTGGTCCCGGACGACATCGTGGAAACAGAGCCCTTTCCCACCCGGATCGCCTGGTGCTACGGCGACCTCGGGATCGCCACGGCCCTTCTCTGCGCTGCCCGCCTCGTTGGGGAAAAGGAATGGGAACGCCAGGCCATCGCCATCGCCACCCGTGCGGCCGAGCGCTCGCTCGACCGGTCCGGAGTCGTCGACGCCGGTCTCTGCCACGGCTCCGCCGGAAACGCTCATTTGTTCAACCGGCTCTACCAGGCAACGCGCGAACCACTCTTTCTCCATGCCGCGCGCATCTGGGTGGAGCAGACGCTGGCGCGACGCCGGCCCGGTGAAGGCGTGGGAGGGTTTCTGGCCTGGAGGCCGGCCCCTGAGACCTGGTCAGCCGATCCAGGCTTGCTCGAAGGAGCAGCGGGAATCGGCCTGGCACTCCTTGCCGCATCGGCGTCCACGGAGCCCGAATGGGATCGCATGCTCATGGTGGCGATTCCTCCGGAAGCAGCCCTCCCATGACCTCCACGGAATTCGCAAAGACATTCTTTCCTCTCGACTTCTTTGTGTTTCGCACCGCTCTTCTGCCTTTCGATGCTTTCCTTCAATGGAGCGATGGTCTCGAGGCCCCCAATTGCCTCGACGATGCCGATCGCCTCGAGGACGCCGTTCGCCGAGATTGGCAACTGCTCCGCGAACGCCTCTGGAGCATCGCCACACGACCCGAAATCCGCGAAGCGCTCTTTCTGGCATCGCCTGACCTTCACGATCTCCTCGACCGTCGGATGGCGGATTCCGACGAGAAGAAACGGAAACGGTTGGAGCGGACGCTTGTGCGCTACTTCGCACGGATGTCCGGGCGCTCAACGCCTTTCGGACTCTTTGCCGGTTATTCAATCGGCAAGCCGGCTGCGCGGACGCGGCTCGAGTTGCAGCGGCAATCAAGCTATCAGCGGCACACGCGCCTGGACATGGACTACCTCGGAGCGCTCGCCGACGCGTTGCGTAAGGACCCGGCCTTGCGCGCTGAAATGGTGTACCGCCCGAATTCCAGCCTGTACAGCGCGACCGGGCGCCTTCGTTATGCAGAGCTTCGCATCAACGACAAGGGCCGCTCCTATCACCTCGTCGCGGTCGACGAGACTCAGTATCTCGAGGACACGCTGCGACGCGCCGAAAAGGGAGCGACCGTGGCAGTTCTCGCCGCCGCATTGGCCGACGAAGATGTGACGGTTGAAGACGCGACTGAATATATCGGAGAGCTCGTCGAGACGCAGATTCTCGTGCCGGATCTCGAGCTCAAGGCCACCGGCGCAGAACCGATCCACGATCTCATCGCTCAACTTCGGCGCCATCGCACCGCAAAGCCGGTCGCCGATGTGCTGGACGAGGTGCGCACCGAGTTGAGCGCAATCGATGATCACCCTCCGGGCATCGATGCCGGACGCTACAAAGCGATCAGCGCCAAACTCGAGAAGCTTCCTGCAGTGGTGAATCTCTCGAAGCTATTCCAGGTGGATCTGATCAAACCGGTAACCACGGCGACGCTGGGCGATGACGTTCTTGAAGAGATTGCGCGAGCCGTTCACCTCTTGCACGACATCACTCCCGAGCCGCACGAGGACGATTTGTCCCGTTTTCGCGAAGCGTTCGTGGCCCGGTGGGAAAACCGTGAGATGCCACTCGCCGAAGTGCTCGACGAGGAAAGCGGGATTGGTTTCGAGGCGGCGGAAGGCGGCCTGGCGGAGACTTCGCCGCTTCTCGAAGGCCTCGCTGTTCCGGTGCGCGGCGCCGGGGACGTCCGCGTGCCGTGGCGCCGGCTTGATACCCTCCTCCTCAACAAGCTCCACGAGGCGGCGCGTACGGGGAAACAACTGCTGGAACTCACGGCGGAAGAGCTCACTCCCTTGCGCGACAAAGCTCGCAAGCCGCTACCCGATTCGCTTGCGGCGTTCGCTCGGATTGCGGCAGTCTCTCAGGACTCGCTCGATGAGGGCCGCTTCGATGTCCTCGTGACCTTCGCTGCCGGTCCCTCGGGGGCCATCCTGCTTGGGCGGTTCTGTCACGGCGATCCTGAACTGTTGACACACGTGCAACGCTACCTGCGGGCCGAGGAAGCGTTGAGGCCCGATGCGATCTTTGCTGAGATCGTCCACCTCCCCGAGGGACGTACGGGGAACGTCATTCTCCGCCCACAGCTGCGCTCGTACGAGATTCCATTCCTCGGTTCGGCCGCCGTGCCGGAGGAATGTCAGATTCCGGTCACGGACCTCATGGTGTCGATCCGCGGGGCCACCGTCATGCTCCGCTCTAAAAGACTCGGAAAGGAAATCCTGCCGCGGCTCACCAACGCCCACAACTTCCGTCGAAGCCTCGGCACCTACCGCTTCCTCTGCAAGGTTCAACAGCAGGGAGCGGCGAACGGAGTCACTTGGAGTTGGGGTGCGCTCGAGGCTCTCCGTTATCTACCGCGCGTGAAGGTCGGGCGAATCGTGCTCGCTCGCGCCCGCTGGCGTGTCGACCGAAAAGAGCTCGACGGCGCGATCGCCAGCGGAGAATCACAGAGGTATCGTGCCGTACAGGTCTGGCGCGAAGCGCGCGACGTCCCACGGTTCGCGGTCCTCGTCGAAGGCGACAACACGCTGCCCATCGATTTTCACAACGTCCTCAGCGTCGACACGTTCGTGGAGCTCGCCAAAAAACGCCCGGAGATGAGGCTCGAGGAGCTGTATCCGGCGCCTGACGAGCTCTGTGCCACGGGACCGGAAGGCCGATTCGTTCACGAACTGGTCGTGCCCCTGACGGTCAAGCGCGAGGAAAACGCCGTCCTGCCGGTAGTCGTTTCGGTTCCATCCTCTGAGGAGCCACGGATATTTGCGCCCGGCTCCGAGTGGCTGTACGCGAAGCTCTACACGGGCTCCGCCGGGGCGGATGATGTTCTGCGGCAGGTCGTCGCGCCACTGGCGCGCGAGGCAATGGATGGCGGCCAGGCAGATGCATGGTTCTTCATCCGCTATGCCGACCCGGAACGCCACCTGCGCGTCCGCTTCCACGGAGACGCTCGCATTCTCAGTAGCGAGCTCCTTCCCCGGCTTCATCGGGCGTGCGCGCCCCTGCTCGAGAACCGGCTGCTGTGGAAGGTTCAGCTCGATACGTATGTGCGCGAGATCGAGCGCTATGGCGCCGGACGGGCCATGCAACTCGCCGAGATGATCTTTCACCTCGACAGCGAGGCCGTGATCGAGATCCTGGACTGCTGCTCCGGGGATGCACTCGCTGATGCGCGCTGGCGCCTCGCGCTACGCGGCATGGATCAACTGCTCGACGACTTCGGCTTTGATCGCGATACGAAGCAGCGGGTGATCCTCACCAGCCGTCGCAACTTTCTCGCCGAGATGGACGCCGGCCCTTCATTCGACCATCAATTGGGCAATCGCTTCCGGCGGGAGGCTCGCGCTCTCGACGCGTTGCTGCGGCCCACGAATGACCACTCGGGCCCGCTGGCCTCGGCACTCGCGGCCCTGAACCGTCGATCCCAACGTCTCCGCCCATTCATCGATCAGCTAAGAGAGGCCTCCGCCGCCGGCGAACTTCTAGTCCCGGTTGAAACACTCGCCGCCAGCTTTCTCCATATGCATGCGAACCGGATGCTCCGCTCCGCTTCCCGTGCGCAAGAAGCCGTGATCTACGACTTTCTCCATCGTCTATACGACTCGCAGCGGGCCCGGACGTCTTCGCGCGCGCGCAGCACGTCGCTGAAAGGCGAGGGGTGAAGCGATTGATGTCCGCCGATACCGTCCCGGTGGCGCATCCAGTTGTATGGAGCCATCCCGTTTGCTAGGTTGGCGTGATGCCGCCGCCGGTGCCCGAACAACTCAGCGAGACGATTGAGACGCTTTACCGGTCGGAATCGGGGCGGGTGCTGGCGACGCTGGTGCGGCTGCTTGGGGATCTGGATCTGGCCGAGGAGGCGATGCATGAGGCATTTGCCGCCGCTTTGGAATCGTGGTCTCAGAGCGGGATGCCGGAGAAGCCGCGTCCGTGGCTGATTTCGACGGCGCGGTTTAAGGCCATCGACGTCATCCGGCGGCGGACGCGGTTCGAGGGGGCGCAGAAAGAGCTTGTTGCTCACTTGGAATCGCGTGTCGACAACGTTGGCGACGGAGATGACGAGATCGAGGACGATCGGCTCCGGCTGATTTTCACCTGCTGTCATCCCGCGCTGCCGCCCGAGGGACAGGTTGCGCTGACCCTTCGCGAAATCTGCGGACTGACTACGGAGGAGATTGCGCGCGCGTTTCTGGTGACGCCGGCGGCGCTGGCTCAACGCATCGTGCGCGCGAAGGCGAAGATTCGGGAAGCGTCGATTCCGTACGAGGTGCCGGGGCCGCAGGAGTTGCCGGGGCGGCTGGACGCGGTGCTGCAGGTCGTTTATCTCGTCTTCAACGAGGGGTATTCGGCGGCGGCGGGAACCGAGGTCACGCGCGCGGAGCTGACCGGCGAGGCCATTCGATTGGGACGGCTGCTTGCGGAGCTTCAGCCGGAGCCGGAAGTCATCGGGCTGCTTGCTCTGACGTTGCTGCAGGAATCGCGTCGCGCGGCGAGGACCTCGCCATCCGGAGAGCTGATCTTGCTGGAGAATCAGGATCGATCACTTTGGAATCGCGAACAGATCGCCGAGGGTGTGGAGTTGGTGGAGAGAGCGCTGAGATCGGGCCGCTTCGGTGCGTACACCATCCAAGCTGCGATTGCGGCCGTCCACGCGCAGGCGCAATCGCCGGCTGCGACCGACTGGCGGGAGATCGTTGCGCGCTATGACCAGTTGGTGCGGATTCAGCCTTCGCCGGTCGTCCACCTCAATCGTGCGGTGGCCATTGCCATGCGCGATGGTCCGGAGGCGGGTCTGGCGCAGATCGAGGCGGTGCTGGAACAGGGCGAACTGGCGAATTACTACCTGGCGCATTCCGCTCGGGCCGAGATGTACCGCAGGCTTGGCAGGACGGGCGAGGCTCGCTCCTCGTATGAGAGAGCTTTGGCGCTGACCCAACAGGAGCCGGAGCGGCAGTTCCTGCAGGCGCGGATTCGCCAACTGAAATAAAAGTTGGAGCGGCTGTCGATTTCCGGCCTCCCCGACGACTATAGGCAAAGGAGAAGAACTCATGCCTCAGTATTTGGTTTGTAACTACATGCCCGACAACTTCGACCCGTCCGTCGTAACCGAAGCGATGATGGAAGAGATCCACGCGCTCAACCGCGAAATGATCGCAGCCGGCGTGCGGAAATTCGCCTGCGGGATTGCCCCGCCCGCCGACGCCAAGACGGTGCGGAAGCAGTCCGACGGCAAGGTCGTCGTCACCGACGGTCCTTACACCGAGACCAAGGAGCACATGGGCGGTTTCTGGATTCTGGAAGCCGCCAATATGGACGAGGCGCTGGCGTGGGCGCGCAAAGGCGCCATCGTTTGCGACGTGCCCGGAGAGGTGCGCGAGCTTCTTTTCTTCCCTGCTCCGGAACAAGGCGAAAACAAGTAATCCGACGAGATGGAGGAGCCGGCGCAACGCGCCGGTTCCAATTCTCGATGAGGAGAAGAACCGTGAAATACCTCTGCTTCGGCTACTACGACAAGAGCAAATTCGACGGCATGACGGAGAACGAGCGAAACGCCATGTTCGACACGTGCATCGAATACGACGAGCATCTTCGCGCCAACGGACACTGGGCCGGCGGAGAAGCACTTCAGCCCGCGGAGACCGCCCTGACCTTGTCCTGGAGGAACGGCAAAGTAGCGACGACCGATGGTCCCTACGCGGAGACGAAGGAACAACTCGGCGGCATTCTCGTCCTGGAGGCTCGCGACATGAATCACGCGGTACAGCTCATGAGCCAGCATCCCGCGCTGACGTACGGCAACCGTTTCGAGATCCGTCCAACATCAGACATGAACGAAATTGTGAAGGCGAGCGAGCAGCGGCGGCGCAACGATCACTCTTGATAACGGAGGTGCGCGCTGTTCGCGCACCTCCGCAGGAATTACTCGTTCGGCTGGGAGCGGACCACGAAGTCGACTTCGCCGACGACGAGGTGCGCCTTGGCGTTGAACGTCGCGGCTGCGCCGGGTCCGCCGACGCGGCCGGTCGACGCGTCAAAGACCACGTTGACCTGATCGAGCTTCCCGCCCTTGCCGAGTGCGGGAAGAACGTCGGTGATGTTGAAGACCTGATCGGGCAGCGTGTTGTCGGTGGTCGTGAAGAAGTTCAGCGAGCCGACCAGCACGCGCTTTGACGGATTGCTTTTCGATTCGAGGTAGACCTCGTAGGTCGTGTCGGGCGGGAAATCGAACTTGATGTTCTTCAGAACGAGATCCGTTTCCACCGGAATCATCGGCTCCGCGGACATCGCGAACAGCTTCGGCGATCTCGTCTCCTGGTTTTCGGGGAGCGTGATGCTCTTGCGCATCGTGAGCGCGTTGATGGCGACGCCTTTTGCGGCGCCGAGGACGACGGAACGCGACAGAGCGACGCGGGTCTTGTCGAATTCGGCGGCGCTCATCGTCGCCGCCGCGGGCACTTTATTGGCGGCGAGGCGCACCGCTCCGGGACGCGCACAATTGCTTGGACGCTCGTAGACATAATCGACCAGGCCGCCGTTGATGATGGCGTTGACTGATTTCGTGACGAGGTTCCCGTTCTCATCGACGTATGAGAACTCCTGCTTCAGATAGTCTGGATCCTTTGGATTGTCGTGGCCGCTGATGCTGTGCCAGCAATCCCACATACGATCGATGTTGCAGTGGTGCAGCCAGAAAATCGGATCATTGGACGAATACGGCACCGCGCCCATCACGGTGTTCTTGCATGGCGCGACGGCGCAGTGCACGTCGCCGTGCGGCGTTCTTTCGATCGTCGACTGAAACTGGCCACTGCCCAGGAAGTGCTGGATGTTGAGCGCGCGATTGATGTTCGTCATCGTGCCATCGAGCTTGCTCCCGCTGCTCCAGCCGGGCGCGCGCCGCGCTTCGTAGAGCGGATTCGGAACCGTGGCGCCGTTGGCGTCGACATACGTCGGTTGCGTGAACTCCCGCGGCATGGCCAGATTGGCCGTGTCCGTGTAGTCCCAATACGGAAGGCGCAGATTCGGATCGCCCGCCGCTTTCTGCAGCACGCGCTCGAAGTAGTAAAGGTACAAGCGATGCCACGGGAAGAAGTACGGCGTGCTGTGCTGGCACTGCGCCCACACGGTCGTCGCGATCGAGTCGGGCGGCGTCAGATTCTTGACGTTCTGCCAGTACGGGGAGGTTGGCAAATATCCGTACTTGGCCATCCACGCTTCTTTCGTTCCTGTCGGCGAAGTCGTGCCGAAGTAGCCGTGCATCGCGCCCCAGTACTCCCAGCTCCCTCGGTACTCAGCGGACTTCGGATCGGCCGTACTGCGCGATTTCATGACGGCGACGGCCTTGCGAAAGCTCGCCACCCGCTTCGGATCCTTCGCGAACTCCTGCCACGACATCCGCACCGGCGTCTGCGCGGATAACGCTGACGCAACCAGAAAGACCGCCACCAACGCTGAACGACTCATCTCGATTCTCCTCTCGCATCAGGAGAGTCGCGGACACGGGGAAACCCTACCTGCGATGTTCCTCGCTACCGGAGCCGTTCGAGCATCTGGGCGACGCGCTGACGTTGCTCGTCGAAATCCATCCCGCTCACGGTGGATTGGATGCTTTCTTTGATCGTGGCGCGGGTTGCCTCGTCGGCCTGGCGATATTTTCCACTGATGACGTAAGAGACGAGCGAGACCTTCGCCGGCGGCAGCTTGGCGAGATTGGGGAGGTCTTTGAGCAGGCGCTCGATGGGGCGGCTTTCCAGATCTTTGACGAAGCTCTCCATATCGCTGAACGTCGTGGCGTCGATCGCTTTCATCACCACCGACGACGCGGGCGCGGGAAGGGACATGTCGAGATCTTTCTTTTCCGTCATCAGCTCAATTCTCCTTCTTGTCCGTGCGCTTCGCGGCCACGCCGGGAACGCCGTCGATGGACATGAGGCTGAAGAGCTGCTCCCATCCTGCTACGGCGATCGTGCGTCCGTCGCGCGAGATGCCGAACGACTCCGTGGCTCGCTCGGGATCGAACGCCGCCAGTTTCCTGCGCGTGGCGCTCGTGTCCTGATCGGCGATGAAGTCCTGACGGAACACGCCGTTCACTCCATGTTCATCGAGGTAGAGGTATGCGATTGCCTTGCCGTCGGGCATCCAGCGCATGCGTCCGAGGATCGCCGTCGTGTGCGGCGGCGCCGGCACGGGCACGATGAAGCGTGTAGTCGCGCCGTCCGCGATGCGCACCACGCGCACCGTGGCGCGCGGCGTCCGCCCCTCGGAAAGGAACGCCACGTACTTGCCGTCGGGCGACACGTCGGGCACGACGTCGCGGCCGTTGACGACGACCGATGCGCCGGTGCCGTCGGGATGAACCTTCCAGATGCCGAGGTGTTTCTGGTTGAAGGAGTTGTAAAGGATCCATTGGCCGTCAGCGGTCGCAGTCGGATTCTCGGCGTCGACGCCGTCGTGCGAGACCTGGTGCGCTTCGCTGCCGTCGGCATTGGCCATCCAGATTTCGAGGTTGCCGCTGCGGCCGGCGCTCCAGACGATTTTCGTACCGTCCGGCGTGTAGGACGGGTCCCAATCCTCCGCGGCGTCGTCGGTGATCTTGCGCACCGAGCCGGTGCCGAGGTTCATCTGCCACAGGTCGAGATTGCCGCTGCGGTTCGATGAGAAGAGGATCGACTTGCCGTCGGGCGAATAGACCGGTTGCCGATCGCTGCTGTTGCCGCGCGTCAGCCAGCGCTCTGACGGAACGGCCGAAGCGGGCGCGTTCGCGGGACGATCGAGATCGATCTCGCGCAGGTTGTCGCGCGGCGAACGGACGTCGAGGATCATCTGTCCCTTGCCCATCACGTCGACCAGTGTTCCGTTGTGCGAGCTCCAGCCGATGACCTGGGTCGTGTCGTTGGCCACATCGTGACGGATGATGTCGGCCGTCGATCCCACCACCGCCTCCACCGAGGCCGCGCGAACGTAAATCAACGACCGGCTGTCGGCCGTCCAAACCGGCACCGAAATCTCGCCTGACTTCGGCGGACTCGTGAGCGTTCGCGCAACCTTCGTGTCGGGATTGATGACGACGATCGTTTGGGCGACGCGGCCCGATGCACCGATCAGCGCGATCTGCTTCTGATCCGGCGACCACCTCGGCTGCGACAGCGACACGATGTCCGATCGCAGCAACTCCCGCACGCCGGTGCCGTTTGCATTCGCCAGAAGAATGATGCTCGAGACGTGGCCGGTGGCATCGACCGCGTTCTTGCTGAAGGCGAGGAGCTTGCCGTCCGGCGACCACTCGCCGCTCGTTCCTCCGTCGAGGATGTGGCGCGCTTCGCCGCCGACGACAGGGATGCGGTACAGCGATGACGATCCGTCGGGCAGGAAATGGACGTAGAGGATCGACGCGCCATCGGGCGAGAAGCGCGGGAAGTCGTCCGATCCCTGGCTCAGAGCAACCTCGCTGCCGCCCTCGATCTGCTTGAGCCAGATGCGTTGCGTTCCGTCGCGGCGCGAGCTGAAGGCGATGAGTTTTCCATCCGGCGAGATGGCGGGCGAGAAGTCGTTGCCGGAGTAGGTGAGATAGCGCTCGGAGGTGATCGTCGGCGGCGCCGGACGCCGCAACCAGGCGGTGAGCAGCGCGCCGATCACGAGCGCCGCGATCGCGGTGGCGGCGAGCAGCGGCCAACGAAGCCGAGGAACGACGACGACTTCCTCGACCGCCTTCTCTTCGCGCACCGGCGCGATGCCCGCCTCGGACAGATGATCGCGCAAATGCTGGAGGTCGCGCGCCAGATCGCGCGTCGACGCATAGCGCTCATCCGGATCCTTCGCCAGGCAGCGCTCCACGATCCAGCGCAGAAGGGCCGGCACCTGCGGCGCGACCTGCGAGAGCGGCGGCGGCTCATCGCGCACGACCATGAACATCGTCTCGACCGCGCTCGCTCCCTGGAACGCGGGCGCGGCAGCGAGCATCTCGTACAGAATCGCGCCGAACGAAAACTGATCGGAGCGATAGTCGACGTTGGCCGCCTTGGCCTGCTCCGGCGACATGTAGCCGACCGTGCCGACGATCATGCCCGGATCGGTCTTGCGGTCGCTCACGCCGAGGGTGCCCGACGCGAAACTGCGCGCGAGGCCGAAATCGAGGATCTTCACGCCGCCTTCGTTGGTCAGCATGATGTTTTCCGGCTTGAGATCGCGATGCACGAGTCCACGCTTGTGCGCCGCGGCCAGACCATCGGCGATCTGCGACACGATCTGCAGCGTCTTGCGCACCGGCACGGGACCGGCCGTCATCAGGTCGCGCAGCGTCTGGCCATCGATGTACTCCATGGCGATGAACGCGCTGCTCTGATGCTGGCCGATTTCGTAGATGGTGATGATGTTCGGATGATTGAGCGACGACGCGGTGCGCGCCTCCTGCTTCAGACGCGCCAGTTGTTCGTCATCGCCGGCGAGATGCTCGGGGAGGATTTTGATGGCGATGGCGCGGTCGAGCTCATCATCGTGCGCGAGGTAGACGAGGCCCATGCCCCCTTCGCCCAACTTGCAGACGGTTTTGTACGGCCCAATGCTCTCTTCCACAGGCGCCGCGGTCATGGGGTTCCCTTGATACGGATCGTAACGAATGCAGTTTCCGGCATTGCAACATACTTGTAGCGTTCAGGCGGGGGACGTCAGCGGGCCGCGGTAATTCGAGCGACCAAACGGCGCACGGAGCGCATTACGCTTCGTTCGAGCCAGATCGAGCGAAACAACAGGTTCCGGTTCGCGTCGCGGGAGATCTGGAGCCACGTCTGACCGTCCCGCTCGCGGCCGAGAATGCGCAGAGATAAGCGGCGCTTCCGGCATTCGGCGCGAATCCATTTCAGATCGTGACCGATACAGCCCGGCGTCATCGACTCGTGGCTGGTGCCGACCCAGGCCTCTCCGTGATAGTCGCGCCAGCGCAGGCCGGCCGGAATGACGGACGTCAGGAAGACCGCTTGCGGCGTCGAGTTTCTCAGAAAACCGTCGAGCATCCGTTCGATCTGCGGCTTCGAGGCGTGCGTCCAGATCGAATAGGCGAGGAAGAAGTCGAAGGGGACGCCGAACACGCCGGTGTCGAAATCGGCGTTCGTGTCGAAGCGCGGCTGTTTGATGCGTGCGGTATCGGGCTCCAGAATCGTCAGGCCGGCTTCAATCCTTTCCTTCGACGGCTCGATACCGTGGTAGCAATGCGGATCGAGAAAGTGAATCAGCCAATACCCCGCCCGCAGGACGCCGCAACCGATATCGACCACCTTCGAGTTGGGCATCAACCCACTCATCAGCAGCAGGATGAACTGCTGCCGTCCGGCATTTTCGAAGCCGTCAATCGGCACGCCAAAGAACTTCGAGCGATCGAGTTCCTCGGCGCGCCGTTGCACTTTTCCTACGGCGTCCATGCGGAGCAGTATGCCGAAAGCGCGCGTAAGATGCTCGCGATGATCAGTGAGGATCGGTTCCGCGAGGTCTTCAACGTCGTCGAGAAATATCTCGAAGATCGGTATGAGCTGCCGGTGGTCATCACCGACGTTCCGAATCCGTTCACCGGCGATCTCGACGGCGCCGAGATCCGCGTCGATTACGACCTGAGCGCCGAGGAGTCGGTCTTCATCCTCGCCCATCTCTTTGGGCATACCGTGCAATGGAACCTCAGCGCCGCCGATCGCGAGATTGGAAGGAAAGTCGAGACGAATCTGCCCGAATCGCGGCTCGCCGAGATCGAGCGCTACGAACGCGCCGCGTGCGGCTACAGCCTCCAACTTCTGCACGACGTCGGCGTCCTCGATCTCGACCAGTGGTTCTCCGACTTCGCCACCTGCGATCTTAGTTACCTGATGAACTTCTATCGCACGGGTCAGAAAAAGGAGTTCCGTTCGTTCTGGCGCGATAACGCCCCGCTGATCGAACCGCTGCCGATCCCCACATTCCAACCGACGCGCTGGCTCTCCCGCGCGGATGGCATCGTCGTTTAAGGTCGAACCTTAACTTTTTCAAGGTCGACCCATGACTTTTCAAGGTCGAACCTTAACTTTCCTAGGTCGAACCTTAACTTTTTAAGGTCGAACCTTAACTTTTCAAGGTTGAACCTTAACTTTCCAAGGTCGAACCATGACTTTTCAAGGTCGACCCATGACTTTTCAGGACCGTACCCCGATTTTTCGGGGTCGGCGAGCCTCAGGCGATCTCTTTCAGCCTGGCGGCGACCTCTTCGACGCTGTGCTCGATGGTCTTCAGCAGCAGCAGATGGTCGACTTTGTTCATCCCCTCGGACGTCGGATTGGGGTCGGCACGGTGGGCGGCGGCCAGCGCCATGCGGGCGGCTTTGGCCACCTCGATCGCGGAACGAAGCGCGTCGAGGGCGTAGCTGACGTTCGATAGCGCGCCGAGGTAGAGCTTCTGCGGCTCCGGGATGTAGTCGAAATCGAGCTTCAGCTTCTCCAGCAGCGTCAGGTTCTCGAGCGGCAGGTACGCGGCGATCTTTCGCAGCGTATCGAGGGTGATGTTCTCCCCCTTCTCTGCCCGAACCACCTGATTTCGGGGGATCCCGGCCTGAGCCGCGAGCTGGCTTTGCGTCAACCCCGCTTTTTCGCGGGCCGAGCGCAATTCCTCATGGAGAAGCATGCCTTTTTAATGTAGCACCAAAGGTAGGACTTGACAACTATATCTCCATGACCTATATTTAGGCTGTTCGTAGATGTATGTTGCATTTGCGGACGCACTCGTGCGCACGGGTGCCGAGGAAAAACGAAAAAGAAAGGAGGTGATTTGAATGTCAATAGCAGAAGCAGAAGTTCCCGTTTCCCGTGCCGATGCGGCCCGCCAGCTCATCGAGAGCCTGCGGGCGATGCAGGGCACGGTCGATGGATTCGTCATTCCGCCGCAGCCGCTGGACGCGAAGTCGCGTACTAGCGGTCACCGGTTGTTCCCGGACGAGTTCTTCGTCCAACTGGCAGTGGCACTTGAGTCGTCGGAGTCGTTGTCCGGCGCGCTCAAGGCGGCTTCGATCGAGCTGACGCCCGCCGCGATTCGCGACATGTTGCGCTATGGCGAGGCATACCTGCCGTTCGCCGACGCGCTGGAGCGATTCGCGCGCGGAGTCCGTCATACGGTCTTCAGCCAGCGCTCGAAGGTAGGCCGCGTGGCCTCCTCCGCGTACCGGATCGCGCAGGGCATGAACCTGGTCGTGGACGTCTCCGTGCCTGTGCCGCAGGCGGAGTCGATGAAGCGAGTCTTCAGTTCACGCCGCCGGAAACCGGTCTCACAACCGGCTCCGGTCCCACAGACGTAGGAGGATGAGATGAGTGAGTGAGTCGCGGGGGCGTTCAGCGCTGGGCGCTCCCGCGGCAATATGGATCACTCCTCCCGCCGGCGTCTCAGAACAAGGCGACGCCCGTCAGTTCCGCCAGACGGGCCAGAAGCCGATCCTGAAAGTCGGGATCCACGGCTTCCTTCGCCGGCGGCCGGGTTTGGCGGTGGTGCCAGTATTTACCGGTCACTTGCGCTTTGGGTTCATCGCTGACTGCAAGCCACGTCTGCGTGAGATGTCCCATTTCGAGATTGTCCGGCGCTCCGCGGCCACCCATCTTCGTCGGCACCCAGCCGGGATCGACCGCGTTGCTCAGGACGTCGGGCCAGTGACGGGCGACGGCCAGGGCCAGCGCAGTCACGTAAAGCTTGCTCTCGGAGTACGCCTGCGTTGCGTTCCAGCGCCGCTCGCGCCAGTCGATGTCATGCAGCGCGCCGGTACCGCCACGATGCATGCCGCTGCTGAGGTAAATCAGCCGCCGCGGGCGCTCGATGAGAGCTGTGAGGACGTACGGCGCCAGCGTGTTTACCGCCAGGATTGCCGCGTGCCCCTCGGGTGTCATTGCGCGGCCGTCCGTCAAATAGATGCCCGCGTTGTGAATGACGGCGTCCATTCGCCCGAGGGCGTTGACCTGCTCCGCAACGCTCCTCGTTTCTGCCGCGCTACTGAGATCGCCGACCACAATGCCGTCCGCGCGCGGCGCGAGATCGTCGATCGCGGCCTTGCGCTGAATAGAGCGTGCGTGCAGCACCACTCGATGCCCTTCGTTGATGAGCGTCTGCGCTGCAGCCCGCCCGAGGCCGTCGGTGCTGCCGGTGATGAAGATGCGAGCCACGATCGTTTCCTCACTTTCGTGGGCAATCTTCGCGCCTGCTTGCGCCCTACCTCGGCACCGAATCGAATACGACCGCCGCTTTTCCCGCCTCGAGCCGTTGCGTGGCCGACGTGCCGAAGTTGCGGGTCGGGTCCAGGAGCTGTTGCGGGCGTTGCAGAATCGAAGGTCCCCGCAGGATGTCGATGGATGCTGTCTCCGCCAGGGCGGGGATGAGCAACGGGCCGCTGCCCCGGAGCAGCGGAGAGGTGTCGCGGAGGGCGAGATGTTGGGCGAGCGCGGGTTGGGGGACGCGCAGGTTGCCGATGGCGACGCCGATCGGCGTCACCATCCGCGGCGGCATGTTGTCGATCGTGACCTCGGCATCGCGCGACGGCGCGGAGTCGGGAAAGCGCACCTGCAGCGGCGTGGCTTTTTCGACGGGCGGCGCGCGCAGGATCCAGAGCGGGTGCGAATGCGAGACGACGGTCATGGTCTCGTCGCGATAGTGCGTCCGTTCGAAATGGAACGTTCCGTCGGGAGCGAGATCGACGCGCTCGGTCTCCACGCCCGACGAGTTGAACCAGAAGATCGTGCCGGCTTCGAAAGGGCGTGTGGAGATGATCTTCGCTTCCGATCCGCCGAGGGGAACGAGAGCGACGTCGATGGACTTTTTCTCGCTCTTCGTCATCGAGAAGGGATCGATCTCCTTCTTCTTGTAGCCGCGGCAGCTCACGGTGAGATGCAGCTCGCGTTCGGGCGGCACCGCGTCGATCACGAACCGTCCCGCGCCGGCTTCGCCCTGGCCGACGTCACGCGTGAGCACAGGTCGCCGCGGCACGCGCTTGGACATCACGACGTAGTTGAGCGTCGCCGCGGCCAGCGGCATTTGCGTGAACGTATCGGCAACGGTGACCGTGATCTCGTTGTCGGGGATGTCGACGTCGAATCGCACCTTGCGCCAGACGTCCATCCCCTGCTCGGCGAGCACGATGAAGCGCTTGCCGCTGCAGGTGGCCACGTCGATCTTCGAATCGAGCGGAAAACTCTCCTTGACCACGGCGTGATACTCGCCGGTGTCGCGCAGCGCGAATCCGATGCCGTCGTTCGGAAAGTTGATGCGGGCGTCTTCGCGGAGCGGTTCGCCGCCGCGCGTGAGACTGCCATAGGCCTCGAAATACCTGGCCTGCAGCGGGACGGGACGCTGCTGCAGCGGCGGCGCGTCCACCATCTCGTCGATCGGCGGCAGCCTGCCGAAACGAAGTTCCGCGCGGTATGTGCCGGGCACAACGTCATCGACTCGGACCGAGCCGAACCTCAACTCGGTGCGGAGCGTTTCTTTGTGGATGACGGAACACGTTTCCGGATCGAGCGGCTTGCCGGGTTTTGGCTCGGGGCAGGCGGCGATGGTGAGCTCGAGCCGCGGCGTTTCCTTCGGCGGCTCGCACGATCCGAGGGAACGATCGAGCGCGGCGAGATCGCCTTCCGTGCTCCAGTTGATCATGATCGTCGACGATGCACGGGCTGCGATCGGCTCGCGCATCAGCGTCACGGATTGAGGCGCGACGCGGACCGCGCGGCGAAATGGAAGCCAGCCGCGGCCATCGAGTTTCAGGTCAGCCGCGCCCGCGGAAAGGCCGCGAAACAGAACGAATGCACCATTCAGTGCGTCGGGGCTGGGCTGGGATGCGGCGACGACTTCCCTGCCGTTCGCGGTGATCGCGACATGTGGCTGCTGGACTCCGCGCGCGGTCCTCAGCGCGGCACGATCCGCATCGGAGACCCGCACCCATCCAAGAACCGCCGGCGCATCGTCGAAACGCGCATCGACACGCTCGGCTCCCGCTGCGATCGGGACAACCGCGACCGGCGCCCCCTTCGATAGGAGAATGAGCCAGAGCTCTTCTCCCGCCGGGACGGTCGTCCGCTCTGACGCCGGATAGGCGATGACGCGCTTCGGCGCGTACACGACGGCGGTCGTCTCCGGCGGAAGTTGCACAGCGACCGTGGCCGCGGGAACGAGGGCGATGGAAAGATTCGCCGGCGCGGATGCGCCGTCGACGACGATCGGATCGATCGACACCGCGCCGCGCGCCCGCGCGAAGACGTTCCACAGTCCGGGCGGAAACGTCAGCGGCGCATCGGACGCCGCGCACGTCACCGTCTGCGCGCTCAACCAGCGCTCGATCGGTTTCTCGCGATCGCCAGCCCGGAATCGACAGACTTCCGCGCTTCCCTCAACGCCCGTCAGCGTGACCCGCGTCTCCGCGGCAACGGCCGTTGCCGCGAGCACGAGAACCGCGAGAGTCGCCCAGCGCATGTGGTATTGACGAAGATGCGGTCAAGATCGTTTCGGCGGGCCGGGGATGAATTCTGCGGTACCCCCTTCTTCCCAGTTCCTGCGGATCTCGGCGAGAAACTGCTCGCGTTTTGCGCGCATCTTGCGGATCGCAGCGGGAGGGGCGCCGGTCTCCTCGTGCTGTGCGCTCCAGAGGACCAACTCCACCAGGACAGGGGCGAGGTCGATGCCCTTGCTAGTCAGGCGATAGACCACCTTGCGCCCGTCCTCGGCGTCGCGGCTGGTGGTGATGATTCCGGCGGCCTCGAGGCGCTGCAGGCGCTCGGCCAGGATGTTCGTAGCGATCCCCTCGTCAGAGGAGAGAAACTCCTTGTACGTGCGATAGCTGCGCAGCATGAGGTCGCGGATGATCAGCAGCGACCAGCGGTCACCGAAGATCTCCAGCGATACGTTGACGGGGCACGACGAGCGCCGAGGCGGCTTCTTCTTCACCGGCATTTCATTTCAACGTAACAGAACCTACTTGCAATCCGCAAGTGATCATGAAAGACTGCTTGCAATTCGCAAGTGAAAAGGAGAAGGAATCATGAATCCCTACGGACCGCAGCAGTTGGCGAACGCCATACGTACCGTGCGTAAGAACACCATCATCGTCGCCGAGGACATTCCGGAGGAGAGCTATGGCTATCGCGTCACGCCCGACAGCCGTTCCGTCGCGGAGACGCTCCTGCACATCGCTTCCGCACCACAGATTGACTACCACGTTCACGGCAGCGAGCGTATCTCGTCGATCGAGGACTTCCAGCTTTTCGGCACGCTCCTGAAGGAAGCACCCATCCACGAGAAGCTGCCGTACTCCAAGGCGCAGATCATCGACCTGCTCCGCACCGATGGCGAGAAGTGGGGGGACTTCGTTGAGCGCATCCCGCAGTCGCAGGCCGACGAGCTGGTGACGATGCCGAACGGTGCGCCGTCGAAGAGCCGCTTCGAAATGATCCAGGGGACAAAGGAGCACGAGATGCACCACCGCGCGCAGCTCATGATCGTCGAGCGCCTCCTCGGCGTAGTCCCGCACCTGACGCGCAACCGCCGCCCCGCGCAGGCCGCGGCTCCGGTCGCAGCGGCAGCGCACTGACCGGCAATTGGAACGGCCGGCGCGAGCATCGCGCCGGCCGTACTCAATCCACCTCACAAGACCGTGATGAGAGCGTTGTTGTCCGTCGACAGCGGCAGGCTCTGTCAGTTCCGTCGAATCAGCCAGCGCAGCGCACGCGTTGCGGCGGGACCGACGAGCGGGATCTGCAGGACGCGCTGCGACGCTTTCGCGAGCGTAAACATCGTTCCTTCGCGGTGGCGGTCGCGGACGGCGAGGTCGTGGAGAAATGCGGCGGCGGCGCGGCTCTCGTCGATCGGATCGATCGCTGTGGCGGCGTGCTCGCCGATCACCGACTGATAAGCCGACAACAACGCTTCGTGCAGATCGGCCGTTGAGGCGGTGCGGCGAATGCGGTCGGAGACGGCGCGGGCATCGGCGGCGTCGTACAGCGCGAGCTCGGCAAGAAGCGTTTCGGCTGTCATCGGCTTCTGCAGCGTGCGGATGCCGAAGTTGAGGCGGCGCATCCGATCGAAGTTGTCGGAGCGCACCAGACCTCCGACGCCGCTCTCGCCGACGACGATGACCGCCAGTCCGCAGGCCATCGCTTCCATGGCGCACTTGGCCTTGGCGAAGGCGAGGTCGTAGTTGCCCAGGATCGATTCGGGATTCGTGACGGCGGTGCCGGCGGCGGCGCTGATGACGTCGAGCTCAACGCCTGCGCGCCGGCAGGCCTCCCGAATCGGCGGGAGGAACGTCAGCTCATGAGCGAGATTGCCGAAGACGACGGCGCGCCGCGGTTTCGGCGGCAGAGGCTCGCGCTGCACGAAGGCGTCGACGTCGATGCCGTTGAGCAGCACCGAAATTCGTTCGGGCGGAATGCCGGCCCGCGTCAGGAGGCGGTCGGCGCAGGTGTCGTCGACGGCGACGTAGCGGAGGATTCGGGGGAAGCGCGGCGTGGTGCGGCCCATGTTTTCCCAGCCGTGGCAGACGAAGATTGCGGGTGTATTCGGGAAGTGGAGCAGCGCAGCCATCGTCTCGACGGCGCTGTCGCCGTGGATGACGTCGACCGGGCCGGTGATCATGCGCAAGTCGTCGACGACCGGAATGGTCATGGCGTCGAGCTGGCGTGCGGCCTCGCCGAGTTGCGTGACGTAGATGACTGGCGAATGCCCGTTTGCGAGCAGCCACGACGCCAAGTCGCATTCGTAACGCTGGACGCCGCCGATCTCGCCGAACGAATGCCCGGCGATCAGAACGCGCATGAGCGCTTTTCCACCTCGGCGCACAGCGCGTCGCGCAGCGGAAGCATGTGTTCGCGCCGCCGGATCACGTTCGCGTAGCGATGCGCCGCCACCCGCTCCTCGCCGAAGCGTTCGTAAAGCGGCGTTTCGCCTTCGTCGATCGCCGTCCAATCGGCGACGCGGCGAAGAGCTTCGCGACGATAGGCGTCCGCGCCGTGCCTTTTCAACAACTCGTCGATATCGATCAAGGCACCAGCCTGCCGGCGTGACCGCTCCATCTTGGCGGCGTATTCGGCATCGTCCAGCTCGACGACGATCTCCGCGGCATCGAACGACCGCGGATGATGGACCACGGCGAACTCGTACTGTTTCGTGCGGACGCCGGCCATCGCGATCGCCGCGCCGGCGATGAGGCGGCAGAGATCGTGGACCGGGTTGTAGCCTTCGGCGGCGTCGCTGACGATGATCGAAGGCTGCTCTCTCTCCAGATCATTCGCGAGCTCGCGGACGAGCGAAAAAAGCAGCGCCGTATTTCGTTCCAGCAGCATCTCGTACGCCTCGGCGTCGGAAAGACGGCCGAAAATCGAGCCTCGGCGTGCTCCGGCGTCGCGCAGAAACTCCGCCGTCAAGGCAAGGCGCCCTTCGGAACGTGCGGCACCGTCCGTCAGCACGTGGACCGTCGGTTTGTTCCGGGAAATCCAACCGTGAAGGAGAAGTTCGTGGCCGGGATGAGCGATGAGCAAATACATCATGCGCGGAAGGAAATTGTAGCGCTGCGAATTTCGACTGCGTCTCCTCTTCGCTTCCACAACAGCGAGGCGAGCACGACCAGAAGCGTCAACCCGCTGACGACGGCGCTGGCGACGACGATCGGATTCCAATAGCGCAGCGCGATGTGATGACGTCCGGCCGGGACGACGATCCCCTGATACGCGATGTTCGCGGGAACCAGCGGAGCCGGCTGATCGTCAATCGTTGCGCGCCAGTATTTGTGGCGCGTGATCGTGGCCACCAGGAAGCTGCGGCCGGTCGCCTCGACGTCGATGTCGGCGGCGTGCGATGACTCGACGACGCTGGTGATCATTGCCGCCGCCGGAGTGAACGCCGGATCGGTGAACGCAACGCCGTTCGCCAGCGGTCCGCGAATCGATCGTTCGAAGTCCGAGACGGGCGTGAGAATCCTCGCGAACCAAAACCTTCCCTGATTGGGAACGCGGCGGATGACGATCGGCGAGTCAATGCTGCCATGCGGGTTGTAGTCGATGACGTAATGAACGTTCGACAGCTGCATGAACGGCTCGCTCCAGCGCGGGAAGCCGGAATTGCCGAGGCGTTGCATCGAGTCGAGAAGGTCGTGAGTTGGCAGCAGAGCGGTTTCGTCGAAGTCCAGTTCGAGCGCGCTGCGAATGCCCCACGCCGCCGGCGTGTTCGGCCGGAGCGCGTTGCGCGTATTGAGCGCGGGCGAGATGACGTTGTACCTGGAGCCGAGGTAGGGAACAGTCCACTCGCCGCGTTGAAAGACCGCATAGCCATCAAACGGCCGGGCGAACGCATTCACCGAGGGCGGCGGCGTGAAGAAGCGTATCGGATGCCGCAGCAGGACGCGGTTGGCGACGCCGCCGAGGTCGATGAGAAGGAGCGCAATCACGATGAGGTGCCACGCGCGATTCGTTCCCACCCGCCATAACACGACGGTCCATGCCGCGGCGATGATCGCCGCGGCCGGCGAAAGGAGCGCGATGAGCGTGGCAACGACTCCTCCGATGATGACGGCGCGCCGCAGTTTCGCATCGCCTTCGAGCAGCCGCTGCGCGGCAACGGTCGCGAAGCCGATCATCGTCACGATCCCGACGGCGATGAACTTTTCCGGATAACGGATGAAACGGATTCCGCACGCGTAGAGGAGGCGCAGGAGCGGCGTCGCATCGCCGAGGGCCAGGAGGTACGAAACCAGAACGATCGCGGTCACCAGCAGCCAGCCTCGCTGGCGGGTGGCGATGCCTGCCACGAAGAGGATCAGCGCCGCCAGGCCGCAATAGAGGGTCAGAAAATAATGCGTCCGTTGCTTGCCCTCCACATTTACCGGCGCAATCGCGAACGGTGAGATGAATTCGATCGCGCGCGCCGGCGGCAGGCTGAAGTCGGCCACCGTTTTGTACGGCAGTCCGCGGCTGCGGATCGAATCGTGGGTATGGTCGACCATCGGAACGAGCTGCACTGCCGCGATCAGGATCGCGATGGCGATCGTCATCGCCAGTCGCGGCGCCGATTTCAGTCCGGCCAGGATGAACATCAATCCGAACAATTGAAGGAGCGATACCGGCTCGCCGACGAGGATCGGCATGGCGAAGATGATCGACGGCAGCGCGATCGATCCGCCGCGCATGACACGCAACGCCGCCCATCCCGCGAAGCCGGCCCAGCTCCAGACGAAGAACGTGGGCAAATTCGTCGCCGTGCCTAGGAGAAATCCGCTCAGAGCGAACGAAAGAGCGCCGAATATCGACGCATCGCGCCGAAGCGGCATCGACCGGAAGAACAGAAACGCTCCGATCGCCGCCAGATAAACATGCGCAAGAACGTGCAGCGCGAAACCGAACGTAAACGGCCCGAGAAAGATCAGCCACTGCAGCGGGTAGAAGATTTCGTACGCTGGATTCGCAGCCATCGGCTGCCCCGATGCGAAGTACGGATTCCACCACGGAAACTCGCCGCGCGACACGATCTCACGGACGACGTGCTTCATCGGAAAGTGATAGACGAAGAGATCGCGGACGTAGAAGTTGTTGCCGAGGAACAGGACGTCCGGAAAAAGCGCGGTGACGATGGCCGCGAGCAGAAGAACGCACCACCAATCTTTCAGCCGCTGCCGCCGGTCGTCTTCGGAAATGATGATGAACAACTATAGATGAACGAGCGGCGGAACGCCCCGGCGCGCGTGAGACACTAACCATCCATGACCTTTCGCCGGCTCGCGATGTACACGTTCGTGTGCCTGACCGGAGTCATGCGTCTCGACGCCGCGGATACGGCCCGGCTGAACGGCATCCTCGACGAAGCGCAACGCATTCGCGCCAGTGACAAGCCGCGGTCGCGTCAACTGCTCGATTCCGTCGAGCGCGAGAAACCGTCAGATCCCGCGGTCATTGCGCGCGTGCAGGTGCTCGAGTGCAAATGGGCGGACACTCCGCCTGCGGCGTATCAGGCGGTGGCGATTGGGCTGGCAGCAGCAGACAAAGCCGGAAACATCGACCTTCGCGCAAAGTTGCTGGCCTGCCGCGCCACCGCTCTGATCGTCGAGGGGAAGAACGTCGACGCGGAGCGGGAGTACGGCGTCGCCGTCGCGCTGGCACGACAGGCCGGGGATCGTGCACTCGAAGCAGAGACCGTGGAGAGCCTCGGCTACCTTCAGTACACGCGCGGGGCGCTGGCGGACGCGCTGGTGAATCTGCAGAACGCCTATCGCCTCAGCACGCAGCTCGGCGACGAGAAGGGGCGTCTGGAAGCGCTCTCGAACATTGCCAATGTTTATGCCGATGCGCACGTGGCGCAGTACGACCGCGCCATCGAGTACTACCGTCAGCTCCTCGGCGATTACGAGAAACATGGTCAGCCCAGCGACGTCGCGGACACGCTTTTCAACATCGGCAGCACGTTCGAAACGAAAGGCGACTTCGCCGCCGCGGAGCTTCACTTCCGGCGCGCGCTGGCGATGTTTCAAAAGCTCCAGCGCCCTTCCGACGTCGCGTACACGAAGCGCGCACTTGGGTTGGCGCTGATGAAACAGGGACGGGCTTCCGAGGCCTTGCCGCTGCTCGATGAGGCGGTGGCGTTCTATGAAAAGGCGCACGACGCGGAAGGGACAGCCAGCGCGAAGCAGTACCTTGGCATGGTCTATCGCCGGCTGGGGCGGTTTCGTGAAGCGCTGACGGAGCTCGATGCGGCGCGGCGCTACTTCGAGCAGGAAAAGAACGTCCGCTTTCTCGAGAAGAATGCGGAGGAAGTGGCGCTTGCCTACGCGCAGCTCGGCGACTGGCGTAACGCGTACGAGGCCGAGGCGCGGCATGCGGCGATCGCGCAAACGCTCGCCGCGATGCGAAACGACGAGCTCTCCTCCCGCCTGCGCGTGGCCTTCGATAGCGAAAAGAAGGATCGGGAAAATCGCGCGCTGGCCCGCGAGAACGGCTTGCGTGCCGTCGCGCTCCGCGAGGCGGAGCGCAGCCGGAAACTGCAGATCGCCGTCAGTGCATTGATCGCGCTGCTCGCGGCCGCGATGGCGATCCTTTTCTGGCGTCAGGTCGTCAACACGCGCCGCATGCGCGCCATGGCCATGACCGACGAGCTGACGCGCCTCCCCAACCGCCGCCACATCCTGGCGTTGGCCGACATCGCGTTCGACGCCGCGAAACGCGAGGGACGCGCCGCGGCCGTCATCGTGCTGGATATCGATCGCTTCAAACGGATCAACGACACGTTCGGTCACGCCGCCGGCGACGCCGTCCTGCGAAGCGTCGCCCACACCTGCCGCGCCGAATTGCGCGCCACCGATCAGATCGGTCGCATCGGCGGCGAGGAGTTCCTCGTCGTCCTTCACTCTGCCACCGCCGAGCACGCCAACGAGATCGCCGAGCGCCTCCGCCTCGGCGTCGAACGCCTCGACCTCTCCTCGATCGCTCCCAACCTCCACATCACCATCAGCCTCGGCGTCTGCGTGACCAGCGACTACAACACCAGCGCCGCCATCGCCACCGCCGACGCGATGCTCTACCGCGCCAAGGAGAACCGGAACCGCGTGGAGTGGGCACAGACCTTGGGGTAATTCATCTCCGCCGCCACAGCGGCAGTACGATCCAACGATCAGCGTGAGCGTCAGACAATGATGGATGCAGGTGGTGCTCGAAGAGGTGCCGGAGACCGCGACCTCAAGGTCTTACCGCATGGCGTCTGGCAGGGCAAGCACTCGGCGCGACGGCGGAAATCCGCAATGCGTCGGTCGATTCATTGCCGGCGCTATCCACGGCGGTCACCGCGTAGTAATACGCCGGCCCGTGCGCGACCAAACGATCGACGAATTCGGTCGATACCGTTTCCCCGATGCGTGATGATGCACCCGGCGCGAAGCCCGGGGTGACGGATCGATAGATGCGGTATCGCACCGGCATCGAGGCCGCGTCCGATGCGGGTTCCCATTCGAACGTGATGCGGCAGCAGCCGGAAGAGGTAACGGGCCGAATCGTCGCGTTTCCGAACACTGGCGCCAACGTGTCGACGCGCGCCGGGCGGTACTCGAAAACGCGCAATGAGTGGGCCGACGAGACGACAATCTCCGGCGTCGAGTCGCCATCCACGTCGGCGACGGCGATTTGATTGCCGCGGGTGTAGTACGGAAGGGCGAAGCCGCCTGACCAGAGCACGTCGAGCGTGTTCGCGGAGAGGATCATCAAGCCCGCGTCGGCAAGGACAACAATCTCCGGCGCACCGTCACCATCGAGATCGGCGACTTCGAGGGAGTAAATCTGACCGTACTTCGAAAGGTCGTTCGTACGAAGGATCTTGCTGCCACTCGAGTCGAATACCGCCATTCGACCGTCATTTAAAGGGACGATGATCTCTGCGCCGGGTGACGGATCGACATCGGCGACCGTAAATGCGATTGCCTTTGTCTCCGCGTTGTCGAGCAGGAGCCGGTGCCACAGTAACGTTCCGGAGGCGCCATTGAATGCATATAGCCCATCGCTGGGAACCAGCGTAAGGACCACCTTCGAACCGTGGCCGTCAAGATCGGCGACTTTCACCTGGAATGTACATCCCAGGCAGTCAGGATCGAGAAAATGGGACATCGTTTCCGTTGTACGCCACAGAATTTTCCGCGTAGCGCCGTCGACTGCTACGATCGCCTCGGGATGGCTGGCCGGAAAATAATTAATGCCGGATCCAACAAGGATTTCGGGAACACCGTCTCCGTTGAGGTCGCCTGTAGTCATGCAGGAAATCGTGTCGCCCTGAGGCATTACAGACAGCGACCATTCCAGAGCGTGAGTAGCGCCGTCAAAGACGCTGATGTAGCCCTCCACGCCATTGACGTAACTCGGCGTTATGTATTCGAGGGCGGGATCGGAGTCAAGTTGTGCCGCGGCACTGACGCCGAGATAACTTGCATTGGAATCGTAGAGTTCCGATCGTTCCCGCCTGAGGCGTGTGGGCGGGTTGAATCCGACAAAGCGCTCAATCGATCCGCCGCGATCGGACCAAAAAATGCTCGGATGCCCGTTGCCTGAAAAGTCGCCGACAAGAACGCCCGACGATCCGCGTTCCTCCGGCACACTCGACCACAGGCTCTGCATTGTGAGCGCGTCGGTCAGGTGCAAGGTGTCGAGCGCCGTGCTGTCGCCATCCTTTGCCCAGATGATTTGCTTGCTGCAGTCGCCGCGCACGTCACCCACCAGAACGAAATTCGCGCCGCCTTGTTTTGTGAATTGTTCAAGGATGGTGCCCGTCATTCCGTCGATCTTACGGATATAGCCGTGTTGAGCGTCCCCTTCGAAAATCTCTGCCTTTCCGTCGGAATTGACGTCGGCCGCCGCCAGTCCGCCTGCGTCGTAGGGGTAGGGCAGAAACGTCTCCCAAAGCGTGGTCTGGTTCTGTACATCGAACGCGTCACATTGGCGGCCGCTGCAGGCAACCAGTTCATTCACGCCGTCACCGTCGAGGTCCGCGGCAGTCATGGCCGGCCCGAAGCCGATCGGAAAACGCCATTGTGTCTGCAGGGTCTTCGTATCGATGACGGTTCCACTTCGAAGGACGAGCTCGAGCTGTGGATCGCGATCGAGTTGGGCCAGAAGAACCGATTCGCATTGCTGCATCGGAATTCGCCACAGAGGCGCGCTGGCTCCGAACTTCCAGGCCGTCAGCTCCGTGCAGCTCTGGAGCAGGATTTCGTCTCCAGGCTGGCCGTCAAGATCGGCGATCAGCATCCACCGCACATTTGCTGCCGCAGGTTTCCACAGGGGATCATGCGAGGAACCGTCCAGATCAAACCGGCCGATGCTGCCGTTCTCGCCGAGAACCACCACCTGGTAGGGCGCGCCGGCATCGAAGCGGGCCAGGTGAACGCTGGCAAGACCGCCTCCGCCGAAAATATTGCCGTAGCCGTTTTCGAAAAAGCCGACCTGTGCGAAATCTGCGGACTTTTCGTCCCAGCGCAGGAGCTGCCACATGTTGGTGTAGCCGACTAATACTTCGTCACCTGCGATTCCATCGACGTCACGAGCTTCCGCGCCCGTAAAGCCCATCGTGTGGTATTTCGCGCCGACAACGTATTTCTGCCGCATCGCAGCAGGATCAAACACCGCGAACGCAACGACGGGTGTCATGACCAACAGAGAGCAGAGGAGTAGTCGCCGCACGTTCATCGTCTTCCAACTGTGCGGTGACATTGCGGAACGTTTACTTCGGACGTCAACCTCAGCGCCGAGGCGTGACCGGCGGCGTCGGTGACTTCGACGGAATAACGGTATCGGGCACCAGCCGCGAGAGAGAAGTCGACGAACTCATTGCGCGACGTCGTACCGAGGAGAACGTCATGACCGGAGTTTATGTCCTGTCGATAGATGCGGTAAGCCAGCGGCGGCGAGGTACCGGGGCGGGCATGGTTCCAATGCAGCGAAACCGAGGCGCAGCAGGACCGAACGACGCTCGTTGCGGAGAGTGCGGCGACTGCATCGAATTGTGCGGAAGTCATCGCCGGAGGGATCGCGTTCGTCTTGAAAATGCGAGCGGTGAGCCCTGAGAGAAATATGACTTCCGGCATCCCGTCGTTGTCGACGTCGTCAACGGAGATCTGTTCCACCTGGGAGAAATTCAAAAGGAGTGGGAAGCTTTCGGACGCCCACAACAGGGCCAGCGTATCGATGGCGCGCACCTGAAGCCGGATCGAGTCGTTCAATGGCGAAGGCGGGTAATGCTGGGCGACGAGGATCTCGGGGACGCCATCACCGTCAATGTCGGCGACTTCGATTTCCGTGATGCCGGCGACGTCGACGCCTTGCAACTCAGTCTTTACTTGTCCGTCGTCGAGAATGAAAAGACGATCGGTCGTTGCAACGACGACTTTCGCCTTTGAATCGCCGTTGCGCTGGTACGTCGCGAATGCCTTTCCGTCGCTAAATTCGTTGAAGCCGCTGACCGTACCCTTGGAGCGGTTCAGGCGAACAATACCGATGGTCGAGCTGAGCGCGAGAACCTGTGGCTCTCCCTTCCCCTCCACATCGGCAACACACACCCTTCCTGTAGAACGCGGGATATTGACGCTGCTCCACAGCCGCATTCCATCGCGGCCTCGGAAAGCATAAATGAACGTTCCCTTCGCGCCGCTGTGCACCGCGACAGAGCCGGTAAGAACGTCCGGTGCGCCATCGCCATCGACGTCCGCGACTACAGCGCACCTTGGGATTTCACCCTCATCCAGCGGCGCCATCCACAGAGGCGTCTGAGAGGCGGTACCCCACGCCTCAATGCATCCCAGATAAGCGCCGCAAGTGGTCGCCTGTATGAATTTCGACGGAGCGGCGTGATCGAGTTGCGTGGCAGCTATGCCACGAGAACCGCTCCACGGACTCTCGCCCACGCTCTTCGTCTCGCCGGGCTCGGCCGGCTCGATGCTGAAGGTCGACATCTTCCCGTCATGCGAGACCGCCAGCTCTTTCCGCCCGTCGCCATTGAAATCCGCGAATGCGCATCCGCTGGTTCCATAAGAATCAAATGCGTAGACGGATTTCGTGCCCATGGTTGATGCGTCGAGCAGCGATAATGCGTCTGGCGCCGTAGATCCACCTCCCTCGATGACCGCCAGTTGCGGTGGCTCACAGCCATCCTTGATGCCGATGACTGCACCGCCGAGCTCGAGTGGTTTCGCAGTACCTCTTGGCGTTCCATTCCTTCCGTTCAACACCTGCAGTGACTCTTTGTACGAATCGGGCTCGGAGCGCACGAGGACGTCTTCCACGCCGTCGCCGTCGACATCGAACATCACCACCCTGCGCAAGCCGTAACGATAGTCTGAAGGGTAATTCCAACGGACAGCGGCGGTCATGCCATCGAAGAGTTGCACACCCGAGGCTGTACCGCAGGCGATTAACCTGGAGCCGTCGAAGCTTTGACCCACTGCGGCCACACCACAGGCGATGGGCAACCGTCGTCGCTCCGCACCCGAGCGCGCGTCAAGAACGATCACCTCTGTCTCGGTCCTCAGAAAAACTTCGCCGTGTGCCAGTGCGGCGGGCGAGGCAGGCATAATCGACGCCTTCACAGTGGAATGCCAGAGCGGGGTGTCGCCTGCGTAAGCAGAGATTCCGCTGTCGTTCACGATCATCTCGTCGCCCGGCACGTCGTCGATGTTCTGTGCAATGGCGCCGAAGCTGGTATCCATGCGTTCTCGCAATGTGAAGGTTTTCAGCAGTGCACCAGTCATCGAGTCGTAAGCGGCGACTCCCTCCGCCGGATACGATGCGAAAACGACGATGTCGTTGCGCGAATCACCGTTGACGTCAGCGAAGATCATGTGGCTGGCGCCAAAATTCTGGTAAGACCCACGCAGGTAGAAGCTCAGTGGAACGAAAAATGTCTGGACGTAAGCGTTACGTTGAGGAGACCACTGCAGGCCGAGAAGGTAACTTCCATGCAGCACCGCCAGGCGATGCGCGCCGGGAGCGTTGGGCTCAATTTGTGCGATCTCGATGACACCGTCCACGGGAAAGCCGAGGACGACCTTCTGTTGCAGAACTAACTCGGCGCAGGCTGACTCAGCGGTGACAACAGCGACAAACGCCGTGAGGAGTAGATGAAGAAGCGAGCGGGTCATTTCCTTGACGATCATGGGGTGTACGCCAGGACGGAGGCGGGCAACCTGACGAAATTTGGACGCGCGGCCTCGAACACCGGCGAGGGATATAAAACTCCATTCTCTCTGCTACGCTCCGCCGATGCGCAAACTTGTCGCTCTCGTCCTCTTCGCCACGCTCTCCATCACTGCCCAGACCAAGCCTGCCGACTCGCCGGAAAGACGCCTCGCGGCGCAGAACGCGCTGTTTGAGGATTTCTGGCAGACCAGTCTGAAGCTGAATCCGACGCAGGCTACGGCCGTCGGCGACTATCGCTACAACGACAAGCTGGGCGACAACTCGCTGGCCGCGGTCGTGAAGCGGAACGCCATGAACGCGGCGTATCTGGCGAAGATCAAGGCGATTTCGACGGACGGCTTCAGCGAAGAGGATCGGACGTCGCACGATCTCTTTCTGCGCAACATGCAGGAGAACGTCGACGACTTCGATCTGAAGAATTACGAGATGCCGGTTACGGCGCAGGGCGGCGTTCACACGGGGCTGGCCGATCTGCCGAATGCGGTGCCGCTCGACTCGGTCAAGCATTACGAGGACTACATCGCGCGGCTCCATCAGATCCCGAACGCGTTGATGCAGACCGAAGATGTGCTGCGCGCGGGAGTGAAGGATCATCTGGTCATCGTCAAGTTCGTGGCGGAGAAGATTCCGGCGCAGTGCGCGGGGATCATCGCCGCGAATCCGTTTCTGAATCCGATCAAGAAGATGCCGGCCGATTTTTCGGAGGCCGATAAGAAGCGACTCGCGGACGCCATCACCACGACGGTGAATACCGAGGTGCTGCCGGCGTACAAACAGTTCGCGTCGTTCATCGCGAGCGACTACGCTCCGCACGGGCGTTCGACGCTCTCGATCGAGAGTTTGCCGGACGGGAAGCGGCGTTATCAGGCGGCGATCCGCCGGTTGACGACGACCAACCTTTCGCCGGCGGAGATTCATCGCATCGGGCTTGCCGAGTACGACCGCATCGTCGGCGAGATGACCGCGCTGGCAAAGGCGAACGGCTACGCCGATCTCGCATCTTTCCGCGATCACATCGAATCCGATCCGAAGTACAAACCCTCCTCGGCGCAGGCGATCGTCGACGACTTCGACCGCTACATCAAACAGATGCGGCCGAAGCTCCCCGAGCTTTTCAACGTCATCCCGTCGGCGCCCGTCACCGTCGAAGCGATTCCCGAGTTCCAGAAGGCCGCGGCCACGCACTACCAGACCGGAACACCGGACGGAAAGCGTCCCGGCCGCGTTTCGGTAGCCGTCTCCGACTTCGCCAGCCGCTCGTTCATCAACGACGAGGCGGTCGCGTATCACGAGGGCATTCCCGGCCACCACATGCAGCTCTCCATTCAGCAGACCCTGAAAGGCCTCCCCGAGTTTCGCAAGCACGGCGGCAACTCGGCGTACACCGAGGGGTGGGCGCTGTATGCGGAGCAACTCGGCAAGGAGGTCGGCTTCTACCAGGATCCCGGCTCGGACTACGGCCGTCTGCGCTCCGAACTTTTCCGCGCGGTGCGCCTCGTGGTCGACACCGGGATCCACGACATGGGATGGAGCCGCGATCAGGTCGTCGACTACATGCGCAAGTCGCACGCGGTCGACGAACCGACCATTCAGTCGGAGACCGACCGCTACATCTCCTGGCCTGCGCAGGCGTGCAGCTACAAGCTCGGCCAGCTCAAGATTCGCGACCTTCGCGCCCGCGCGACGAAAGAGCTCGGATCAAAGTTCGACATCCGCAGTTTCCACGACGAGGTGCTCGCCGGCGGCAGCCTGCCGCTGGACGTCCTCGATGCGCGCATCACGCGCTGGATCGCGGCGCAGAAAAAGTAGCGTCTCAGAACATTTCGACGTCGGCGAAGTCGACGTGGCCTGACGGCGCGATGTGGAAGTTCTTCACCTTGCGGCTGCGGATGGCCGTCGACGCGCCGTAGATCAGCGGGATGAGGATGGCTTCGCGCTCGATCATGGCCGTGATGACTTTGCGGTTCGCGGGCGAAGGGTCGGCGCGATAGGCGGCCAGGGCGGCGTCGGTTTCGGCGCTCTTCCACCGCGCTTGGTTCGTCAGGTACTGGCCGCCGGTCGACACCTGGGCCGACGACAGCAACGACTCGTAAAACTCGGCGGGATCGGGATTGTCGGCAACCCAGCCGCCGATGGAGAGGTCGTAATCGCCGATCGTCAGCGAACGGAAATAATGCTCGCTGCTTCGCGTCTCCAGCAGCTTGACCTGGATGCCGTAGGTGCCGAGCTGCCGCGCGATTTCCTGCGCCGCCGGAATCGGCTTCGGCAGATACGGCCGCGGAATCCACGGGACGAGCAGCGTCAGGCTGGCCGGTTTCGCCGGATGCTTTCGCAACAGCTCGCGGTCGCGCATCTCCGTCGAGCCGCTGACCTTTCCCATGAGCGGCGGAATGAGATCGCCCGCCAGGAACGCGAAGTGATTTTTCTCGTAGCAGATCTCCGCGATCGGAATCGGATTGATCGCGTTTTGAATGGCGCGCCGCAGGGTGACGTCGCGAAAGACAGGCCGCTCGTTGTTGAAGAAGAGGATGCCGGTCGAGTTGCCCGGTTGCATCATCGGCTGATAGCCGTTGATCGCGTAGCGCACGATGTCGTTCACGGAGAGATTGAGGGTGAGATCGATCTCGCCGCGCTTGGCGGCGTCGATGAGGCGGTTCGGCGTGCCGTCGATGTCGGTGGGATAGATGACGAAGAGCAGCTCATCGCTGACGACGTTTCCGCGATACTTCGGATTCTTCTCCAGGCGCGCCAAACCGGAATCGCGCATCGACTGCATCGTCGTCCCCGCGGCCAGCCGATAGGGCCCTGTGCCGTAGAACGTCCCCTGCCGGTCGAGGACGATGCCGGTGTTCCACTGGCAGAGAACGTTCTCGAATCGCGGACTGGGGCCGCTCATCGTGAAGATCACCCGTCCGTCTCGTGCGGAAACGGTGGCTCGCCCGCGCAACGCCCCTGCATTCGCCAGCGATGCTGCGGCGATCTCCGCTGTCAATTCGGTTCCATCAGAGAAGAAGATCCCTTTGCGCACGGGCGCGGAGTAGACCGGCTGCACGCCATCGCGATCCTTGCGCAGAAACTCAGCGAAGAGGCATGGCTCCAGCGTGCCAGCCTCAGTCATCGAATACGCCATCTCGAACACCTGTCCGAGCATCAAGCCGGTGATGGTGTCGCCGGAATCGCGCGGGTCGAGGGTTCCGATGGCCGCCAGGACGCCGATGCGCAGCGATTTCGTGGAGGTGGCAGCGGACGGCGGTGGATTCAGTGTGGATACGGAGCTCATCGATCCTCTTTTCGGACATCGTTTTTGTCAGGCGACGATGATCCCTCCCTAAACGTGTCGCCAACGTGAAGGTTTCGCGTCAAAAACAAAACGCCGGAAGGCGCGAACCTTCCGGCGTTTCGAGTTGCGAACGGAGAGGTTATTGAACGCGGACGCCGTCGGCGACGAACGTGCCGCGGTTCATGCGGCCCGAGATGTTCACTCGGTCGCCGCGGTGGAACCGATTGCGGCCACCGTACACGTTGACGTCGACGTTGACCGTGCGGCCGCTGTCGGTCTGCACGACGGCCAGGTTGCTGCGGCGGTCGTACGAAACGACGGTCCCGCTGATCAGACGATCGTTGTAGCCGTTGCGGTATCCGTTGTTGCCGTTGCGGCCGCTGTCATAGCGCGAGAGGATCTCCATCGAACGGACCTGCGCGTCGCGTCCATCACCCTCGCGGCTGTAGACGTTCAGGCGAACGACGTCGCCGGGCACAAGCATGGCGGCTTGATAGCGGCGGTTCTGATACATGCCGGTGATCGACGGCGGAACGACCACGTCCATGCCGTTCGTGAGACGGACGTGCTCGCCTCCATTGCGGGCTACCGCGACGGACGCAACGGTGCCTTCGACGGTGCGATTCGCATAGCCGCGGCTGGCGGTGCGATATGTCCCCGGATCGCTACCATATTGCGCGAAAGCGGACGATGCGACGAGGAGCGGCAGCGCTCCTGCGAGTGCGAGATTGCGGGCTAAAACCTTTGGATTGATCATTTAGGGTCTCCCTTTCTTGTGATGCTGAAGGGATGTATCGCAAGCGGGAGGCCAAGTCTCGGAGGTGAACCGGATTCAGCGGTTGAGATTTGCGAGAAGCGTCTCGTAACCTTCGTGCGGGCCAATCCAGAACCACAAAATCGCGCCCGCTTCGCGTTCCACGCCCACTGCGCGGTAATCCCGGCCGACACGAACGGAAACGACTGGACCACTCGCGAAGACGCGCTTGAAATGAAGGCTCGGATGCCGAGGATTCGATCGGAAAAGATCGTATGCGGTCTTTGCCTGCTCGCGCACCTCGCGTGGAAGAGCGGCGAGCATCTTTCGGAACGCTCGATTCCTTCGTGACTTCAAAAGTCGTCCGGATCGAGTGGTTCCGTGAGGCCGGCTTCATCCTCACGAATCGCATCTGCGGCCATTGCCAGCAGCATGTCCTGCGACTTCGCGAACAAGTCGTCCCACCGGCGTTCCGATTCGAGCTCGGCCAGCAGCCATGCACCGACCGCCTCCTGCTCCGCCTCCGGCAGCTTCGAGGCTTCAGCAACGGCCCTCTGCAGCAGCTCACCCATCGTGCGCATTCTAATTGTCTGGCGCGCGGTAAAAAAGCGTCTCACCACAAAGACACAAAGGTCACAAAGGTCACAAAGGACGATGAGCTCTTTGTGCCCTTTGTGTCTTTGTGGTGAAACGCTTTACGCCGACGCCCCGCCATCCACGCAGATCACCTGACCCGTGATCGCGCTCGCGTCATCGCTCAGCAGGAACGCGATCGCTGCCGCGACCTCGGCAGGTTTCACCGCACGCCGCATCGGGATGGCGCGGATCATCTCTTTCTTCACCTCGGCATCCAGCGTCGCGATCATGTCCGTGTCGACGAGGCCCGGCGCGACGCAGTTGACGCGGATGCCGCTGCGCGCTGCTTCGCGCGCCAGCGATTTCGTCATCGCGATCAGCGCCCCTTTCGCGGCGGCGTAGTTGGTCTGGCCCACTACGCCATGCAATCCGCTGAGCGACGCGACGTTCACGATTGCGCCGCGGCGCTGCTTCATCATCGGAGCCAGCGCGCACTTGGTCATCGACATCGCGCCGTCGAGATTCGTCTGCAGAACGTCGCGCCAGTCGGCATCGCTCATGTTGTAGAGCAACGCATCGCGGCGGATACCTGCGTTATTCACGAGCGCGTCGAGCGAGCCGAATTTCGCGATCACTTCGTCGACGACCGCCGCGTTGCGCATCGCGTCGCGAACGTCGCCCTGCAGCGCGAAACCGTCCGGCAGATCGGTCGACGTCACATAGGTGAATGCGACGTTCCAGCCGTCGCGAGCGAGCCGCTCCACGACGGCGCGTCCGATGCCGCGGGCGCCGCCTGTAATCAGCGCGGTCGGCATCCGACGTTAGCTCTCTTCCTCGTACTTGTCCTTCAGCGACGCCACCACCGTCGGATCGGCGAGCGTCGTCACGTCGCCGAGGGCGCGGCCTTCGGCGATGTCGCGAAGGAGACGGCGCATGATCTTGCCGCTGCGCGTCTTCGGAAGATCGGCGGTGACGAGGATCTTTTCGGGACGCGCGATCGCGCCGATCTTCGACGACACGTGATCCTTCAGCTCCTTCTCGAACTTCGCCGGATCGCGTTTCGCTTCTTCGGCGCGCGACGACTTCACGATCACGAACGCCGCGATCGCAGTCCCCTTGATCTCGTGATTGATGCCGACGACTGCGGCCTCGGCGATGGCCTGGTGATCGACGAGCGCCGACTCAACCTCCATCGTGCCGATGCGGTGGCCGGCAACATTGATGACGTCGTCGACGCGGCCGAGGAGCCAGAAATAGCCGTCCTCATCGCGCTTGGCGCCATCGCCGGTGAAGTAAATGCCGGGCCACTTCGCCCAGTACTGTTTCTCGAAGCGCTCGGGATCGCGCCAGATGCCGCGCAGCATCGACGGCCAGGGAGTGGTGATGGCCAGATAGCCGCCGCCGACCTCCACCTCACGGCCGCTTTCGTCGAGGATCTTCGCGTCGATGCCGGGAAACGCGCGCGTGGCCGAGCCGGGCTTCGTGGCGACGAGACCGGGCAGCGGCGTGATCATGATCGAGCCGGTTTCCGTCTGCCACCACGTGTCGACGATCGGGCAACGCTCGCCGCCGATCCACTTGTGGTACCACATCCACGCCTCGGGATTGATCGGTTCACCGACCGACCCGAGGAGCCGCAGCGATGAGAGATCGTGCGCCTCCGGAAGCTGGTGGCCCCACTTCATGAACGCGCGAATCGCTGTCGGCGCCGTGTAGAAAATCGAGACTTTGTGCTTCTCGATGAGCGACCAGAAACGATCCTGTTTCGGCCAGTCGGGTGCGCCTTCGTAAACGAAAACAGTGGCACCGGCAGCGAGCGGACCGTAGACGACGTACGAATGTCCGGTGACCCAGCCAATGTCGGCTGTGCACCAGTAGACGTCGTCTTCCTTCAGATCGAAGACCCATTTGCAGGTCGCGTAGGCCTCGGTCAGATAGCCGCCTGTGGTATGCACGATGCCTTTCGGCTTGCCGGTCGTGCCGCTCGTGTAGAGCGTGTAGAGCATCTGTTCGGAGTCGACCCACTCCGGCTCGCATTCACTGGAAGCGCCGCGCATCAGCTCGTGGTACCAGCAATCGCGGTCAGGCTTCATCGTGACCGTGTCGTCCAGCTCTTCGGTGACCGAACGCCGCATCACGACCACGACGTGCTCGATGGACGGGCAATCATCCGCGGCGGCGTCGGCCAGTTTCTTGAGCGGAACGAGATTGCCGCGCCGATATCCGGCGGTGGCGGTGATGAGCACCTTGGCCTCGGCGTCCTGAATGCGATCGCGCAACGCCTCGGACGAAAAACCGCCGAAGACGACCGAGTGCGCGGCGCCGATGCGCGCACACGCCAGCATTGCCACGACCGCTTCCGGCACGAGCGGCATGTAGATGGCGACGCGATCGCCGAGAACGACGCCGAGCGATTTCAGGACATTCGCGAATTTCGAAACCTCGGCATGCAGCTCCCGATACGTGAACGTGCGCACATCGCCCGGCTCGCCCTCCCAGATCAGCGCCTGCTTGTCGCCGCGCGTGGCGAGGTGCCGGTCGAGACAATTGGCCGAGGCGTTGAGCTTTCCGCCGACGAACCACTTCGCGTAGGGCGCCTTCCACTCCAGCACCGTGTGCCACTTCGTCTGCCAGTCGAGCTGCTCGGCCCACGACGCCCAATACGCCTCGCGATCGGCGACGTCGTAAACCGATTCATCGTTCGCATTGGCGTTGCGCCGGAAGTCGTCAGACGGCGGAAAACTGCGCGTTTCCTGCAGCAGGGCATCGATCTCATTCGACATGGTGGGCGGATTCTAGCGAAAACCTTCATCCGCGGATGACGCCGATCCATGCCGCGCGAAGACGTCTTGCAGGCTTGTCTTTGGACAGATGATTCTGTGTTTGGGCAGATGAATCTGTGTTTGGACAGATGAATCTGTGTTTGGGCAGATGAATCTGTCTTTGGGCAGATGAATCCAGGTTTCGAGCAAATGAATCTGTCTTTGGGCAGATGAATCCAAGCTTCGAGCAGATGAATCCAGACTTCGAGCAGATGAATCTGTCTTTTGACAGATGAATCCAGTCTTTGGGCAGATGAATCCAGGTTTCGAGCAGATGAATCTGTCTTTGGGCAGATGAATCTGGCCGTTCGCCATCTAAAAATGACGTTGCGGCAGATCCGCCTACGCGATCTGAATACGTTTTTCGACGAGCGTCTTCGCAAACACCTCGGCACGCGAAAGGCGTACATCGAAGTCGAACTCGTTCGTATCGCCGAAATGCTCGGCGGCGAGGAGCACGTGCGGCGCGTCGATCAGACGGTACACGACGCCGAGCTGATCGAAGGGGACGGTGATCCGGAATCGCTGATAGAGATAGCGATCCTCGATCGACGCGACGCGCAACGCCTCGGCGGCCGTGTCGCGGTACGCGCGCGAAAGTCCGCCGGTGCCGAGCTTCACGCCGCCGTACCAGCGGACGACGATGACGGCGACGTCGTACAGCTCCGCGCCTTCGATCGCGCTGAGAATCGGTTTGCCGGCCGTACCCGACGGCTCACCCGCGTCTGCACTTCGCGCGCGAATCTCGCCGTTCGCGAAGAAGCGGAACGCCCAGCAGAGATGCGTCGCGTCGTAATGCCGTTTCGTCAGCGCGGCGAGCTCGGCGAAAAACGCATCCTCCGTCTCGACCGGAAACGCGATGCCGAGGAACTCCGAGCGATCGATCTTCTGCCGGAACTCGGAAAGCGCGGCGAGGGTGCGGTAGTGGTCGACCAAGTAGATTAGTAGATTAGTGGATCAGTAGATCAGGAGGGCGATGATTCCCACTAATCTACTGATCTACTAATCCACGAATCACTTCGAAGATAATCGCGCGCATGTTCAAGATTGAAGAGCTTTTCGCGCGGGAGATCCTCGATTCGCGGGGCAATCCGACCATCGAAGTGGACTGCCTGCTGGAGTCGGGCGCGCTCGGACGTGCGGCTGTGCCTTCGGGTGCGTCGACCGGTTCGCGCGAGGCGCTCGAGCTTCGCGACGGCGACAAGAAGCGCTACCTCGGCAAGGGCGTTCGCAACGCCATCGACAACGTCGACATCATCGCCAAGGAAGTGGAAGGGATGGACGCGCGCGAGCAGGCCATGATCGACCTGCTGATGAAGCAGATCGACGGCACCGAGAACAAAGGCAACCTCGGCGCGAATGCGATTCTCGGCGTGTCGCTGGCGGTCGCGCGCGCGGCTTCCGAGGCCTCGGGGCTGCCGCTGTTTCAATACCTCGGCGGTCCGGGCGCGCGCACGCTGCCGGTGCCGATGATGAACGTCATCAACGGCGGCGCCCACGCCGACAACAACCTCGACGTGCAGGAGTTCATGATCATCCCTGCCGGCTTCGAAACCTTCAGCGACGCACTGCGCGCCGGCGCGGAGACCTTCCATCACCTGAAAAACATCCTGCACGACCGCAAGCTGACGACGGCGGTCGGGGACGAGGGCGGCTTCGCGCCCGATCTGAAATCGAATGCCGAGGCGCTCGATCTGATTTTGTCGGCCGTCGGAAAAGCCGGCTATCGCGCCGGCGAGCAGATCTTCCTCGGGCTCGACGTTGCCGCGTCCGAGTTTTTCGAGAAGGGCTCGTACGACTTCGAAGGGGCGAAGCGCAGCAGCGCGGAGATGGTCACGTATTACCAGGACCTTCGCGCCAAGTACCCGATCATCTCCATCGAAGACGGCATGTCCGAGGGCGATTGGGATGGTTGGACCGCGCTGACGAAAGCGATGGGCGCGAACACGCAGCTCGTCGGCGACGACGTCTTCGTCACCAATCCCGCGATTCTGTCCAAGGGAATCGCGCAGGGCGTCGGCAACGCAATCCTGATCAAGGTCAATCAGATCGGAACGCTCACCGAAACGCTCGACGCGATCGAGATGGCCAAGCGCGCCGGCTATCGATCGGTGATCTCGCACCGCTCCGGCGAGACGGAGGATTCGACGATCGCCGATCTGGCCGTGGCGACGAACGCGGGACAGATCAAGACCGGATCGCTCTCACGCAGCGAACGCATCGCCAAGTACAACCAGTTGCTGCGAATCGAAGAGGACCTCGGCGACGCGGCCGTGTTTGCTGGGACGTCGATCTTCCGCAGCCTGTAGTTCCTATGACCGCACTTCGCGTCGACCTCGCCGTTCCCGCACAACTGCTCGTCCTCATCGGCGGCGGCGAGTTTTCATTTGGAGAGACTCGGGAGATCGACGAGTTTCTTTTGCGCAGCATGCCAGCCGATCGGCGGACGATCGCATTCATCCCAGCAGCGTCCGGGTCCGCGGAGTATGCGGGGCACTTCGGCAAGTACCTGCACGACATCGACCCGACCGTCGAAACGATCAACGTTCCGATTTACCGCGGACGCGACAGCCGGCGGCAGAAGAATCTGAACGCGATCCAATCCGCCGGCATGGTCTACCTCGGCGGCGGCGTGACGAACAACCTCCTGGCCGTCCTGCGCGAATCGGCGGCGGACGTGGCCATGCGCGAGGCGGCGGCGAACGGCACCGTGATCGCGGCCATCGGCGCGGCGGCGTCGTGCTTCGGGATCGCCGCGCGCGACATGCACGGCATCGCGGCGTCGCTGCCGGGACTGGGATGGCTCGCGAACACCGTCATCGATACGACTTTCGATCCCGACAACGATTCGAATCTGCGGCGGCTCATGTCCGTGCCCGAAACGCACCTCGGCATCGGCATTCCGGCGCGAACCGCGCTCGCGATCCGCGCGGACGGCGCCACCGAAATCATCGGCGGCGGCAACGTGGCCGCGTTCCGCAAGGCGCAGGCCCGCTAGTTGCACCACCGCGCCTTTTTCGGAGGTTGAAAATTACTACGCTGGAAACGCAAACCACGCCCGGTCAGCCGCTCACGATCGAAGAGCTGACGCGCCTTTTCAGCGTGCTTTCGCACGATCTGAAATCGCCCATCTTCTCCATCGACGGCTTCAGCGATCTTCTTCTCGGCGATTACACCGACAAGCTGGATGAGGAAGGGCAGGACTTCCTTCGCCGCATCCGCTCCAGCGCGCAGCAGATGAAGAAGGTGCTGGACGAGATGTCGCACCTCGTCAAGCTGCTGGCGCGTCCGAACGCGCCGCGGCCCACGCCGCTCCGCGAGATCGTCGAAGAGGTCATCCTCAAGTGCAACTACCAGATCGAAGAAGGCGGCGTGAAGATCGACATCCCCGACGATCTCCCCACCGTCAACGTCGATCCGGAAAAGATGCGTGAAGCGATCGGCGCGCTTTTCCACAACGCGCTGTTTTTCAACGACCGGCCCAAAGGCGAGCGGACGATCGCCATCGAGTGCAATGTCGATCCGGACGGCTACCGGCTGTGCGTTCGCGACAACGGCATCGGCATCGATCCGCGCTACGCGAATCAGATCTTCGACCTCGGCCTCAAACTCGACAAATCGCGCGGCGGCGGTCCGGGCTACGGGCTTTACCTCGCTAAGCGGATCGTGGAGAGCCACGGCGGCTCGATCAGCGTCGACTCGGTGCCCGATCAGGGCAGCACGGTCTGCCTCACGATTCCGCAGGGGTAGACGCTACTTCGCGGACGGTGTCAGCGTCGCGGTCTCTTCCGCCGCCGGCGCTTTCGGACCGTCGACGATGTCCTGCGGCAGCGGCTCCTCGCCCGGAAGGCCGATGACGCGGATGCTGACGAAGCGATCCTCGGCAACGTCGACGCCGAGGAAGCGGGCGGCGGCCTGGGAGAGATCGATCGCGAATTTGTTCACGTACGGCCCGCGATCGTTCACGCGCAGGCGCAGCTTGCGGCCGGTGGCGCGCGCCGTCACCTCGACCCATGAGCCGAGGGGGAGCGTGAGGTGGGCGGCGGACATCTGCTTGTTGTGGTAGCGCTCGCCGTTCGCCGTGAGCGTGCCGTCGAGCGACGTTGAGTAGTAGCTTGCCAGGCCGGAGAGGCGATGCCTGATGGCCAGCGAGGCGTACTTCAGGATCCGGAGCTTGAACGGATTCGCCTCCGCTTCCGGCGCCGGCGCGGGCGGCGGCGGCACTTCCGGACCGAAGCGGTAGGCCTGCATCGTGGCGTCGTCGAGCTTGAACGCGTCCTCGCACATGTACGACTGCGCCTGTGCGGGCTGCGCCAGCGCCACAGCGCCGGCTACTACGACTCCCAACATCAACTTATTCAGAGCATTACTCATGCAGCAGTTCGCCATTTTAACCCGGGAATTCAATGCGTGAGCCAGACGGCCCTACGGAAGAGCTAACTCTTTTCTCGTCAAATATTTCGATTCATCTCAAGTGGCTTCTAACTTGCAAAATAACTGTTTACGGAGACGGAGGTAGCTGATGACTGAACCGAAAACGAGCAGGCCCTTTCAGGAGCGATTCCTCGACGGCTTCGACCGATCGCAACTGCGCCAGGAGGTGCAGAAGGTCAAGCCGCGGAAGCTCAGCGGCCTGCGCCGCAAGTACGCAGGATGGGCTTTGGGCGCTTCGCTGGCCCTCGGCGGAATCGGAATCCCGATGAAGATGGGCAACATGCTCCAGTCTGCCGATGCCAATGCGCGCCGTGCGCCGCAGCCGATCGAGCAGCCTGTCCAACCGACTGCTCAGGCCGATGCGGGCGACCAGATTTCGGGAGATCTTGCCACGGCCAAGCAGATCGCGGATCAGGTCGCCGGCGGGATTACCAGCGGCGTCACCGGAGCCGTTCAGGACGTCGCGAAGACGGTCACCGCCGCTCCGGCTCAGGTCGCACAGGCGCCTACCGCCATCGCCAACGTCGCGGAGACGGTGAAGCAGCAGTTTTTCAAGAAGGAAGTTCCCTTCGGCGGAATCATCTACGACGAAGCGAAAAAGAACGACCTTCCGCCGGAGCTCGTGGCCGCGGTCGTCCACACGGAGTCGAAGTTCGTGCCGACGGCGCGCTCGAATCGCGGCGCAGTCGGATTGATGCAGCTCGTTCCGAAGACCGGCCGCTGGTTGGGAGCGAGCAACTTGAACGACCCCGCGCAGAACATCCAGGCCGGCGCCAAGTACCTCCGTTACCTCACCGACCGCTTCTCGGGCGATCAGCAGAAAGCGATCGCCGCATACAACGCGGGCGAGGGCAACGTGCGCCGCTTCAACGGCGTGCCGCCGTTCAAGGAGACGCGCAATTACGTGCAGCGCGTGCGCAGCTTCCAGCAGGACCTCGGCGCGCGCGTGGATGGCGCCGGCGACGCGGTCGGAGCGACGCAGTAGAGCCGCTTACAATACCGGCCCATGTCAGGGCCTCGCTTGATCGTCGGAATCATCGTGATGGGGATCGCCGTCCCCGCCACGATCTTTTTCCTCCTCGGCCTGCACACGCCGTCCGAGTTCTTCACGATCGCCGCGACGACGTTTCTGGCGTGGGGCCTGGCGGATTTGCTAGCCAGCATCCTGGAACGCCCCCGGCTCGAAAATCGCTCGCCAGGGATGGCGATCAAAGAGGATTTGGAACGGCGAAAAGCAGTGGATCAGTGATCAGTGGATCAGTGGATCAGTGATCAGGTGATCGAGAGCCTCGCGTTTTCCTGATCCACTGATCACTGATCTACTGATCCACTGCTTCACTGCCAGTCGTTCATCTTCTGCAGCAACTGATCGATCGTCAGCAGCCGCTCCGCGCCGTCGGAGTCGCGGCGGAAGATGGCGTGGTACCACCCCTTCATCCCGATCGGGCTGTAGAGATCGTCGCCGACGCGCAGTTTGCCGCCGGAGACGAGCTTGAGGAAAACCTGCTCGTACGCGGAGCGGGTCAGACGGCGGTCGGGGAAGGGGATGTTGTAGCTCTTCCGGCGGCGTTCGGCGGCGCGGCGACGTTCGCGATTCGGCGAATCCGGCATCA
>Ga0207677_10000121_pt1 | contig 64050 bp, 55 predicted proteins | sample KBSMisM42_FD_184311 | JGI IMG/M metagenome (GOLD analysis project Ga0207677, IMG submission 184311) | Miscanthus rhizosphere microbial communities from Kellogg Biological Station, Michigan, USA - KBS Miscanthus M4-2 (SPAdes) (version 2) | ecosystem: Host-associated > Plants > Roots >...
GCTCGTCCCCTACGGCCTCGTCGACCTCGGCTTCGGCACGTGCAAGGAATGCCCGTGGCGCGCCGGCGCGAACGAGAACACGGTCTTCACCGTCTCGCACGACGTGAAGATCGAGGGCAAGCCGCTGCCCGCCGGCTCGTACGGACTGCACATGATCCCCGGCGAGAACGAGTGGACGGTGGTCTTCTCGAAGAACGCGCAGTCGTGGGGCAGCTTTTTCTACGACCCAGCCGAGGATGCGTTGCGCGTGAACGTGAAGCCGGCGAAGAGCGACTATCACGAGTGGCTGGCGTACGAGTTTCCGGAGCGGCAGCTCGACAAGGCGACGGTCGCGCTGAAGTGGGAAGACCTGCAGGTGCCGTTCGCCGTCAGCGTCGACGACATCAACGGCCTGTACCTCTCCGAGATGCGCAAGCAACTCCGCGGCGCGACCGGTTTCCAGTGGCAGAACTGGGCCGCCGCCGCCCGCTTCGCGATGGAGAACAAGGACAAGAAGGAAGGCCTCGAGTGGGCCAAGGTCGCGGCGAGCCCGCGCTTCCCCGGCCAGGTGAACTTCACGACGCTCTCCACGCTCGCCGATCTGCAGGCCGCGAACGGCATGACGGATGAAGCGAAGAAAACGCGCGAGTCGGCGCTGAATCATCCGACCGCGACGGCCATCGATCTCCACCAGTACGGCCGCGAGCTCCTCTCCCTCGGCAAGAAGGAGGATGCGATGGCGGTGTGGCAGCTCAACGCAAAACGCCACCCGAACGAGTGGCCCGTCAACGTCGGCCTCGCCCGCGGCAACTCCGCCCTCGGGCACTACGAAGAAGCGCTGAAGTACGCGAAGCTCGCCGCCGCGCAGGCGCCCGATGAGATGAACAAGAACGCGCTGGCCGAGGGGATCCGCAAGCTCGAGGCGGGGAAGGATATGAACCAGTAGGGAGCGCGGGCGTCCGCGCCCGCAGTCGGCGGCCGTCCCGGCCGTCGACCCATCGCGGGCGGCGAGACGCCCGTAGGCGGCCGGCGCCGCCTCCTCGTGTCATTCCGAGCCGCGTAGACGGCGAGGAATCCCCTGCACCTCGCGCGTGCCGCGCAAGTCGGATCGGGATCCTTCGCCGTCTGCGCGGCTCAGGATGACACCTGCCGGGAATCTCCCGCCCCCATCCGTGTTAGCATTACTTCGGATGCCGAAATATTCGGAAACCGAAGAAATCACGGAGCAGGGCGCCGAGTTGGTCTCGCACCTCGAAGCCGTCGTCGAGCGATTTCTTCTCCCGCAGAAAACGTCGGAGCTGAGCCGCAGCGAGCTGGCGGTGCTGCGCGCGCTGGCGGCGCACGAGCACGCCACGATGTCCGAGCTCACGGACAGCCTGGGGATCGCCTGCAGCAGCGCGACCGGGGTCGTCGACCGGCTGGTCGAGCGCGGGCTCGCGGAGCGCACGCGGCCGGCGGACGACCGGCGCACGGTCAACGTCACGCTGACGAAGCGCGGGCGACACATGCATCAGACGTACAACGAAGACCGCATCAACCTCGGGCGCGGCATGCTCGAGCCACTCGATCCTGCCGAGCGCCGGCGCCTGCTGGCACTCTTCCGGAAGATCACAAACAGGTGAATTTGAAGTGAAAAGCAAGCTCGTCTTTTGCGGCATTGCCGTACTCATCGCTTTCATACCGACCGCTCGGTCGGAAACTGTCACGCTCGGTCTCGACCAGGCCGTCTCCCTCGCCCTCGAGCACTCCGCCACCGCGGAGCTCGCGCGCAGCGCCGAGGAGCGCGCCCGCATCGCGCAGGGCGAGGCCTTCAACGCGCTGCTGCCACAGGCGGACGCGAAAGTGATCCGCTCCAGCCAGTCGCTCAACCTCGCGACCTTCGGCTTCACGCTCCCCGGCTTCCCGCCGGTCATCGGGCCGTTCAACGTCATCGATGGCCAGATCACCGCGGCGACGCAGATCTTCAACCTCGCCGCGCTGCGCCACTACCAGGCGTTGCAGGCGGGAGCGCGCGCCGGACGCTTCGCCGTGCAGCAGACGGAGAACGAGCTCGCCGCCGCGACCGGACGCCTCTACGTCCTCGTGCAGCGCGCCGATGCGCAGGTCGCGTCGCGCGAGGCTGACCTGAAGCTGTTCCAGCAGCTGGCGAAACTGGCGAACGACGAGCTCGAAGCCGGCACCGGCACACGGCTCGACGTGGCGCAGGCCAACGTGCAGCTCGCGCGCGGCCGCAGCGCCTTGCTCTCCGCGCAGAACGACCGGCAGTCGGCGCAGATCGCGCTGCTGCGCGCGATCGGCGCGAACCAGGGCTCGGACCTCGTGCTAACCGACGCGCTCACCGCGCCGCAGCCTCCCGCGACCGATGCCGCGATCGCCGCGGCGCGCGAGAAGCGTCCCGAGCTCAAGCAACTCGAGGAGCAGGAGCGCGCGGCCCAGCTCGGTCTCACCGCGGCGCGCTCGCGTTACCTCCCGTCGCTCGCCCTCGATTTTCAGGGCGACCTCGCGGGCAACAAAACGAACGACATGCACACCTCCCGCACGATCGCGGCGGTGGCCTCGGTGCCGCTGTTCCGCGCCGACATCCGCGCGAACATCGAACGGGCGAAGCTCGAGCTCGAAGACGCGCGCACGCGGCGGAAAAATGCCGAGAACGACGTCGAGCAGCAGGTGCGGACGTCCATCCTTGCGATGCAGAACGCCGAGGCGCGCGTCGACGTGGCGAGTGAAAACGTGAAAGTCGCGGAGGACGCGCTGCAGATCGCGCGCGATCGCCGCCAGGCCGGCTACGGCTCGCCGGTGGAAGTCGATCGCGCCGAGGACACGTACCGGCAGGCGCATGAAGACCTGATCGCAGCGCGGGCCGATGCGGCCGCGGCGTGGATCGAAGTGCAGAGGGCGACGGGAGCGCTCATCGCGAAATGACTACCGCCGCACCGAAGCCGGTCAACAAATGGCTGGTCACGCTGTCCGTCACCTTCGGCACGCTGATGGGGGCGATCGATGCGTCGATCGTCAACGTCGCCGTGCCGCATCTGCAGGGGGCGCTCGGCGCGACCGTCGAGCAGATCACGTGGGTGACCACCGGCTTCGTCATGGCCACCGTCATGATCATGCCGCTGACCGGCTTCCTCGCCCGCATGTTCGGGCAGAAGCGCGTCTACCTCGTCTCGCTCGTGCTCTTCGGCCTCGGCTCCGCGCTCTGCGGCATGGCGCACACGCTGCCGATGCTCGTCGTCTTCCGCATCATCCAGGGCTTCGGCGCCGGCGCGTTGCAGCCGACCGAGCAGGCCATCCTGCGGCAGACGTTCCCGCCGCAGGAGCAAGGGATGGCGATGGCCGTCTTCGGCATGGCCGTCGTCCTCGGTCCGGCATTCGGCCCGAGCCTCGGCGGCTACATCGTCGACAACTACTCGTGGGAGTGGATCTTCTACATCAACATCCCGGTCTGCGTCCTTTCGCTGCTCATGGTCACGCGGTTCGTGCATGAGCCGGAGGACGTGAAGGCCGCGAACCACGCGCTGGCCGAGCATCAGAAAAGAAACATGGACTGGGCCGGCATCGCGCTGCTCTTCTGCGGTCTCGGCACGCTGCAGTACGTGCTGGAGGAAGGGAACCGCAACGACTGGTTCTCGTCGCGACTGATCTCGTCGCTGGCGCTGATCTCGATCGTCGCCATCGCCGCGCTGATCATCCGCGAGCTCTCCGCCCCGATGCCGGCGGCCGACTTCTCGCTCTTCCGCGACGTCGTCTTCCTCTCCGGCACGCTCGTCGGCGCGGTGATGTTCGCGATGCTGATGTCCGTCACCTTCCTGCTGCCGCTGTTCATGCAGCTGATGCTCGGCTTCTCGGCGACGCAAGCGGGCCTGGCGATGATGCCGCGATCGCTCGTGATGATCGTCGTGATGCCGATCGTGGGGCGGATCTACAACATCGTCTCGCCGCGCATCGTCATCGCGTTCGGCATCCTGATGTTCGGCTGGTCGGCGTGGCTGATGGGCCACTACACGCTGAACACGAGCGCGCGCGGCGTGGTCATGGTGCTGATCATCCAGGGCGTCGCGTTCAGCTGTCTCTTCATTCCGCTGACCACGCTCGCGCTCAGCTCGATTCCGCGGCACAGGCTCGCCGACGCGACAGGACTCAACTCGCTGCTGCGCCAGGTCGGCGGGTCGATCGGCCTCGCGGTCTTCGCCACGCTGCTCACGCGCTCGGCGACGACGGCGCGCGGCGACATGATCCGGCACGTCTCGCCAGGAAATCCGGCGCTGCTGATGACCAAGCTGCCGCTGCGGATCATCGACATGATCGTCCGCCGACAGGCGATGGTCCTCTCATTCGAAAAACTCTTCTACCTCGCCGGGATCTCATTCCTCTGCGTGCTGCCACTGGTGTTCCTGCTGCGCGCGCCGGCGACGGCAACTCACGAAAAGATCGAAGTCCATCTGGAGATGTAAATGGCTGATTACGAGAAAACAACGACGACAAACAAAGCAGCCGAGGAAGCGGCGGCGCGCAAGCCGGTGATCAACGCCGGGCGCGCGAAGCGGCTCTACCTGATCCTCGGCGGAGTCGTGGTCGCGCTGCTGCTGCTGTACGGCATCTTCGCGGTGGTGACGCGCGGCCGCGAATCGACCGACGACGCGCAGGTGTCGGCGGACATCGTGCCGGTCGCGCCGCGCGTGGCCGGCCAGGTGATCGCGGTGCACGTCACGGAGAACCAGCCGGTGCATCGCGGCGACCTGATCGCGGAGCTCGATCCGGGCGACGCGCAGGTGAAGGTGGCGCAGGCGCAGAGCGATCTCGACACCGCGATCGCGCAGGCGCAACAGGCGGACGCGCAGGCGCAGGTGACCGCAGCGAGTGCGAGCGGCGGACTGACGGCCGCGCGCGGCGCCGTGCAGAGCATGCAGCAGAGCGTCGGCACATCCGCGGCCGGCGTGAGCGAAGCGCGCGCCGGAGTGACGCGTGCCGAGGCCAACGCGGCGAAGGCGGCGGCGGACTGGAAGCGCGCCGAGGAGCTCGGCGGCAAGGGCGACATCTCGCGGTCGCAGGTCGACGCGGCGCGTGCGGCGAATGAAGCCGCGCAGGCGGACGTCGCCTCGGCGCGGGCGAAGCTCGCGTCCGCAACGAACATGCAGCAGGCGGCGGAAGCGAACGTCGTGCAGGCGCAGGGCAAGCTCGAACAGAGCGCGCCGGTGTCGGCGCAGGTCGCCGCCGCGAACGCGACCGCCACGCTCGCACACGCGAAGGTCAACACCGCGCGGGCGGCGTTGCAGGCGGCGCAGCTGAATCTTTCGTACACGAAGATCTTCGCGCCGGCGGACGGCATCGCGTCGCGGCTGTCGGTCCACGCGGGCGGACTCGTCGCGCCCGGCACGCCGATCGTGCAGCTCGTCCCGCTGCGGACGTACATCATCGCGAACTTCAAGGAGACGCAGGTGAAGGCGATGCGCCCCGGCCAGCGCGCGTCGATCAAAGTCGACGCCCTCGGCGGCCAGGAGTACGAAGGCAAGGTGGAGAGCCTTTCCGGCGGCACCGGCGCAAGCTTCTCGCTGCTCCCGCCCGACAACGCGTCGGGCAACTACGTGAAGGTCGTGCAGCGCGTCCCGGTGCGGGTGTCGTGGAACGGACCGACGAGCGATCGGATTGCCGCGGGGGCCAGCGCAGAGGTTACTGTTTACACGAAGTGATCACGCTTTCACGCGACGAGGCGCGCCGCCTCCTGGTGGCGCACCTCGGACTCAACCGCCCGTTGCGCAGCGTGCGCGAAGTGCTCACGCGGCTGCGCTGCATCCAGCTCGATCCGCTCGACGTCATCGGCACGAACGCCGACCTCGTCGTCCTGGCGCGCGTCGACGGCGCGAAGCATGGCGACGTCTGGAAGAAGCTCTTTCCGCGATACGCGTTCGAGCATTTCTTCAAGGTCCGCTGCATCCTCCCCGCGTCGTTTTTTTCGCAGTATCGCGAGCAGGGACACCGCGCGCAGGTCTACTGGTGGCGGCACGAACAGCGCGAAGAGCGCGTGCCGCCGCAGCTCGTGCAGGCGGTGTACGACGAGATCCGCGAGCGCGGTCCGGTCACCGCGCGCGAGCTGACCGACCACGGCTCCGTCGCGCCGATCGACTGGGGCGGCTGGAGCGGCACCGCGAAGACGACCACGATGGCGCTGGAGATCCTCTGGACGCGTTGCGACATCGTCGTCGCCGGCCGTACCGCGAACGGCTCGAAGATCTACGACATCCCGGAGCGGACCTTCGGCGCCATCGGAAAGCCCGACGAACCGTTCGAAGACTGGCTGCTCCGCGAGCGTGTCACGGCGTACGGGCTGTATCCATCAAAGAATGGCGACGTGCAGATCGAAGGCTCCTCGCGCCGCTTTCTCGCATCGCGCGAATTTCTCGAGCAGAAGCGCATCCGCTTCGACGACCGCGTGCGCATCCTCGGCCCGCTCGATCCGCTGCTGTGGGACCGCAACCTCGTCCGCCACGTCTTCGACTTCGATTACGTCTGGGAGGTCTACAAACCGGCCAAGCAGCGGGTGTGGGGGTGGTACGTCTGTCCCCTGCTGCATCGCGACCGGCTGATCGGCCGCATCGATGCGCACGTCGACCGCGGCGTGCTGAAAGTGCGCAAGTTGTGGCTGGAGTCGGATTTCGACATTTCCTTAATTCAGGAGGCGATCGATCGTCACGCCGAAGCATTAGGCGTAAAATCGCGGCTCATCCGACGGTCATGAATCCCGAATCGACACGAGTACTCGTGGTCGAGGACAACCTCTTCGACCAGCAGTTGCTCCAGGAGCATCTGACCAGCCGCGGCTATCAGAGCGACGTCGCGCACGACGGCGTCGAAGCGCTGTCGAAGCTCGAAGCCGATCCGATGCGGTACGACGTCGTGCTGCTCGACCGCACCATGCCGCGCATGAACGGGCTGCAGCTTCTCGCCCACATCAAGGAAAATCCGCGGCTGCGCACGATCCCGGCGATCCTGCAGACCGCACTCGCGACGCGCGAGGAGATGGTCGAAGGAATCCGCGCCGGCGCCTACTACTACCTGACCAAGCCGTACGACGTCGAGATGCTGATGACGGTCATCGAGACGGCGGTGCGCGACTTCACCGATTACCGCCATCTCAAGGAGCGCATCGAGCGCGGCCTGCGCTGCCTGACGCTCATCCGCGAAGCGTCGTTCTCGATCCAGACGGTCGACGAAGCGCGCGACCTCGGCATGGTGCTGGCCAACGCGTGCCCCGATCCGATGTCGACGGTCATCGGCCTCACCGAGATTCTGGTCAACGCCGTCGAGCACGGAAACCTCGGCATCACGTACGAGGAAAAATCGCAGCTCAACGCGGCCGGCCAGTGGGAGACCGAGGTTACGAGAAGGTTGTCGCTGCCGGAGAACGCGACGAAGCACGTCGAGGTGCAGATGACGCGCGAGAACGGCTGCGTGCGATTCACCATCCGCGACCAGGGCCCCGGCTTCGACTGGCAACGCTTCATCGACATCGACCCCGCCCGCGCCTTCGACAACCACGGCCGCGGCATCGTCATCGCCCGCACGCTCTCGTTCGACACGCTCGAGTACCACGGGTGCGGGAACGAGGTCGTGGCGGAAGTGATGGCGCGTTGATTCACGTTCCCCTTGCGCCTCCCTGACGCTCTCTTGCGCCGCCCCTCCATAGAATCAATTCGTGACCGCCGACACGCTGCCAAGCGTCGGTCGCACGTGCACCGGCCCACTCGAGTTTTTCCGCGCCATCGTTCATCGGACGAAGCTCAATCCGAGCGTGAAGTTCGAGGTGATGCAGGCGGTGGAATCGCTGCGTGAATACCTCGAGACGCGCGAGCAGCCGGGACTCGAATACCTCTTCGCCGCCGCGCTGATGGAAGGCTGTTTCGCGCCGGGCAAGGACGCGGACGGCGTCTACAACGTCCTCCTCGCGAAGTTCCAGAGCTTCGACCGGCGGCGGCAGGAGCTGAGCGTCACGGCGAGCTCGTTCCCGCTCGCGCCGCGCGTGGCGCAACTGCAACGGCTCGTGCTGATCCGGCATCAGCGGATCAATCTCATCCGCGCGTTTCACATCGCGCAGGCCATCGACTGCGACGGACCGTGGACCAAAGCCGACGAGAAAGAGGAGCTCTTCGCGATGCTGCTGAAGATCCTCACCGGCTACGTGCGGCCATGAAGTCGCGCAGCAGTTGATACTCCGCTTCGTGCGGTACGAGCGGCGTGACGGCGGTCAATTCGTCGAGCGGGACGTACATCACCGCATCGACCTCGCTCGCCTGCAGCGTCAACGTTTCGGGCTCGCGCCGGACGACGTAGATCTCGTGGACCTCGCGGTCGATGTACGCGCCGCCGCGGAGCACGAACTCCTCCCGCAGCTCGCCGATCCATTCCAGCTCCGGCGGCTCGATCCGGACGCCGAGCTCCTCGAACGTCTCGCGCACCGCCGCTTCCGCCGGCGTCTCGCCCGCGGAGACATGCCCCGCCGCCGACACGTCCCAGTAGCCGGGCCAGTTCTCCTTCTCCATCGAGCGCCGCTGCAGCAGCACGCGGCCGCCGGGCGTGATGATCCAGACGTGCGCCGCGACGTGCCAGTCGCCGTCGCGATGGACCGCGGCCTTCGACTTGACCGGTCCGTCGATCACGGAGATCAACTCGGATTCATCGAGCGCGGACATCGCGCAATGGTAGCGTGAGATAATTTCCATCCGCGTGACCTTCACACGAAAGTATCTTCTCTGGCTCCTCGCCCCGCCGGTGGTTGCGCTGCTGCTCGCATTTCTGTTTCTTGCGCAGGTCGTGCAGCTCACCGCCTCGGCCGCGGCGATCATCATCGCGCTGCTGCTCGCGCTCTACGCCGGCGGCGCGGTCGTGCTCTTTTTCCTCATCGAGCCGCAGCTCGAAGCGGTGGAGAACGCGATCGAAGGACGCGGCGACCTCTCGCGCACGCTGTCCGACGCGCAGTCGCGCATCACGCGCGTGACGGTCGCGCTGTGGGGCATCGGCACCGTCATCTTCGCCATCCTCGGCACGCTCCTCGTGATGCGCACGGGCCTCGGCTTCAGCTACTTCTTCGTGGCCGGGCTGATCTCGTCGTTCCCGTCGATCGCCTGGGCCTATGCCGCATCGAAGCACCTCCTGATTGCCGCCGTTCCGGCAGGAAAGACAGTCCGCTACACCGGCTCCACCATTTCCCTCGGCCGCAAAATCGCCATCGTCTTCATCGGCTCGCTGCTCGTCGCCGCAGCCGTGCTGATCGAGCTGATCTCGTCGAAAGTCTCCACCACGCTCGAAGGCCTCGCCGTCGCGTCGGCGTCCGAACGCTTCCAGCGGCTCTACGACAGCGCGAACCTGATGGCGAAGGTCGACGCGAAAGAGCTCGACACGCTGAAGGCCTACGTGCCCGACGAGTACGCGCTGCACGTCGTCGATCCGAACGGCAACGTCTCGAGCACGAAGGACCCGCTCACGCCGGATGAAGTCGCGGCCATCCGCCGCATCAGGACGGGCGACAGCCTCGCCTTCATCTCGCCGCACGTCTGCCGGTTCGCGGAGCTGAAGAACGGCACGATCCTCGTCCTCTCGATCCCGTGGGCGCCGTACAGCAAGATTCCGCTGCAGATCACGACCTACACGACCGTCATCGTCGCGCTGACGATGCTCGCCTTCATCATCGCGGCATGGACGCTCGCACGCGACGTCGGTGAGCCGATCCGCCAGCTGAGCGAGCTCGCGCAGCAGATGGCCATCGGCAACTTCGAATCGAGCAGCCGCATCTTCGCGGACGACGAGATCGGGCAGCTCGCCGACAGTTTCGGCGAGACGCGCACCACGCTGCGCCGCCTCCTCGGCCGCGTCGGCGGCAGCGGCACGACCATCACCGAAGGGGTGCGCGTCATCACCGGCGGCACCGACTCGCTGCTGCAACGCTCACAGGAACAATCGGACCTGACGGAGAACGCGTCGCTGGCCGTGGAGAACGTCCGCGCCGGCATCAGCAGCGTGCTGCAGGCGGCCGACGGCGTGAGCGACCTCACGCAGGACGCCTCCAGCCGCGCGCTCGAGCTGCAGGCCTCGGCCGAGGAAGTCGCGCGGTCGATGGATTATCTGTTCCAGTCGGTCGAGAAGACGTCGTCGTCGACCACGGAAATGAACGCATCGATGACCGAGATGTCGACGCGCACCGACGTCCTCGCCGGCATCGGCGACGAGGTGCTGTCGTTCGTCGCGGAAATGGATTCGACCGTCGCCGAACTGCGCTCCAGCGCGATGGCCACCGCCGACATCTCGCGCCAGGTGCGCGAAGACGCGGAGGCCGGCGGCGCCGCGGTCGGCCGCACGGTGCAGGGCATCACGCTGACGTGGGACCTCACCACCAGCACCGCGCGCGTGCTCGACGACCTGCAGGCCAGCGTCGGCTCGATCACGCAGATCCTCAACGTCATCGAGGAGATCACCAACCGGACGAACCTCCTCGCGCTGAACGCGGCGATCATCGCGGCGCAGGCGGGCGAGCACGGCGCCGGCTTCACCGTCGTGGCCAACGAGATCCGCGAGCTCGCGGAGCGGACGCGCGGCTCGACGAAGGAGATCAACGAGATCATCAAGGCCGTGCAGAGCGGCTCGCGCCAGGCCGTGTCGAAGATGAAGGAAGGCGTGACGCGCGTCGAAGAGAACGTGCAGCTCGCGGACGAAGCGGCGGCCTCGCTGCAGAAGATCGTCGGCAGCTCCTCGAAGTCGTTCGAGATGGCGACGAAGATCGCGACGGCGCTCGACGATCAGGCGAAAGCGTCGCGGCACCTGCACGAGGTCACCTCGCGCATGTCCGACCACATCGCCGAGATCAACCGCGCCACGCGCGAGCAGGCGCGCGGCACGCAGATGCTGGCCCAGGAGTCGGAGCGCGTGCGCGAGATCGCGGCGCAGGTGAAGGGCGCCACCGACGAGCAGTCGCAGGCCGGCCGCGGCATCACCACGGCGCTGGAAAAGATCGCCGAGGATGCGCGAGCCATGCGCGACCTGCTGGAGCGGCAGCTGCACGAGACCGACCGCATCGCCGACGCGTCGCGCATGATGCTCGACATCGCGCAGGAAAACGACGCGATCGCGCGCGAGTTCAACAAGACCGTGCAGAACCTCGTGCAGAGCGGCAAGGACTTCGAGAGCGAGGTCGCGCGCTTCCGCGTCGGGTGAGCCCGGTCAGCGCGTGATCGCGATCTCGTTGTCGGAGACGTCGGAGTCGAGCAGCACGCAGAGCGGATCGATGACGACTCGCGCCGGCGGCTCGTCGACGATGATCACGAGGTCCTGCCGCGGATCGGTGATCCGGTGCGTGGCCAGCGATAGCACGCGGCCGTTGTTGCCGTACACGCCGACGTCGATCCAGTCGGCGTAGCCGGCGAGTGGCGCCGGTTGCTCGTCGTAGAGCTTGTGCAGGTCGGCGGACAGCGTGATGCGATAGCGGCCGTCGTTCAATCGGATCGAGCGGGCCGCGCGGGCCCGGATCGGATGCAGCGTGATCCGCTCGAACGTGTCGGAGATCAGTGGATGCAGCTCGTGCGGCGCATGTCGCTCTAGCGCCCGTTCGACGTCGCGCGGCGCCGGAGTGCGGTCGGGGCGATAGGCGAATTCCGCGATCACCTCGCGCAGCGCGGCGTTCACGGCGTCGTCGCCGAGGATGCGGCGGAGCCTGCGCATGAGGATGTAGCCGCTGTTGGCTTGACCGCCGGCGGCGAGCGGACGCTCCCCTTCCGACCGGCCGCTGTCGCGCGCGAAGTCGCGGTCGCGAAAAGAGGCCCAGCGCATTTCGCGCAGGAACTCGACGGTGCGCTCGCCGCCGAAGGCCTGCTCGATGCAGCCGACCCGCACGTCGTCCGCCAGCACCTCGTTCAGCACCGGCACGCTGCTGCCCCACCATTGATGTCCGGCCTCGTGCGCGGCGGTGCTGTAGACGCGATCGACATCGGGATCGCGCGCGACGTCGGTGATGAAACCTCCGGCTTCGCCCCACAGGATCGCGGTGGGGATGGCCTGCGCGTTCCCCTGGATCGTGTACGACGGCAGCTCGACGATGCGCAAGGTTCGATGCGGATACGCGGCGAAATGCTGCCCCGCGTAATTCAGTCCGCACTTCACGCCGGCGAACATGCTCCGCAGGTTGTACAGGTGATCGGCGTGATAGAGGATCTCGACGTCGGTGGCGCCGATGCGTTCCGTCGCCCGTGTGTACTGTCCCGAGCCGAGCATGAACAACGTGCCGATGATGCGATCGGCCGCGAACTCGGCGCCGCGGCGGCCGCCGCTCGTCCACTCGCGCAGCCGCTCGCCGCTGGCGACCGGTTGCTGATCGGCGTCGGTGATGACGATCGCGTGGAACGTCGTCCAGCGCGGCGCATGGTTCTCCGAAGTTTGGGCAACGGGCGACAGACCTTGACGCAGACGCGCGGCACGATCGGACAACTCGACTCGCGGTTGATATCCGATCTGCGGAACATATTCGGCGTCGTTGCCGACGATCACGCTGCCGTTGCGGACGAGGTGACCGTCGTCGCTGAATCCGCGCGCGGCGAGGTCGTAGTCAAAGTGCAGGGTCGTCGTTTCGCGCGACGCGAGAGCGGTGGCCAGTTCGAACATCGTGTAGCCGTGCGTCGCGTCGGTGATCGTTCGCGATGACGGACGATCGAGTTGCAGGTGCGCCGCGGACAGCAGCGTCACGTGCACGCTGGAGATCGGGACAGCGGTGAGATTCCGCAGAGTCATCGTCCCGCGCAGATGCAGGCGTCGCCGGCGCGGGAAAAAGTCGCCGGTCAGCGCGACCGCCTCGACGGAGGGCTGCGGCAGCCGGTCGAAGCGCCGGTACTTCCGCTCGTAACCGGCGCGAATCGTTTCCATCGCGTTCGCGCTGCCTCCGTTGAGCACGATGACCGCAGCGCTCGCAATCGCGGCGAGCAACGCGATCGCGAACATCGCCCGTGCGCGCGGCGTCGAGCGCGCGGTGACCGACGCGCCGCGCGGCCACAGCATCGCGGCGATCATCACCAGGCAGATTGAAACGAACAGCCAATACGTCCGATACCAGAAGAGCGGCGCGGCGAACTGGCCGAAGCCGTTCATGTCCGAATAGACATACGGCGGCGCGAAGCCGATGCGGAGGAGGCCTGACGGCAGCACGCTCCCGATCCCGATCGCCACGGCCGACAGCGCGTAGCCGGCATACATGTTCGGCGCGACGCACTGCGCCAGCAGCGCGACGACGGCGATGGCCCACCACCCGAGCAGCTTCACGCCGAAGACGGCTGTGAAATAGACGCCGAGCTCGAGGTGCGTGTAGTGAAACAGCGCGAGCTGCGCGAAGATCCCGTACGCGACGATGAGCGACGCGTACATCGCCTGCATCAGGAGCAGCGCCGACAACTTCGAGCCGTAAAGGACGGCATTCGGAAGCGGCTGGCTGTCGACGAGCTCGTGCGTCCGATGTCCGCGCTCGCGCCACACCAGCACTCCGGCGAAGAACAGCGTCAGCACGATCACGAACGCGTCTTCGTGCAACGCGTGCTCGAGAAAAAATCCGGTGCGCGGATGGACATGCTGGCCGCGCACGTTGCCGAGAAAATTCGAGTTCAGATTCGCGATCGTGGCAAACGCCAGGACGACGAACGCGAGATGGCCGACGGTGAGCCGCAGCTCGCGCAGCGTGAGCACCGCGTATTGCAACGAGGGGCGCGGACGTCTCGTCCGCACTGCGTGCTCGAAACGAATGGACCGCCCCGCCTCCGCGGCCCGTGCGGACGAGACGTCCGCACCCCTCGAAAGCACCTCCACGCGGCGGAAGCGGCGGCAGGTGAACGTGAGCAATCCGAGCGCGATGCCGGTCCAGACGAGGCGGTGCACGAGAAGGAAATTCGCCAGCGGAATCACGCGCAGGTTCTTCTCCGCGGGCGACCACGCGGCGGTCACGATCTGCAGCGCCGCCGCGCCGAACGGCTCGGCCAGCGCGCCGGCGTATCCCCACGCGCCGCTGACCATGCCGCGCTGCAGCGCCTCGTCGACCATGCTCTGGCCGATGCCGAGCAGCACCATCAGCACGACCGTCGCGATGTAAACGCCCATCATGCCGCGGCTGAGCGTCGCCACCGCGAAGCAGATCGCGCCGGCCAGCAGCAGGTTTGGCACCGCGAACAGCAGGAGCGGCTGCAGAAACGCGATCCAGCGATGCGGTCCGATGAATTCCGGCGGGATCGAGAGCGCGGCGACGAGCACGCCCGCCATCGCGAAGCCGAACACGACGAACGCCGCGGCGAATGCTCCGCCGAAGCGGCCGAGGAGGTAATCGGCGCGCGTGACCGGCAGCGCCAGAAAGAACGGATGCGCGCGATGTTGAAAGTCGCGTTGCACCGCCGGCGCAATCAGGAGCGCGGCGACGAAGAGCCCGAGGACGCTCAGCACCGCCGTCAGCCTCGCGACGATGTACGGAGAGTTGTGCCACAGCCGGCCGATCGCGATTACACCGCTCGCCGTCGGGCTGGTGATCGAGATCGTCCGGAACGCGAGCAGGAAAAACGCCGCCGCGCATAGATACAACAGCGGCCGTTTCAGCGTCGCCGCCAGCTCGCCGCGCAGGATTGGCCAGGCGCGCGCGGTCATGGCTCGACGTTCCGGCGGACGCGGTGAAAGTAGACGTCTTCGATCGTCGCGGTCGCCGGTTCGAACGATGCGTCCGGCCGGCTTTCGCTGTGAACGCGCACGACGACTTCACCTCCGAACAGGCGCTCGTCGATGACGTCGTTCCCCGCACGCGCCGCGGGCAGATCGGCGCGAGCCACTTTCTTCTGCCACACGCTTCCCGCCATCTGCCGCGTCAGTTCCGCCGGCGATCCGGCCAGCACGATCTCCCCTTTGTCGATGAGCGCGGCCTGCGCGCAGAGATCGCTGACGTCTTCGACGATGTGCGTCGAGAGGATCACGACGACCTGCTCGGCCGTCTCGGCGAGCAGGTTGTGAAAGCGCCGCCGCTCCGCCGGATCGAGACCGGCCGTCGGCTCGTCGACGATCAGCAGCTTCGGCGCGCCGAGGAGTGCGACGGCGATCCCGAAACGCTGCCGCATCCCGCCCGACACTTCCGCGAACCGGCGCTTGCGCACGTCCCACAGGTTCACGCGCGCCAGCAGGCGATCGACGACGTCGCGGCGCTCGCTGCGATCATCGATTCCTTTGAGGATCGCGAAGAGGCCGAGGAGCGCATGCGGCGTCGCGCGCGGATCGAATCCGAAGTCCTGCGGCAGATAGCCGAGCACTTTGCGCACTTCGCTTTTTTGCGCGAGCACGTCGAGCTCTCCGAGACGCACGCTGCCACCGTCCGCATCCTGCAGCGTGGCCAGGATGCGCATCAGCGTCGACTTCCCCGCGCCGTTCGGACCGAGCAGCCCGAACATGCCGGGCGAAATCGTGAGCGACACGTTCTTCAGCGCCTGCACGCCGTTCGCGTAGCGCTTCGACAACTTGTCGATGACCAGCGTTTGGGCGGACATCAGCGCGCCCCGAAGAAGAATGTCGCCGCCGCGCAGATCGCGACGACCGCCCCGATGCCGCTCAACCACCACCCGTGCCGCCGCTGAAATTCCTCGGCGAACGGATGCAGTACGAAGCGCACCAGGCGCTCGCCGAGCGCGGCGGCGGCGCCGAGGAGGATCCAATATCCGCCGAGGGCGCCGAAGGTGACGGCGAGGGCGGCGACCGGCGGGAAATGATCGCTGCCGACGCTTCCGCGATGTCGCGCGACGATCTGCCCCAGCTCGGCGAACGCGCCGAACGGCCAGAGCAGCGCGAGGAGGACGAGGGCGATCGATACGAGCGCGATCGGTGGATAGATCAGCCAGCGTCGCGCGTCGCGATGCTCGCCGCGCTGCTCCAGCCGGGCCAGCGTCCAGCGCGCGAGCAGCCAGCTGACGGGCAGGAAGAACGGCAGCACGAAGCCGAGCAGCAGCAGCGCGGCGCTGGCGTACGCGAGCCAGTCGTCGACGCGATTGCGGCCGGTCTCCGCGGGCGCGACCCACTGTGCCGGGCTGCCGAGGCGGCTCAGCACCGCATCGAGATCGTCCGCCGAGACCGGCGCCGGATGCTCGCCCAGCTCCGCCTCGATGTGATCGCGGATGTCCTGTTCGATCTCCATGCTGTCGGCGTCGCCCATCGACGCGCGCATCTCCTGCAGATATCGATCGAGATGCCGGCGGGCTTCGCTGCTCAACGTCATCGTGGTCATCGTGCTTTTCCCTTTTGCTGCAGCCTGGCCACGCCGTCGCCGATGCGCCGCCAATAGTCGTTCATGATGGCGAGCTGCCGCCGGCCGGCTTCCGTGAGCTCGTAGTACTTGCGGGCGGGGCCCTGCGGCGACTCCTCGAGGGTGGTGCGGACGAACTTCTCGCGCTTGAGGCGGCTCAGCAGCGGATAGACCGTCCCCTCGGCGATGACCAGGCCGTCGAGCTCGCGCAGCTGCCGGACGATGTCGTAGCCGTAGAGACGTCCGCCGCCGAGGGCGTTGAGGACGCACAACTCGATGACGCCTTTGCGAACCTGGGTGGTCCAGTTGTCGTCGAACTCGCTGCTCATGGCGACACTATATCGCGTCGCTAGGTAGATGGCAAGGCTTTGTACAACGGATGGGGACCTAGCGCGGTGACGGCCGGCGATTCGTCCAAAACGCCCGCGGCGGGCTGATCGCGTGGATGCGCATGCGGCCGGCGGTCCGCGAGAGGAGCGAAATTTTGTGTCGAAAGTAGCGATGTTCCATACAGCCCGCCCTGCTTCTTTCCGTTACAAAATGACTCTAGTCGCTCACAGGTTCCGTCCCTATCGTCTGCGTCCGCATGGCCATGCAAATTCATATCTCTCACAGGACGGAATTCAATGAAGCGAACTCTGAAAACCGCTGTTGCTGCATCCGTGATGCTGCTTTGTGCGCTGACCTCTCCCAGCGCGTTCGCGTGTCATGTCGACGATCCCGCGTTCAGCTCCTCGTTCCGCGATGATCTCAACCTCGACCTCAACGACTACGCGCGCATCCTGGCCGACTCCGAAGATCCGAATTGCGCGCTGAATGCGGATTACGCGCTGACGGCGAAGGTCAACAACACGAACAGCACCCGTCCCGCGGTCTGGGGCGAATGGCTGCAGGGCGCCAGCGTCGGCTACATCTTCGCCGCGGCGAACCGCATCGGCGCGAACGGCTACGCCACGAAGGACCTCGACAACGCGGTCCGCGCGATCCTGCCGTATTTCTCCTTCCCCACGAACAACCCGACCGGCTGCGCGAAGGAAAGCGCGAACACGTGCGTCGACGATTACGCGGTCGAGGCGCCCGGTTTCGCCTGGATCGCCGCGTACAAATACCGCCGCGGCGACGATTCGACGAGCACGCAGTCGTATCGCGATCAGGCCAACAGCATGATCGACAACGCGTTCAACGAGGTCTGCATCCGCAAGAGCGATGCGACCACGCTCTGCAACGGCAGCATCGCCGAGCTGGCGTCCGGCACCGCGTACACGCTGAGCATGAACCACGGCCAGCAGATGCCGTCGTACGGCTTCGGCCTCATGACCAGCATCGCCGCCGCGGAGCTCGGACTGCAGGCCTCGGGCTCAGGCCACACGTACACGTCCAATCAGCAGACGATTGCGCAGGGCCTGCTGACCGAGATGAAGAACGCGGTCGACACGTCGGGCAACTTCAACAGCTCGTGCGTGACGATCAGCCAGGACGGCAGCGGCGTGTGGCACCTCACGTCGGGCTCGGGCTGCGGCGGTCCGGACGGCTACGCGCCGAACATGTACGCGCTCCACACGTTCTACGCGAACTACCTCGGCGGCTATCCGTCGGGCGGCTATCAGTCCAACAGCCCGAACTCCGGCTACTTCGGACTCGGCGCGTATGACAACGGCTTCTTCTCGTACGGCCGTTACGAGACGTACGTGACGATGGCCAGCGACTGGTTCACGTCACCGCGCGAGTACCTGCCGTTCGACAACTACAACCCGATCGGCTACCTCGACGGCATTTCGACGAGCGGCGTGGCCAGCGGCTGGACGTGCGATCAGGACGTGCCTGCGAAATCGAATCACGTCGACTTCTACGCCAACGGCACGTACGCCGTCGGCGGCATCGCCACGAACGGCAGCGAGTCGGCGGTCAACAGCCTCTGCGGCGGCGGCACCGCCCACCGCTTCAGCGTGCAGCTGCCCAGCTGGACGACCGGCCAGACCATCACGGCCTACGGCCTCGACTACACCTGGTACGGCTTCACCCAGCTGACCTGCCTTCAAAGCCCCACCTGCTCCTGGTAAGTTGGTTTTTCGGGGTCAGGTCTGGAAAATCAACTTTACGGCGTAAAGTTGATTTTCCAGACCTGACCCCAGTTTTGCTACTTCTTGCGGAATTGGGCGGGGGTGAGGGTGGTGTGGTTGCGGAAGGCGCGGTAGAAGGTGCGGCGGGTGCCGAAGCCGCTGCGGTAGGCGACGGCGGTGGTCGACAGCGACGTCGCGCGCAACATGCGTTGGGCGTAACGGACGCGGGCCTCGCGCAGGTAGGCGGATGGGGTGGTGCCCAGCTCGTCGCGGAACCAGCGCATCAGCGTCATGCGCGATACGCCGAGCCAATCGGCAAGTTCCGTCGCGCGCGGCGGACTCTCGCGCTTGAGGCAATCGACGACGTAAACGTGAATACGGCTGACCGAGAGCGGGGCTTTCATCCGGGGACAGGGGCACGAAAACGGAGCGCCGCCTTTTCTGACGGCGCTCCGGAGTTACGGGGCTACTGGTTGACGGCCTTCTTCACATTCTTGACGAACTTCTGAATGTTCTCGGCCTGATCCTCTGCAAACTCCTTCACGTCCTTCTGGAATTTCTTCCCCGGCTTCGGAGCGAGCAGAAGCGCAACTGCCGCGCCGACGACTGCGCCGGCGACGAAGGTGAAGCTGTAGCTGGAAACGCGGTTCTCTTTCTTACGGTTGAACATGGGACAAAAACCTCCTCATACAAATTAAAGGCGCGGACTCTACAGCAAAACGGTGATCCGTGTCACGCAGCGAGACGGACAACGACCCATCACATCAGTGTGTGCCGCTCTGTCGAGCAGATCCACAATGAATCGCCCTGTTCGATGCGCATCCCGGATGAGACGCGTGGGACGGTGATTCCGTTTCGCTCTACTGCAAGAAGCGACCCGCCGTCGCGCGCGCGGATTTCCAATTCGTCGATTCGCTGCCCGGCATATGGATCGCCGGAAATGCGGAATGCGCGGCGATGCTCGTCGCGTGGACGCTTCGTCCGCCCCAGAAGACGGGCGGAGAGCATCTCGCCGGAGATGTCGGAGATCGACAGCGCGAAGTCGGCGCCGGCGCGATGAATGTTGTCGACGTTGCGCGCATGGTTCACGCGCGCGATGACCGTCACGTCGGGCACCGCATCGCGCGCGATGACGGTCGCGAAGAGCGTCGAGTCGTCGCTGTCGAGCGCGAGGATCACGGCGCGCGAATCCGACAGCCCGGCGCGCTCGAGCACCGAGGAGTCGAGCACGTCGCCGGCGAAGACGCCCGGACCGCCGCCGCGATCGATGACGCGCACCTCCTCTCCCGCGTCGGTCAGAAGCTCGTGCACTTTGCGTCCGACCTCGCCGAAGCCGGCCATCAGATACGGGCCCGTCTGGCGCAGATAGCCGCCGCCGATCAGCCGCGCGGCGCCGGCGAGCGCCTCGTCGTCGCCGACGATTTCGAGCACCGAACCCGGCTCGATCCGCGTCGTCGCCGTGCAGTTCGTCACCAGCTTGCTGCGCGACCAGATGCCGACGACGACCGCGCCGCACTCCGCGCCGAGGCGCGACTCCGCGAGCGTTTTGCCGGCCAGCGGACTCGCCGCCGTGACGCGGATCTCGCGCCGCGCGATGCCGTCGATGCCGTCGAGTCCCGGCAGGCGCGGGCTGATGCGGTCGCTCGCGTGCGCGGCGAGTGCGGCGGCGACGATGTGCCGCGGCGTGTAGGCGGCCGTCGCGCCGGCGAGCTCCATCGCCTTGCGGTGATTCGGATCCTCGACGAACGTGTAGACCTCTTTCGTGAAGCCGCCCTGCCGCGCGCGGAGGATCAGCGCGGCGTTTTCTTCATCGCGTCCGTTCGCGACGATCGCCCGCGCCGCCCCCGCGCGACACGCCTCGAGCATGTCCTCCTCGGTGCGGCTGAAGACGGCGTGCAGTCCGCGGTCCATCACGCCGCGCGCCGACGCTTCGTCCGTGTCGACGACGAGCGTCGGGATGCCGGCATCGGCGAGCCGCTGCAGCAGCGTCTCGACCGCCGGCCCGAAGCGATAGACGATGACGTGGTCGCTCGTGTTGCGGTCCGCCTCGCGCGGCACGCGCTGCTCGAAACGCTCCGCGAGATACGGGAGGATGAAGCCGGCCAGGATGAGCGGGATCAGCACCATGCCGGCGATCTGCACGAAGATCACGAGCGCCGTCATCGCCGGATGCGACCAGTGATTGTCCGAGCCGTAGCCGGTCGTGCTCAGCGTCTCGGTGGCCCATTCGAAGCTCTCGAGGAAGGTGCGCGGTTTGTGCTCGAGCGCCGCCATCCCGAGCTCGTACAGGAAGGCGACGCCGACGAGGAACGCGATCAGTGCCCCCACGAGAATGGCCAGACGACGGCGCCGCATGTGTAGATTGTAGGGTGGTCACCCTCCTCTGCACCGTCCGCGATTGCCACACGCCGCTCGTCATCGAGCAGCGCCGCGCGATCTGCGAGCGCGGACATTCCTTCGACGTCGCGCGCAGCGGTTACCTCAATCTGTTGCAGCCGCAGGATCGGCGCTCGCGGGTGCCGGGCGATTCGCCGGAGGCGGTCGCGGCGCGGCGGCGGTTTCTCGATCGCGGATTCGCGAGGCCGTTGCTCGACGCCATCGTCGATTTCATGCAGCCGCTCGACGGTCCGGTTCTCGATGCCGGCTGCGGCGAGGGCTATCACCTCGGCGCGCTCGATGCGGAGGAGCGGCACGGCGTCGACATCTCCGTCGCGGCGATCGACGCGGCGGCGAAGCGCTATCCGGCGTGTCACTGGATCGTCGCCAATGCCGATCGCTTCCTGCCATACGCAGATGCGTCCTTCCGGATCGTCGCCTCCATCACCGCGCGGCTGAATCCCGCGGAGTTCCGCCGCGTGTTGCGCGACGACGGACAGCTGATCGTCGCGATCCCCGGCGCCGACGATCTGGTCGAGCTGCGCGGCATGACGCGCGATCGCGTCGAGCGGACGGTCGCGATGTTCGCGGAGCACTTCACGCTCGACAAGCACGAGCACGTGCGGCACGCCGCGGAGCTCGATGAAGAGGCGGTGCTCGATCTGCTGAAGACGACGTACCGGCGCGTGAAGCCACGCGCCGGTACGGTCACGATGAGTCGCGATCTGCTCTCCTTCTCCCCCGCGCACGGGGGAGAAGGTGCCCTGAGCGAGCGAAGCGAGTCGAAGGGCGGATGAGGGGGTCGCGCGTCGCTCGTTGCACGTCCCCTCACCCGGCGCTCCGCGCCACCCTCTCCCCGCGCGGCGGGGAGAGGGGGGGGGGTAGCGCAGGTAGTGGCAGGTGTACCCGTTCGGATACTTCTGCAGGTAATCCTGGTGATACTCCTCGGCCGGCCAGAAATCCGTCGCGTCGACGATCTCCGTCATCACGGGACGCGGCCATTTGCCCGAGGCATTCACGTCGTTCTTCACCCGCTCGGCGGTCTCGCGCTGCTTCGCGTCGTGCACGAAAATCGCGGAGCGGTACTGCGTCCCGACGTCGTTGCCCTGGCGGTTCGGCGTCGTCGGATCGTGCAGGCGGAAGAAGTAGCGGAGGATCTCCTCGTAGCTGATGCGCTCCGGATCGAATTTGATCTCGAGCGACTCCGCATGTCCTGTCTTTCCGCTCTTCACGTCCTCGTAGCGCGGCTTCGCCAGCGTGCCGCCGGTGTAGCCGACCGTCGTGTCGACGACGCCCGGCAGTTTGCGGATCAGCTCCTCCACGCCCCAGAAGCAGCCGCCGGCCAATGTCGCTGTTTCGGTCACTTCTTGTTCCCCTCGAAGAGATGTTTGTACTGCCCGTAACCCTCGGCCTCGAGCTTGTCGGCCGGGATGAAGCGGAGCGACGCGGAGTTCATGCAGTAGCGCTGGCCGGTCGGGGCCGGGCCGTCGTCGAAGACGTGCCCGAGGTGCGAGTTCGCGTGCTTCGAACGGACTTCCGTGCGCGCCATGAAGAGCTTGCGATCGGTCTTCGTCACGACGTTCGACGCCTCGAGCGGCTTGGTGAAGCTCGGCCAGCCGGTGCCGCTGTCGAACTTGTCGAGTGAGCTGAACAGCGGCTCGCCCGACACGACGTCGACGTAGATGCCCGGCTGATGATTGTCCCAGTAGTCATTGCGGAACGGCGGCTCGGTCCCCTCGTTCTGCGTGACGTCGTACTGGAGCGGCGTGAGCTTCTTGCGCAGCTCCTGATCCGAGGGCTTGGATGCGGTGGTGGTCATCGATCCTCCTTTGGGCGATTGCGCGAAACAACAGACCACGAACGCCAGCGTGGCGAGCGTGGCAAGGATGGCGATCAGTGTCTTCGTTTTCATGATCCTTCAAACCTCCTGCGGCATTGTGAATAGTCCGCAAGATCGGCTTCAAAGATCACAAGAGGATCACGAAAAGATAAAGGTTGGCTGGGAAGATTCGCCGCGGCGGGCTGTTGCGATCAGAGGCCATGTCACGAATCCGAACCGCCGCGCTGCCGCCGATCCGCATCGCCGTCCTGATGACGATCTGGTTCTCGCTGTTCGCCTACGCCGGGCGGCCTCTGCTGATCGTGGCGCATCTCGCCGGCGTCAGCCGTGTCGCCGCGTGGGGCGGGCTCTTCCTTCTGTCGCTGCTGCCCCTGCTCGCGTTGCGGCGCCGGACGCTGCCGCAGTTCGCCGGCTACGCCATCCTCGGCATTTTTTCGACGCTGCTGATCGTCGTCATCTTCGGCGATTTCCTCCGCCTCGCGTGGTGGATCGCCCGCGCATCGCTCGACAGCCGCACGCTCACGTACGGCAGCCTCGGCGCCGCCGCGCTGCTGTCGTTCGTCGGCCTCGTGCAGGCGCGCTGTCCGAAAGTGAAGCGGGTGCGCATCGCCATCGATGACCTCCCGCCGGAGCTCGACGGCTACACCATCGCACAGTGGAGCGACGTGCATGTCGGTCCGACGATCCAGCGCCGCTTCGTGGCGCGGCTCGTCGAGCAGACGAACGCGCTGCGCGCGGATGCGATCGCGATCACCGGCGATCTCATCGACGGTCCGCTCGCCGAGCTGCGCGACCAGGTGCAGCCGCTGCGCGACCTCCGCGCACGCGACGGCGTCTTCTACGTCACCGGCAACCACGAGTACTACTGGCGCGCCGGTGAATGGATCCCGGAGCTCGAGCGCCTCGGCCTCATCAACCTCAAGAACCGTCACGAAGTCGTGCGGCCCGGCCTCGTCATCGCCGGCGTGACCGATCCGGTCAGCCGCAACTCCGATCCGCACGCCGCGCTCGCCGGCGCGCCGCGCGATGCGGTGAAAGTCCTCCTCTCGCATCGCCCGCAGACCGCGGAGATCGCGAGCACGCTCGGGGTCGATCTCCAGCTATCCGGACATACGCACGGAGGGCAGTTTTTCCCCTTCAACCTGCTGATCCACGCGTTCCAGCCGGTCGTGGCGGGACTGCATCGCGTCGGCCGGATGTGGCTCTACGTCAGCCGCGGCACCGGTTACTGGGGGCCGCCGTCGAGATTGGGCGTACGTGCAGAGATCACATTTTTCGAGCTGCGGCGCGCTTAGAATCCCGCGCATGCTTCGCCGCCTGCTGCCCCTGCTCTTCCTTGCCACCCTCGCGTCCGCGCAGACGATCGAGACGCCGCCGTCGACCGTCACCGGCCGCGTCGTCAAACAACTCGTCGAAGACTCGCGCATGGACGAGCTGCGCTGGCCCGACTTCAGCGACTACCGCCGGCACATGCGCAACCTCTACGCGCCGCTCGGCTACTCGACGCTCTGGACCAGCAAAGGCCAGCCGACGCCGCAGGCCCGCGCGGTCATCGCGCTGTTCGAGGCCGCGGATGTGAAAGGCGTCAACAGCGTCGACTACGACGGCACGCGCTGGCAGCAGCGCCTCGCCACGTTGCCCGCGAACGACGAGACCGCGCTGGCGCGCTTCGACGTCGCCGTCAGCATCACGCTGATGCGCTACATCTCCGACCTCCACATTGGCCGCATCAACCCGCGCAACGTCCGCTTCGATCTCGACATCGAAACGAAGAAGTACTACCTCCCGAAGCTGCTGATGGACATCGCGAAAGGCCCCGATCCGTCGACAGTCCTCAACACGATCGAGCCGCCGTACGACGAGTACCGCCGCCTCCAGGCCGCGCTGGCGACCTACCGCCGCATGGCCGAGGAAGCCAAAGACGAGAAGCCGCTCCCGGTCGCGAAGGTGAAGAAAGGCGGCACCTACGCCGCACTCCCCCAGCTCGCCAAAATGCTCCAACGCTTCGGCGATCTCCCGGCAACCGAACAACTCAACAACTCAACAACCTATGCCGAGCCGCTCGTCACCGCCGTCAAACACTTCCAGTCGCGTCACGGCCTCGACCCCGACGGCGTCCTGAGCGAGAAAACCTTCCGCGCGTTGAACGTCCCGCCGGGCCGCCGCGTGCGGCAGATCCAGCTCGCACTGGAGCGCTGGCGCTGGGCGCCGGGCGAGTTCGAGCACAACCCGATCGTCGTCAACATCCCCGAGTTCCGCCTGCACGCGTGGGACGACAAGACGGGCCACACCGCGAAGGTGATGAACGTCGTCGTCGGCCAGACCGTCTCGCATCAGACGCCGATCTTCGCCGGCGACATGAAGTACATCGTGTTCCGTCCGACGTGGAGCGTGCCGCCGACGATCCAGCGCGCCGAGATCGTGCCGCACATCGAGAAGGACCGCGACTACCTGGCGAAGAACAATTACGAGATCGTCGACGATGACGGCAAGGTGGTCGGCTCGACCGTCGACAACTCCGTGCTCGCGCGCCTGCGCACCTGCGACCTGCAGGTCCGCCAGAAGCCCGGCCCGTCGAACGCGCTCGGTCTCGTGAAGTTCATGTTCCCGAACCAGAACAACGTCTACCTGCACTCCACGCCATCGCAGACGCTCTTCTCGCGCTCGCGCCGCGACTTCAGCCACGGCTGCATCCGCGTCGAAGACCCGGTGGCGCTCGCCGCGTGGGCGCTGCGCGATCAGCCGGAATGGACGGTCGAGCGCATCCGCGATGCGATGCAGAAGAACGGCGACTCGAAGACCGTCGTGCTCAAGTCATCGATCCCGATCATGATCATCTACACGACCGCGGTCGTGCGCGATGACGGCTCGGTCGATTTCTACGACGACATCTACGGCCACGACGCGACGCTGGAGAACGCGCTGGCGGCCGGCTATCCGTATCCGGCTTGATGTGAAACCACTGCCAGCAAGCCCTCCACCACCCGCGCCGTCCGTTCGTAATCGACCGTCTCCGGCGTGTCGGACGCGGTGTGGTAGTGCGGATTGCGGAACGGCGCGGTGTCGGTGACCATCAGCGCCGGCCAGCCGAACTGCCAGAACGACCACTGGTCCGACCAGCCGATCTCCTCGATCAGTTCCGGCACCGCCGCCCCTTCGCTCGGAAACTTCGCATGCGCGCGGAACGCGCCGATGCACGCGCGCACGAGACCGCGCGAGCCGCTGTTGCCGGCGAAGCCGATGAAATCGCCGGTCGACGGAAAGAACGATGCGAGGAACGGCGGATAGAGCTGCGAGTGCGGCCGCGTGTCGTAGTAGCCGATCGATTCGATGCTCAGCATGGCGACGACGTGCTCGTCGCGGTTGTGACAGCGCTTCGCGTATTGATAGCTCCCCATCGATGCGCTCTTGAAGTTCGGCGGCTCCTCGGCGACAAAAAAGACGAAGCGCAACGTCCGCTTCGGATGTGCGTGGACGAGGCGTCGCGCCAGCGCAAGCACGCCGGCGACGCCGCTCGCGTTGTCGTCCGCGCCGATCGATTCATCGACCGTGTCGTAGTGCGCGCCGACGATCACGAGCTCCTTCGATTCGCCGCGCACCTCGGCCTCGATGTTGTCCCCTTCGCCGGTGTGCTGGCGCGCCGGCGCGTACCCGGCGGCGACGAGCTCGCGCTCGATGTAGGCGGCCGCCGGCGCGAGCGTCTCCGGGACGCTGCGCGGCTCGCCGGCGCAGAGCGCGAGCACGTCGCGACGCAGTTCCGCCGCGAGCGCGCGCTGCGCATCGGTCAGCGGCGGCAGCGGCCCGCTCCACGAGCGGCCCGGCATCGCCAGCATCGAGCGCCAGGCTAAGGCCATCACCAGCAGGATGAGGAGGAGAACGGCGAGCGCGATCTTCATCCGGTGCGGCGAAGTCTATTTCTTCGTCGCACGCGCCATGATGCTGATGCCGAGCACCACCGCCGCGGCTCCGGCGGCGAGCCAGCCGCGGTTGGCTGCGGCGTTCCGCTTCGCGCTCCGCTTCCCGGCATGAAACTTCTTGTCGACGTCGTGAAGCGCGCGCTGCACGCGCGGCACCTCGAGCATCTTCCCCACCGCCCACACCGCGAGCGGCGGGATCATCCGTTGAATCACATCGTGACTGCGAGGCTTCATCGCGACCTCCTACGGCGTCGTCTGATCGGGAGGCGCCGTGAATCCCATCTCGCTCCAGGCATCGCCGGTCGTATTGTCGAGCGACGAGCCGTACGCGGTCCATGAATTCGTCCGTCCCGCCGCGGTGACGTTCTGGATTTCGATCTGCAGGTTCGGCAACGGCGAGCCGATGAGCGAAGACTGCACCATCGAGAACGGCGGCACCGTGACGGTCGTGACCTGCGCCCCTGCCGTCGACGAGCCGGCGGTGATCTGGAACGTCTGCTCGTTCAGCGGATCGAGATTGATGATGCCGACGTTCAGCCGGTAGCGGTCGTCGCGCCGCAAGCCGATCAGCGAAAGCCGCCTGCTGTCGATGCTCGAGGTCGGAATCGACGGGAACGATTGCGACACCGTGCCGCTGGAGAGTCCCGGCTGATTCGACCAGATGCGCGACGTCGCGTAGAGGCGCGCCGTCGGATCGAGGCCGCCGTCGACGGTCACGCCGGTGACGAGGATCGAGCCGAGTCCCGACTGCTGCATCACGGCGGCGACGAAGTCCTCGGAGACGAAGCCGCTCAGCGCACCGACCGTCACTTCGCGGATGGCGATGCCGTTGCCGGTCGTCCCCTGAGGCAGCCAGCGCAACTGCACGCGCTGATCGTGCGTCGCGTAGTTGATCAGGTTGATGTCGCTGCGGAAAAACGTTCCGTTCGCCCCCTGCACCGAGCCGGCGGCCGGAATGAGGAGCTGCGACGCGCCGCCGAGCGGCACGACGAGGTTGTTGCTTTGGATCTGGGCCAGAAACAGGAGGAAGGAAAAGATCTTCATACCTCCGGCTATGCGAATCGTGTACACAGCGGCCGCACGGTAGACTACCGGCCATGGAAAAAGTGAGAGTCGGAGTCATCGGATCAGGCGACGTCGGGAAGGTGCTGGCGGGCGGTTTCATCAAGCTCGGCCACGACGTGAAGATCGGCTCGCGCGATCCCGAAAAGCTGCGCGAATGGGCCGAAAAGGCGGGCGAGCATGCGTCGGCCGGCACGTTCGAGGAGACCGCGCGCTTCGGCGACCTGATCGTTCTCGCGACGCACGGCGCAGGCGCGGAAAACGCGCTGCAGCTGGCCGGCCACGACAACTTCACCGGCAAGGTCGTGATCGACGCCACCAACCCGCTCGAGTTCTCCACCGGCGCCCCGAAGCTCTACGTCGGCTGGAACGATTCACTCGGCGAGCAGGTGCAGCGCTGGCTCCCGAAAGCGCGCGTGGTCAAGGCGTTCAACACCGTCGGCAACGCCCACATGATCGACCCCGACTTTCCGAGCGGCCCGCCCGACATGTTCATCTGCGGCAACGACGATGACGCCAAGAAGATCGTGACGCAGGTCTGCAAGCACTGGGGCTGGGGCGTCGTCGACCTCGGCCCCATCGAGTCCTCCCGCTACCTCGAGCCGATGTGCATGGCCTGGGTGGTGTACGGCATCCGCAACGGCTCCTGGAACCACGCGTTCAAGCTGCTGCGGAAGTGAATGTCCCTGATTTCGCCGACGGCGGTTCGCTCCTCCAACGTCATCGATCCAGGTCGGCGTATCAATGACGATTGCGGCCACGCATCTCGTCGATGTCGATGTCGAGATGGATCTTCCCGCGCCACTTCATGACGGCATCCCGGAAGCGCTTCCGGCGATTCTCCTCGATCATCTCGACGATGCTCTTCTCGTGCTCCGATTCCGGGAGCTCATCCGAGACGTGTTCCGGTTTCGCCATATGGAAATTTTAGCGTTCAACTTGCCGCGGAAGTAACGCGCAGCGCGGTGTGCTGCGCGATGTACGTGAAAACCGCGTCGCGTGTGAAAAGCACGGCATCCAACTCGAGCGCGCATTGCGCGATGTGAGCATCGGGAAGACTTACGTTCACGCCTTTCCGGCGCAGTGATCGCCGCAGATTGCCGACGTCCAGCCAATGGCCGAGCGGCGTGCCATGAACAGGCGCTTCCTGAAGCAACTCGCCGAGGGCGAAACGCTCGTTGGGTAGCATGTCTCCGCTGAACGCTTCAGCCACGACGAGAGGTGGGAGGATCAGACCTCCATGCACGGCCGCCTCTTTGAGCAACTGCGCCGGATCGCCGGCGAAGTACCCGATCAGCACTGACGTATCAACGACGATTCCGGCCACGTGCTTCGTCGATGTCGAGGTGGATGTGAATCTTTCCCTGCAGCGCCAGCAGTTTTTCCGCGAACCGCTTCCGCCGCGCGAGCTCTTCTTCGCTCAGGTTCGGATCCGGCATCAAATCCTCGGGCCGCACACCCGCGGGAAGCTTCTTTTCGCTGGTCGCCATACCCAAATTTTAACACCCACCCTCCCGCATGACTTCCGTCATACCGCCCGCCCTCACGTCCACCGATACTCGAAATCGTGAGATTCGTCCCGATCGCCGTCAGCTCCCTCCTCACCGCCGCGCACTTTCTGCGCGGCGGCAACATCCTGGTCACAATCGCCTGCCTGGCGGTCCCGCTGCTGCTGCTCATCCGCAGGCCGGCGGTCAGGATCGGGGTTCAGATCATGCTGGTGATCGCGGCGGTGGAGTGGGTGCGGACGGCCTTCATGATCGCGCAGGAGCGGGCGGCGAGCGGCGCGCCGGTGACGCGCATGTTCGTGATCCTCGGCGGCGTCGCCCTCTTCACGCTTCTTTCCGCACTCCCACTCCGCACCGCCTGACGGGCTCAGCGGCGATATACTTTTCGCCCACCCGGAAGATTCGCCTGCGGAAGGAGTTGCGATGCAGACCGAGTTCCCGGATCACCCCCCGCCTCGCGGCAAGCGACTTGCAGCCGCTGCAATTCCGCCGTTCGAATGTTCTCCTTTCTCGAGGTACTTCACGATGACCAGACGTCTGGCGTTTTTCGGAGTCGTGCTCTTCTTCCTCACCCTTCCCACCCAGGCCCAGTACTTCGGCCGCAATAAAGTCCAGTGGGAAAACTTCCACTTCAAAGTCCTGCAGACGCCGCACTTCGACATCTACTACTACGACCAGGAAGCGGATGTCGTGAACGACGTCGGCCGGATGGCCGAGCGCTGGTACGACCGCCTCTCGCGGACGTTCAACCACACGTTCAACCGCAAGCCGATCGTCCTCTACGCGAACAGCGCCGACTTCCAGCAGACCACCACCACCGGCGGCCTGATCGGCGAAGGGACGGGCGGCTTCACCGACGAGTACATGAACCGCGTCGTGCTGCCGCTGACCGGCAACTACGCCGACAACGATCACGTCCTCGGCCATGAGCTCGTCCATGTCTTCCAGTACGACATCGCCGCCTCGCAGGTGACGAACCGCCGCCGCTTCTCGCTCGAGCAGATGCCGCTGTGGCTCGTGGAAGGCATGGCCGAGTACTTCTCGAAAGGGCGCATCGACCCGCTGACCGCGATGTGGATCCGCGACGCGACGATCCACGACCGCCTGCCGAACCTGCGCAAGCTGAGCGATCCGCGCTACTTCCCGTACCGCTACGGCGAAGCGCTCCTCGCTTACATCGGCGGGCGCTTCGGCGACGAGGCGGTGGTCCGCTACTTCCTCGCTGCGGGCCAGGTCGGCGTCGACGCCGCGTTCGAGCACGCCACCGGCCTCTCCTCGAAACAGCTCTTCGCCGACTGGCAGGCCGCCGCACACGAACTCTACGACCCCGTTATCGCCGACCGCCCCAAACTCCTCGGCACGCCGGTGCTCGGCACCAAGCGGACGAAGGGCGACCTGAACGTCGGTCCGGCGCTCAGTCCCGACGGCCGCTACGTCGCCTTCCTCTCGACGCGGGAGATCTTCGACATCGATCTCTTCCTGGCCGACGCGAAGACCGGCCGCATCATCAGCAAGCTCGTTTCCTCCGACCGCGACCCGCACTTCGACTCGCTGCGCTTCATCGACAGCGCCGGCAGCTGGTCGCCCGATTCGAAGCGGCTCGCCTTCGTCGTGTTCGAGAAGGGCGACAACTACCTCGCCATCGTCGACGTCGACTCGCGCCACATCGATCACATCCGCGTCCCCGGCGTCGACGCGCTGACCGCGCCCGCCTGGTCGCCCGACGGCCACACCATCGCGCTCTCCGGCCAGGCCACCGGCGTCACCGACCTGTATCTCTACGACCTCGACACGAAGCAGGTGCGCCAGCTGACAAAGGATCGCTACGCCGACATGCAGCCGGCGTGGTCGCCCGACGGGAAGACGCTCGCCTTCGTCTCCGACCGCGGCAGCGGCACGAACCTCGCCGAGCTGCGGTTCGGCGACTTCGGCATCTCGACCATCGACGTCGCCACCGGTCGCGTCGACACCCTCCCGCTCTTCAATCACGCGAAGCACATCGATCCGCATTACGGCCCCGACGGCTCGCTCTACTTCGTGGCCAATCCGGAAGGCGTGCCGGACATCTATCGCTACACCCCGGCGGATGGAAAGATCGCGCGCATTACGCACGTGCAGACGGGCGTCTCCGGCATCACCGAGACTTCGCCCGCCATGAGCGTCGCGTCGCAGACGGGAGACATCGCCTTCTCGCTGTACGAGAACGACGACTACAACATTTATGAATTGCCGCCGTCGCCGGGCGGCGTCGCCGTCGCATCGACCGCGGTCGCGGAGGCCGCGCGCGGCGCGGTGCTGCCGCCGTTCCGCGCGACCGGCTCGGAGATCACGGCGTACCTGCAGAACCCGACCGCGGGACTGCCGGCCGACACGACGACCTATCGCACCCGGCCCTATGACTCATCGCTGCATCTCGCCTACCTCGGTCCGCCGAACATCGGCGTCGGCGCGGACCGTTACGGCTACGGCGTCGGCGGCAGCGTGGCCGCGGAGTTCACCGACATCCTCGGCCGCCACGACGTCGGCGTCGCCATCCAGGGCGGCGGCTACGGCAGCGGCGGCGGCAGCTTCGCCGACCAGATCGGCGGCGAGGTCTACTACCTCAATCAGACGCACCGCTTCAATTGGGGCACCGACGTCGTCCACATCCCCTACGTCAGCATCTATCCGGCGCAGGGGCAGGAAGAGATCAACATCAACGGGCAGATCGTGCTCGCCGATGTGCTGCAGCAGATCCGCGAGATCCAGACGATCGACGACGTCTCGGGCGTCGCGCAATATCCGTTCAGCAGCACGCAGCGCGTCGAAGTGTCGACCGGCTTCCAGCGCTACAGCTACAAGGCCGACGTCGAGACGTTGCTGTTCGTCAACAATCAATTGATCAGCGACGAGCTCTCCAAGCTGCCCGGCTCCTTCGCCGTGCGGATGTGGAAGGCGGGAGCGGCGTTCGTCGGCGACACGTCGACCTTCGGCTTCATCTCGCCGGTGCGCGGCGCGCGCTATCGCTTCGAAGCGCAGGCGCTGACCGGCGACCTGAAATTCACGACCGCGCTGGCCGACTATCGCAAGTATTTCTTCATGCGGCCGGTGACGTTCGCCGTCCGCGGACTGCATTACGGCCGTTACGGCACGGACGCCGAGAGCACTGCCTTGACGCCGCTCTACCTCGGCGAGCCGGGCCTCGTGCGCGGCTACGACCCGTATTCGATCGGGCCGGACGAGTGCACGAACGCGACCGCGAACGATCCCTGCCCGGTGTTGAGCCGGCTGATCGGATCGCGCATCGCCGTGGCCAGCGCCGAGGTGCGCGTGCCGCTGCTCGGGACGAAGGAGTATGGGTTGTTCAACGCGTCGTTCCTGCCGACGGAGCTCGTCGCGTTCGCCGATGCGGGCGAAGCGTGGCACAGCGGGCAGCATCCGAAGCTCGCGTTCAACACGACGTCCCTCGACCGCGAGCCGGTGTACAGCGTCGGCGCGGGAGTGCGCATTCTTCTGAGCTACATCCCGCTCGAGTTCTACGCCGCGAAAGCGTTCCAGCGGCCGGGACAGGGCATCGTGTACGGCTTCAACATCATCCCCGGCTGGTAGCGGCAAAGGAGTGCGGCGGCGTGTGCTGCCGCACTCCACCTACCGCGGCCAGAGCCAGCCGAACGTGCCGGCCAGCAGCAGCGCGTAAACCAGGCCGTCGATCATGTCCTTGAACGTGACGAGCCACGGCTTGCCGTACCACACCGAATCGGGAATGCCGCGCAGTCCGTACGCGAGGAACGCGGCCGTGCCGGCGACGCGAAACACCTGCAGGTAATGCGTCCCCGCCGGTAGCACGTGGCCGGTGAGATACGCGACGAAGATCCCGATCACGATGTTGTACGCGAACCAGGTCCCGAGGCTTTTGCCCATCTCGAATTTGCCCGGATTGCGCACCAGCAGGAGTGCGGACGGGCGCGCCTGCATCGCCTCCCGCTCGTCCGCCGGCAGCTTGTTCCAGTTCACACACGGCACGATGTACTGGCCGCTCGTAGCCGATGCGAGCGCGTTCTGCACGGTCGCTTCTTCGGGCAGTTTCCGGTAGTCGGGGCGATGCCAGAACGGGAGCGCCATCCAGAAGATGTTGCTGGCGATGAAAACGAACACCGCGGACAAAAGGATCGGCAGCCAGAGAGTTGAAAGAGCGACCATCGTGAACCCCTCCGCGGCCATGATCGCTCAGATCAGCCCGCCTCGTCGTGCGATGATCGCGGGCGGATGCAGAACATCAGCCGGCCCGAATTCGAATCGGTCGTCGAGGAAGCGCTCGACGAGTTGCCGGAGCAGTTCGCGTCGCTGCTCGAGAACATCGTCGTGGTCGTCGAAGAAGAACCGACGGCCGACGATCTCGACATCCTCGAGGACGGTCACAACGAGCTCCTCGGGATCTACCGCGGCACGCCGATGACGCGGCGGACGTACGACATGATGCTGTTGCCCGACCAGATTGCGATTTTCCGCGGGCCGATCCTCCGCGTGACGCGCAACCGGAGCGACGCAGTTCGGCAGATCCGGCAGACCGTCATTCACGAGCTCGGGCACTATTTCGGGCTCGGCGACGACGAAATGGTTTTCTGAACGCCTGCTCGTGCATCCAACTTCGCGTTGGAGGCATTCATGAAACGAACAGCGATCGTATTGGTCCTCGCGGCGGTCATCGTCGCGTCCTGCAAAAAAGAAGAAAGCTTGTTGAGACCCCCCGCGCAGCGGCACAAGGGGCAGGAGGTCGCCGCGGTCCCGCCGCCGCCCGCGCCGCCACCGCCGCCGATGAGCATGCCGAGCTCCGTCCCCGGCGGGGTGATGGGCGGAGTCGTCGGCGGCATTGCCGGCGGAACCATCAACGGCTATGCGGCGAAGGACGAGGCCGCGCCGCAGCCGAGCTACGCGCGAATCGAGGAGCACGACTTCTTCGACACGAAGAGCGCCGCGACGACGACCTTCTCCATCGACGTCGACCGCGCGTCGTACGCGAACGTGCGCCGATTCCTGGCGCACAACCAGCTCCCGCCGCCCGACGCCGTACGCATCGAGGAGATGGTCAACTACTTTACCTATGCGCTTCCCCAGCCGCAGGGCAACGACCCGTTCTCCATCACGTCGGAGGTCGCGGGCTGCCCGTGGAACCAGCAGCACCGGCTGATGCGCGTCGCGCTGCAGGGACGCAATCTCGAAGAGTGGAAGATGGCGCCGAACAACCTCGTCTTCCTGCTCGACGTCTCCGGCTCGATGCAGCCGCCCGAGCGCCTGCCGCTGATCAAGTCGGCCTTCCGCCTGCTGGTCAACCAGCTGCGGCCGCAGGACACGGTGGCCATCGTCGTCTACGCCGGCGCCGCGGGCGTCGTGCTGCCGCCGACGTCGGGCGCGGACAAGGCGAAGATCATCGAGGCCCTCGACCGCCTCAACGCCGGCGGCTCGACCGCGGGCGCCGAAGGGATCGAGCTCGCGTACAAGACGGCCGAAGAGTCGTTCCAGCGCGACGGCAACAACCGCGTGATCCTCGCCACCGACGGCGACTTCAACGTCGGCGTCTCCTCGGTCGAAGAGCTGCAGAAGATGATCGAGGAGAAGCGCAAGAACAACATCTTCCTCACCACGATCGGCGTCGGCGACGACAACTACCGCGACGACATGCTGGAGATGCTCGCCGACAAGGGCAACGGCAACTACGCCTACCTCGACTCGATGAAGGAAGCGGAGAAAGTCTTCCGCAGCGAGCTGACCGGGACGCTGGTGACGATCGCGAAGGACGTGAAGGTGCAGATCGAGTTCGATCCGGCGCGCGTCGAGTCGTACCGCCAGATCGGCTACGAGAACCGCGCGCTGGAGAACAAGGACTTCGAGGACGACTCGAAGGACGCGGGCGAGCTCGGCGCCGGACACTCCGTCACCGCGCTGTACGAGATCGTGCCGAAGGGCGATCCGAAGGGTCCGATTGCGACGGTGCGCCTCCGCTACAAGGAGCCGCAGGGCGAGACGAGCAAGTTGATCACCGCCGCCGTGAACGACAACGGCACGAGCGAGTACGCCGCCTCAGGCGATCACAAATTCGCCGCCGCCGTCGCGGAGCTCGGCATGCTCCTGCGCGACTCGAAGCACAAAGGCAGCGCGACGTTCGCGGACGTCACCGCCCTCGCGCGCAGCGCACGCGGCGCGGACATCGACGGGTATCGCGAAGAGCTGCTTCGGATGATCGATACGTCGAATGCGCTGACGCGCAACGGATCGCAGGTGGCGTCGCAGTGACTCACTTGATCGAAATCAACTCGATGTCAAACACCAACATCCCCTGCGGCTTCGCCGGATCGTTCGCGTACGCCAGCTTGGCCGGGACCCAGAAGCGCGCCAGTTCGCCGGGAGTCATCAGCTGCAGTCCTTCCGTCCATCCGGCGATCACGGCATCCAGCGGTAATTCGGCGGGCTGGTCGCGCACGACCGAGCTGTCGAACATCTCGCCCTTCATGTTCCAGCCGCTGTAGTGAACGCGGACGGTGCTGCGGCGGGACGGGTGCTTGTCGCCCGTTCCCGCCCGCAGCACTTTGTAGGCGAGGCCGGAGCGGGTCCTGATCGCGTCGGCGGGCGGCGCGCTGAGATCGGCGGGCGTGGCGGGCGGATGGACGATGCCGACGAGCTCCGTGTCGATGATCAGCTTCTCGTCCGGGATCCAGGCGCGGCGCTGTTCCCCTTCCACCATCCGCTCCACGACCTCGCGCCAGCCGGCATTCAGCTTCTTCACCGACACGATGCCGACGCGCGGATCGGCCACCTCGTCGAGCTTCTTCCCTTCGAGAGACCAGAGCGTGTAGTGCAGCCGCACGTAATCGGCGACGTCAGGATGCGCGGTGCCGGTTCCGGCGGCGAGGAGTTGAGTCGAGACGTCGTTCGGCAACGTCTCGGCATCAGGCGGCGGCTGCAGCGAAAGCGCAACGGAGGCGAGGATCGAGATCAGGATCATCATGGCGGCGGGCTCCAGAACGCCCGCCGCCCGCCGCGCTAATCCCGCGGAACGTGGAACGGCACTTCATCATCCGGAGCGACGAGGAATTCGCGCTCGTCATCCGGGATCCACCACTGCTCGTCATCGCGGTCGAATTGACGGGTCTCGTCCATCGTCTGTCTCCTTAAAACTGTGCTGCTTCAGTCGAGTTCTCGAGCGCGATCGTCGACGACTGGCCCGCGCTCACGATCTTCGCCACTTCATCGAAATAGCCGGTGCCCACTTCGCGCTGGTGGCGCGTCGCGGTGTAGCCGTCCTTCTCCGCCGCGAACTCCGACTGCTGCAGGCGCGAGTAGGCGGTCATCCCCTCGTCGCGGTACGTCCGCGCGAGCTCGTACATCGAGTAGTTGAGCGCGTGGAAGCCGGCCAGCGTGACGAACTGGAACTTGTAGCCGAGCTCACCGAGCTGCTGCTGGAAGCTGGCGATCGTCTCCGCGTCGAGCTTCTTCGCCCAGTTGAACGACGGCGAGCAGTTGTACGCCAGCATCTTTCCGGGGAACTTCTCGTGCACCGCCTCGGCGAAGCGCCGCGCCTCCTCGAGGTCGGGCGTCGACGTCTCCATCCACAGCAGGTCGGCATACGGCGCGTACGCAATCGCGCGCGCGATGGCCATCTCGATCCCGCCGGTGATCCCGTAGAAGCCTTCGCTCGTCCGCTCGCCGGTGAGGAACTCGGCGTCGCGCTCGTCGATGTCGCTCGTCATGAGTGTCGCGGAGCCGGCGTCGGTGCGCGCGACGACCAGCGTCGGCACGCCGCAGACGTCGGCCGCGAGCCGCGCCGCGGTCAGCGTGCGGACGAACTGCGACGTCGGCACGAGTACTTTCCCGCCGAGGTGGCCGCACTTCTTTTCGGATGCGAGCTGGTCTTCGAAATGGACCGCGGCCGCGCCGGCCTCGATCATCATCTTCATCAGCTCGTACACGTTCAGGCATCCACCGAAGCCGGCCTCGGCGTCCGCGATGATCGGCGCGTACCAGTGCGTCGACGTCTTTCCTTCCGCGCATTCGATCTGATCGGCGCGCTGCAGCGCCTGGTTGATCCGCTTCACCACCTGCGGCACGGAGTTCGAGGGATAGAGACTCTGATCGGGATACATGTGGCCCGAGAGGTTCGCGTCGGCCGCGACCTGCCATCCGGAGAGGTAGATGGCTTTGAGGCCGGCCCGGACCTGTTGAATGGCCTGGTTGCCCGTCAGCGCGCCGAGGGCCGCGACGTAAGGCTCTTCCTGGAGGAGGCGCCAGAGGCGGTCCGCGCCGAGCTCGGCGAGCGTGTACTCGATGTCGATCGAGCCGCGCAGCTTCAGCACGTCATCGGCCGAATAGGTGCGCGTGATGCCGTCCCAGCGTGGGTTGGTTTCCCATTCACGTTCGATCTGCTTCGGGTCGCGTACTGCCTTGAGCTTCGCCATTCGTCACTCTCCTTTAATCAATTCCTGGTAAGCCGGCAGCGTCAGAAAGTCCGCCAGCTGATCGTCGACGATGAGGGAGTTGAAGATGCGCGCCGCGGTCTCGAGGTGCGGACGCTCGCCGATCGAGCGCAGTTCCTCGTCGCGGATCTGCTCGTACAGCTCGCGCGTGAACGCGCGGCCGTCGTCGAGCTTCGCGCCGTGATGCAGCCACTGCCAGAGCTGCGTCCGCGAGATCTCCGCGGTCGCCGCGTCTTCCATCAGGTTGTACAGCGGCACGGCCCCGTGTCCGCCGAGCCACGCCTCGAGGTAGAGGATTCCGACGTTGATGTTCTGCCGAACGCCTTTCTCGGTGATGACGCCCTGCGGGATTTCGAGGAGCTGTGTGGAGCTGACATGCTTGTCAGTCCGCTTGTCGATCTGATTCGCGCCCGGCATGTGCTCGTCGAACACGTCCTTCGCCACGCCGACCAGTCCCGGATGCGCGACCCACGTGCCGTCGTGTCCCGCGCGCACTTCGCGCAGTTTGTCGGCGCGCACTTTCTCGATCGCCGCGTCGTTCGCCGCCGGATCGTTCTTGATGGGGATGAACGCGGCCATGCCGCCCATCGCGTGAATGCCGCGCTTGTGGCAGGTCTGGATCAGCAGGTCGACGTACGCGGCGAGGAACGCCTTGTCCATCGTGATCGAGCCGCGGTCGGGCGTCAGGAAATCGGGCCGGGCCCTGAATTTCTTGATGAACGAAAAGATGTAATCCCAGCGACCGCAATTGAGGCCCGCGGAGTGATCGCGGAGCTCCCAGAGGATCTCGTGCATCTCGAACGAGGCGAGGATCGTCTCGATCAGCACCGTGGCGCGGATCGAGCCGTTGGGGATGCCGAGCTCTTTCTGCGCGCGGACGAAGACGTCGTTCCAGAGCCGCGCCTCGAGGTGCGACTCCATCTTCGGGAGGTAAAAGTACGGGCCGCTGCCGCGCGCGAGCAGCTCCTTCGCGTTGTGAAAAAAGTAGAGCGCGAAATCGAAGAGCGACGCGCTGACCGGCTTGCCGTCGACGAGCACGTGCTCTTCGATGAGGTGCCAGCCGCGCGGCCGAACCAGCAGCGTCGCGGTCGTTTCGTTGAGCTTGTACTGCTTGCCGCCGGACTCGAAGGTGATCGCGCGGCGCACCGCATCGACCAGGTTCACCTGACCTTCGATGTTGTTCGCCCAGGTCGGCGAGTTCGCGTCTTCGAAGTCGGCCATGAAGACGTTCGCGCCGGAGTTGAGGGCGTTGATGATCATCTTCCGGTCGACCGGACCGGTGATCTCGACGCGGCGGTCGATGAGGTCGCGCGGGATCGGGGCGACGGTCCAGTCGGCCTCGCGGATCTCGCGCGTCTCGGGGAGGAAGTCGGGGAGCTGGCCGGCGTCGAGGCGGCGCTTGCGCTCTTCGCGTTTCGCCAGCAGCTCTTCGCGACGCGGATTGAACTCGCGCTGCAGCAGGGCCACGAAGGCGAGCGCCTCCGGCGTGAGAATCGCATTCCATTCCGTACGCACGTCGGCTCGAAGCTCGATATCCGACTCAGTCATTGCTTTCGTCATCGTGTAAAATGATGAGCATGCGGCCTGCCAAAAGCAATAAGTAGCGGCCTGTGCGGTAGTTACGCTGTCAGGAACTGTAAATGTAAAGATGTAAAGTTGAAAATTGCAGTAAAGCCGCAAAAGCGCGAGAATGGGTGCTGAAGGGACCTTTCCAATGCTCGGCTTCCTGATGGTCGCAGTTCTCTCCGTTGCACTGCCGGACCAGACCTACACCGGCGTTCCGTTCAACTACACGATCACGTCGAGTGACCCGAGTTACACCGGCACGGTGCACGTCACGAGCAGCGACACCAACTCGCCATCGTTCCCGTTCGACTACACGTTCGTCCCCGCCGACAACGGCACGCACACGTTCAGCGCAACGATGGCCACCGCGGGCCGCGGCTTCGACACGCAGAACCAGAACGTCACCGCGACCGACGTCGCGAACCCGTCGATCACCGGCACCGACGTAATGATCGTGAAGTGGAACCCGTCGCTCGTCCGCGGCTTCACGTTCGACCACCCGGCCACCGTGAACATCCACGAGCCGTTCAACGTCACGGTCTACGCACGCAACGCCGACGGCAACATCGTCTCGTCATTCACCGGCACGGTGCACTTCCGCGTCACCCCCGGACTCACCTCACTCCCCGATTACACGTTCACCTCCGCCGACTCGGGCCAGCACACGTTCTCGCTCACGGCATCGATGGCCGGCAGTATGGGCATGACGGCCGAACTGCTGAGCGATCCCTCCACCGGCTACAGCACCAGCTTCGAGGTCGTCTGTCCCGATTTCAGCGTGACGGCGGGCAACACCGGCCCGATGTGTCCCGGCGGCGGCGATCCCACCGTGCACCTCTACGCGAATGCAACCGGACCGGGCCCGATCCGCTACATGTGGCAGGCGAACATCAACAAGTACTACTGGGTGTCGGACGAACAGAACCCGACGCCGCCGTTGCCTGGCAGCTACGGCGTGGCCGCGATCAACAGCGATCAGTGCGTCGCGACTGCACTCACGACGGTCGCGGCGAAGCCGGCTCCGGCACCAGCCACGACGTCATCGACGACGACGCTTTGCGGCGGTACGGTGACGGTGTCGCTCAGCGATCCGTCGAGCTATTCGAATTACGTCTGGTCGATCAACCAGGCCGGCGCTCCCGGCACGATCGTCAGCGGCCAGGGGACGCCGTCGGTGGTCGTCTCGCCCGGCGCGTCGAGCGGAGTGCTGATCGTCGATGTGTCCGCGACCTACACGCCGAGCGGCTGCTCGACGGTCGGCGAAGCGGGGATCACCCTCCACCCGCCGCTCTCCACGCACATCACCGCACAACCCTCGGCCTGCGCCGGCACCACGCTGACCGCATCGACCGACTACATCGCCGGAGCGCAGTACTACTGGAACCTGACGCACGCGCAGATCCTGGCCAATCACGGCTCGACGATCGACTTCAAGCCGACCGGCGACGGCGACGTCGACATTTCTCTCAGCGTCACGAGCGGCGGCTGCGAGGCCGCGGACTCGGCGCACGTCACGATCACGACGAGCGCCGCAATCACGCAGCAGCCCGAGAGCCAGACCGTGCAGCCCGGCACGCAGGTCACGCTCACGGTCGCGGCCAGCGGCAGTGTGCAGAGTTACAACTGGTACGAAGGGACGAGCGGAGATCGGCGCATTATCGCCGGCACCGGTCCGTCGCTCACGACCCCGCCGCTCGATCACTCGACGAGCTTCTGGGCCGAAGCCGTCACCTCGTGCGGCAACGCGCAATCCGACACCGCATTCATCACCGTGAGTAGTGAGCCTGCCAGCGAGCGACGGCGCGCCGTAAGGCACTGACACATGACGACCTCGAAGCTCGGCGGCAAGGTACGCGCGCTCCGGCGCAAGGAAGGCCTGACCCAGACCGATCTCGCGCAGCGTCTCGAGATCTCGCCGAGCTATCTCAACCTGATCGAGCACAATCAGCGGCCGCTGCCGGCGCATTTGCTTTTGCGCGTGGCGCAGACGTTCAGCGTCGACCTAGCGTCGTTCGCCGACGACAGCCAGGCGCGGCTCGCCGGCGACCTGCAGGAGATCTTCGGCGATCCGCTGTTCGAAGAGCATCCGCTGACGACGAACGACCTGCGCGAGCTGGCCGAGAACGGCGCCGCGTCGCGGGCCATCATCGCGCTCTATCACGCCTATCGCGCGCAGACCGACTCGGCGCGCGCGCTCGCCGCGAAGGTCTACGACGGCCGCGATTTCCAGGGCGTCAATCCGGCGCACCTGCCGTCGGAAGAAGTGAATGACGTCGTGCAGCACAACATGAATTACTTCCCCGAGCTCGAGGCGGCGGCGGAAGAGGTCGCGCGCCGCGCGAAGCTCGATCGCGCGGACCTCTACGGCTCGATGCTCAACTACCTCCGCTCGGAGCACGGCATCAGCGTCGTGCTGACGCCGGTGGGCCGCGACCGCGTGACCGTCCGCCGCTACGATCCCGACCTGCGCGTGCTGTCGCTGTCCGAGGTGCTGCCGCCGTGGAGCCGGCACTTCCAGCTGGCGCATCAGATCGGACTGCTCGACGCGGCGGACGTGATCGATGCGGTCATCGCACGCTCGCAATCGCACCTCACGACCGTCGATTCGGTGAAGCTCTGCCGCATCGCGCTGGCCAACACCTTCGCCGCGGCGTTCCTGATGCCTTACGACGACTTCATGCGCTTCGCGGAAGAGGTGCGCTACGACATCGAGCTCCTGCAGCATCACTACACCGCGAGCTGGGAACAGGTCTGCCACCGCCTCACCACGCTGCGCAAGCCCGGCGCCTCGGGTGTGCCGTTCCATTTCGTCCGCGTCGACATCGCCGGCAACATCTCCAAGCGTTTCAGCGGCACCGGCATCCGCTTCGCGCGCTTCTCCGGCTCGTGTCCGCGGTGGGACGTGCACGCCGCGTTTCTCACGCCGGGACGCGTCCGCACGCAGCTCTCGAAAATGCCCGACGGCACGGCGTACTTCTGCGTCGCGCGCACCATTCGCAAGAGCTTCGGCTACGCGTCGGGCGACGCACTGATGGCGGTCGGCATCGGCTGCCCGGTCACCGACGCGCGCAACATCGTCTACGCCGACGGCTGCGATCTCGACAACCTCGACGCGGCGGTGCCGATCGGCACGAGCTGCCGTTTGTGCGAGCGGATGGATTGCGATCAGCGCGCGTTCCCCGCGCTGCAGCACGGGATCACGGTCGACGAGAACGTCCGCGGCCGTTCGTTCTTCGCCCCGAGCGCGAGCCAGGTCGCGGCGGCGGAGACGTTGACGGTGAAGAAGTCGCGGAAGCGAAGCTAAGTGCCGAAGCGGTATTGCAGCGCGCGGCGGATCTCGTCGAGCTCCTGCGAATCGCCGGCGCCGAGGGGCTTCGCGATCTCGATCGGCTTGTGCCCGGGATCCGAAAACGTGATCACGCAGTAATCCGCGCCGGGCGGCTCGATGACGTCCGCGATCTCGCTGCCGTCGCGCCCGATCTCCGTCATCGCCTCTCGCGCCATCCGCCGCACACGATCCTCGAAGTCAGTCATGGTCAGCGGATAAACAAAAAGCCCGCCATACGCTGGCGGGCTCCTGCAATCTGCTATCTGTTACCTGCTGTCTACGCCGTGGCTTTCACGCAGAACTGATCGAACGCACCCGTCAGCTCGGCAGCGATCTGCTCCGGTCCGCGACCTTCGATGTTCCAGCGCTCGAGCATCTTCACCACTTCGCCGTCGCGCAGCAGCGCGATCGACGGAGAAGACGGGCGGTACCCGACAAAGTACTCGCGGGCGCGCTGTGTGGCCTCGCGGTCGTTGCCGGCGAAGACGGTGATCATCTTGTCCGGAAGGACGTTGTGCCGCACGGCCATGGCCACGCCGGGACGGGCCATTCCGGCCGCGCATCCGCACACCGAATTGACGATCACGAGAACCGTCCCCTTCTTCTCGCCGAGGACCGCGTCGACCTCGGCCGCGGTCTTCGTCTCCTGAATCCCGAGTCGCGTCAACTCCTGCCGCATCGGCGCGACGATCATTTCATCGTACATGCTTGAATCCTCCGTTCGATCGCGAGTAACAAGGATGATACGCGGTCTCATCCCGCGTCAGGGGGCAGAAGACAGGGGGCAGGGGGCAGTCGCTCCTGCCAACTGCCAACTGCCCCTGCCAACTAGTGTCTCCCCGTCTCGTTCACTTCGATCGAACGCACCATCGCACTCAGCGTGTTCTGGTACTTGCTCGCGTCGCGCTCCGGTGTGATGAACAGCATGTAAACGAGATGGTCGTCCGCGAGCTGTCGCGTCGCGACCGTGACCCGCTCCGTGATGCCGGTGTTCGGGTTCGTGCCGCGCAGCGTGGTGAGGCCGGACGAGCGGCTGATCACACGGAGATGCGGACTGTCGTGCACGATCTGGTTGAGCAGATCGGTCGTCGCATTCGCTTGTGTCACGAAGCCCGCAGAGTTGTTGAACGGCTCATAGTGGTTGATGACCGCCCCATACACGACCTCGGTGCGTCCATTGATGTCCGCGACGCCGCCCTGCGGCGCGATCATCGCGCCGGTCGAGCCGCTCTCGTACACCTGCCAGTTCGACGGCACCGCGAGGCGATACAGCCCGGAGCGGTTCGTGTACGTGCGCAGCGAGGACGACGGCGCCTGCACCGTGATCTCCCGCGCGTTGCTGGTCATGCTCGGTTGCTGCGAGCGTGCGCCGGTCTGCGGTCCGGAGCGCGCGATCTGCTGCATCGTCGGCGCGCCGCCGTAGCCGCGCAGCCGCGACTGCACCTGCCGCAGATCGGCGACATTCGTCGTCGGAGTGGGGCTGACGTGCAGCATCGTCGATTCTTTCTCGATGCGCGCAATGCGGTCCGGCGGCGCGGGGTGATCGGACAGCCAGTTCGTCTTCTTCGATTTGTCGACCGTCTCCAGCGTCTTGAAGAAATTCACCATGTCGACCGGCGAGTAACCGGTCGCGGCGAGGATCTGCGATCCGCGCACGTCGGCCTGCGTCTCGAGATCGCGGCTGTATCGCAGGAAGACGACGTTCAAGCCGAAGCCGCCGACGGCGTTGATGATGTTCGCAGCTCCTTCGCCGACGTGGCCGCCGAGGAGTCCGCCGAGGATCGAGAGTCCGGCCTGCGCGGCGTAGGCCTTCGAGGCCTGGTGCGTGCCGTGGCGCAGGGCGACGTGCGAGATCTCGTGCGCGAGCACGCCCGCCACTTCGCCTTCATTGCGCGCCTGGTCGAGCACGCCGCGGTTGACGTAGATGAAGCCGCCCGGCAGCGCGAACGCGTTGATGTCGGACGCGTTCACGACGCGGAACTGGTACTGGAAATTCGGGCCGCCCGCGTTCTGCGCGAGCCTCTGTCCGATGCGGTTCACGTAGTCCTGAACCGCCGCGTCACGCAGGAGAGGCAACTGCTGTTCGGCCTCCGCGGCCGATTGCCGTCCCACTTCGACGTCCTGCTCCGCCGAGAAAAGATTGAAACCTGGTTTGACTTTCGTCTGAGCCAGCGCAAGCGCCGGCGTCAGCAGCAGCGTGACGAGCACTGCGCTGAATGTGCGTCGGTACATGTTCATTACCTCCCGGGTCGGACTACACGCAATCTTGGGGCCGCAATTGCCAGGTGGTAGATCGCATTGCCGGTGGTGAAAAAAATCTCGCCGTCATTCCGCTCCGTCACGTCGATGACAAACGAGGTCTCGCCCTGGATGACGGGAATCGGATCCGGCAGAGGCCGCATGTCGACGTCAGGGATCCAGTAAATCGCCTTGCCGACGAACGTCCCGATCAGGTAGCCGCTGCGCAGTAGCCAGTTGCGTCCGCTGAGGCGCACGACCCCTGTAGGCGCCACGATGCGCGAAAAAACGTACAGCGGCGAGGTGCCGCCGTCGACCGCCGGCCCTTTGCCCGCGGTGAAGGGCCAGCCGCAGTATGCGCCGAACGAGATCACGTTGAGCTCGTCGTCGACGCCCGCGCCGTTGTCCGGAACGAAGAGCCGCTGGCGCGTCGCATCGAACGACAGGTCGAACGGATTGCGCAGTCCGCGCGCGAACTGCTCGGCGTGACCGTCGGGATAGATCCGCCAGATCTTGCCGCCGTTCCATTCCGGCAGCGACGCGATGAGGCCGCCGCCGTAATCGCCGATGCCGACGAAAATCGAGCCGTCATCCGCGACGCTCGGGTTGCCGCCGTGATGCTCGGCCGACGACCCGCGGCCGGGAAAGGTGATGTCGGCCACGAACCGGTGCAGCACCGTCTCGTCCCCCGTCGTCAGATCGATTTTCGAGATGACATCTTCGGCCTGCTCCGGAGTCGTGTAGTGCACCGCAGCCGTGTGGTCGTCGATCAGCGACATGCCGAGGAGTCCCGAGTCGCCGATCGCGTCGGTCGTCACGTGGGCGACCTCGAGGCTCTGCTTCGTCACGAGATCGAAGCGGAAGATCGAGCCGTTCGTGGTCGTGTAATAGATGTTGCCGTGGGAGTCGGCGACGATCGAGCTGGCGAACCCGGCCGTGGACCCGAGCATCTCCGCCCGCACCCCCGGCAGAGTGGAGGCGAACGCCGCCGTGGTGAGAAAGAGAGCGAGGACGAACGACTTCATCATTTCCGAGGGCGGAGCCTAGAACGAATCGTGCCAGCGGCGCATCACCAGGCGATCTTTTTTCGATCGTGGAAGAAACCGCCGGTCGGTCCGCCGTCCGGAAGGGTGGCCAGCCAGACGATCGTGTCGGCCCCTTCCTCGACGCTGCGCGGCGCCGCCGGACCGCCCATGTCGGTACGCACCCAGCCGGGATCGGCGCAGTTCACGAGGACGCCGTCGGCCCGCATCGCGTTCGCGAAGAGGATCGTGATCGCGTTCAGCGCCGCCTTCGACGTCGAGTACGCCGGCGCATAGCTGGTCATCGACGACAGCTGCCCCGCCCCCGAGGAGACGTTGACGACGCGTCCGTGCCCGCTCTTCCGCAGCAACGGCGCGAACCGCTGCGTCATCAGAAACGCGCCGAGGACGTTCACGCGGAACGTCTGTTCGAAGTCGCGCGGGTCGAGGTCGAGGATGCTCTGGCCCTCATCGAGCAGGATCGCGGCGTTGTTCACCAGCACGTCGAGCCGCCCGTATTCGCGCTCGACATGCTCACCCATCCGCTCCACCGACGCCTCATCTTCGACCCGCAGATCCCCACTCCCAACAACGATCACTTCATGCCCGCGCGCCGCGAGCTGCCGCGCCACTTCCCTCCCGATTCCGCGACTCGACCCGGTGACCAACGCGACCCGTTTCATGCGGAATAAGGTTACCGCCGGGGCAGTTGGAAGTGGTCCTTGACGCGCAAGCGTCCCGCAACGATAATCGCGGTCCCTTCCTGACGCGGGGTGGAGCAGTCTGGTAGCTCGTTGGGCTCATAACCCAAAGGTCGCAGGTTCAAATCCTGCCCCCGCAACCAATCGCAGTACAGCGCGCCGCGCCCCCTCCGAATATCCGCCCGCCCCCCATGTCTCCCACCACAGGAGACTCGCAAAATGCGCGTACTGGCCGCTCTCGCCGTCCTCGCAGTTCTCTCACCGCTCGCTACTGCAAACACCAACGAAAACGCCCGGGCGAATTACGACATCCGCGACGACCCCACGAAAGCGGACGTCATCGAGAGCTATCGCGAGAAGGCGGGCTCCGAGCGGCGCAATGCGATCGAGCGGAAGAAGGAGAACATGCGGGCGGCGGCGGGGCGGGTGAACGGAGAGGTCGCGTTCAGCGAACACACGGGCGGGCCGGAAATTGTCGGGAGGACGAAGCTGACGGCGAAGAGCCACGAGCCGCGGGAGACAGTTGCGCGCGGGTTTCTGCAGCGCAATGCCGATCTGTACGGGCTCTCCGCGCGCGAAGCGGCGCAGCTGAAGAAGATTGCGGATTATGCGAACCCCTCCGGGAACCTTGCGTGGGTCGAGTTCAGGCAGGAACTCAATGGCCTGCCGCTGTTCGGCGGGGAAATTCGATTTGCGTTGACGCCGGACGGCGAGATCGTCGAGACAACCGGGAACATCGTGCCGGCGCTCGAAGACGCATCGACAGAGACGGAAATCTCCGTCGATGCCGCAACCGCCGTGCAGATCGCCGCGGCGTCGATCGGCGCCGACGCCAGTGCGTTCACGCGCGACCCGAACGTCCACCTCGAATATTTTCCGCTCGACAGCGGCATCGTCACGCTGGCGTGGTCGATGATCCTCTGGCAGCACGACGCGGCGTTCTACACGTACGTGAGCGCCGAGGGGGGCGAGCTGCTGTGGCGCAAAAACATCGCGCATCAGCAGACGGCGCCGGCGACGTACGTCGTCTACAACGGCGACAGTCCGGCGCCGCTCTCGCCGTCGAACGCGACGCCCGGCTCGGGAATCCAGGGCGCGCTGATCCCGCGAACCTCCTTCACCATCATCAGCGAGAACGCGTTCGACAGCCTCGGCTGGATGACGGACGGCACGTCGATCACCACCGGCAACAACGTCGACGCCGGCCTCGATCTCACGGCGCCCGACGGCATCGATGACGGCACGCGCGCCACCGGCACCGCGTTCCGCATCTTCGATTACACGTTCAACCCGCCGCCGGGCAATCCCGCACCGGGCGATTCGCCGTCGCTGGCCAACGATCGCTTCGGCGAAGTCGTGCAGATGTTCTTCTGGGCGAACCGCTATCACGACCGTTTGTACGATCTCGGATTCACCGAAGCGGCGCGCAACTTTCAGCAGGACAACTTCGGCCGCGGCGGCGTAGGGAACGATCGCATCGTGGCGCAGGGACAGGACTACACCGGCACCAACAACGCGAACTTCTTCGCGCCGCCGGACGGGACCTCCGGCGTCATGCAGCTCTTCCTCTTCCCCGGGCCCGATCCCGATCGCTCGGCGGGACTCGATCAGGAGGCCGTCCTGCACGAGCTGACGCACGGCACGTCCGATCGCATCCACGGCAACGGCGCGGGGCTGCTCGGCTTCATGGCCGCGGGCATGGGCGAAGGATGGTCCGACTTCTACGCCCGCGCGCTGCTTTCCGGCCCTGAGGAGGATGTGAACGGCATCTACGCGTACGGCGCGTGGACGACGTTCGGCATGCTGCCGGGCTACACGGACAACTATTACTACGGCATCCGCCGCTTCCCGTACGCGGTGATGTCGAACGTCGGTCCGAACGGCAGGCCGCACAATCCGCTCACCTTCGCCGACCTCGATCCGGCGCAGGCCGACCTCACCGACGGCGCGTATCCGCGCGGACCGAACGGCTCGACGAATCCGTCCGAGGTGCACGCGGTCGGCGAGATCTGGTGCAGCGCGCTGCTCGAAGTTCGCGCGCGGCTGATCAACCGCCTCGGATGGTCGGTCGGCAATCAGCTCGCGCTGCAGCTCGTAACCGACGGCATGAAGCTCGATCCGGTCAGCCCGTCGATGATCGACGGCCGCAACTCGATCCTCGCCGCGAACTTCGGCTCCTCCTCCGCATCGGCGGCGGCCGAAGCCGACATCTGGCGCGGCTTTGCCACACGCGGCCTCGGCTTCTCCGCGCGCGTGCTGGTTCCAGGCACCAGCTCGGTCGCCGAAGCGTTCGACGTCCCGTTCACCGTCGGAGCGCCGGCGATCGTGAGCGACGACTGCGATCACAACGGCGTCGCCGATCCGGGCGAGACCGTCGTCCTCTCGATCCCGTTCACGAACGGCTTTCAACTCAACAACATCAATGATGCCGTCGCCACCGTCGGCGGAACGTCGGTCGCCCTTCCGCCGCTGGCGCCGGGACAGAGCGTCACGCGGACGTTCACGGTGACGATCCCCGAGTCGGTGAGCTGCGGCAGCCGCTACGACCTGCCCGTCACGGTGACCAGCTCGCTCGGCACCATCGTTCGCGCCAACACTCTGCAGATCGGAATCCGCACCGCGCAGCTCTTCGCCGGCACATTCAGCAGCGGCGACGCCGGCATGCCGATCGTCGACAACGCGACCATCGACGTGCCGATCGAAGTCACCGCGTCCGGTCCGATCGGCACCACGGAAGTATCGGTTCGCCTGAACCACACGTTCGACGGCGAGCTGGCGATCAATCTCGTGGCGCCCGACGGCACGACGGTGCCGTTGTCGCGGCATCGCGGCTCGAGCGGCGACAACTTCGGCACCGGCGCGAACGACTGCAGCGGGACGCTGACCCGGTTCTCCGACGCCGCATCGATCCCGATCGCGGCCGGCACCGCGCCGTTCAGCGGCACGTTCCTCCCCGAGTCGCCGCTCTCCGCGTTTGCCGGCCGTGAGATGCACGGCACGTGGAAGCTGCGCGTCACCGATACCGACGCGGGCGACGCCGGCGTCATCGGCTGCGTGAAGCTCGACCTCGGCCGTCAGCTCGCGTTCTGCTGCGGCATCGAGGGAGCGCCGTACGTCGGAGCCGCGAGCGCGCCGACACTGGTCAGCGAATGCAGCAGCAGCGCAAACGGCGCGGTCGATCCGGGCGAGCTGGTGACGATGAATTTCCCGCTCATCAATCGAGGCGCGGGCTTCACCACGAACCTCGTCGCCACGCTGCTCGACGGCGGCGGCGTGACCGCGGAGAGCGGCCCGCAGAGCTACGGCGTGCTCAGTCCGATCGGTCCCGCGGTGAGCCGTCCGTTCACGCTGGCCGTCTCCTCCGCGGCGGCGTGCGGCAGCACCGTCGTCGCCACCTTCGCGCTTTCCGACAATGGCGCCGACCTCGGCACCGCGACCTTCAACATCCCGACCGGCGTCGCCGTGCCCACCGTCGTCACCTTCTCGAACACGACGCCGATCCGCATCCCCAACAGCGGCACCGGCGCATCGAGCGGTGCGCCGGGCAGCCCGTATCCGTCGTCGATCAACGTCTCGGGCGTGCCCGGGACTGCATTCGGAATGACGCTCACGATCAACAACTTCAGCCACACCAAACCGGCCGACGTCGATCTGCTGCTGGTCGGTCCGGGCGGACAGAAGTTCATCCCGATGTCGGACGTCGGCGGCACCACCGCGGCGTCGAACGTCACGATCACATTCTCCGATTCGGGATCGGCGTTGCCTTCGGTGCTGACCTCCGGCACGTTCCGCGCGAGCAACAACGGACCGTCCGACCCGTTCCCCGCGCCGGCCCCGCCGTCGCCGTATTCATCGCCGACCCCGAGCGGCACCGCGACGTTCAACTCGGTCTTCGGCTTCACCGATCCGAACGGCACGTGGCGGCTCTACGCCGTGGACGATGCCGGCAACGACACCGGCACGATCGCCGGCGGCTGGACGCTCTCGTTCCGCAGCAGCACGCGCGTCTGCGCGCCGGTCGCGCCGCCCGAGGTGACGTCGGCGTCCGTTTCGCGGCAAACGCTCTGGCCGCCGAACCATCAGATGATCGACGTCGACGTGCAATACGGCGCCGGCACCGATTGCGCGACCTGCAGCCTCGCCGTGACGAGCAACGAGCCGCAGGACGGCCTCGGCGACGGCGATACGTCCGCGGACTACGAAGTCGTCGACGTGCATCACGTCCGCCTCCGCGCGGAGCGCTCCGGGACGGGCGGCGGACGGGTCTACAGCATCACGATCACCTGCGCGAACGGCGCGGGGACGTCGGTGCAGACGCTGCCGGTGACGGTGCCTTTATCGATGGGAGCGCCATGATTTTTTTTCGACACCGATGATTTTCCGCCGCGACCCCGGTCTTTACTGTATCGACAACATGGAGGACAGAAGAATGGATAGCGTGGTTCATTTCGAGATGCCTTACGAAGACCGGGAGCGGATGAAGAAGTTCTACGAGACGACGTTCGGCTGGCAGACGCAGACGCTCGGAGCGGAGATGGGAAATTACGTGGTGGTGATGACAGCGGAGTCGGGGCCCACCGGTCCGAAGAATCCGGGCGCGATCAACGGCGGCTTCTACGAGAAACCGGCCGATCCGATGGGCCAGCATCCGTCGGTCGTGATCGCCGTCGACGACATCCAGGAGGCCATCCGCAAGATCACCGCGGGCGGCGGCAAGCCGCTCGGCGAGCCGATGGACATCCCCGGCGTCGGCAAGTACGCCGGCTTCCTCGACACCGAAGGAAACCGCGTCAGCATCCTGCAGCCGCTGCCGCGAACCGGCGCCGCGGGGTGACGCGCGAGTGGCGCCCCTCACCCCGTCCCGAAGGCGGGTGAGGGGCGCTCAGGTCGAGCGCCGGCCGCGTTATGCTGCCGCGATGACCGTCCGACGCTCGACCGTTTTCCTCGCCCTCCTCGCGCTCAGCGTTTCACTCGCCGCGCAGGAGAAGCTCACGCTCGCCGATGCCCTTCGCGTCATCCAGAGCAAGGAGTTCGTCGATCTCACCCATCGCTTCAGTCCGACCACGCCCGTCTGGGGCGGCTTCGGCCAGGCCACGATGAGCGCGGCGTGCGATCCGAAAACGCACCAGCCGTACACGATCGAGCACGACGGCTTTCGCACGACGTTCTACTCGATGGTCGGCCAGTACGGCACGCACGTCGATCCGCCGGCGCACTTCCGCAGCGACGGCCTGACGATGGACGAGATCCCGCTGAAGGAGATGATCCTGCCGCTGGTGGTCTTCGACATCACGCCGATGCTGGCCGCCGATCCGAATCACGCGCTGAGCGTCAGGGACGTCGAGGCGTGGGAGAAAGTGCACGGCCGCGTTCCAGCCGGCGCGTTCGCCGCACTGCGCACCGACATGGGGAAGGACTGGCAAACTCACCCCGACCGCTTCAAGCGATCACCCTTCCCCGCGTGGTCGCTCGCCGCGATCCGGTTTCTCTTCGAGGAGCGGAAAGTCACCGCGATCGGTCACGAATCGCTCGACACCGACACCACCGAGTCGATGGATTCGGAGACCTGGATCCTGAAGCAGAACCACTTTCAGATCGAGGCGATGACGAACCTCGACAAGGTGCCGGCCACCGGCGCGGTGATCATCGTGACGTGGCCGAACGTGGAGCACGGCTTCGGATTCCCGGCGCGCGCGATGGCGATCTTGCCGTAGGATTGCGCCGTCGAGTTCGCTTCGAGGAGGTTAGTCATGATCCACCGTTTTCTCGCTCTCATCATCACCGCGTCGGCGCTCGCGCAGCAGCCGGCGGTGAATCCGGCGCCCGCGCCCGTCCCCGCAACGGACACGGCTCCCGCCGCCGCCCCCGCACCTGCCCCCGCCGCGCCTGACGATGCGCGCCTCCTCGATGTCGTGAAGATCGTGAAGTCGGGGATCTCCGAATCGCTCATCGCCGAGCAGATCAAGCACTCCGGCGCGGGATACAAGCTGACGATAAACGACCTGCTCTACCTCAAGCAGAGCGGCGTGCAGGACTCCGTCATCTCCGCGCTGCTCGCGGCCGCTCCCGCGCCGGTGGCGGCGCCCGCGGAGACGAACTTCAACGAGCTGCTGCTCGTCCGCGGCTGGGGTCCGTTGCGGAAGGAACGGCCGGGACGCCTGGTGCTGAAGGGCGATACGTTCTCGTGGATCGACGGCTCCGACCCGAAGGAGAACTTCGAGTTCCAGGTGCCGGGCCTCGAGAAGATCTGGTACACGTGCCAGGCGCAGACCGCCGGCGACGTCTGCTACCAGATCAATTTCCAGATCGTGAAGGGCCCGCGGTACTCGTTCATGGACGTCAGTCACGCCACCGGCTCGAACGCGACGGTGAAGGCGATGATGGAGACGCTGCGCCGCGACTATCCGCGCGCCCCCTTCGGCGCATCGGATCACTAATGGTCACGGAGCCTGCTGCAACGCCGCGGAGGTCGTGACGAGCTGACCGATCGCCGCGAGCGGATACGCCGTGTCGCGCGTCTTCACGGCCGCGCCGAACGCCGGGAACTCGGTGAAGTTCGGCGTCGACGCGTACTCCGGGCCGATCGTTCCGTGCAGCACGCTGCCGACGTCCCCCAATAGCGCCATCCACTCCTTCAACTCCTGCACGCCGGCTGTTGCGGGCGATGCGTCGATGCGATTGCCGAGGAGCGTCGGGAAGTCGGCGCCGGAGAGCGTAGTCGCGCCGGTCGCGGACTGATACGCGGTGATCTTCAGGCCGTATTGCGATTCGACCGCGTTGAGCGCGAGCAGCGCGAAGAGGTCGACCGCGACGCGGATGCGGTTCGTGCCGGTGAGGTCGGTGGTCGTGCCGGTGTTGTTCACGTCGGTGGGAGCGAAGGCGGACAGCGTGTCGATCGCGGCCACGGCCTTCGCCACGACGAGCGCGCTCACCGCGTTCGTGCCGAAGAGCGACGTGGAGACGACCTCGCCGAACACCGCGAGGTTCGTCGCGGTCTGCGCGGCGTCGGGATTCGCATCGTTGAGCTTCACGATCGCGGCGGCGTACGGATTCCCGGCCGCGGCCGCGGCGAGAAGCGCGGCGCCGTGATCGCTGCTGAGCGCCAGCACCGCGTTCAGTGCCTGCGACGCGGCGGCGGAGCCCTGCCCCACCTTGTTGCTCGTGATCAACAGCACCGAGGCGGCCGTGGCGTACTTGAAGTAGGTGTACGTCTCGGCGGACTTCAGGCTGTACCGCACTCCGGAAAGATTGAGATAAAACGACGACGAGATCAGGTTGCTCTCGCCGACGAGCTGCAGCGCGCAGATCTTCTTCACATCTGCCGGATCGGCGTACGCGGAGATCAGCGGATAGCCGACCGGCAGCGCCTGCGTCGAGTCGGGTGAGATGCCGAGCGGCAGCACGTTGTAGATGTCGGCGAAGCTGAGCGGCACACCCGCCTGCAGGTTGCCGCGGATGACGCCGGTCGCAACGACGCCGAGCTGGTACGGCGTGTAATCGAAGCCCGGCACGTTCGCCGGCACCTGCGCGATGATCGAGTTCGGGATGTTGCGCACCGAATCGGCCGCGAGGTTGCCGAGTCCGTTCGGGCAGATCACCGGATTGATGTCGTTCGAGAGCATGTCCTGCGTGGTGCTGCCGGCCGGGTGGTAGATCCCCTTGCCGAGGTTCGCCGCGTTGTAGTCGGCGAAGTACTGCGTGAGGATCGGGCCGAGGCTGGCGTTGAGCTGCTGGTCGGTGGCGTTGACGACGGCCGCGGTCGCGACGTCGGGCACGAGTCCCGGCTTGACCGCGGCGAGACCCGCGTTGGTCATCGGCACGTTGGTGAACGCCAGCGGCGCGACGACTCCGGCGGCGCGGTTGACGCGCAGGTCGAGCCGCGCGACGTTCGTCCCGAACGCGCCGGCGTCGATGATCTGCGTCGTCCAGCTGCCGTTCGTCACCGCGTGCGCGGCGGCGAGCGGTGTGTGCGTGTGACCCGAGGCGATGACGTTGATCCCGCGGACATGCCGCGCGAGCTGGACGTCCTCTCCCGCAGTGCCGCTGGAGTTCGTGCCGGAGTGCGACAGCGCGATGACGACCTGCGCTCCCTGCACGTTGCGCAGGTTGTCGACGAGTCCCTGGATGACGTCGTAGTTGAACGAGAGGAACTGGAACGTGACCGGCTTCGCCGACGGTCCGGCATCGATCGCCGCGTCTTCGCCGAGCAGCCCGATGAAGCCGACCTTGAGGCCGTTCGGCAGCTGCTCGACGTACGTAGGTGTGATGGCCTTGCCGGTGCCGAAGTAGGGCGTGAGGTCGGGGCTGCCACCGATGTCCATGTTCGAGGCGACGATCGGCGTCGCGAAGCCGAACTTCGCCTTCGCCGCGCCGAGCATCTGCCCGAGGCCCGCCGGCGTGTAATCGAATTCGTGATTGCCGAGCGTGATCGCGTCGTAGTGCATCGCGTTGATGTAGTAGAGCGCGAGCGGGCTGCTGCCGAGGGTCAGGTCGTAGAGCGTGCCCATCGTCCAGTCGCCCGAGTCGACGAGGAGCACGGGATGGCCCGCGCTGCTCCGGACGTAGCCGACGTAAGCGGCGATGCGTGAATACGCGCCGAGAGCGCTCGTCCCGTTGGCCGGATCGACGTCGAGCCCGACGTGCGCCGCGCCGTTCGCGTGATCGTGCAGGTCGGTCGTCTGCAGGATGGTGAGGTCGTCGGTGGCGGGGATGAAGGCGCGCCGCCGCGTCTGCGCCGGAAGGGTGACGGTGATGAGAACGAGAAGCAGACCTGCGAAGGCACGCCGCTGGATCATCGGATCCTCCTGAGGATGAGGGGCGATTCTCTCACAGGCGGTCGCGGCGTCCGTGATGGCAGGAATATCATGCGGTCATGAATTACTCGCAGGAGCGCAACACGGAATCGACCAAGCTGGCCGAGGTCGAGGTCACGTTCCTCGGCTTTCTCAAGGCCAAATGGGTCGCCGATCGTGAGCAGCAGAACGCGGCGTGGGAGATGTACGTCGAGCTGGTGACGCGCATCTCCATGCAGCCGCTGGCCGACGATCAGGGGCTGCTGCGCGAGGCGCTGACCTCGCTCTATTCGCTCTTCGCGGAAACGCGCCGCATCCTCAAACAGCACGGTCCCGGCGTCGCGCGGCAACTGACCCGCGACTCGATCACCTTCGCGCACCTCGCCATCGCCGTGCTCAACGTCGTGCTCCGGCCGCTGCTCAGCAAGTGGCATCCGATGCTGCAGGAGTGGGAGACGCGCCGCGCGGCGACGACGTCACAGGCCGAGCACGAACGGGCGTGGCAGCACAATGCCGAGCTGCGCAAGGAGCTCGGCAAAGTGCGCAAGGAGCTCACCGTTTACGCGAACCTCCTCGCCGAGGCCGCGGGCATCGATCCGCTGCACGACGCGGGGAAGTGATCCTCACTTCGCCGCCGGCAGGTTCTCCCCTTTCCACTGCATCGCCGCGAGGATGCGCGTCCGGCCGCTCGGGTGATCGAAGAAAATCCACTCCTCGACCGGGCCGGGGCTCATCTTCCGGTACTCGCCGAGGTGGATCGCGGCGCGCGCGAAACCGTCGGGCTGGCGCGAGGCGTTGAGGCCGTACATGTCGGCTTCGAATTCCGCCACACGCGTCATCGTGTTCTCGATCGGCGTCAGCACGAAGAAGAAGATGGAAGAGACGAGCAGCACCAGCGGGAGGATGGCCGTGTCGCCGACGCCGTGGATCTGCCACGTCTCGCCCCACCGCGCCAGCGCCCAGTCGAGCGACACCTTCAACGCCGCGAACCAGACGAAGATCAGGATGAGGAACTGCATCGCCCCTTTGTACGCGTGATTGAGCACGTAATGGCCCATCTCGTGGCCCATCACCGCCTGGATCTCTTCCGGCGAGCCGCGGCGCAGGAGGTTGTCGTTGAGCGTGATGCGCATCGTGCTGCCGATGCCCGACACGTTCGCGCTCATGCGCGTGGTCTGCCGCGAAGCATCGATCTGGTAGACGTCCCGCGCCGGAATGCCGTTCGCGCGCGCCAGCCGCAGGATCGGCGCCGTGATCTTCGGGTCGTTCAGCCGCGTGATCTTGTTGAAGATCGGGAAGAGGTACACCGGCGCGATGAGCTGGATGAAGACGAGGAACGCCGACGTCACCAGCGCGCCCCAGATCCACCAGGTGCGCGGCAGCTTGCGCACGATGCCGAAGAGGAGCGCGGTGATGATCGCGCCGAGGACCACGGTGACCAGCAGTTCCTTGGCCTGATCGCCGAGCCACGGTCCGAACGTCTGCGTCGCGAGGCCGTACTGGTGCTCGCGGAAGTAGCCCTCGTACGCGGCCAGCGGAAAGCCGAGGATCGAGATCACGAGCAGGTACTCGATCCAGTAGATCGCCGTCCGCAACGGACCGAACCTCGTGACGCGCTCCGCGAAGTTGCGCATCGCCGCGGACCAGCGGAGGTTGAGGATCAGCAGCGCCACGACCGCGCCGTAGAGAAAGTCCCACAGCAGCAGCCAGTAGCCGCCCTCGAAGTACGAATCGCTGCGCGCCTTCGCCGCCGGCGGGATGAGCGCGAGATACGCGTCGGTCGCCGCCTGCGGATTGAACTGCGCGGACGGCTGCGCCGCCGGCGGAACCGGAATGTTGTCCGGCATGGCGGACGGAAGCGGCGCGGCGAACGCCGCAAGCGAGGCGAGACAGCAGAAGAGCAGGACGGCAATACGCATGTCGTTGTGGTTACGCATTATGCGCGGGGTTGTTTCGCGGTCGCGCCTCGCAGCAGAATCGGCGTCATGCACCTCGAGCACGTCGCGCCCGATCTTTTCATCGCCATCGGCGAGACCTACGCCGCGAACTCGACTGTCTTTGTCCGCGGCGATGAAGCGCTGCTGATCGACGGCATGGCCGCCGCGGCGGACGCGGAAGAGCTCCGCCGCCTGGTCGAGGACGAGCTGCGCAAACGCGTCCGCTTCATCATCAGCACGCATTACTTCAGCGATCACATGGCGGCGTTGCGCCTCTTTCCGGATGCCGACGTCATCGCGCACGAGCTCTTCGCGCAGACGTTCGCGTCCGAGCGATTCCGAACGGCCGAGGAAGCGGCGCATTTCGTCGAGCCGTCGATCGTGATCGGCGACCGGATGCGCCTGCGGTGGGGCCGCTTCACGCTCGACCTCTTCCACAATCCCGGTCACACCATGAGCACCCTCGGCGTCGACGTCGCGGAAGAGAAGCTGCTCTTCAGCGGCGACACGATCGTCGGCAACATCGTCTATCTCGCCTATTCCGCGCCGCCGCTGCTCGCCGCCGCGCTCGACCGCCTCGAGCGCCGCGCCCGCCCGCGCCTCGTGGCCAGTCACGGCGGCGTAGTCGACGCGAACGTCATCGCCCACGCCCGCCACTACCTCGGCCGCGTCTGCGAGCTCGCCGCCCCCGGCCTCCCGCTCGAGGCGTGCCTCCCGGACGGCGTGCCGGCGTCCGACTTCGAGCGGATCTTTCATGGGCGCAATCTGGAGTACCTCTGCGCGTGAACGACGCGCTGTCACATCTTCCGTGAATTGCGCCCTTTGGGTAGGAAAAAACGCGGCTGTGTCACTCCTAAATGGGTATATTCGATGCAGATGACAACGGTGCGACCGCGTCAATTTGCTGTGCCGGTTGAATTTGGAAAGGAATCATCGGATCCCGTTCGGTGTCCCCTGGTGTGATGAGCTCGAAGCTTGCGTTTGAAGCACCCACTCTGTCCAGGCCGCGCAGGCAGATGCCGCGGCTGGTCAGCGATCCGCTGATGATCAGAGGAGTCGTACCTGTCGTTCGATGGGCATCGCTCTTCCGGCATGAGCCGCCGCTCAGTGCCAAAGATGCGGATGAAGCGCGCGCGGCGATTTTCGCTGCCTGGCCCGACTGGAAGCAGTCGTACAAAACGAACGTCGCCAGGATGGCACACGTTGAGCCGAGCTCGGTCGAAGTCGATTCAAAGGAAGTGGTCAGGCTGCGTTACGACGGCAAGACGCCGATGATCGACTTCCCCCGCGTGGAATCGCTGCCGGATGCGGCGGGTGCCATCGATCTCAGATTTTGCGCGGCGCTCGGCATTGACAACTACAGCTCGAAGCTATGGACTCGGATCGGCCCGCCGTACTGGCGCGGCAATCGTGATGCACCAGCCACATTGACGACCGTTCTGTCGCGTTATCGGCGGATCGCTGAACGTTCGTCCCGGTGGTTTTATGACGAGTTCATGAGGCTTACCGGCGATGCATTGGCCGGCCACAAGAGGAAGGACAGAGGCGTGCTGGAGGTCATTACGATCGGCCTGAAGATCGATCGGCAGGACGATCCAACCGTCCTCGACGCCTGGTTGTTCGACGACAGCGACAAGCGGCAGCCCAACCTCAGGAACGAGAATTTGCGCCGCCTGATGATGCGGATCAGCGGCATCCAATACGACATCCGCGAGCTCGCTTCGCGCGAACCGGATGCATTCTGGATGTCCATGCCGACGGCCGTGCAACTCGACAATGGTGATCTCGTTTCCAGGACCGCCTTGTACGTCGTCCGTCCGCTCGGCGAAGTGCTGCAGGTCGTTGGCGTCGCGCTCGACGAGTCGGAATCGGGAGCTTTTGCATCGGAGGTCGCGCTCAAAGTATCGCGCTGGATCGCGAACCGTATCTGAGCGCCACGAATGGCAAAGGGAACGACAGCCGAAATTGCCGCCCGCCATCTGCTGTCAGAGGCCGCCATCCGTCCAAAAGTCAACCCGTTCTCCTGGATGGTGGAGGACATCTGCGGTGTCACGATGGTCGACCTGCCGGACGATCCGATGAGGAAACTGCGTCCGGCGATCGTTCGCATCGCTCTTGTTTCCATGCCGTCGTTTCCGTACCAGATCGCCCCTCTTTCGTCGCTGGTGCCACCGCATAAGCCACCGGCCGGAGTGGATCCACAGACGTACGCGCGTGCTCTCGTGAGGATCAAGCGCGACGATGCGCGAGCGATGCTGCGGGCATTCAGCGATGCGCTCGATGTGGCATTGTCGACGAAGCCGCACATCATCTGTTTCAACGAGCTCGGGCTGCCGACCGCGCAGATGGTGCCGATGAAAGAAGCGAAAGACCTGGCGTGGCAGAAAAGTAAAGAACACGAAGTGATGATCATCGCCGGCAGCGCGCACGATAAACGGACGCTTTACAACACCGGTTACATCTTCCGCCCCGGCGGCCCTCGGGAAGGGCAGACTTTTCACAAGATGGTCAGCGCCCGCTCGGTGGGTGAGCTCGTCAGCGCCCCGGCTTCGCGGCGAGTAGTCGCCGTGAGTTACGCCGGCCTTCGCATCGCCGTCATGATCTGTCTCGATATCGCCGACTACGCGTCGATAGCATCGGTCGTGAAAGTGGCGGACGGACTCGACATGTTGCTCGTCCCCTGCTACACGCCAAAGTTCGACGATATGGTCTCGATCGCGAAAGTGACGAGCAGCGCCTTGCCTGGCATTGTCGCGATGGTCAACGCGAACCTGCCGTCCGCTTCGGCGAAGCCTTGCCAGGTCGCGCGTTTCGGAACCCTGGAATCACCGAAGAAGACGCCGAAGACAAAAACGAAGCCCCAGGCGATCATTTCGACTCTCGAGATCACCATGAAGCAGTTCCAGAAAACCCGACTGGAGATGAAGACCTCGACCACGAGGACTGAAATCGAAGCGCTCTTTGGCAGACGCGATATGCCGATGGCCATGAAATGATCGGGCGCGCCGCCCTCTGCGCGATCACTTTCACCATCACCTAAATCTGCTCGCCGACGCCGCCATCCGCGAGTTCCATGACTTCTCCTACGGCCCCAACTCCCGCCAGCGCTTCGACGTTTACGCGCTGGCGAATGCGCACAAGGCGCCGGTCATCGTGATGGGCGCTCGGCGGCGGGTGGCGGATCGGCGACAAAGTGATGCCGCGAATAGTGCGGAACAAAGTCGATTACTGGGTGCCGCGCGGCTACGTCTTCATATCCATTAATTACAGGATGCTGTCGGATGTAGATCCGCTGCAGCAGGCCCCCAACGCGGCGCGGTACGGTGCTATTCGACAGCGCGGCGTTCGACGTCGTTGCGCGGTTGCGCGCACCGCGTATCCGCGCGACCGCGAATCCACCACATAGAATGCTCCCCACGTGTCCGCAGAGGGGAATGATCCGCTCCTCGAACCGCTGATCCAGGCCGACGAGGAGGAGACTCGCGAGAACGCCATCGCGTCGATCGCCGCGCGTGCGCGCGACGTGGCGCAGCGCGTGCTGCGGCGTTTTCACGGCCAGCTCGATCGCGAGGATGCGGCGGACGTCGCCTCCACCGTCATGCTGCGGCTCGTCCGCCGACTGCGCGAGCTCACGGCCGCCGATCCGGTGCCGATCGGCAGCGTCGACGACTTCGTCGCCACGCTCACCTACAACGCCTCGTACGACTTCCTCCGCCGCCGCTATCCGGAACGGACGCGGCACAAGAACCGGCTGCGCTACGTCCTCCTGCACGACGCGCGGCTCGCGTTGTGGGACGGACCCTCCGGCATGCTGGCCGGCCTCGCGGCGTGGCGCGGCGTCACCGCCGCGGCGGCGAGTCCCGCGATCTCGCGCGAGGACGCCACGCCGGGCATGCTCGACCGCGGCGCCACGGCCGACGCGCTGGTCGAGATCTTCAAATGGAACGGCCAGCCGCTGCTGCTCAGCGACCTTGCCCGCGTCACCGCGGAGCTGTGGCTCGTCGCGGAGCAGGAGTTCGTCGATGTCACGGAAGCGGCCGATGCCGGGCCCGATCCGACGGTGCAGATCGAGCAGCGGCAGTACCTCGAGCGGCTCTGGGGCGAAATCCGCGATCTGCGCCCCACCCAGCGGACGGCGCTCATGCTCAACCTGCGCGACAGCGACGGCACGAACGCCGTGGCCCTGCTGATCCTCACCGGCATCGCCACCTTCGACGACGTCGCGGCAGCATTGGAGATGGAGCCGGCTCGGCTGAAAGAGCTCTGGCCGCGCCTCCCCATCAGCGACCTCGAGATCGCCGGGATGCTCGGCACGCAACGACAACAGGTGATCAATCTTCGAAGGGCGGCCCGCGAACGGCTCGGCCGGCGGATGAATGCGAAGAACATCGGATGGCAATGAATAACGACGAAAACCCTGCGTCCTCCAACATGAAGGACGGCATGAAACCGGTTACTTTTCAGCGCGCGGCGAAGGAACTGCGCGACGCGGTCACTCCCGACGAGGCCCACCCGTCGCTGGAGAACGACCTCTTTCCGTACGCGGACGGGACGCTGCGCGGCGAGCGCCGCGCGACGGTCGAAGAGCACCTGACGTGGTGCCGCGTCTGCCGCGAGGACGTAGCCGACGCCATCCGCGCCAGCCGCACGATGCGCCGCCGCCCCGCGCCGTCGCGGCAGTGGTGGCTCGCCGCCGCGGCCGTGCTCGCCATCGCCATCGTCGCCTCGCTCATCCGCACGCGCATGCAGCGCATCGCGCCCGCTGAAACGGCGCTCAACCGCATCCGCTCCGTCGCCGTGCTGCCGCTGAAGAACATCAGCGCCGGCCGCGACGACGACTTCCTCACCGTGGCCCTCGCCGATGCGCTGACCACGCAGCTGCACGACGTGCCGGCGCTGCAGGTGCGGCCGATGTCGGCCGTGCTCGCATCGTCGAACGCGGCCGGCCTCGCCGTCGACAGCGTGATCGAAGGACGCTTCGCCGTCTCCGGCAATCTCGTCCGCGTCACGCTCTGGCTGATCGATTCGCGCAGCGGACAAAGCCTCTGGTCGGGCACGATCTCCGGTCCGCGCGACAACCTCCTCGACGTCGTGCAGAGCCTGTCGTCGCAGACGCTCGTCGCGCTGAACGAGAAACTCGGCGTGCAGCGCTCCGGCCACGCCAGCACGCCGCGCTCGAACAATCCCGCCGCGTTCGAGGAATACCTGAAAGCGCGCGCGGTGAATCAGAGCCTCGTGCCGGCGAAGCATGCGGAGGAGGTCGCACACCTCGAGCGGGCCATCGCGCTCGATCCGCAATTCGCCGCCGCCTATGCCGATCTCTCCATCGCCATCTCCCTCGGCCGTCTCCGCGGCCTGAACGAGGAGCCGACCGCCGCGGCGACCGCGGAGCGCTACGCGCACGATGCCGTCCGGCTCGATCCGAACCTCGCCGCGTCGCACCTCGCCCTCGGCCGCGCGCTGCTGGGAACGAACTTCCGCGAGGCGCTGCGCGAGTTCGTCGCGTCGCTGGAGCTCGATCCGAAAGACCTGCAGACCACCGCGATCATGGCGTCGTACTTCGTTGGGACCGGCGATGCGAAACAGGCGTCCTGCGCGATGGCGCAGGTGCGGACGATCGATCCGCATTCGCAGGAATGGCTCACGCGCGGCTACTGGCACCTGCACCTCCTCCAGGCCGACGCCGCGGTGCGCGCGGCGAATGATGCGCTGGCGACGAAGAGCCACGAGCTCGCCGGCTGCGACATCGCGGGCCACGCGTACATCCTCGAGGGGAAGCTGGACGAGGCGCAGCAATTCGCCGAGCGCGCGCGGCGCATCATGCCGACGAACTACATCTGCGCCGATCTCGAAGCGTCGATCGCGGCCGCGCGCGGCGATCGCGCAACGGCGCTGCGCGCGCTGCAGACGCTCGTCGCCGAGGCGGGGCACAACCGCTGGGCGGCGCTGACGCAGGCGCTCGTACACGCGAAGCTCGGCGATCGCGCGGAAGCGATTTTCTGGACGCGCCGTTCCGGCGCGCTCGGCACCGGCAGCTGGTACATGCTGCGCACCCATCCGTGGATGCAGTGGCTGCAGAACGATCCCGAAATGGTGTCGGCACTGCGCGCGATACGCGACGATCTCGATTCGGTGCGGCCGGAGATGCTCAGCGTGTACGAGTCGATCTGCGGACCGGGGATGCAGCGCGACTGAGCCGGCGCAGACCTTCGTCGATGTCGTTCGCCGCGATCGCGCCGTAGCCGAGGACGAGGCCGGGCTGCGCGCGGTCGACGCAGTACGCCGACAGCCGATCGAATCCGACGTCCGCCGCGATCGCCGCACGCGCGATCTCCTGTTCGTCGCGCATCGACCGCAACCGCGCCGCGAGGTGCATGCCGGTGACCGACGGCACCGGCTCGAGCCAGTCCCATTTGCACAGCGTGTCGAGGATGCGATCGTGCCGCGACGCGTATTCGCGCCGCACCTTGCGCACATGCCGTGCGAGCAGTCCGTTCTCGATCATGCTGGTGAGCGCCGCCTGCGCGGGCCACTGGCAGTACCAGCCGGCGACGAAGCTCGCCGCGCGCAGCGCGCGCTGCAATGCCGGCGGCGCGATCAGAAACCCGAGCCGCAGCGACGGCAGGAGCGACTTCGAGAACGATCCGACGTAGATCACGCGGCCGCTGCGGTCGATCGCCTGCAGCGTCTCGAGGGGACGTCCGCCGAAGCGGAACTCGCTGTCGTAATCGTCCTCGATGATCACCGCGTTGCGCCGTTCGGCCCAGGCGAGGAGCGCCGCGCGGCGCGCGTGCGACATCGGCATGCCGAGCGGGAATTGATGCGACGGCGTGACGTAGACCAGGCGCGCGTCGTCGGGGAGTTTGTCGACGTCGAGGCCGTCGCCGTCGACGCGCACCGGCGTGACGCGCGCGCCGTACGACTCGAACAGCAATCGCGGCGGCGGATAGCCCGGCTCCTCGACCGCGACGCGCATCCCCGGCTCGAGCAGC
>Ga0207677_10000124_pt1 | contig 63564 bp, 59 predicted proteins | sample KBSMisM42_FD_184311 | JGI IMG/M metagenome (GOLD analysis project Ga0207677, IMG submission 184311) | Miscanthus rhizosphere microbial communities from Kellogg Biological Station, Michigan, USA - KBS Miscanthus M4-2 (SPAdes) (version 2) | ecosystem: Host-associated > Plants > Roots >...
CGGCGGCGGCCGCCTTGGCGAAGCGCTGCCGTAGAGAAACCTTATCGATCTTCCCGGTTCCGAGCTTGGGCAGCGGCTGCGTTTCGATCCAGACCCGGGCCGGCAGCTTGAACCTGGCGATGCGCCCGGCGAGGAAGGCCAGCAGCTCCTCCCGATCAAGACCGCCGTCCTCGCTGTAGACGACCGCCGCCGGCACCTCGCCGAGCCTATCGTCGGCGATCCCGAACACCGAGGCCTCGCTGACGCCGGGATGGGCGTAGATCGCCGCCTCGACCTCCTGGGCGCTGATATTCTCGCCGCCGCGGATGATGATGTCCTTCTTGCGGTCGACGATGAACAGATAGTCGTCCTCGTCGAGATAGCCGATATCGCCGGTCCTGACGTAGCCGTCCGCGGTGAAGGCGGCGCGGGTCGCCGCCTCGTCGCGCCAATAGCCGCGGAAACTGGCGGCCGAGCGGATCGCGATCTCGCCGCGCTCGCCCGGCGGCAGATGCCGGTCGGCATCGCCGAGGATCGCCATTTCGACGATCGGCTTGTGCGGCCGCCCGGTCGAGGCCGGCTTGTCGTGATAATTGGACCAGAAATTGCCGCAGCCGACCGCGTTGGTCTCGGTGAGGCCGTAGCCCAGGGCCGGCTGGGCGCCTCTGAAGCTGCTCTCGAGCCGGGCGACGTGGGCAACCGGGCGCGGCGCGCCGCCGGCGGCGATGTCGGTCAGCGAGGAGAGATCGTATCTGTCGCGGTCCGGATGCTGCATCAGCTCGAGGCTCATCGTCGGCACGCCGACGAAATAGGTGATCTTCTCCTGCTCGATCAGCCTGAGCGCCTCGCCCGCATCCCATTTCGGCATCAGCACCATCGTCCGGCCGATGACGAAGCTGTTCAAAAGCACCGGCACCTCGCCGGTAACGTGGAACAGGGGCACGTTGACCAGCGTCCTGGGCGGCGAAACCGGCTCGCCCCGCCGCTCCTTGAGGCCGAGCAGGACCGCCAGGCCGATCGCATAGGCATAGACGCCGGTGGTGACCGCGCGGTGGGTGGAAACCGCGCCCTTGGCGAGGCCGGTCGAGCCCGAGGTGAACAGGATGGTGGCGTCGTCCTCGGGGCCGATCTCGGGCAGCTCGGCCTCGCCGCCGCGGGCGAGCAACGGCGCGACCGCCTCGGCGGCGGGCCGCTCGACCGGCAGCGCGACCGTCGGGATCGTGCAGCCGCCCGCCGCCAGCCGGCCGGCGCGCGTTTCGTCGGCGATGATCAGCTCCGGCTCGGCGAGGGCGAGCGCGTGGCGCATCTCTTCTGCCTGCCACCAGCCGTTGATCAGGGTGGCGATGCCGCCCGCCTTGAGCACCGCCATGTAGGTGAGGATCCAGGCCGGGCAATTGCGCATCGCGATGGCGACCCGGTCGCCCTTGGCGACGTTCCAGCCGCCGGCGAGCGCGTGGGCGACCTTCGTCGCCTTTGTGTCGAGGTCGGCGAAGGTGATCCGCTCAGCGCCGGCGACCACCGCCTCGGTGGCGCCGTGCAGGATCGAGAAGGCGTCGAACAGGATCGGCAGCGTCGCCGGGAGGTTGGTGACGATCGCCCGGCCCTCGCCGTCGCGGCCGAGCTGGATGCGGCCGCCCGGCCCGGTCACTTCGGCCAACACTTCGTCAAATGCCCTGTCGAGCGCGCTCGGCATTAAGGTTCGGACCCTGACTTTGCCTTTTTTCCCGCCCCCTCTATGAAGACGCGAGCCCAAAGGGGGAAGCCTTGATCTCCGAGCTAATGACATCGCTGGCAGCGGCAGGCGGCGCAATCACCTATGAAGGCCTCGGCCTCGATCCGATCGCGCTCCAGATCGGCCCGCTCGCGCTGCGGTGGTACAGCCTCGCCTACCTTGCCGGCATCGTCCTCGGCTGGTGGTATCTCCTGAAGCTGCTCGGCCAGCCCGACGCGCCGATGGCCCGGCGCCATGCCGACGATCTCGTCTTCTACGCCACCCTCGGCGTCATTCTCGGCGGCCGGCTGGGCTATGTCCTGTTCTACAAGCCACTCGACTATTTCCACAATCCGATCGAGATCGTGCGGCTGTGGGATGGCGGCATGTCGTTCCACGGCGGCGTGATCGGGGTCAGCCTCGGCATCCTCTACATGGCCTGGCGCAACAAGCTCGACTGGCTCAGAATCCACGATTATGTCGCCTGCTGCGCGCCGTTCGGCCTGTTCCTCGGCCGGCTCGCCAACTTCGTCAACGCCGAGCTCTGGGGGGCGCCGACGGCCCTCCCCTGGGGCGTCGTCTTCCCCAATGCCGGCGGCATGCCGCGCCATCCGAGCCAGCTCTACGAGGCCGCGCTCGAGGGCATCCTCCTGTTCCTCGTCCTCTGCTACATGTTCTGGAAGACGCGCGCCCGCCGCCAGCCGGGCAAGCTCGTCGGCACCTTCATCCTTCTCTATGGGATCAGCCGCTTCCTGATCGAGTTCGTCCGCGAGCCCGACCAGCATCTCGCCCGGTTCGCCGAGGTGACCCACCTTCACATGGGCCAGTGGCTGTCGCTGCCGATGATCGTCGGCGGGCTCTATCTGGTGCTCACCGCGGGCAGGCGCGCCGAGCGCGTCGAGCCCGTCCCCGCCGATGACGAAGCCGTCGCCTGAGGCGCGGCTCAGGGCCCGCATCGCCGCCGAAGGCCCGATCAGCGTCGCCGATTATATGGCCGAGGCGAACGCCCATTATTACGCGACCCGCGATCCGTTCGGCGCCGCCGGCGATTTCACCACCGCCCCGGAGATCAGCCAGATGTTCGGCGAGCTGGTCGGAATCTGGCTCGCCGACCTTTGGCAGCGCGCCGGCGCGCCGGCGGCGGCGCGCTATGTCGAGCTCGGCCCCGGCCGGGGCACGCTCGCCGAGGATGCGCTTCGGGCGATGCGCGGCGCCGGCCTGACGCCGCCGGTCGAGCTGGTCGAGACCAGCGCGCTGCTGCGCGCCGCCCAGGCCGAGCGGGTCGCGGCGCGCTGGCACGACGATCTCGCCACCCTTCCCGCCGCCGGCCCGCTGCTCGCCGTCGCCAACGAATTCTTCGACGCCCTGCCGGTCCGCCAGTTCGGCGCGGACCGCGAGCTTCGCGTCGCCCTCGCCGGCGGCGGCTTCGTTCGCGACGGCACGGTCGAGACCGAAAGCTCGCCCGTCGCGCTGGCGATCGCCGCCGATCTCGCCGGCCGCCTCGCCCGCCAGGGCGGGGCGGCGCTGATCGTCGATTACGGCCACGACCGGCCGGGCACCGGCGACACGCTCCAGGCGGTCCTCGCCCACGAATATGCCGACCCGTTCGAAGCGCCCGGGTCGCGCGACCTCACCGCCCATGTCGATTTCCACGCCTTGGCCGAAGCGGCGGGCGCCGCCGGAGTCCGCGTCTTCGGCCCGGTCCCGCAGGGCGTCTGGCTGCAGGCGATGGGGATCAAGCTGCGCGCCGCCTCGCTCGCCAAGGCCGCGCCCGAGCGCGCCGCCGAGATCGCCGCGGCCCGCGAACGGCTGACCGCACCGGGCCAGATGGGCCGCCTGTTCAAGGCGATGGCGCTGGTCGCGGCGGGCTGGCCCGAACCGGCGGGCTTTTGAGTCCCGTCCCGTTCGCCCTGATGGTCAGGTCGCCAAGCCCCCGGCTTGGCTGCGGATTGCCGGGGGCAATCCGCACCTGGCCATTGTCGAAGGGCTTTCCTTCCTTCTACTGCGCCGAAGGGAAGGCCGGGGCTTCGACAGGCTCAGCCCGAACGGAGACGGGAACAGGAACGGCCGAATGACCAGGATCGCCTATCGCGACGCCAGCCCCGCCGACGCGGCCGCGATCGACGCGCTGTTCCGCCGCAGCTTCGCCGACACCTTCGCCCACCTTTACGATCCCGCCGATCTCGCCGCCTTCTTCGCCGATTTCACCGAGGCCGGGTGGCGGCGCGAGCTCGCCGATCCCGGCTTTGCCTTCCGTCTCGCCGAGGCGGAGGACGCGCTCGCCGGCTATGCCAAGGTGGCGCCGCTGTCGCTCCCCGCCGAGCCGGCCGGGCCCGCGATCGAGCTTCGCCAATTCTACGTCCTGCCGCACTGGCACGGCGCCGGCATCGCCCCGGCGCTGATGGACTGGGTGCTGGCCGAGGCCCGCCGCCGCGGCGCCGGCGAGCTCTATCTTTCCGTCTTCACCGAGAATCATCGGGCCAGGCGCTTCTATGCGCGCTACGGCTTCGAGCCGGTCGGGCCTTATGTCTTCATGGTCGGCAGCCAGGCCGACGAGGATATCGTCATGCGGCTGAAGCTGTGAGCGTCGAGGTGATCCGCGCCGCCGCGTTGGACGGCATCCCGCACGGCTTTCTCGGCCGCAAAGGCGGCGTCTCGCAGGGGCTGATCGCCAGCCTCAACGTCGGCCTCGGCGCCGGCGACGAGCGTGCCGCGGTTCGCGAAAATCGCCGCCGCGCGCTTGCCGCGGTGGCGCCCGGCGCCGCCCTGGTCACCGTTCACCAGGTCCATTCGGCCGACGCCGTCCATGCGGCGGCACCCTGGCCCGACGAGGCGCGCCCCCATGCCGACGCCTTGGTCGCCGACCGCCCCGGCCTCGCGCTCGGCATCGTCACCGCCGATTGCACGCCGGTGCTGCTCGCCGATCGCGCAGCCGGCGTGATCGCCGCCGCCCATGCCGGCTGGAAGGGCGCGCTCGGCGGGGTGATCGAGGCGACGTTGGCGCTGATGGAGCGGCACGGCGCCGACCGCGCCCGAATAGCCGCCGCAGTGGGGCCGGTCATCGCGCGCAAGTCCTATGAGGTCGACGAGGCCTTCCTGCGCCGCTTCGCCGAAGCCGATCCCGCCAACGAGCGCTTCTTCACCCCGGGGCGCGAAGGCCATCACCAGTTCGACCTCGAAGCCTATGTCCTCGCCCGCCTCGCCGGAGCGGGCGTCACCCGCGCCGAGGCGCTCGGCCTCGACACTTATGCCGACCCGGAGCGCTTCTTCAGCTATCGCCGCGCTACCCACAAAGGCGAGCCGACCTACGGCCGCCAGCTTTCCTTGATCGCCTTGCCGCGCTAGAGAGCGGGCGGGCAACGGACCTCACCCCTGGGCCGCTCCAACCGGGCGGCCTTGAGCCTGGCTCTCCATCGCCGGCTCGGTCTCCACGCAGCATTGCGACAGGCTGAAAGGAGACAATCATGGAAGACGAATCGGACCTCACCGGCGCGACTCCGCGCCGCCGGCCCAAGCCGGACGTGCTCGAGATCGGCGGACGGCGGCTGAAGCCGTCGACGCTGATGATGGGCCACGGCTTCGATCCCGCCCTCTCGGAAGGGTCGCTGAAGCCCCCCATCTTCCTCACCTCGACCTTCGTGTTCGAAAATGCCGCGGCCGGAAAGCGCCACTTTGAAGGCGTCACCGGCAAGCGGCCGGGGGGCGCCGAGGGGCTGATCTACTCGCGCTTCAACGGCCCCAATCAGGAGATTCTCGAGGACCGCCTGGGCCTGTGGGAGGATGCCGAGGACGCGCTCTCCTTCTCCTCCGGCATGTCGGCGATCACCACCTTGCTGCTCGCCTTCGTCCAGCCCGGAGACGTCGTCGTCCATTCCGGTCCGCTCTACGCGGCGACCGAGACGCTGATTGCGCGAATCCTCGGCCGGTTCGGCGTCAAATGGCTCGATTTTCCCGCCGGCGCGACCGGCGACGAGATCGCCGAGGTGATCGAGCGGGCCAAGGCGATGGGCCGGGTGCCGCTCATCTATCTCGAAAGCCCGGCCAACCCGACCAACGCCCTGGTCGATGTGCAGGCGGTTGCGGCCGCGCGCGACGCGGCCTTCCCCGCGGACTCGCGGCCGCCGATCGCGATCGACAACACCTTCCTGGGCCCGCTCTGGCACCACCCGCTGCGCCACGGCGCCGATCTTTCGGTCTACAGCCTCACCAAATATGCCGGCGGCCATAGCGACCTCGTCGCCGGCGGCATCACCGGATCGAAGGACCTGATCAACATCATCCGGATGCTCCGCAACACGATCGGTACGATCACCGATCCCAACACCGCCTGGATGCTGCTCCGAAGCCTCGAGACGCTGGAGCTCCGCATGACCCGCGCCGGCGAGAATGCGGACAAGGTCTGCCGCTTCCTCAAGGATCATCGCAAGGTCGAAAGCGTCGGCTATCTCGGCTTCCTCGAGGAGGATGGCGACACCCGCCAGGCCGACATCTACCTGCGCCACTGCACCGGGCCGGGCTCGACCTTCTCGCTCTACCTCAAGGGCGGCGAGAAGGAGGCCTTCGCCTTCCTGGACGCGCTCAAGATCGCCCATCTCGCGGTCAGCCTCGGCGGCACCGAGACCCTGGCCAGCGCGCCCGCGGCGATGACCCACCTGTCGGTCCCGCCGGAGCGCAAGCAGGCGCTCGGCATCACCGACAATCTGGTGCGGGTCTCGATCGGAGTCGAGGATCCCGACGATTTGATCGCCGATTTCGACCAGGCGCTGGCGGCGGTCTAGGCCCGGCGGCGGTCGCGCCAGTCGAGCACTTCCCAGCCCTCGTCCTCGGCGAGCCTGACCAGCCGCGCGTGGGCGTTGGTCGCGAAGGCCTCGTCGGACCAGTGGTGGACGGGGGCGTCGGAGATGTGATCGGAATAGAAGCGGATGTGGACCGCTTCGCGCTCCAGCCCCTGCTGCTGGAGCCAGGCCTCGATCATGTCCAGCTTGCCGAGCCCGTAGCAATTGACGCCGTCGATCCGGGCGACGGTGCGGCCGTGCGCGTCATATTCGACGTCGGTGGCGATGACGTCGTCGAAGCCGAGCCGGCGGGCGATGACGGCGGCGTAGAGCCGGTAGGAGGCGGTCGCCAGCACCAGCCGCCGCCCGGCCGCCTTGTCCTCGGCCAGCCGGGCGCGCGCGCCGGCCATGATGTTGGTCTTGAGCTGGCGATCGGCGAAGGCTTCGACGACCGATTCGAGCCGCTCCGGCGCCACCTTGCCGATGAGCAGCCGGAAGTTCAGCTCCTTGAGCCGGCCGCGGTCGATCAAACCGACCAGATAGGCGAGGCCGGTCGCGGCCAGCAGCGGCGCCAGCAGCGCGCGCCATGGTGCCAGCTGCATCACGGCGTGGCGGATAAACGCTCCATAGGTCGGCCGGCGGGTGATCGTCCGGTCCATGTCGTAAATGGCGAGCGCGGCCTTCATGGAACTTGTCGAACCATAGAAACGTAGCGGCTGTCCATCCGGCTCCTTGCCGCCCGGCGGGATTTGAAGCATTCCCCATGTCATGAGCGCAACCACCGGCTTCACCGTCACTGCCAAGGATGGCCGCTGCGTGCTCCAGTTCAGCGGCTCGCTGACCTTGCTCCGCGTGCGCAAGCTCAGCGAGCAATTGGAAGAGATCGAGGCCGACAAGCCCGTCGTCGACCTCTCCGGCGTCGAGCGGATGGACACGGTCGGCGCCTGGCTGGTCCACAAGCTGGAGCGCGACCGAAGCGCGACGATCGTCGGCGCGACCGAGGAGCAGCAGCTGCTGCTCGACCATGTCGCCCGTGCCGACATGCCGGTGAAGGTCAAGCGCGACTACGAATCGCCGCTGCTCCGGGTCATCGGCGAGGCCGGCGAGGCGGTCATCGCGACCGGCCGGACGCTCTACGGATTGCTCGGCTTCTTCGGCGCGCTGATCATCTCGGTCATCAACATCGTCCGCCATCCGCGCCGCTTCCGCTTCAACGCGGTCGCCCAGCAATTCGAGCATGTCGGCGTCCGGGCGCTCGCCATCATCGGCCTGATGAGCTTCCTCGTCGGCATCGTCATCGCCCAGCAGGGCGCGGTCCAGCTGCGCCAGTTCGGCGCCGAAATCTATACGATCAACCTGATCGGCCGCTCCTCGATCAAGGAATTGGGGGTGCTGATGACGGCGATCATGGTCGCCGGCCGCTCGGGCTCGGCCTTCGCCGCCCAGATCGGCTCGATGAAGCTCAGCGAGGAAGTGGACGCGATGCGCACGATCGGCGTGTCGCCGATGGAGGCCCTGGTCTTCCCCCGGGTCCTCGCCACCGTCCTCACCATGCCTCTGCTCGGCTTTTACGCGGCGATGCTGGCGATGGTCGGCGGCGGCATCTTCTGCTGGATCTCGCTCGATATCCCGCCGATCACCTTCGTCCAGCGGATCCGCGAGGTGGTGCCGATGACCGACCTTTGGCAGACCCTGATCAAGGCGCCCGTATTCGGGCTGATCATCGCCATGGCCGGCTGCTTCCAGGGGCTCCAGGTCGAAGGCAATGCCGAGGAGGTCGGCCGCCGGACCACCACCGCCGTCGTCCAGGGCATCTTCCTGGTCATCGTCCTCGACGCCTTTTTCGCGGTGTTCTTCACCGAGATCGGCTGGCTATGAAGAGCGAGAGGGTCATTTGCGTCGAGGGCCTCCGGAACAGCTTCGGCGAGCAAGTCGTCCATGACGGCGTCGATCTCGAGGTGAAGCGCGGCGAGATTTTCGGCGTGGTCGGCGGCTCGGGCACCGGCAAATCGGTGCTGATGCGCTCGATCATCGGCCTGCAGACCCCCGATGCCGGCGAGGTCGAGGTGTTCGGCGAGCCGATGATCGGCCGCGACGAGGAGGAAGCGAAGCACGTCCGGCGGCGCTGGGGCGTGCTGTTCCAGGGCGGCGCCCTGTTCTCGACGCTGACCGTCGCCGAGAACATCCAGGTGCCGATCAAGGAATTCTATCCGGGCCTCGACCAGGATTTGCTCGACGAGATCGCCGCCTACAAGACGGCGATGAGCGGGCTTCCCGGCGAAGCGGGGGCGAAATATCCGTCCGAGCTTTCCGGCGGCATGCGCAAGCGCGCCGGCATCGCCCGGGCGCTCGCCCTCGATCCCGAGCTCCTGTTCCTCGACGAGCCGACCGCCGGGCTCGACCCGATCGGCGCCGCCGCCTTCGACCAGCTGATCCTCGAATTGCGCGATGCGCTCGGCCTCACCGTCTTCCTGATCACTCACGATCTGGACACTCTCTACGCGATCTGCGACCGGGTCGCGGTGCTCGCCGACAAGAAGGTGGTCGCGGTCGGAACGATTCCGGAATTATTGGCTTTGGATCACGAATGGATTCAGCAATATTTCCGGGGACCGCGGGGCCGGGCCGCCGCACAGCGCGCGACTGAAGAGGTGGATGGCTGATGGAGACTCGATCGAACCAGATCCTCGTCGGCAGCATCACGCTCGGCCTGCTCGCCGCGCTCGTCCTGTTCATCGTCTGGCTGAGCTCGGTCACCGGCGGCGGCGAGAAGACCTACGACATCTTCTTCCAGCAGTCGGTCGAAGGCCTCGCCAAGGGCTCGCCGGTGACCTTCCGGGGCGTCCCCGTCGGCCAGATCCAGTCGATCAACCTCGAGCCGCAAAACCCCCAGTTCATCCGTACCCGGATCACCATCAACGAGGACACGCCGGTGCTCGACGGCTCGACCGCGACGATCCGCGGCGTCGGCTTCACCGGCGTCTCGCAGATCCAGATCGACCCTCCGGAGCCGCCGGCGCCGGGCCAGCCGCGGCGGCAGCGCAGCGAAATACGCTGCCCGGACCGCAACCCGCAATCCGAATGCCCCTATGGCGTCCCCGTCATCCCGACCAAGCCGGGCGCGCTCGGCCAGTTGCTCAACACCGCGCCCGAATTGCTCGAGCGCGTCTCGACCCTGACCGAGCGGCTCACCGAACTGCTCTCCGACCGCAACCAGGAATCGATCGCCGGTATCCTCGACCATCTCGAGGAGGTCAGCCGCTCGCTCGCCGAACGCTCGCCCGAAATCGCCGCGACTTTGGCCGAGGCGCGGGTGGCGATCCGCCAGGCCGGCGACGCCGCCGACCGGATCGGCCAGCTCGCCGGCACCACCAACGCGATGCTCGACCGCGACGGCCGGCCGCTGATCAACGATCTCAGGCGCACGCTCCACGCCGCCGACCAGAGCATGACCCAGCTGCAGGCGGCGATCGGCGACGCCCGGCCCGGCATCCAGGCCTTCTCGAACCAGACCCTGCCCGAGGTCGGCCAGCTGGTCCGCGACCTGCGTTCGACCTCCGAATCGCTGCGGGACATCACCGACCGGATGAACCAGCGCGGCGTCGGCGGCATCATCGGCGGCCAGCAGCTGCCCGATTATCACGGCGGAAGAAGGAATTGACATCATGCGCCCTACGCTGATCGCCGCCGCTCTTTCCGTGCTCACGCTTTCCGGCTGCTTCGGCGGCCACGCGCCCAACCAGCTGCTCACCCTCACCCCGGCCGAGACCCGGCCGGCCGCGAGCCCGCGCAGCGCCGGCCAGGGCGAGGCGGTCACCGTCGTCGTGCCGACCGTGCCGCAGGCGCTGAGGACGACGCGCATCCCGGTCTATGTCAGCGACAACGTCGTCCAGTATCTGACCAAGGCCGAATGGGTGGAAAATCCCGGCCCCTTGTTCGGCCGGCTGCTCGGCGAGACGATCGCGGCCCGCACCGGGCGGGTGGTGCTCGATCCCAGCCAGTACAGCCACGATCCGGGAACCCGGCTGACCGGACAGCTGCTCAAGTTCGGTCTCGATCCCAATGCCATGCAGGTGGTCGTGGTCTACGACGCGGTAATCGCGCGAGGATCGTCCGGCGGCGTCACCAGCAACCGCTTCGAAGCGCGCGTCCCGGTCGCCGCCGCGACCGCCGCCGCTGTCGCCCCGGCGCTCAACCAGGCCGCCAACCAGGTCGCCGGCCAGGTCGCCGCCTGGCTCGGAGGCTAGAACTCCGTCATTGCGAGGAGCGTAGCGACGCGGCAATCCAGCGCGGCTTCGGCGCGGCACTGGATTGCTTCGCTTCGCTCGCAATGACGGTGGTGGGCCTCACGCCAGGCTCTTCGAGACCTGCTCGAACACGTCCTTGCTGAGCCCCGGCGTCGCCAGGATGCGCTCCAGCTCGGCCCGCATCTTCGCCGCGCGGTCGTCCCGGAAGCGGCGCCAGCGCCCGAGCGGCGGCACCATCTTCGCCGCATTCTGCGGATTGAGCTTGTCGACGGCGAGGATCGAATTGGCGAGGAAGCGATAGCCTTCGCCGCTCCTGTCGTGGAGCGCGCGCTGATTGGCCCCGAAAGCGCCGATCAGCGAGCGCAGCCGGTTCGGGTTGACCAGGCTGAAATCGGGATGGGCGAGCAGACGCTGCACCGCCTTCAGCGTGTCGTCGCGGCTCGACAGCGCCTGGACGGTGAACCATTTGTCGATCACCAGAGCATCGGCGCGGTAGCGATCGTAGAAGGCGGCGAGCGCGGTCTCCCGCTCTGGCGCCTCGCTGTTGGCGAGGATGCCGAGCGCGCCCTGCCGGTCGGTCATGTTGTCGGCCGACTCGAACTGCCTCAGCGCCAGCAGCGGGGCATCGTCGGCGCCCGAGGCCATCAGATAGCCGAGCGCCACCGTCCTCAGCCGCCGCGCCCCCTTGGCCGCCGGCGACAACTCGAAGCGGTTGGCGGCGGTCGCCGCATAAGCGGCGCGCCATTCCGGCTCGAGGTCGCGGCCGAGCCGCTCGCGCAGCGCCTCGCGCGCGATGTGGATCGCGTCGGGATCGACCTTGTCCATCTGGTCGCCGATGAAGCTTTCGGTCGGCACCAGCACCGCCTCGGCGACGAACGCCTGGTCGAGCGCGGCATCGGCCAGCGTGTTCCTGACCGCGTCGACCACCGGCGCATGGTCCGCCTCGCCGGTCGCGATCGCCGCCAGCAAGGTGTCGAGCATCAATTGCTGCATCGCCTCGTAGCGGGCGAAGGGATCGTCGTCATGGGCGGAAAGGAAGGCGAGGTCCTCAGCCCCGCGGTCGGTCTCGACGATGATCGGCGCCGAAAAGCCGCGGTTGACCGAGAGCACCGGCCGCTCGCCGACGCCCTCGACGACCACTTCCTGCGCCGCCTCGTCGAGCAGCACCAGCCGGTCCGCCATCTTCGCCTTGCTGTCGGCGCCGAACAAAGCGAGCCTGAGCGGGATCGGCAAGGGCTGCTTGACCGGCTGGCCGGGCGTCGGCGGCGTCCTTTGCTCGAGCCGGATCCGCGCCGCCGCGCCTTCCCTCGCCACCGTCGCCCGGACCCGCGGCGTCCCCGCCTGGCTGTACCAGGTCCGGAAATGCGACAGGTCGACGCCGCTGGCATCCTCCATCGCGCAGACGAAATCCTCGCAGGTCACCGCCTCGCCGTCGTGGCGCTCGAAATAGAGGTCGCTGCCGGCGCGGAACTTCTCGGGGCCGAGCAGGGTGTGCATCATCCGGATCACCTCGGCGCCCTTGGTGTAGATCGTCGCGGTGTAGAAGTTGGAGATCTCGATATAGCTGTCGGGCCGCACCGGATGGGCGAGCGGGCCGGCATCCTCGGGGAATTGGGCGGCACGAAGCGCGCGCACGTCCTCGATCCGCTTGACCGGCGGCGAGCCCATGTCGGCCGAGAAGCTCTGGTCGCGGAACACGGTGAAGCCCTCCTTGAGCGAGAGCTGGAACCAGTCGCGGCAGGTGACCCGGTCGCCCGACCAATTGTGGAAATATTCGTGGCCGACCACCGCTGCGACGGCGTCGTAATCCATGTCGGTCGCGGTTTCCGGATCGACCAGGATGTAGCGCGAATTGAAAATGTTGAGGCCCTTGTTCTCCATCGCCCCGAAGTTGAAGTCGGCGACCGCGACGATGTTGAACGTGTCGAGATCATATTCGCGGCCGTAGACCTCCTCGTCCCACTTCATCGCCGCCTTCAGCGATTCCATGGCGTGGCCGGTGCGCGGCAGATCGCCCTCGCGCACCCAGATGCCGAGCTCGACATTGCGGCCCGAGCGGGTGACGAAGCTGTCGCGATTGGCGGCGAGATCGCCGGCGACCATGGCGAACAGGTAGCAGGGCTTGGGGAAGGGATCGTGCCACTCGGCCCAGTGCCGGCCGTCGGGCAGATCGCCCGCGCTCTCGCGATTGCCGTTGGCGAGCAGCTGCGGGTAGCGCGCCTTGTCGGCGCTCATCCGCACCCGGTAGCGCGACAGCACGTCGGGCCGGTCGGGAAAGAAGGTGATCCGGCGGAAGCCCTCGGCCTCGCACTGGGTGCACAATATGCCGCCCGATTCGTAGAGGCCCATCAGCCGGGTGTTGGCGCGCGGGTTGACCTCGGTCGCGATCTCGATCGTGTGGCTGTCGCCGGCGAGGTCGAGGACGAGATCGTCGCCGTCCATCCACGAGGACGCGGCGGCGCCGTCGACGGCCACCGAAGCGGCGGCCAGCGCATCGCCGTTGAGCCGGAGCGGCGCCCTATGCGCCCCGTTGCGCGCAACCTGCAGCGTCGAGCGCACCAACGTCCGCTCCGGATCGAGCTCGAAGTCGAGCGCAATCTCCGGCACCAGCCAGTCGGGCGGCCGATAATCCTCGCGGCGCACGGCGGCCGGCGCGGCAACGGCATTCTGGGCGTCTAGCATGGCCGCGCTCTAGGCCGGGGCGGGCTCATTCGTCCAGTCTCGTCACGGTCACCTGCTGCGAGCGCATCTCACCCGCGCCGAAGATGGTCATGAAGGCGATGTCGGTGGCGTCGCGGCCGATGCCGATGCGGGCGAGGCCTTCGGTGGGGGCGAGGCAGGTTGCGTCGAGCAGGTGCCAGCCGCCGGCCAGCCAGACCTCGACGACGGCGTGGAAATCGGGCGGCTTCAGGCCCCAGGCGTAAGCCGAGACCAGCCGCGCCGGGACACCGGCGGCGCGGGCGAAGCTCGCCATCAGGTGGGCGAAGTCGCGGCAGACGCCGCGCCGGGAGACGAAGACGTCGACCGCGGTGGTGGTGGCGTCGCTCGAGCCGGCCGCATAATCCATCTCGCGCTTGATCCACTCGGCCATGGCGACGAGCTTGGCGCCGCCGTCGATGCCGCCGAAGCCCCGCTCGACGAACCCTTCGAACCGGTCCGATTCGCAATAGCGGCTCGGCCACAGATAGGGGACGACCTCCGCCGGCAGCTCGGGCAGCGGCGCGATCGGGCAGGCCTCGATCGCGGCGACCGGGCGGTCGACCTCGACCAGCGCCCGGTAGCTCAGATGGCTGAGGCCCTCGCCGCGCATCCAGGTGCGCCGGCCGATCCCGTCCTCGCCAGCGACGGTGCGCAGCGGCACGCTCGCCCCGACGGTGAGCCGGTCCTCGATCAGCAGCTGGTCGGGAAGCTGGGCGACCTCGACCGCCAGCAGCACGTCCACCGCCTCCGGAAAATAATAATCGAGATCGGCCTCGATGCTCAGCCGCATGCCCTTCGCTCTCCTCTCCAACCGACGGCCAACGCACGAAACGCGGCGGCGGTGCCTTTACTCGACGAGCGGGGCCGGGCCGGCGCGGGGCGCGCCGAGGGCGACGACCAGGCCGGCAATGGTGAAGAGCCCGCCGGCGATGGCGAGCGGCGACCAGCGATAACCCTCGAAGACGGTCGAAAGCGCCATCGCCACGATCGGGATCAGAACGCTCGAATAAGCGGCCCGCGCCGGCCCGATCGCGCGGATGATCCGGTAATAGAGCCAGAAAGCGAGCGCCGAGGCGACGATGCTCAGATAGAGGAGGCCGAGCCAGTAGGTCGGCCTGGGATCGAACAAAGGCGGGCCGATGAAGGCCGCGGCATAAAGCGCGTCGGCGCTCGCGCCGTAGAGCATCGCCCAGCCGAGCATGGCGGCTATCGATCGCGCCTTCATCGCCGGCATCAATTGCATGACGTTGGCGAACGAGGCGGCAAGCACGGCGCAAAGGACGAAGCCGAGCCCCTTGAGGACGTTGGCGGGCGCGGTCGCCGCGAGCCGCATTTCCTGGACGAACAGCAAGCCGACGCCGGCCATGGCGACCGCCGAACCGAGCACGAAGCGGCCGCCGACCCGCTCGCCGAAGAACAGCCAGGCCAGCGCCGCATTGGGCGCGACCAGCAGTGCGAAGACGACCGCGGCGAGGCCGGAGGTGATGTAGAGCTCGGCGGCGTAGACGAAGCTGTAATTGACCACGAACTGAAAGGTGCCGAGCAGCGCCGCGAGCACGAAGCCGCCGCGCCCGAGCCGAAGGCTCGCCCCGGCCAGCCGGGCGAGCAGGAGCATGGCGGCGCCGGCGATGAAGAAGCGGTAGCTGACCGACCAGATCGGCGGCACGATGCCGAGCTGGCCCTTGATGACGATCCAGGTCGAGCTCCAGATCAGGGTGATCAGGAGGAAGGGCAGCAGCACCCTGGGATCGCGGAAGCCCGCGGGCCCCGCCCCGGCGACAGCCGAAGTCACAGCGCCCGGATCGCGGCGGCGAGGGCGTCGACGTGAGCGGGGTCGCTGTCCCAGTTCGTCACCAGCCGCGCCTCGCCCGGCCCCCAATCGTAGAAATCGAAGCCCTGGGCGCGCAGCGCGGCCGCTTCCGCCGCGCTCACCCGGACGAACATCTCGTTCGCCTCGACCGGATGGAGCAGCCGGTCGGCGCCCGCCGCGGCCGCGAGCCGCGCCGCCGCCGCATTGGCCGCCCGCGCATTCCGGAGCCAGATCCCGTCCTCGAGCATCGCCAGGATCTGGGCGGCGAGATAGCGGCCCTTGGAGAGGAGGTGTCCGGCCCGCTTGCGGCGGAAACGGGTCGCCTCGGCCAGAGCCGGATCGAACAGGATCAGCGCCTCGGCCGAAATCCCGCCGTTCTTGGTAAAGCCGAAGGCGAGCGAATCGAGGCCGGCCCGCCAGCTGAGCTCGGCGGGGGCGCAGCCGAGGCTGGCCACGGCATTGGCAAAGCGGGCGCCGTCGAGATGGAAGCCGAGGCCGTGCGCCTTGCACAATGCCCCCAAAGCGGCGGTTTCGTCGGCCGTGTAGACGCAGCCATATTCGGTCGCGTTGGCAATCGAGAGCGCGGCGGGCGGAGCGCGATGAATGTCGTCGGTGATCCCTGCCATCAGGGCGACGACCGCGTCCGGCGTCAGCTTCGCCCCGGCGCCCTCGCCGAGCAGCAGCTTGGCGCCGCCGGTGTAGAATTCCGGGGCGCCGCATTCATCGACCTCGATATGGGCCTGGCGGTGACAGATGATGCGCCCGTAGGGCGGCGAAAGCGCGGCCAGCGCGAGCGCGTTGGCCGCCGTGCCGGTCGACACCCACAGCGCCTCGACCTCGCGCTCGAACAGCTCGGAGAAGGCGGCGTTGAGCTTTTGGCTCCACTCGTCGCCGTCATAGGCGGCGTCGACCCGGTTGGCCGCGGCCAGCGCCGCCAGCGCCTCGGGACAGGCGGCAGCGGCATTGTCGGAGAAAAAGCGCATTTTCCGGGCTTTATCGGCGGCCCGGCCGCCGTCAACGCCGTTCTGGCAAGTGGTGGAAGCGGCTTATGATTTTCTCCCTTCGCGTTTACCACAATTTAGCGCCCTTCCGCGTATGCGAACCATTGGTCCAGCTGGGATGAAGAGATGGGCGTAGAGACTTTCCCGAAGGCGTCTGCCGGCAACCGCGCGGCCAAGCGGGCACGCGTGCTGCTCGCGGCCAAGCTGCAGACCTCGTTCGGCGAGGTTGAAGCGCGCCTTCGCGACCTCTCGCGCAAGGGTGCGCTGGTCGAATGCGCCCAGGTTCCCGACGTCGGCAGCGAGGTCGTCTTCGTGCGCGGCGAGACCATCGTCTCGGCCCGCGTCGCCTGGGCCGCGGGCAACCGCGTCGGCCTCGAATTCGATCATATGATCGACGAGCACGAACTGCTCGTCCATATCGGCAAGCCCGCCAAGGGGTCGGCCGCGCCCGCCTATGTCCAAAGCTACCGCCGCCCGGGCCTCGGCCAGGGCATGTCCGCCGACGAACGCAAGGTTGCCCAGGCCTGGAGCGTGGCGGTCGGGCTCAACCTGCCCGAAGGCAAGAATTAAGGGCGCGCCATGGAACCCTGGGGTTCAAGCTGGTCGTCTCCCTCCCAGTCCGCCGGACCCTTCTTTGCCGGCGAGCTTTCCGTCACGCCCGACGGCGGCGACGAGGAGGCGCCCAAGAGCCGGGCTTCGGAGCGGGTGGCGATCGAAATCGGCGCGGGCTTGCGGCAGCGCGGGGCTTCGGGCGTCTCCGTGCTGATCATGGACCTCTCCACCCACGGCTTTCGCGCCAGCACCCATTTGGAGCTCGAGAAAGGCGCCGATGTCTGGCTGCGCCTGCCCGGTCTCGAATCCTGCCACGCCACCGTCGTCTGGACGAAGGGCCAGTATATCGGCTGCGCGTTCGAGCGGCCGCTGCACCCGGCCGTGCTCGACATGATCGTGCGCAAGACCAAGGGCAAATAGGCCGCCCCATTCCCTTGGCGGGATGCCGCGCCGGCGCCGGATGCATCCGATTCGGATTCTTGTTTCGGCTGTGTTAAGCCCGCCGAGTCGGATGGGGAGGCTACGGCATGGAATCGGATTTCCGATACTATTCACGGCGTGCCGCGGAGGAGCGGCGGAGGGCCAAGTTCGCCGTGACCCAGGCGGCCCGGGAACGCCACAGCGAGCTCGCCAACCTGTTCGCTTCGAAGGCCGCCACCCGAGTCCGCCTCGAAGTGCTGGCCCGGCTCAGGACCGACTAGGGAAGAGCCCTTCCGCCGGAGCGATGGTGCTGCCGGTGAGGATTGAACTCACGACCTCAGCCTTACCAAGGATGCGCTCTACCACTGAGCTACGGCAGCCTATCGCTTTCCGGGAAGGCGGCGCTATGGCCGCTGACCTCGGATGATGTCAAGGCAGGTCCATGGCAAAGCGTGACGAGGAACGGGAAAAGCGGCTCGCCGCCGCGCTGCGCGAGAACCTCAAGCGAAGGAAGGCGCAGGCGCGGGGGGCGGGCGCCGCGGAAGAGAAAACGCTGCGTCATCCCGACGAAGGCCAGGACCCATGAACACGGAGAACGAGAACTAGCCCGAACCGTGTTCATGGATCCCGGATCCCCGGCCTGCGCCGGGGCAGGCAAGTCCGGGATGCCGATTCGCTTCAAAGCGGCGCGCAGGCCGCTTCGAGCCAGGCCTTCGCCTCGCCGTCGAGCTGCGGGCCGACGATGCGCAGCACCTGCGCGTGATAATCGTCGAGCCAGGCGCGCTCCTCCGGCGTGAGCAGCGCCTCGTCCACCAGATTGCGGTCGATCGGCGCGAAGGTGAGGGTCTCGAAGCCGAGCAGCTTCTTTTCGGCGCCGTCGACCTCGACCGGCACGATCAGCACCAGATTCTCGACCCGGATGCCATATTCGCCGGTCTTGTAATAACCGGGCTCGTTGGAAAGGATCATCCCCGCCTTGAGCGGCTCGTCGCCGCCGGGCTGGGCGCTGCCCACCGGCGAGATGCGCTGCGGCCCTTCGTGCACCGCGAGGAAGCTGCCGACGCCGTGGCCGGTGCCGTGGGCGTAATCGAGCCCCGCCGACCACAGGAACTGGCGGGCGAAGCTGTCGAGCTGCGAGCCGCGCGTCCCTTCCGGAAAGCGGGCGCGGGCGACGGCGATATGGCCCTTGAGAACCCGGGTGAAGCGGTCCTTCATCTCCGCAGTCGGCGTGCCGATCGCGACCGTTCGGGTGACGTCGGTGGTGCCGTCCGGATATTGGCCGCCGGAATCGACCAAATAGATCGAATCCCTCTCCAGCGGCCGGTTGGTTTCTTCGCTGACCCTATAGTGGACGATGGCGCCGTTCGGGCCGGCGCCCGATATGGTGTCGAAGGAGAGGTCGCGCAGATCGCCGCCCCGCTGGCGGAAGCCCTGCAGCTTCGCCGCGGCGGAGAGCTCATCGACCCCGCCCTCGGGCGCTTCGACGCTGAGCCAGTGGAGGAAGCGCGACAAAGCGGCGCCGTCGCGCGCCTGGGCGGCGCGATGGCCGGCGATCTCGGTCTCGTTCTTGAGCGCCTTGGGCAGGATCGAGGGGTCGCGCTTCGCGATCACCTTCGCTCCGGCCTCCTCCAGGGCGCCGAAGATCGCCGCGACCGAGCGCTCGGGATCGACCGCGACCGTCTTGCCGGCAAGGGCCGCGAGCGCCGGCTCGAAATCGCTGCGCTCGTGGATCCGGACGCCGTTGCCGAGATGGGCGCGGACCTCGGCGTCGATCTTCTCGCCGGCGACGAACAGGTCGGCAGTGCCGTCGTCGTGGACGAGAGCGAAGGACAGGGCGACCGGCGTGTGATCGACGTCCTGGCCGCGGACGTTGAACGTCCAGGCGATCGAATCGAGCGCCGCGAGCACCGCGGCGTCGGCTTTCTCGCTCTTCAGCCAGTCGGCCATCTCCTGGCGCTTGGCGGCCGAGGACTTGCCGGCATAGGCGTCGGGATGGACGACCAGCCGGGCGCGCGACGGCTCGGGCTGATCGGCCCAGACCGCGTCGATCGGATTGCGGCGGACGGCGACCAATTCGGCGCCCTTGTCGGCGAGCGCCTCGCGCGCTTTCTCCACCCACTCCCTGGTGTGCAGCCAGGGATCGTAGCCGATCCGGCCGCCGTCGGGCGCGTGGGTCTTGAGCCAGTCGGCGATGCTGGTCTCGGGCACCGACTGGTAGCTCCAATGGTCGCCGTCGACCTGGTCGCGGACCTGGAGCGTGTAGCGGCCGTCGACGAAGATCGCCGCTTCCTCCGGCAGCACCACCGCCGAGCCCGCCGAGCCCTGGAAGCCGGTGAGCCAGGCGAGCCGCTGCGCGTAGCTGCCGACATATTCGCTCATATGCTCGTCGGTCAGCGGCACGACGAAGCCGTCGAGCCGGTCGGCCTTCAATTGTTCGCGCAGGGCGGCGAGACGGGCTTCATAGCTGGACATAGGTCATTCCCGATGCGTCTAACCGCCGCTAGATAGGCGGGTTCCCTGCCCCGCGCCAGCCCGGCGCCCGATCGAGGACGCCGCCCGATGCGCCTTCTGATTGCCACCCTTCTGCTCGCCGAAAGCCATTCCATGCCTGCCCAAGCCCAGCTTCCGCCGCCGCCGGTCGCGGCGCAGCGCCCCTACAGCTTCGAGCGCCACGGCATCCGCGTCGAGGACCCCTGGCACTGGCTCAAGGACGAATCGTACCCGGTCGTCGACGACGAAGACGTGCTCGCCTATCTGCGCGCGGAGAACGCCTATTACGAGGCGGCGATGGCGCCGCACCAGCCGCTGATCGAAACCGTCTTCCAGGAGATGCGCGGGCGGATCCCCGAGGACGACAGCTCGGTCCCGGCCCGCGACGGCGACTGGCTCTATTGGTGGGCGTTCGCGCCGGGAGCGCAATACCGGACCTGGCGCCGCCGCCCGGTCTTCTCCGGCGGCGTGCCCGAGCAGGTGATCTTCGACGAGGCCGCCGAGGCCGCCGGCAAGGACTATTTCCGGCTGGGCGCGCTCGAGGTCAGCCCGGACGGCCGCTACGCCGCGACCATGGTCGACGACAACGGCTCGGAGCGGTTCAAGCTGCGCGTCCGCGACCTTGCCACCGGCCGCGATATCGAGACCGTCACCGAGGTCGGCATCGGATCGCCGGTGTGGACCGCCGACAGCCGCGCCATCGTCTTCACCGAGGTCAACGAGAACTGGCGCAGCTACCGTGCCCGCCTCCACCGGCTCGGCGGGCCCATCACCGGTGACCGCACGCTCTACGAGGAGACCGAGAACGTCGCCTTCACCGTCGACGTCGGCCGCACCCAGGATCGCCGCTTCATCCTGATCTCGACCGGCGAGAATTCGTCGAACGAAGTCCGCATCATCCCCGCCGACGCGCCCGAGACGGCGCCGGTGCTGATCGCCCGGCGCCGGCCGCTGATCCAATATTCGGTCGATGCGAGCCACGGCAAATTGTGGATTTTGGCCAATGACGACCATGTCAATTTCCGGATCGCCGAGGCGGACCCGGCGCATCCGGGCGACTGGCGCACGGTGATCGCCGGCTCGGACCGGGTCTATCTTCGCGGCATCACCGCGTTCCGCGACCATCTCGCCATCACCGAGCGGGTCGACGGCCTCGACCAGATCCGGCTGCGTTCCTACGAGGGCGCGGAACGGCGCATTCCCTTCGCCGAGGCGGCCTATACGGTCGGCCTCGGCCGCAATCCCGAATATGCGCCGGATGCCTACCGGCTCGCCTACAGCTCGATGGTCACCCCGCCGACCGTCTACGATTACCACCCGGCCGACAACCGGCTGGAGACGCTCAAGGTCCAGCGCATTCCCTCGGGCTACGATCCCAGCCGCTACGTCACCGAGCGGATCAGCGTCCCCGCCCGCGACGGCCGCCAGATCCCGGTCTCGATCGTCTACCGCCGCGGCTTCGAGCGGAACGGCCGCGGCCGCCTGTTCCTCTACGCCTACGGCGCCTATGGCTACGCGACCGCGCCGGCGTTCAACAGCAACCGCTTCTCGCTGCTCGACCGCGGCTACGCCTTCGCCATCGCCCATATCCGCGGCGGCGACGAGCTCGGCTACGACTGGTACCTTCAGGGCAAGCTCGACCGGCGCACCAACACGTTCAACGATTTCGTCGATGCCGCCCGGGGGCTGATCGCGCAGCGCTACACCGGCGCCGGCCGGATCGCGATCCAGGGCCGCTCGGCGGGCGGCGAGCTGATGGGCGCGGTGGTCAATTCCGATCCCGAATTGTGGGGGGCGGTGGTCGCCGACGTGCCGTTCGTCGACGTCGTCAACACCATGCTCGACGAAAGCCTGCCCCTGACGCCCGGCGAGTGGAACGAATGGGGCAATCCGATCACCGATCCGGCCGCCTTCCGCTACATGCTGAGCTACAGCCCCTACGACAATGTCCGCCGCCAGGCCTATCCGCCGATGCTGATCTCGGGCGGGCTCAACGATCCCCGGGTCACTTATTGGGAGCCCGCCAAATGGGCGGCGCGCCTGAGGGCGATGCGCACCGACCACAACCTCCAGCTCTTGAAGATCAACATGGGCGCCGGCCATGGCGGCCGCTCGGGCCGCTGGACGGCGCTGCGCGAGACCGCCGAGGAATATGCCTTCATCCTCAGCCAGATGGGCTGGGAGGATGCCGCCCGGTGAGCCGCCTCCTCACCGCGTTGCTGCTCGCCGCTGCGCTTGCGGGCTGCTTGCCGCGGCCGGCGCCGCGGGCGACGCCCGCACCGGTCGGCGCCGAGGTCGACGTGCTTCGCCAGGGCGACGTCTGGACCGCCGATTTCCGCTTCGGCCGGGCGGCGCCGGTCTGGGTGTTCGTCCGCTCCTCGCTTACCCGCGCCGGCGAGCTCGCCTGGCGCGCGCAGACCTGGACCGTCGAAACGCCCGGCGTCCGGCTCGAGCGGCGCGGCCGCTACGACGTGCTGGTCGCCGATGGCGGCGGCCCGGTGCCGGCGCAGGTGCGGCTGCGCTTCACCCCGTTCGCCCAAGACCTGCTCACCGATTCGGCCCCGGCGATGCGCTTCACCACCGGCGCCACCGCTTTGTTCAGCCGCCAGTTCGACGTCTTCGGCCTGCCGGACCCCGCCGCCGCCGGCACGCTTCCGGCCGACATCAGCACCGCCGACATCCCCTTCACCCGCACCCGCGTCATCTTCCGCGACGCCGCCGGGCCGGTGCTCCACGAAGGGCGCCGCGTCGCTTCGGTCAGCCTTGATGATCAGGACGGCACCTACGTCCTGTTCGGCCCCGCCGATCCGGTGATCAACGCCGGCATCGCCGCCGTCTACGATCCCGCCTTGCCGCTTTGGATCCGGACCACGTTGGGCGATTCGACCCCGGCCATCCTCGCCCGCCTCGAGGCCGCGCTCGGCCCTCCGCCGGGCGCCCAGCCGATGCTGATGGTGAGCTGGGCCGGGCCGACCCCGCGCCGGGTGAGCATGACCGGCAGCGTCCTGCCCAATCTGCTGGCGATGACCTTCGAAGGCGAGGGGGTGCTGCGCGAAAATGCCGGGCTGCGCGACCATGCGCTGTGGTTCATCGCCCACGAAGCGGCGCATTTCTGGCTCGGCGATGCGGTGGTCTACGAATATAGCCGCGATGCCTGGATCACCGAGGGCGGCGCCGATCTGCTCGCCTTCCGCACCGTCGCCGCCGTCGATCCGCATTACGATTGGCGCGGCGAGCTGCAGAAGGCGATCGACGATTGCGTTCGCCTGAGCACCAACCAGGGCGTCGCCAGCGCCGAGGATCGCGGCGAGCAGCGCGCTTATTATGCCTGCGGCGTCGTCTTCGGGCTGGTCGCCGAGGCCGCCTCGCGCCGGCCGTTCGGCAGGTTCGTTCGCCGGCTGGTCGATGCCAGCCGCGCCGACCGCGTGCTCACCCGCGGCGAATGGCTTGCCGGTCTCGACCGGGTCTCGCACGACCCCTCGCTGAGCGCCGACATCGCCCGCCTGCTCGACCGCGGCGATCCCGATCCGGCCGCCCTGATCGCCTCCCTCTTCACCCGCGCCGGAGTCCGTTATGCGCTCGCCGACAATGGCCGGCCGAGGCTGTTGTGACCGCGTTCGAGAAGCGGATCACCGCCCAGGCCGCCGACATCGACGAGCTCGGCCACGTCAACAATGCCGCCTGGGTGCGCTGGATCCAGGAGATGGCGACGGCGCATTGGCACGCGGTCGCGCCGCAAACCCAAGTCGACGCCTATGTCTGGGTCGTCACCCGGCACGAGATCGACTATTTGCGCGCCCTCGGCCCCGGCGAGACGGTGACCGGCCGCACCTGGGTCGGCGAGGCGCCCAAGGGCGCGCGCTTCGACCGCCACGTCGAGTTCGTCGGCGACGACGGCAAGCTCAGGGTGCGGGCCCGAACGACCTGGGCGATCCTCGACAAGGCGAGCGGGCGGCCGCTGCGCGTCCCGCCCGAGGTCGCGGCGCCGTTCCTTTCCTGACGTCATTGCGAGGACCCCGGCGAAAGCCGGGGGACGCGGCAATCCAGTCAGCGTCCGTAGCCGTGCTGGATTGCTTCGCTTCGCTCGCAATGACGGGAGGAGGAGTTAGAAGTCGCGGATAGCGGCGATGATCGCGGGATAGGCGCGGCCGCTGACGCCGAAGCCCATGTGGCTGCAATGGAGCTCGACCTGCCGGTCGCTCTCGCCCGGCAGGCCGCGCGCCGAGCGGATCGAGACGATGCCGTCGCGCCGCGACCACAGCGCCAGCGTCGGCACCGGCGGCTTTTCGGCCAGGTCGCTCTCGATCGGCGGCTTATCGACCGGATGGCCGGCCACCCATTCGTAGAGCCGCCAGACATTGTTGTTGTGCGGATCGCCCGAGAAAGGCGAGCCGAGCGTCACCACCTTCTCGACCAGGTCCGGGCGCTGCTTGGCGACTTCGCGGGCGAAGACCCCACCGAGGCTCCAGCCGACCAGGATCACCTTTTCGCCCTTGCCGAAGGCCTCGATCCGTTCGGCGATCCGCTCGCGCGTATCCGCCTTGACGCCGGTGTTGAGCCCCATCGCCCAGCCGGTGACCCGGTAGCCGGCGGCGGCGAGCGCCCGCTGCAGGCCGAGCGTGGTGCGGTCGTTGGCGACGAAGCCGGGGATGACCATGACCTTCGGACCGTCTTCCGGCCCGCGCTCGCCCAATCGGCCGAAGCTCTTGTAGAGCCGGGCCCAGAGGAACGGCGCCTCGAGCAGGAACCGCCGCAGCCTCGGCTTCGCCTCGTCAGAGATAATCGCCTCCGATCAGCTCGCGGAGCGGCGCCGGCAGCCTGACCCGGCCGTCGGCAAGCTGGTGGTTTTCGAGCAGCGGCACGAGGATTCGGGGGCTGGCGAGGGCGGTGTTGTTGAGGGTGTGGACGAAGCGCACCTTGCGCTCCTCGTCGCGCCACCTCAAGTTCGCCCGCCGTGCCTGCCAGTCGTGCAGCGTCGAGCAGCTGTGGGTCTCGCGATACTTGCCGAGGCTCGGCACCCAGGATTCGAGATCGTTCATCCGGAACTTGCCATTGCCCATGTCGCCGGTCGAGGTCTCGATCACCTGATAGGGGATTTCCAGCGCGGTCAGCATCTCCTCGGCATTGGCGAGCAGCCGCTGGTGCCACTTCGCCGATTCCTCCTCGTCGTCGCGGCAGATCACATATTGTTCGAGCTTGTAGAATTGGTGGACCCGCAACAGGCCGCGGACGTCGCGGCCGGCGCTGCCCGCCTCGCGGCGGAAGCAGGGCGAATAGCCGGCATAGAGGACCGGCAATTGCTCGGCCTCGAAAATCTCGCCCGAATGGAGGCTGGTGAGCGCGATCTCGCCGGTGCCGGCGAGGTAGAGGTCCTCGGCCGGCATATGATAGGCTTCGTCCTCATGGCCGGGGAAATGGCCGGTGGCGACGAACGCCTGCGGCCGCGCCAGCGCCGGCACCGTCATCAGCGTGAAGCCGTCGGCGGCGAGCCGCTGCTGCGCCCAGAACATCAGCGCCTGCTCGAGCAGGGCGAGCCGGCCCTTCAGCGCATATTGCCGCGATCCCGCCACCTGGGTGATCCGGGAGAGATCGGCCCAGTCGTTCTTCTCGACCAGGGCGACGTGGTCGAGCGGCTCGAAATCGAAAACAGGGACAGTCCCCATTTTTCGGACGATTGTGTTGGCGGTCTCGTCGGGCCCGACCGGCGCGCCCTGCCAGGGGATGTTGGGCACGCGCAGCAGCAAGGCGTCGAGCGCCGCCTGCTTCTCGCCGAGCGCCGCCTCCGCAGCGCCGATCTCCGCGCCGATCGCCTTGGCCCGTGCGCCAAGCGCCGGCCGCTCCTCGGGCGGAGCGCTCTTGAAGCCGTCGCTGATCGCGTTGCGATCGGCCCGGAGGCCGTCGACCCGGGTCTTCAGCGCCCGCACCTCGCCGTCGAGCGCGAGCAGGGCGTCGAGATCGAGGGCGACGTTCTTGTCGGCGATCGCCTTGCGGACCGCGTCCGGATGCTCGCGGATGAAGGGCAGGCTCAGCATCGCGCGTCCCTGCGGGGCGCGCGGCGAAAAATCAAGGCAAGCAGCAGCAGCAGGGCGAGCAGGCTGATCGCCGCGCCGGCCTTCTCCGCGCCGGTCCAGCCGACCGTCCTCGTGCAGCCGCTGCCGCGATAGGCGAGCAGGCCGGTGGCGGGATCGGGGAAGGCGCCGGTGTCGCGCCCGGCGCAGCGCACCCGCCAGGCCGGAAAGTAGAAGGCCGGCTCGACGGTGACCTCGCCCCGGCGAAGCGGCGCGCGGTGGCCGGCGGCGAGATCGAGCGCCCAGCGCGACGGCCAGCTGTAGGGCCGCGGCCCCGGCGGCAGATTTTCGGGCACGTCGGGATGGCGCGCGGCGAGCAGAGCGAGGGTGACCGGCGGCCCCTGCGGCGCGGGCGCGAGCAGGAAGGTCGCCGTCAGGGCGAGCGCCGGCAGCGCCAGCAGCGCCGCGATCCGCTCCTCGCCGCGCGGCGCCAGAGCGATCGCGGTGGCGAGGCCGAATTCGGCGAAGGGCAGCGCCCGGAACGGGAACTGGACCGACCGGATCAGCGGCAGGCTCCAGAGGAAAGGGAGGAGTCCGGCGACGACGAGGCAGCAGAGGATCGCATAACGCGCCCAGCGCGAGCGCCAGCGCAGCGCCATGAACAGGGCCGGCAGGGCGACGACCGCGATCACCTTCAAGGTGATCAGCGCCATGCCGGTCGCGGGGGCGCTGGTGAGCAGCCAATGCTCGGGCCTGAGCAGCGGGTCCGACCACAAGACCGCCGAGTCGCGATAGGGTTCGAGCGCCAGCGCAGGAACGAGGTAGATCGAAGCGAGGCCGATGCCGAGCGCGAGCGGCGGCGCGAACGCGAGCAGCGCTTGCGGCCGCCGCCAGGTCAGGACCAGCGCATAGGGCGCGACCAGGAACAGGCTGGCAAGCAGCGCCAGCGGCAAATGGGTCGCGATGATCGCGGCATAGGCCAGCGCGAGCAGGATCGGGCTCCGTTGCTCCGAGACCCGCTTCAGGCCGAGCGCGAGCAACGGGATGAAGGCGACCGCGCAGGTCTCGGCGAGGGCGCCCCGGCCGTAAAAATCGGCGACGTGATAAGGCGCGGCCATGAACAACAGAGAGGCGGCGAGCGGATGGCTGGTCCATCCCGAGGCCCAGCGATGCATCGCCGCGCCCGCACCGGCAAAGGCGAGCCCGAAGGTGGCAAGGATCGCCGCATAAGGGGTGAGCCCGAGCGCTGCCAAAAGGCCGGCGGGATAGAAAGCGAGCGGCGGATAATAATAGAAGACCGGCGCGCCGAGCCCGTCGTGCGAGGCCGGCAGCCAGCGCGGATAGAGCATGCCGGCGCGCAGCTGCTGGGCGAACTGGTCGGTCCACACCCAGTCGATCCAGAAGCTGTCGTGCAGCTTCACCGGGCTCAGCATGGCCGGACCAATCAGCAGAAGGGCAAAGCCGGCGATCGCCAGATAAGGCGGCCAACGCGCTCCGCTCCGCCCTTCCCCCAACGCCTCGTCTCCCGGCTAAAGGCCGCGATGCCGACGTGCATGACGCCGCCGGGCTTGGCAAGGGCGCTGCCGAACGCGGCTCAGCCGATCTCCAGGTCCACCCGCAGGCCGGTGACGACGTCGATCTTCTTGAGCGCGCCGCCTTCGGTGACCTCCTTCGGCCGGTCGGCGAGCTGGATCCACTCCTTGTCCGATTGGATGATCCGGCCGGCAGTTCGGCTGCGCAATCGCTGCAGCAGGGCGTTCGCCGGTATGTCCTTCCAGCGCACCTTCTTCGCCATTGCCTCGTCGGTCGGGATGAAGGCGACCAGATTGGGATCGGTCATCAATTCCAGCCCGCCCTCGGAGAGCGTGGCGTTGCCGCTGCCGTGATGGCCGACCTTGTAGAAGACGGTGCGCTTCAGGAGGGCGGCGCCGGTGACCTTGGGCGTGCCGGGCGGCGCGCCGGCCGGAAGCGGGAAGGTGACGTCCTTCCAGCTCCGCCAATTGCCGACCTGCGCGTCGGCGGCGAAGATCAGCACCCGGCCCGTGGCGACGATCTCGATGGCCAGCACCAGGCTGGAATTGTTGGTCCGGCTGTCGAGTTGCAGCGCGAGGTCGCTGGCGACGCCCAGCCAGTCATTGTCGATCCGGCGCCAGGATTGATCCTTCCTGGGCGGCTCGCCATGCTTCTCGCCCCGCTTGACCTTAAACGCGTCGACCTGCGCATGCCCGGCATAATAAGCGGAAAGGAAGGCGATGTCGGGATCGCTGATCGGGACCGTGCCGTCGAGCGCCTTCGACAGCGGCCGGCCGACGCCGCCGTCGAACGGCGCCAGCGGATCCTCGTGGACGTCGAGCCAGCCTTCGCCGAGCGCGAGGCCGTTGCGCAAGGCGGAGGCGAGCGGCGAGGCGCCGACTCCGAAGCGATAGGTGTCTTCGTCGCTGTCGGTGATCCCGAGCAGCTTCTTGTCGCGCGGCGGCGCGAGCACGTAGACGCGCACCGTATCGACATCGGCGGGAAGCGGCGCCATCGTTCCCGGATCGAGATGCCGGACCGTGCTCGCCAGGGCGCGCAGCCGCTCGCGCGCGTCGCGCGACCGCTCGCCCTTGGCGCCGAACACAAAGCCGAGCAGCGCCTGCATGCTGTCCGTCGTCTTCTCGTCGGCGGCCGCGGCGAAGCGGCTCGACGCCGAGGCGAGGGCGTCAACCGCGTCGGTCTTGTACTTGTCGAGCTGGCGGCCGTCCGGATCGGCGGGATTCTCGGTCCAGGCGAACCATATTTCGCCGACGTCGAACTTCTTGAACAATTCCTCCGCCTGCTGGAAGCCGGAGAGGTGGTCCCAATGCTCGTGGGTGCCGACGATGACGTCGAGCCGCGGCGTAATCGCGTAGAGGTCGGCGACCACCTTGCGGATCGTCTCGGGCCCGCCCGCCGCCGACGTATGGATTCCGCAATCGATCAGCATCCAGAACGGCTGCCCGTTGCTGCGTGGAATCTCGACCAGCAGGCAATCGCCGAGACCGTGGCAATAAAGGTGGAGCTTGACGCTGTCGGGCAGGGTCGCCGCGGATGCCGTGGCCATCGCTCAATACTCCGTCGAATGGAGCGCCGCGAACGGCTCGTCTCCGGCCATGCCGCGGCTGCCGAAATACATGCCGCGGAGGTTCTGGGCCGGCGGAAAGCCGCGATAGGTGCGCTCGCGTCCCAACCGGTCGTCGCTGTCGCTTTCGCCGATCCGCTTCCAGATCGTATATTTGAGCTCGGGCTCGTTGCGCTCGTTCGAGGGATCGATAACGAGGGTGGCGCCGCCGCAATACCAGAAGAACCCGCTGGCCGGGTCCTGGCTGTCGAACCAGACCGGCAGGCGCTGGGCGAGCACGATGATGATCTCCGAGGTCATTTCGCCATTGGGCTGCTGGCGCTGGACGCCGCGCACGGTGCGGACCTCGAACGTCGTCCGGCCCTTCCCCGGACGAATCAAATGCCCCTCGTCGCTATATTTGCCGAGCTCGGGCCGCAGGCCGAGCTGCCGGCAAAGGTCGAGGTCGTTCTTGAAATATTTGGCCAGGATGGTGTGGACGTCGTGGCTGCGCTTCCGGATGCGCTTGTGGATTTCCCACCGCGACGGGGTGGCCTGCCATTTCATGTCGATCTTGTCGACCAGCTCGTTCAGCCAGGGCGGCTGGCGGCAGTGCTTCGGCGGCGGATCCCAGCGCAGGCTCTCGACCGAAACGGTGCGCAGGTTCGCCGGCAACAGGTCGCGGCGGCGGAACGATTCGATCAGCGCGGTGCGATAGCCGAACCGGTCGTCGACGACCTGGCTGAGGTCGGCCGTGATCAGCGCGCGCAGATAGTCGCCGAAGGTGATGTCGACCGGCGCCAGATAATCGAGGGCGCGGATGCACATGCGCAGCACGTGGCCCGCCGCCTTGCATGCCTCGTCGGTCAGCCGGTTGACCAGGTCCGGATGGATCTCGCCCTCGGCGAGGATGCCGCTGCCGCCCGTGGCGAGGCGGATCAGATCGCCGGTCCGGCGCGTGAAGATGGCGAGATAGGCCTGGTAGATCGCCTTGACCAGAAGGCTGCCGCGGTCGTGCACCTCGAACGTCTTGCGATAGCCGAACTTGTCTTCCGGGTTGTGATAGTCGCGCAGCGGCCCGCTCATGCTGATGCCCTGGCCGAACTGGCGGGCGAGGCCGCCGAGCAGCGTCTCGGCGCCGAGATCGCCGCGCCGGCGGGCGATCTCGCGGCGGACGAGGTCCTTGTACTGAAAGTGCGAGAACAGGGCGACGACGTCGGCGAAGGCCTCGTGGAACGAGCCGACGTCCGGGTTCGAATATTCCCGGAACCCGCTGGTGAAGCCGTCGAGCAGGGCGTGGGTCATCTCATGGGCGACGATGTCCGCGGACAGGCAGCCGAACACCAAAGTGCCCGGCGCGGTGGCGTCCGTAAGGCTGGATTCGGCCGGGAAATAGCCGAGCAGCAGGGCGCACAGATTGGGGCTGTAATAGGCATTCTTGGCGCGCAGGGCGTGCGGATAGATGCGCAGCCGCGGCACATATTCGTAGCGCTTCGGAGGCGAGGCCCAAAGCGCCCGCCGCCCGAGCGCATGCTCGAAGCTGTCGATGGTGCGCATCGCCACCGCATAGACCATCTGCTGGTGGAACTGGGGATTGCCCTCGGACGGGTCGAGGCCGTCCTGGAGGAGGAGGCGCGGATCGTCGAGATCGACCGGATGGTAGAAACGGTCGGAGGCCGGATCGACGTCGACCACCTCGAGATAGTCGCCGACCGGCCCCGGCTTGAGGATGCTGTTGCCGTCCGGATCGCGTTCGTAGCGGACGTTGACCGTCGCGATGTTGGAATCGACGAATTCGAGCGAGCCGCCGAGGCTGGGATCGAGCGCGAAGATGCGCAGCCGCCGGTCCTTGGGCGCCGGCGGCGGTTCGTGCCGGACGGCGCCCTTCGGCAGCGCCGGCGCCGGCGGCGGGCCGGGCGGAACCGGCGGCAGCGGCTTGGGCGCGGCGCGCGCCCGGCCGGAGCCGAGCACCTCGCCGATCGCGTCCTTCAGCGTCCGGGACGCGGTCGGAAAGGCGCGCACGCGCTCCAGGAACCGCCGCTGCGTCCTCGCCTGGGGCCTGCTGCCCTCCGGATCGGCAATGATCTCTTCCAGCGCGCCGTCCTGCTGGGCGATCTGCAACACTTCGAGGGCGAGCATCTGGCCGCGCGGCGTGACCTCGGAGGCAAGGCCGACGCCTCGCCCGGTGAGCAGCCGCAGCCAGGCCCAGTCGGCGCTCGCCACCGGCGCCCGCCTGAGCGTGCTCGCCGCCATCGGCTCGACGGCGAGCGCGGCGAGCGCGTCGAGCGCGCCGGCGCCGAGCGCCTCGGCGACCTGGTCCCTGCTCAGGCGGCCGACCTCCCGGCGCGCCGAGCGGAGCAGCGCCTGTCGCGCGGCCTCGCCGCGCATCCACCTGTCGGGCTCCGGATAGAGACGATCGAGCTGCTCGCGATATTTGGCGATCCACAAGGCCGCCGCCGCCGCGATCTGGGGCGTCGCCGCCGAAGTGCCCTGGCCGTCGAGGTCGATCGTCGTCGGGCAGCCCCGTTCGGGCCAGGGGATGTTGGGAGTCCAGCCGGCGATCGCCGTCTCCATCTTGCTGTCGGGCCCATGACAGCCCTGCAGCCCGGTCAGCCCCTTGCCGAAATAGGGCCTGCCGTCGGCCATCACCCCGGTGGCGGCGAGCACGCGCCGCATCCGCGCCGGATAGACGATCGAGCGCGGGCTCGGAATCCGGGACATGAAATTGCCGGCCGCGGTGACCAGCACGATGCCCGCCTCGTAGCAACGGTTGACCGCGTCGGCGAGCGCCGAGGAGGCGAGCCCGCCCATGCTCATCGACAGGACGTCAACGTCGCATTTCAAGGCATAGGCGAAGCCTTCGACCATCGTCCCCGTGGAAAAGCGGACGACCGAATCGGCGATCCGGATCGGGAGCACCCGCACCCCCGGCGCGCCGCCGAGCGGCCCGGCCGGCGCCGGATCGCCGCCGGCGAGGATGCCGATCGTGCCGGGACCGTGGCCGGGATTGCGCAACGTGCCGTCGGGCGTGACGTCGACGGCGCTTTCGGCCGTCTCGCCCTTGATGAAGCTGCGCTGGCGTTCGGCCCAGACATTGGCCGGGCAGGCGACATGGTTCGGATCGTAGCCGGTGTCGAGATGGGCGACGGTAACCAGTTTCTGGGCCTCGCGCGGAACCGCATCGCGGGCCGCGCGCAGGCCGCTATAGCCGTCCTCGAGATGCCAGGCATAGCCGGGGCCGACCGCCCGCCCGCCCTGGCTGGTCTGCGGCTCCGCCTGACAGGCCTGGCGCTTGTCGTCGGGCTGCACCCAGGGCTGCTCCAGGTCCGGCTCGGCGGCGACCACGCCGTTGCCGTCGGCCGCGAAGCCGCCGGCGATTAGCGTATGCGCGCGGTCCCAGGCATTGTCGCCGGCATCGGCGCGGACCCACATCGCCGGCTCGGATGCGGAGAGGCCGAAACCCGCGGCGGGCCCGGCCGGAACCTCGAGGATCGGCTCGAAGGCGCCGAGCGCGTGCAGCGCCGCGCTGCTGGCGCCGGGCCCGCTGCGGACCTTGACCAGCAGGCCCTTGACGGACAGCCCCGCGACGTCGGCCATCGCCTCCCCTCCCTTGTTGCGCCGCCACCGGTTGTTACGCTCGGGCGTATCGGGTCATTCGGCAACAATTCGGTCAATATCCGGGCTCGCGCCGAGCCGATTTGTGCTCCGTTGCCCGAATTGATCAGTTCTACACGATCGGCCGCCTTGCGTCGAATCCGCAACGGACCAATGTTCGTGGCAGATATTGGATTGCACGGGCACGATTTAGAGACGCTGCGCCGCGCGGCTTCCGCGACGCCGCGACAAGGTCGGTGGCGGCTCTTGCCGGGAACTGGCGGAGACGGAGGGATTCGAACCCTCGGTAGGAGTAATCCCCCTACGGCGGTTTAGCAAACCGCTGGTTTCAGCCACTCACCCACGTCTCCGGGAAGGCCTTCAGGGCCATGGCCTATATAAGCCGCAATCCATTCGTTCAACCGGCCGGAATCATGCGCCTGGGCTGCTTGGCTGCCGGAACCGCTTCTGTTAATTCTCCGCCGGTGAGCGTCAGCGGAGCGGTTTACTTACAGGCGCAAAGGCTCGGCTTCGGCCCGGAGCTGCGGGCGTTTCGAAGCCTGCTGCGAAGAGAGTACAAGCGCTGGATCGATGCCGGCTGCCCCTCTCCTCCGCCGGACTCGGTCAAGACCCGCATCATCGAGACCTTTCTCGCCAGCGGGCCGAGGATCTTCATCGAGACCGGCACGCTGACTGGGGCGACGCTCGACAGGATCGCCCGCCTTCCCGGGGTCTTTTGCTATTCGATCGAGATCGAGGCGCGCCTGTTCAGCCGGGCCAAAAACGTCTTTCGGGACAGGCCGAACATCGAGCTCATTCTCGGCGACAGCGCGCTCGCTCTGCCGCCCCTGCTCGAAAATCTGGCCGAGCCGGCGCTGTTCTGGCTCGACGGGCATTATAGCGGCGGGATCAGCGGCCGCGGCGAATGCGACACGCCGATTGCGGCCGAGCTCGACGCCATTCTCGCCCATCCGCGCAAAGATCACCGGATCCTCATCGACGACGCGCGCCTGTTCGACGGAACCGGCGGCTATCCGCGCCTTTCCGAACTGCTGGCCCGTTTCGAAGACCATTCCTCGTATCGGGCCTCGGTCAGCGCCGACATCATCCGCATCACGCCCCGACCGCCCCGAACGTCTTCCACGTTCCCGGCGAGCCAGCGGTGACGCACACCCAGCCCTCGACGCCGCTCGCCGACGGCGTGTGGTTCAGCACCCGCGTCCCGCGCTTGTAGGTGCCGCTCGTCGGAACGGCGGTGCCGATATACTCGCCATTGTCGAACGGCGCGCGTGTCTCGACCCAGGTCGCGCAGGGGCTGTCGAGTGCCATGATCTTGACCGACTTGAGCTGCCAGGGCGTTGTCGCCAGCGTTCCGCCTCCCCGCAGGCAAAAGGCGGCCTTCTTGACCTCCGGACGGAAGCGGACAAAGAAAAAGTTCGCCTTGACCGCATCGCTGACGATGTAACCGCCATTCGAATATAGCCCGGCGTTCCAGGAGAACATCGTCTCGGTCGCCCCTCGCACATAGGGGTTCGCCGGATTGTCGGTCAGAGCCGACCCACCGGAACCATAGGGCTTGAACACGGGGACGTAGGTTTTCGTCGAGTCGCCCACGTCGACGAAGAACACGAATCTGCTGTTGCCTGACGTGTCGATCCAGCGGACGAGGTCGCGGCCGGCCTCGTGGCGAACGACGTCGCCCGAAATATCGATCCGGTCCTGCGCAGCGTACATGGCAAAATCGGAGGTGGTGATATCGAAGCCGCCGACGGCATATTGGCTCGAGCCGTCATATTGGTTCGATTTTCGGGCGATCAGGCCCGAATCCCAGACCGGGATCAGGGCATGTCGCTTTGGCAAGTCGGCGAGCGATCGATAGACGTTGGCCTGGGTTTCGCTATCGTCCTCGATGGTGGCTATGCGCCCGCTGAATTTCGAGGCGTCATAGCCGTAATATCCGTCCTCGAACACGCAGTCCGTTGTGTCGGGATGATCTATGCGGGCGTGAATTGTCGTGCAGCCCTCGGTCCGCTGTTTTTCCCAATTGCAGCCGGTCGCATAGCCCTCGATCCAGACCGGAAGCCTCTCTCCGCTGGTGGTAAACTCATAGCTCTGATCGTAGAAGTTGTTCGAGTTGTAGGCATTGTCGTTGCCGCCCATCAGCCACCAGCCGACGATAGCCGAGGTCCCGCTCCCCTCCCCGCCGCCGTTGGCGAGCTCGCCTCCATGGAATTGGTTGTGGTTGACGAATTGATCGTTGAACGGGAGCTCCTTCGGGCCGGCGTTCAACGATATGTGATATTTGGCGCCGCGAAGGTCGCCGATCGTCACTTGATTGAAGGCGATGCAAAAGGCGCCGGCGAAGAATTCGACATTGCGGGCAAAACCCGTGACGCGGTTGAGTCGGATCGCGCTCGACTGAATGTTCTGGAGCCGAAGCCCGAGATCTTCGATATCGGACCAGTCGGACTGAATGCGGCGGATAAGGGAAAGATCGTACCGGCACCAGCGTGAGCCGCGATTGTAGGCGACGACATCCTCGCCAATGTCGATCCAGGCGGCATAATCGCCGAAATCGGCCGGGGTTGCATTGGCGGCCGCCGTGACCACGACCGGGCTGTCCATGATGACCGAGACATTGCCCGGGATCGTGACCGGCTCGGCGATCTCGAAGTCGAGGTTGGCCGGGAAGTGAAGCACGGGTTGGCGGCGCTGCCAGGTGACGACATGCTCGCCACTGGGGATGAGCGACCGAAGCGATTTGGCATAGGCGCCCGCCCGCATGATCGAAGCGCCGTCGTCATTGTCGCCGTCCGCGCGAAAATCTCTGACATTTATGTAAAGGCGGCGATGCACGGCTCGAATTCTACGACTTTTAGCTGATTTCAGCAAGAATCCCGGGGGCCGTGATGCGGCCATTCCGTGCAGCGCAGGAGCGGCGGACCGTATCAATACCATGTCCGCCGCGGCGCGCGAGGCGGCTAAGATCGCCGGCAATGACTCGTCTGGGCGCGATATCGACTCGCCTCGCCGCCGATTCATGGACTGGAAAGCTTAGCGCGCGCTAATTTGGCGCGAAGAGTGTGTGGGGGAATTGCCATGCTGAAATCACTTGTGAATCTCGCCGCCGCGGCCGCCTTCTTCGTCGCCGCCGCGCCCGCCGCCGCGCAAATCCGGACGGTCGACCCGAACCAACCCGATAGCTGGCAGAGCACGCCGCCGCCCGCCGCCGAAGAGCCGGCGCCGGTCCAGGCCGACACCCCCGAATTCACCCCGGTCGAGCAACCGCCGGCGGCCGCGGCCCCCGAGGCGAGCCCGGCTCCGCCCGCGAGCGACCTCAGGACGGTGACCACCGAGCAGGGCAACACCGTGCCCCGCCGGGACGTGTTCGACGCCGCCGAGGGCGTGTTCGGCCGCGGCGCCCAGGGGCTCGCCCATATCCTCGAGAACATCCTTCGCGATCAGGGCGAGCCGACCGCCTATATCGCCGGCTCCGAAGCGGGCGGCGCCTTCGTCTTCGGCGTCCGCTACGGCTCGGGCGTCATGCACCATTCGATCGAGGGCGAGCGCACCGTCTACTGGACAGGTCCGTCGCTCGGCTTCGACGCCGGCGCGGACGCCAACAAGGTGTTCGTGCTGGTCTACAATCTGCACGACAGCCAGGACCTGTTCCGCCGCTATCCGCACGCCGAGGGCCACGCTTATTTCATCGGCGGCTTCAACGCCCAATATATGCGGCGCGGCAACGTCGTGCTGATCCCGATCCGGCTCGGCGTCGGCATGCGGCTGGGCGTCAATGCCGGCTACATGCGCTTTTCCGAGCGCAACCGCTGGCTGCCCTTCTGACGCGCCCAACAGCGCGTCACCCCGGCGCAGGCCGGGGTCTCGTGGAGACGCGCCGGGATTACGGACTAATCCACGAGCCGCCACGGTAGCGTCTGCCCGGCCAGAAACGGAACGATCCCGGCCACCGTCTCCGGGACGGTGACCGGCGTCCGTTCCAGCACCGCCCGATCCTCGTTCAGCGGCAGGCCGTAGAAACGGGCGCCATGCTCCGAGGCGAAGGCTTCGAGGCGATCGAGCGCGCCTTCTTCCTCGAACGCCGTCGCATAGGTTTCGAGCGCGAACGGCGCGTTGAAGATGCCGGCGCAGCCGCAGGCCGATTCCTTGGCGCCGGCCGCATGCGGGGCGCTGTCCGTGCCGAGGAAGAACTTGGCCGAGCCCGAGACGGCGGCGCGGCGGACCGCGAGCCGGTGCCGCTCGCGCTTGGCGACCGGCAGGCAATAGGCATGCGGGCGCAGGCCGCCGTCGAACAGCGCGTTGCGGTTGATGACGAGGTGATGGGGGGTGATGGTGGCGGCGACGGTCGCCCCGGCATCCTCGACGAACGCCACCGCCTCGGCGGTGGTGATATGCTCGAACACGATCTTGAGCGCCGGGAAGTCGCGGACCAGCCCGATCAGGACGCGCTCGATGAACACCGCCTCGCGGTCGAAGACGTCGACCCCGGGATCGGCGACCTCGCCATGGATGAGGAGCGGCATCCCGATCCGCTGCATCGCCTCCAGCGCCGGCGCCAGCCCGGCTATGTCCCTCACTCCGTGCGCGCTGTTGGTGGTGGCGTGCGCCGGATAGAGCTTGGCTGCCGCGAACAGCCCTTCCTCGAAGCCGCGGGCGATCTCCGCCGGCGGGGCATGATCGACGAGATAGCAGGTCATCAGCGGCGTGAAGCCGCTCGCCCGGGGGAGCGCGGCGAGAATGCGGGTGCGATAGGCCTCGGCCGCGGCGACTCCGGTCACCGGCGGATCAAGGTTCGGCATGACGATCGCCCGGGCGAATTGCCGCGCGCTATGGCCGGCGACCGCCTCGAGCATGTCGCCGTCGCGCAGATGGACATGCCAATCGTCGGGGCGGCGAATGACAAGGCGGGTTGGTTCGCTCACGCTCCCCGCTTAACAGGGGAGGATGAGCGGAACCACCCTGACCGACCGTGCCGTGCTCCGCCTGTCGGGCGAGGATGTCCGCGGCTTCCTGCAGGGCCTGGTCACCAACGACATGGACGCGCTGGCGCCCGACCGGCCGCTCTGGGCGGGGCTGCTGACCGCGCAGGGCAAGGCGCTGTTCGATTTCATCCTCTGGGCGGACCGGGAAGATGTCCTGATCGATTGCGAGGCGGGTGAGGCCGACGCGCTTGCCCGGCGGCTGACGCTCTATCGCCTGCGCCGCGCCATCGGGATCGCGCCGGAACCCGCATTTGCGGTTCACTGGTCCCCCAATCCGTTCGGGCTGAGCTTGTCGAAGCCCTTCCCTTCCCCTGAAGGTGAGGAAGAAACGAAGACCCTTCGACAGGCTCAGGGCGAACGGGCGGCGATGGCGGCGCCTGACCCCCGGCTGCCGGAGCTAGGCCATCGCTGGCTTGCCTCTCCGGCAAACCCGGCCGGGGGCTGGCTCGCCCACCGGCTCTCGCTGGGCGTAACCGAAGGGGTCGCCGAGCTCGGCTCGGACAAGACGCTCTGGCTCGAATGCAATGCCGCCGAGCTGAACGGCGTCAGCTTCGGCAAGGGCTGCTATGTCGGCCAGGAGAATACGGCGCGGATGAACTGGCGCCAGAAGGTCAACCGCCGGCTCGTCGTCGTCCGGGCCGAGGCGGCCGGACCGCGCACCCGAATCCACTATCCGGCGCTCGGCCTTGCCGTCGAGCATCGCCGGATCGACGATCTCGCGGGCGCTATCGTGCCCGCCTGGCTGGCGGCGGCGCTGGCATGACCTACACCATTCGCTTCGCCTTTCCGCCGCCGCCGATCCCGGCCGGCGTCGCCGTCCAGCGCGCCGCAATCGTCCGCGAATATCCGCACGATCGCGGCGCCTTCACCCAGGGCCTGCTGCGGTGCGAGGGCCGGCTCTTCGAAAGCACCGGCGAAGTGGGCAGGTCGGAGATCCGCGAAGTGCGCCTCGAGGATGGCGAAGTGCTTCGCCGGGCGCCCTTTCCCGCCGACGCCTGGGGCGAGGGGATCGCCGATTGGGGCGACGAGATCATCGGCCTGACGCTGAGTTCGGGGGCGGCGCTGCGCTGGGACCGGGAAAGCTTCGCGCCGCTCGGCACCGTGCCCTGCGCCGGCCCGGGCTGGGGGCTGGTCCGGATGGGCGACGAACTGGTGATGAGCGACGGCTCGGACAGGTTGCGCATCGTCGATCCGGAGAGCTTCGCGGTCAGGCGCACCCTGGCGGTTACCGAAGCCGGCCGACCGCTGCGCCTGCTCAACGACCTCGCCTTCGTCGGCGGCGAGCTCCTCGCCAACGTCTTCATGACCGACACGATCGCCCGGATCGGCCCGGCGACCGGCGCGGTCTCGGCGCGGCTCGATCTGTCCGCCATCGTCGCCCGATCGGGCCGCCGCGACATTCGCGACGTGCTCAACGGCATCGCTTATGACCCGGACGAGGACCGGCTGTTCGTCACCGGCAAGAACTGGCCGAGCCTCTACGAGATCAGCGTGCCCGGCGCGTCCCCGACCCCGTGACCCAGCGCACCCTGGGGTCGTTGAAATCCAGCACGTCGTTCAATTCGCGCACGTTGCGGTAGCCGTAGCCGTAAAGGTGGGTGAAGGTCGAAAGGTTGAGCGCGAGCCGCCCGGTCTTGAGCATGACCGGCGGGCGATCGTTGCGGAAATTGTTGTTGCAGTAGATCAGGATCGGCCGGTCCGCCCGGCCGATCACTTCGGCGAGGCGCTCGACGCTGAACTCGGGCAGCGGCAGGTTGACGGCGCCGCGGATATGGCCGGCGGCGAACTGCCCGGCCGAGCGCGCGTCGAGGATCAGCACGTCCGGCTCGTCGGCGGCGGCGGCGAACGCGGCCCAATCGATCAGCCGCGCCCGCCGGTAGGGCTGAACCTCCTCGATCAGCGCGCGATAGCCGTCATAATCGATCTGGGGATTGGTGAGCGGCGGCGGCGTGGCGGGATGGGCGGCGGCAAGCGCCAAAGCGGCGAGAAAAGGCTGGAGCATGATACGCACTCCTTTGCTGGGGGAGCGCGATCGATACGGCGGCGAAACTGTCGGCGCGCTGAACGTCAGACCTCGGCGAACGCCCGCACCGGAAAGGTCCCCATGCCGGCGATCCTGGGCGGCACGGCGGTGAAGGCGAAGCCTTTGTCGGGCAGCGCGCCGAGATTGGTCATATGCTCGCAGATGAGGATGCCGGCGCCGAGCAGGATGGTGTGAACCGGGCGCGCTCGCGCGCGGGTGTCATCGATATTGTGGCTGTCGATGCCGACCAGCGCCGCCTTTGCCTCCGCCAGCAGCCGCGCCGCCGCCCCGGTCAGGAAGGGATGGTCCTGCTGGTAGGCCTCGCTGCGCCAGTGCCGGTCCCAGCCGGTGTGGACCAGCACCGCCTTGCCGGCGACGTCGAGCCCCTCGAACGCGGCCGAATCCACCGCCATGTCGTCGCTGCGCACGACCAGGCCGGGCAGCGCGGCGAGCTGCGCCAGCGCCAATTGTCCGAGATCCGCGCCGTCCGCGAAGCGGTGAAACGGCGCGTCGAGATAGGTGCCGGTATTGGCGACCATGTCGATCCGGCCGATCTGAAAGCTCGAACCGTCGTCGTAATATTGGGCGGAATGCTCGCGCGTCCAATAGTCGCAGATGTGCGGCCCCGGCAGCCCCTTGTAGGTGGGCATGCCGTCTTCGATCAGGTGGCTGAGGTCGACGAGCCTTTTTTCTTCCATGGGATCCACAATGCTCCCGCGGCGAACAGCGCCCAGACGACGTTGAGCGTCGCGGACGGCAGCGCGCCGTGCCACCAGCCGTTGACCACGAAGGCCGCCGCGCCGACCAGGTTCATCCATTGGAAAAGGGGAGACTGGCCGGTCAGCCGGCCGAGCGTCACCAGAATGTAGGCGAGCAGGATCAGAACCGCGCCGGTCCAGCCGACGATTTCGACGACGAGGCCGGTCGCGCTCAGTGCGCGGGCCCGCCGGCGAGATGCCGCAGCACGTAGTGGAGGATGCCGCCGGCCTTGAAATATTCGAGCTCGTTGGCGGTGTCGATCCGCACCCGGGCGGCGAAGCTGTAGCCGGTGCCGTCGGCGCGGGCGACCTTGACCGCGATCTCCTGGCGCGGCTTCAGCTCGCCGACGCCGAGCAGGGTGAAGGTCTCGGTGCCGTCGAATTCGGGCACCTCCTCGACGAACTGGAGCGGGACCACGCCCATGCCGACGAGGTTGGAGCGGTGGATCCGCTCGTAGGTCTCGGCGATCACCGCGCGCACGCCCAGCAAATTGGTGCCCTTGGCCGCCCAGTCGCGCGACGAGCCGGTGCCATATTCCTTGCCGGCGATAACGACCAGCGGCGTCCCTTCCGCCTTGTAGCGCATCGCCGCGTCGTAGATCGGCATCACCTCGCCCGAGGGGATGTGCCGGGTGATGCCGCCCTCGATGCCGGGGACGAGCCGATTCTTGATCCGGATGTTGGCGAAGGTGCCGCGCATCATCACTTCATGGTTGCCGCGGCGGGCGCCGTAGGAGTTGAAGTCGGCGCGGCCGACGCCGTGGCCGGTGAGATACGCGCCGGCCGGGCTGTCGAGCTTGATCGCGCCGGCAGGGGAGATGTGGTCGGTGGTGATCGAATCGCCGAGAATGGCGAGCGGCCGCGCGTCGATGATGTCGGAAGGTGGCGTGGGCGTCATCGACATGCCCGCGAAGTAGGGCGGATTGGCGATATAGGTTGAGCCCGCGGGCCAGGCATAGGTGTCGCCGCCGGTGACCGCGATCCCCTGCCAGCGCGAATCCCCCTTGTAGACGTCGGCGTAGCGGGCGCGGAACATGTCGCCGTTGACGAACTGATCGATCAGCGAGCGCACCTCGGCGTCGGTCGGCCAGATGTCCTTGAGGTAGACGTCGTTGCCGTCCTTGCCTTGGCCGATCGGGGTGGCGACCATGTCCTGGACCACCGTCCCTTTCAGCGCATAGGCGACGACCAGGGGCGGCGAGGCGAGATAATTGGCGCGCACGTCGGGCGACACGCGGCCTTCGAAATTGCGGTTGCCGGAGAGGACCGAGGCGGCGACGACGTCGTTCTTGTGGATCGAGGCGCTGATCGCTTCGGGCAACGGCCCGGAATTGCCGATGCAGGTGGTGCAGCCATAGCCGACCAGATCGAAGCCGATCGCGTTCAGATCCTCGCTGAGGCCGGCGCGGTCGAGATAGTCGGTGACCACCTGGCTGCCGGGCGCGAGGCTGGTCTTCACCCAGGGCTTGCTGTCCAGCCCCAGGGCGCGCGCCTTGCGGGCGACGAGGCCGGCGGCGACCAGCACCGAGGGGTTGGAGGTGTTGGTGCAGGAGGTGATCGCGGCGATGACGACGTCGCCATGGCCGATATCGTGCTTGACCCCGTCCGCGTTCGGATCGGCGACCTCGAACCGCTCGGGCAGCTCGGCCTCGGGATGGCCGTATTCGCTGGTGAAGTTGGCGCGGAACTCCTCGTCGACGGCGCTGAGCGCGACCTTGTCCTGCGGCCGCTTCGGGCCGGCCAGGCTCGGCTCGACGCTCGACATGTCGAGCCGCAGCGTCTCGGTGAACACCGGATCGTCGGCGCCCTCCTCGAACCACAGGCCCTGGGCCTTGCAATAGGCCTCGGTGAGCGCGATCGCCTCCTCGGTGCGGCCGGTGAGGCGCATGTAATCGAGCGTCTTGGCATCGATCGGGAAGAAGCCGCAGGTCGCGCCATATTCGGGCGCCATGTTGGCGATCGTCGCCCGGTCGGCGACCGACAGCGCCGAGACGCCGGGGCCGAAGAACTCGACGAACCGCCCGACCACGCCCTTCGCCCGCAGCATCTGGGTGACGGTGAGGACGAGATCGGTGGCGGTGATTCCCTCGCTGAGCGTGCCGGTGAGATGGAAGCCGACCACTTCGGGGAGGATCATCGACACCGGCTGGCCGAGCATCGCCGCCTCCGCCTCGATCCCGCCGACGCCCCAGCCGAGCACGCCGAGGCCGTTGACCATGGTGGTGTGGCTGTCGGTGCCGACCAGGGTATCGGGATAGGCGATCTCGGCGGCGCGGGCTTGCGCCCGCCGGTCGGCGCCGCTGCGCCGGTCGGTTTCGCCGATGCGCTCGTCGGCGCGCCGGTCGGCGCCCGCGCGGCGGTCGGCGCCGGCCGCGCCGGCCTCGGGCGAGCTCCACACGCCCCTGGCGATATATTCGAGATTGACCTGGTGGCAGATGCCGGTGCCCGGCGGCACCACCTCGAAATTGCGGAACGCGCGCTGGCCCCATTTGAGGAACTGGTAACGCTCGATGTTGCGCTGATATTCCAGAGCGACATTGGCCTCGAACGCCTTGGGCGTGCCGAACTCGTCGACCATCACGCTGTGATCGATGACGAGATGGACGGGGACGAGCGGATTGATCTTCTGCGGATCGCCGCCCAGCGCCGCCATCGCATCGCGCATCGCGGCGAGATCGACGACCGCGGGCACGCCGGTGAAATCCTGCATGAGGACGCGGGCCGGGCGATACTGGATCTCGCGGGTGGAGCTGCGCTCCTTCTGCCAATCGACCAGCGCCTGGATGTCGTCGACGGTGACCGTCTTGCCGTCCTCGAAGCGGAGCAAATTCTCGAGCAGGACCTTCATCGAGAAGGGGAGCTTGTCGACATTGCCGAGCGTGGACGCGGCCTTGGCGAGGGAGAAATAGGCGTAGGTCTTGCCGCCGGACTCGAACGTGGAGCGGGTGCCGAGCGTGTCGTGGCCGGTGGATGTCATGATGTCCTCGTCGCAAAGTGGTACTTTGCGCCGGGCAAGGGCCGCCCGGCCGCTCGCGGCGGGCTCTAGCAAGGTGGGGACGGACGGGGAAGGGTCGGAGAGCAGCGCCGCACGGCAATTTGCGTGCCAACTTAATGAGTGTAGATGTTCCCCATGGTGATGCTGAACCGAACGGTCCTGATCCTAAACATGATTGCATTAGGCCTGCTGCTCTGGGCCTTGGGAGCAAAATATTTCCCTCCTCCTGTACCGGGAGCATGGAGCTATGCGGACATAGTCGCAGTCATCTTGACCGCCTTGGGGGTAATGCTGTCGGCAGTGACGCTCGCCGTGGCTCTGGTGGCTATCTGGGGTTTTCAAACAATCCGGCGGAGTGCGGGGAGTGCGGCATTGCGAGCGGCGCAAGCCGAGCAAAAAAAGTATTTCGAGTCGCCAGCCTTCCAATCCCTAGTCGTAAGTATTATGCAGGAACAAAGGCGGAACGACGAGCGTGACATGGCGCGGTCACGAGTCGACGTCGAGTTGGCTGGGGACGGTGACGACGCGGCGGAGCCGGAGAAAGGCGAAGAAGAGACATGGGCGGACTAGATATCTTGAGCCAAGTGCCCCCCCACATTCTCGAGGTGATTAGAGCCCACCAGCGCGAAGCGCCAGTACGGGTGGGGGCGCTTGCGCGGGCCCTTGGGCTGGAGGTTCGAAATGCCGACTTGCAGATGGGCATCTCGGGTCAGCTCACGGAGAGGGATGGAAAGTGGGTCATTCGCGTCAACCGACACGAAAACAAGAAAAGACAGCGATTCACGGTGGCGCACGAGATCGCTCATTTCATTCTTCACAGGGATCAGATTGATTCGGAACTCACTGATGATACGTTCTACCGGAGCGGGCTCTCCGAACGCAAAGAAGTGGAGGCTAATAAACTTGCCGCAGAGATTCTGATGCCTTGGGCCTTGATCAGCCAAGTGACCGCGGAGGAGGGAAAGACCACGGCCGAGCTGGCCGATGAACTGCGTGTGTCCGAGGTTGCACTGAAGATAAGGTTGGGCCTACCTACCTAATCGATGAGCTACTTCTCTGACCAAGCATATTATCCGCTTCTGTCGATCAACCCCTCAGAGATGTCCGCGCTTGGGCATCTTCCTGGGCCGGATCTCGATCGATTGATACCGACCATATGCCTGAGAAAATGGCTAAACTCCGGCCAACTCCAAAATAGCTTCAATCAGATAGACAGTGCGCTAGGTGATCGGCCCCTGATTCTGGATTTGGGGAACACTCGGAATCCTCCGCAAGGAAGCGCGGAGTTGGAATTAGCAGCCCTGCATGATCCTGCGGGCGGTTTCGCAAACTGGGTCGATCTGATCGGATCCGATCAGCGGTTCATTCCTACGCTCCAATGGAGTGGTGATGCGAACTGCCTGCAGGAATTCGAGGCGCTCGCGGCTTTGGGCAAAGGTATCGTGTTCAGGTTCCGCCGGACGCGTGCTTGGAATTTGCCCCAGCTTATGAACATGGGCGCCACTATCGATTGCACAGGCGTCCCCACGATGTGCATCCTTGATTTCGGGCAGATCGCGCTAGGAACTGACCTTACCGCTGCAGCCGCCGAGGTTGCAGCCGTGGCGTCCGCTCTTCGGCAGCGCTTGGTTTCCAATGACCTTACTTTGGTCATCGCCGGATCGAGCTTTCCGGTGGATTTCGCCTCAATCCACCGAGAGCATGCGAGAATTCCGATTAGAGAGCGGGAGCTATTCAGCCTTGCATCCGCGGCAGACGTTTTCACCGGCACCGGGGTCAGTGTGATCTATGGAGATTTTGCATCTGTTTTTGCGGGGGAACGTGGTTTCGCTCAACGGGGAGCTCCTAGGGTAGATTACCCCTCGCGCACCAGATGGACATACTATCGGCGAGAGATTGACCAGAGCTTCGCTGCCGCAGCCAATCTTGTCACACAGGATATTGACTGGGATGAGAACCTCGTAATCTGGGGAACAAATGAGATCCGAAGAGCAGCCGCTGGAGACACCTCGGGTCTAGGCTATCAAAGGGCATGGACCGCCGTTAGAATCCATCTTCACCTACATCAGCAGCTAAATTACGGCGGAGGCGATCTCTATGAGAACGACGAGAGCTGGACAGACTGATCTGCGTCAACGCCGAGGAGAGCTCGAACTATATTAGATTGTTCCTGGGCGACCTCCACGTTCGCGAAACGGCGCTCCGCCCAGATGTGGAGAGCTCGAATGTCCTCGGGACCCACGTCCCTGCCACGCGTCAGGTCCAGAAAACGTTGCGATGAGGCCCAATACCTATTCTTCAAGAACTGCCGAACCCATTCCGAAAGGACGGCTGGCCCGACTTCCTCGAGCGCGCGGATCAGGTTCTCCCGCGTCATTCCACTGGCTCCCATTCCACAAGCCGACATGAGGCGGCGCAGTTCAACGGCCGGTAGCAAGTCAGTCAACGCCGACTTGGTTTGATACGGCGACCGGCTGGGAGCGCGATGCTCAATGACCTTGGGGCGTCCGCCTATCGCGTGATATTCGTAGATGCCAATATGGTCCCTAACCCTGCTCATGACGGCGTTCATGTGGCGTGATGCGGCTACTACGGAAACCTCGTCACAGCTTTCTGAATAGGAGGCTAGCTGATCGTCCAGACGTGTCAGCCGGTCCTCGCGAGTCTTGATTTCAAAAGCAGCGAGCCGGCCGTTGCAAAGTGCCAAATCTGCCCGCCGTGTCCATTTTCCTACCGCCAGCTCTGATATTATCGCGGTGTTTCCGCGCAGACGACCGCGCGCCCTCAAAAAATTTAGGAGCGCGGCCTTCGCTCGGGCCTCAGGCGCTTCTTCGACTTGCAATGTAGGGATCACTCTAAAACGCCTCTCAGTTCAATAATGCGGGCCGCAGGGAAGGCGTCAAATTAGCTGGCACGTACCCGACTCCCGAGAGCCGGCTTTTGATGATTCGCCTCTCCCCGAGCCTATCGGCCGAAGCTAGATTTGCCAAACATGTTCGCGCCTTCCGGCACAATCATGTTTCATATGTGCTCATTCAAACGCGGACCAAATCCCGCCGGAACAACTCGACCAGCTCTCCCTCCTCCGCTTTATGTTCGACCAGGGCCTCGATCAGGATCGCGTGTTCCTCGGTGTCCGCGATGTCGAGGCGCCAGCCGTTGGTGAGGAGGAAGTTCAGCGCGGCGATGAAGGCGGTGCGCTTGTTGCCCTGTTCGAACGGGTGGTTGGCGGCGATCGCGGCCAGCAGGCGGACAGCGAGGACGGCGAGATCGTCCTCTTCCTCATAGGCCCAGAGGGCGGCCGGGCGGGCGGCAGCGCTTTCGAGCTCGTTGGGCTTGAGGATGAAGTGCCGCTCGTCGCTGCCGGCGAGGAGGAGGCGGTTGATCTCGACGATGTCGCCCGCGCTCAGCCAGCGCGGCTCATTTCGCAAGGCGGGCGAGGATCTTCGGGAAGCGGCGCTTGGCGAACTCGACCGCCTCGGCCGGCGCGACCGGGCGCGCGTCCGGATCGGCGACCGGCTTCACCTTGGCTTCGGCCTTTTCCTTCGGGGCGTCCATCGTGCCGTCTCCAACAAGCCGCCGCGCGGCCCGATCCTCGCGGTTTCGCTAATAACCGATTCCCATCGAGTCTTCCACGGAAATCAAGTGCCGCCTCGATCACCTGATCCGTCCCACCCCCAAGATCATGGCGCGGCTCCATGACTATGCGCTAAGGGATGGGCGGGAGGTAGCCCGTGAAAGCCAGCCGCAAGTTGAGCCCGAGCTCGTTCGTCAGGCAGGTGGCGGGCGAGGCGCGCGGCGGCGGCAAGGGCAAAGGCGGCCCCGCGCCCGCCGGCGATCACGATCTCGGCCAGCCGCCCGGCGGCGGCGGCGGCGGCGCCGACCCCGACAGCGGCCCCCAGGCCGGCCCGGACGGACGGCGGCCATGATCCTCGCCGCCCTCCTCGCCGCGCTCGCTTTGCAGGCCTCGCCGCATCCGCTGCTCGGCGATGCCGCTTTCCTCGCCGCGCACGAGGCGTGGGCGGCGTGCACCGATCGGGTGGCGGATGCGGCGGTCGGCTCGGACCGGAGCGCCGGGCAGATCGCGGACGCGGCGCTCGCCGCCTGTCCCGACGAGCAGGCGGCGACGCAGCGCGCTGTGTTCGCCTTTTCCGGCGAGGCGCGCGGGCGCGAGCAGATGGCGCTGCTGCTCCGGGGCAACCGCCAGGGGCTGGCCGATCGGGTGCGCGAGCTTCGCCGGCGGGCGGCGGCGGCGGCCCGCGCCGGCGGCAGGCCGGCGGACCCGATCGATGCGGCGATCCGCGGCTGGGTCGAATGCCTGCTCCGGCAGATCGACGGCACGGCGGCGGACGCGCCCGAAGCGCAGGCGGTCGAGGCGGCATTCGCCGGCTGCATGGCGGAGGAGGACGCGCTCCGGCGGCAGGGGCTTGCGCGCGGCGGCGCCCAGCGCGCCGACGAGTTCATCCGCGGCGCGCGCGACGTCAATCGCGGCCATCTTCTCGCCCGGCTGCGCGAGCGGCGCGGCCAGGGGGCTTCGCCGCCTTAAAGCATGGCTCGGCCGCTAGCGGCGGATGCGCGCGCGCGGGATCGGGCGGGGATCGCCGCTGATGCCCCAGCTGACCGAGCTGGCGATGACGTCCTCGACCGGGTTGCCGGCGGCGTCGCGCGCGGGCTCGAAGCGGGCGCGCTTGCGCAGGATCGCGCAGGTCAGGCTGCCGAACAGGCGGACCCAGCTCGAGCGAACGATCCGGCAGCGGCGGATGCGGCCGTCGACGTCGACGATCGCCCGGAATTCGGCCCTGCCCTGGGCGTTGAACGCATAGGCCTCGAGCGGATAGTCGCTCGACCGGAACAGCCTTTGCACCGGGCCGAGCGGCCGCGCCGGGACGGCCGGGACGGGCGGCTCGCCAGGCAGGCGGAGCGGCGGCTCCGCCGCCTGGGCGAGGGCAAGCGAGAAGGCAAGGGCGGCGATCGGCATGGCGAGCCTTTCGGGTCGGGACAAGCGCCCGAATCCTAACAGGAAAGCCAGATTCGCAGAAGCGTTCACCCTGGCTGGAATGACCTCTCGCCGGCGATCCTCAATTATAGCCCATCTGCTCGGCCCAGCCGCGGCCGATGCGCTCGCTGCAGGCGCGGTCGGCGAAGATCTCGGTGGCACCTTCCCAGAACGGCGTTTCGCCCTCGGGGGCGAATTCGCAGCCCTGGACGAGGGCGACGAGATAGATGTCGCGCGGCAGGCCCGATTGCGCCACCAGCCGGTCGGAGAAGGTCACCCACCATTTGGTGCAATAAGTGGGGCTGGTGCCGCCCGCCGACCAGCTCGGCGAAGCGGCCGGGTCCGCGGGATCGAAGATGTTGATGTCGAAATCCCACGGGTGATCGGAATTGTCGCGGATCGCGCGGAGCAGGGCGCCGCCGTTCAGCAGGTCCGGATCGTCGGCGAAATAGAGGTTGCCGGTGCCGCCGATCGGCGGCCGGCCGACCTTGCGGCCGGCGATCCACTGGGTGCCGCAGCCCGGGATCGGCTGCCAGTTGGCCGAGATCGTCGCGGTCAGGCCGTTGTCGAACAGGAGCGGCATCCAGGTGCCGCAATAGAGGCCCTGGGCGGCCCTGGCGGCGGCTGCGGGCGCCGACGGCTCCTGATTGTAGACCTGGCGGTCGTGCCAGAGGCTGCCGCCGGCGATGGCGGCAGTGTTGCCGGCGACGGCAAGCGTGCCGCCGGCTATGGCGAGCCGCGGCTGGGCGGCCTCGTAGGTGTAGAGGCCGGTCGGGTCGATCGGCGGCCCGACATAGCCCGAGCAGCCCTCCAGCCTCGTGCCGAGCGCGTCGACGAGGTCGAGGCCGAGCGTCAGCGGCGCGCCGCTCGCGTCGGTCCCCTCGACATCGAGCCGGTAGCGGGCGCCGGCCATCCCCACCGCCGGCCCCACCGGTTCGGTGGCGGGGGTGAAGCGGACCTTCCCCGCCGGCCCCGCCCCTTCCGGCGCGAACGCCACCGAATAGGCCTGGTCCATCACCGGCGGCACGACCAGCCCGAGCGGAACGAGAGGATCCTCGAAGGCGCCGAGGCCGCTGCCGATGCTGACATGATAGCTGTCGGTGGCGGCGACGCCGATGCCGGCGCCGAGCATGACGCCCTGGAGGAGCGGATTGGCCGGATCGGCGAGGTCGAGCGCGGCGCGCGCGAAATAGACGTTGAGGCTGTAGAGATTGCCGTCCTCGTCGATCGCGTGGCCGCCGTAGAACCAGGATTCGAGCTTGAAGTCCCACTGGACGCCGAAGAAGCCGGGCATCGCGAAGCGCGGCGCCGACCAGCTGTTGCCGGGATTGACGACCGGCCAGCGAAGCCCCGCCCCGGCCATCAATTATAGCCCATCTGCTCGACGAAACCCTCGCCGATCTTGTTGGTGCAGTCGCGGTCGGAGAAGAGATGGACCGCCCCCTCCCAGAAGGCGCGGCCGGCCGGCGGGGCATATTCGCAGCCCGGGACGAGGGCGGCGACATAGACGATCGGCGGCACGTTCCACCGGGCGAGGCGGGAGGAGAAGGCGATCTGCCATTTGTTGCAATAGACGTTGCCGGTCGCCGGGCTTTGCCAGTGCGGCGACTGGCCGGAATCGGCGGGATCGAAGATGTTGATGTCGTAATCGAACTCTTCCGGGCTGTTGCCGACGCCCTGGAGGAAGGCGCCGCCATTGTAGCGGTCGACGCCGTCGGCGAAATAGAGGTTGCCGCTGGCGTTGAGCGGCGGCCGCGGCGGATTGAGCGCCCGGCCCGAGAGCCACTGGGTGCCGGGCTCGGTCGCCTCGGGCCAGACCGCGTTGAGGTCGGCGCTGAGCCCGTTCGAAAACAGCAGCGCCATCCAATTGCCGGTGTAGAGCGGCGCCGGCTTGCTCCCCGGCGGCGGCGGCGGCGCGGGCGGGAAGTTATAGGTCTGGCGGTCGTGCCAGAGGCTGCCGCCGGCGAGGGTGATGGCGGCGTCGCCGAGCGTCAGCGTGCCGCCGGTGATCTGGAGCCGCGGTTGGGCAATCTCGTAGGTCGGACCGACCCAGCCGGACATGCCCTCCATCTTGGTGCCGATCAGGTCCTCGAGGTCGAGCTCGAGCGCGATCGGCGCGCCGTTCGCGTCGGTCCCGCTCGCGCTCGCCTTGTAGGTCGCGCCCGCAATCCCCATCGAAGCCCCGCCGGTATAGGCCATGCTCCCGTGCGCGGCCGACGCGCCGCCCGAGAATTGCACGAGGTAGGAGGAATCACTGGCGCGCGGGACGTAAAGGGCGGCTCCCGTGCCCGGCGCCTCGGCGGCGCCTTCGCCGGTCTCGGTGCACATGCGATAGGCTCCGCCCGCGGCGACGCCGATGCCGATGCCGAGCGAGACGAGCTGAAGGGCCGGATCGGCCGCGCTCGGCTGGGTGCGGGCGAAATAGAGGTTGACGCTATATTCGTTGCCGTCCGTATCGACGGCGTGGCCGGCGTAGAACCAGCTGTCGAGCGGCATGTCCCACTGGATCGAGAAGATGTCGGGCATGTTGACCCGCGGGCACGACCAGCTCGGCCCCGGATTCACGACGGGCCAACGGAACGGCGAAGCGGGTGCTGTCTCATCTGCCATTTCGGGAATCCCCTCTGCTCGACGCAGACCGTGCCGAGCACAGGGTCGATCCCCTCGACGGGGATTGAGGAGGGATCCTCACCGGTCGCGCGCAGCGTAACATCGCCCCGCCGGCCTTGCCTGAAGCGATCGGTCCGAAATGGAGGCCGAATCGGACGCCTGTCGGCGCCCGGGAAGCCGGCCGGCCCCTGGTCAGCGATCAGGCAGCGTCCAGCGGAGCGCGCCGGCGAGGCGGTCGCGGGTCGGGCTGCCGGCGGCGTCGCGGGCGGGGGTGAAGCGGGCGCGCGAGCGCATGATCCGGCAGCTGGCCGAATCGAGCGCTGCCGAGCCGGTCGAGCCGGTGATCGCGCAATTGGTGACTCGGCCGTCCGGACCGATGTCGAGAAGGAAGGCGACATTCCCCTGCGCGCCCGCCTTCGCCACCGCGGCGGGATAATCGTAGCGCAGCGCGACATAGGCCTGGAGCGGCGAGCGCGGCTGCGCGCGTACCACCGCCGGCCCGGCGGCAGGCGGCATCGGGCCGGGCGGCGGCAGGATGACGGGCGGCGGCAAGGTAAGCGCGAGCAACGGCACGATCACGAACACGAACCTCTCCCACCTGTCAGCTTCCGGAACAAGTAATTGAAAGAAAAAGGAATGCAAGCCGCGCCGGCGGTGGCCTCAGCGGCCGAGGAGGACCCGCGCCTGGGTGGCGATCTGGGCGAGCATCGGCGCGGTGGTGACCGAGGCGGTGCGGGCGCGCTCGACGGTGCGGCGGAACTGCTCGATCCGCGGCCCCTGGTCGGCGACCCATTGATCGACCGCCGCCTTGGGATCGGCGCTCTTGCGCCGTTCGAGGAATTCGAGCCGGAGCTGCTCGAAATCGCGGGCGAGGCCGGCGGTCAGCAGCCGCTCCCACTGGTCGCGCGCGTGGAAGTGATTGGCCGCGTTCTGCGCCCAATCAAGCCCCAGCGCCTCGCCCAATTTGGTGTAGGCGCGGGTCAGCTGGACCTCGTCGATGCCGAGCTTGCGGCCGAGCATGGCGAGGCCGACGGCGCCGTTCAGCTCGACCAGCCGGACGATCCGGTCGGCGATCGGGCGGGGCGCCCCCATCGCATCCAGCTCGGCGCGCAGCGAGCCGGCTTCCGCCCGCGCCTCGGGCCTCAGCAGGTCGTCGACCATCGCGTTCAGCTTCTTGAGCCCCGGCCGGAGCGTCTCGACCAGCTCGCCGGGAGTCATGTTCGGCGAGGTCACCCGGAGCATGTCGGCGATGTGCATCTGAAGGCCGGTCGCCGCTTCGGCGAACAAGGCCAGGCGGACCTCCTCGGGCACGTCGGCGGCGTCGAGCTCGGCCCAGAGCAGGTCCATGCCGAACAGCCGCTCGGCGGCGAGGAAAGCCGCGGCGGCCTGGCCGAACGAGGCGCCTTCCTCCTCGGTCAGAGCGAACGGGGCGATGATCCCCATCCGGTTGACGAAGCGGTTGGCGACCTTGGTGGCGATGATCTCCTTCTTGAGGCGGTGGGCGAGGATCGCCGGCCGGTGGCGGCGCTGCATCTCCGGCGGGAAGGCGGCGAGCAGCTCGCCCTCGAGGGTCGGATCGTCGGTGAACCTGGCGCCCTCGATCGCCGCCTGGAGCCGCATCTTCGAGGTCGACAGGAGCACCGCGAGCTCGGGCCGGGTGAGGCCGAGATTCTGCTGGGCGCGGCGGAGCAGATCCTCGTTGCTGTCGAGCCCCTCGACGGCGCGATTGAGCTTGCCGCTCTCCTCGAGGATCTCGATCACCCGGACGAGCTGCGGCAGCGCCGTCGCTCCGCCCTTCTCGGCGATCGACAGCGCCAGCGTCTGCAGGCGGTTGTCCTCGAGCACCAGCGCGGCGATCTCGTCGGTCATCGCGGCAAGCAGCCGGTTGCGCGGCTCGAGCGCGAGCCGCCCTTCCGCCATCTCGCGATTGAGCGGGATCTTGATGTTGACCTCGTTGTCCGAACAATCGACGCCGGCCGAATTGTCGATGAAGTCGGTGTTGATCCGGCCGCCCGCTTGCGCGAACTCGATCCGGCCGGCCTGGGTGACGGCGAGGTTGGCGCCCTCGCCGACCGCCTTGACGCGCAGCTCCGAGGCGTTGACCCGGATCGCGTCGTTGCCGGGATCGCCGACCTCGGACTGGCTCTCCTGCCTGGCCTTGATGTAGGTGCCGATGCCGCCGAACCATAACAGGTCCGCCTCGCTCCTCAGGATCGCCGCAATGAGGGTCGGCGGATCGACCTTGTCGGCGGCGATGCCGAGCATCGCGCGCGCTTCCTTCGACAGCGGGATCGACTTCTGGCTGCGCGGGAAGATTCCGCCGCCCTTCGAGATCAGGCTCTTGTCGTAATCGGCCCAGGACGAGCGCGGCAGATTGAACATCCGCTTGCGCTCCTTCCAGCTCTTCGCCGGATCGGGATCGGGATCGAGGAAGATGTGGCGGTGATCGAAGGCGGCGACGAGCTTGATCGCCTTCGACAAGAGCATGCCGTTGCCGAACACGTCGCCCGACATGTCGCCGACGCCGGCGACCCGGATCGGCCTTTTCTGGACGTCGATCCCCATTTCGCGGAAGTGGCGCTGGACCGAGACCCAGCCGCCCTTGGCGGTGATCCCCATCGCCTTGTGGTCGTAGCCGTTGGAGCCGCCGCTGGCGAAGGCGTCGCCGAGCCAGAAGCCCTTTTCGATCGCGATCGCGTTGGCGACGTCGGAGAAGGTCGCGGTGCCCTTGTCGGCGGCGACGACGAAATAGGGGTCGTCGCCGTCGCGGACCACCACCTTGAGCGGGCGAACGACCTTGTCCTTGACCAGGTTGTCGGTGACCGAAAGCAGGGCGCGGATGAAGATCCGGTAGCTTTCGGTCCCTTCGGCGAGCCAGGCGTCGCGATTCGCCGGCGAGGGCAAATGCTTGGGATAGAAGCCGCCCTTGGCGCCGGTCGGGACGATCACCGCGTTCTTGACGACCTGCGCCTTCATCAGGCCGAGCACCTCGGTGCGGAAGTCGTCGCGCCGGTCGGACCAGCGGAGGCCGCCGCGGGCGATCGGGCCGCCGCGCAGGTGGATGCCCTCGAGGCGCGGCGAATAGACCCAGATTTCGCGCCACGGCACCGGCGCCGGCAGGCCCGGGACGAGCGCGGATTCGAGCTTGAAGGCGAGCGCCTCCTCGCCCGCCGGCGAGAAGGCGTTGGTGCGCAGGGTGGCGCGGATGACGCCGCCGATCAGCCTGAGGATCCGATCCTCGTCGATCGCCGCGACATTGGCGAGGCCGCGCTCGATCTTGCGCTCGGCCGCCGCGACCGCCTCGGCCCGGCCGCGCGCGCCGGGATCGTGCATCGCGTCGAACAGGGCGATCAGCCCCTTGGTCACGTCGGGCGCGCGGCGGAGCGCGTCGACGACGGTGAGCTGCGAGTAGGAAAGGCCGGTCTGGCGCAGATAGCGGAACCAGGCGCGGAACAGGGTGACCTCGCGCGGCTCGAGGCCGGCGGCGACGATCAGCTGGTTGAACGGATCGTTCTCGGCCTTGCCCTCGAGCACGTCGGCGATCGCCTGCTGGACCAGCTCGGCGCGCTTCAGCACCGCGCCGGCGGGGGCGCTGCCCGGCATTTGCAGGTCGAAATCGTGGACGAAGCCGGTGGCGCCGGCGCGGCCGACCGGAGTCGGCACCTCGTCGAGCACGCGGAAGCCGAAATTCTCGAACACCGGCACCGCTTCGGACAAAGGAATGATCTCGCCGATCCGGTAGGTCTTGAGATGGAGCCGGTCGGCGGCGTCGGTGTCGCGGTTGAACAGGCGGACGTCGCGGGCGCCGGGGCCGTCGAGGCCGGACAGGCAGACGACGTCGCGGGCGGCGTCGGCGGGGCCGGTGCGGATCCGGTAGCCTTCGGGGAACTGATCGAGGAAGGTCATCGCGAGGCCGGCGGCCCGGCGCTCGCCGACCAGCTCGCCGAGCGCTTCCTCGACGCTCGGCACCCAGCCGCGCACCATCGCGTCGAGCCGGCGGTCGAGCGCCGCGACGTCGGGCGTCGGCGTCCTCGCGTCGACGTTGAGCGTGTAGCGGACCAGAGCGAGGTCGCCGTCGCCGAGATCGACCGACCAGTTGGTGATCGTCCCCTTCGCTGCGGCCTCGATCATCTCGCCGATCGAAATCCGGCGGCGGGTGGTGAGCTCGTCGCGCGGCAGCCAGACGAAGGCGAACATGTGGCCCCTGAGGATCGAGCGGACGAGCAGCAGCGTCGGCCGCGGCCGGTCGGCGAGCGAGATCGCGGTCGCGGCGAGCAGCTTGACCTCGTCCGGGCGCAGGTTGACGAGCAGGTCGCGGGGGAGCGAGGCGAGCGCGTGCCTCAGCGCCTTGCCGCTATGCCCCGAAGGGTCGAAGCCGAATTCCTCCTCCAGCGCGGCGAGCTGACGGCGCAGCAGCGGCACCTCCTCGATCGGCACGGTCAGCGCCTGGCTGGTCCACAGGCCGGCATGGACGCCGATGCCGGTGATCTTCTCCTTGTCGCGCAGCGGCACGACGATCAGGTCGAGCGGCACCCGGCGGTGCACCGGCGAGCGCAGGTCGGCCTTGGCGATCAGCGGCACCGGGCCGCCCTGCTCGAAATAGCGGATCGCGCCCTCGCTGCCGCCCTCGTCGGTGGGATCGTCGGAGAGCTTCATGATGCCGAGCCGCTGCGAGGGCTTCTTGCCCGGCCGCTCGACCTCGTAGCCGAGCAGGGTCATCGCGCCGCCGGCCAGCCAGTGGAGCAATTCCTTGCCCTCGCCGTCGGCGACCGCGTCCGCCTGGGCGTGCATGTTCTCCTGCATCGCCCGCCAGTCGGTGACCGCGGCGCGGACATTGTCGAGCACGCGCTCGATCTCGGCGACGAGCTCGGCCCGGCCCTTGGCGTCGGCGCGGTCGACCTCGATGTACATGATCGATTCGCGCCGCTCCTTGTCCTCGCAGAGCGGCTCGACCTTGCCGAGGTTGCCCTTCGCGTCGCGGGTGACGCAGACCACCGGGTGGAGCAGCCGGTGGATGATCAGGCCGCGGGCGGCGATCGCCCCGGCGACCGAATCGACGAGGAACGGCATGTCGTCATTGGCGATGCAGATGCGCATCCGCCGCTGGCCCAATTTGGTGCCTGTCGATTCGAGCCTGACCAAAGCGGCGCCGCGCGTCCGGCGCGCGGCGCAGCCGGCGATGAACTCGGCCGCGGCGCGGCAATCCTCGGTGCCGAAATCCTTGAGCTCGCCCGGCAGCGCGCCGCCGCACAGGGCGCTGGCGAGGCTGTCCAGCAGGCGCCGGTGAGCGGCCTCCCCCGCACCCATGCTGTCCGCTGCCATAAGCTCTAGCTCCCGGGATTCGGGCGTCGGGCGCCCGTTGCTGGGCGCGCCTATAGACCCGGCTTCATCGCGGCGGCAAGGCTGGCCTCGGCCGCGCCTGCCGCCTCATTCGACGGTGATGTTGCCGGTCATGCCGAAGGCGGTGTGGAGGCTGTGGGTGCAGCGCAGCCGGTAACGGCCGGCAGCCGGCGTCAGGCGGACGTCGGCGCTGCCGTGCGAGCCGACCTCGACCGCGCCGCGGCTGACCGGGCCCGAGACTCCGCGCGCCGCCGCGAAGAATTGCGGCGCCGAGAAATTGTGGCCGCCGCGGCCGCTGTTGACGAGGTGGAGGATGACCGGCTCGCCGGCGCGCAGCCTGATCTCATTGGGGGTGAAATCGAAGCTCGACAGCCGGACCTCGACGGTGCGCGGCGCCGGCTGGGCGGCGGCGGCGGCGGGAAGGAAGAGAAGGCAGACGGAGACTAAAGCGCGCATGATGCGACTCCCGGCAAGGCCCCCGGGCGCGCCCTATAGCATCATTCCGCTGAACCTTGGATAGCTCAGGCGGCGCTTTTGCGGATCGCCTGCTCGACCAGCTTCGGGTCGCTGACCGGGGCAAGGATGGCGAGGCCGTCCGCTTCGCGGCGGGCGACGAGCAGGACGAACTCCTCCTCGCCGGCGACGGCGATGTCGACCCGGGCGAGCGGGGGAGCGGCGTGCAGCGCGGCGCGCAATTCTGCCCAGCGGTCGGGCCTGGCGGCCGGGCGGCGGGCGGCGCGCTCGGCGGCGACGACGCCCTTGAGGCCGCCCGGGAAGGCTTCGATCCGCTCGGCGAGCGCGCCCTCGGCGACGCCCTCGCGCCTCGCCCAGGCGAGCGCGGCGGCGAATTCGGTGAGCCGGGTCTTGTCGTACTGGGCGCCGAAGACGAGCTTGACCACCGGCGTCATCGGCGCGCGCGCCTGTGCCTTGATCCCGGCATCGTCGAGCAATTCGGCATAGTCTTCGGGCGCGGCATCGGCGGCGAGAGCGAAATCGAAAGCGAGGCCGAGCGCGCGGTAGAGCGCCGCGCGGCTGCGCTGGTCCGATTGGGTGGCCTGCTCGGCGCAGTCGCGGGCCGCGCAGAGCCGGTCGGCGAGGCCGGGCGAGTCCGGCCACAGGCTCAGGTTGGAATCCTCGGCCGGCAGGGCCGGCGCCTCGGCGAAATCGGCATTGGGCCCGTCCGCCCAGACCATCGCATCGGCGCCGTAGGCGGCCGGCGCCGGGACCGCGGCGATCGCGGTTTCGACCTGGCCGGCGAGCGCCGCGGCGGTCTGCGCGTCGGCGATCTCCTTCCAGTTGATCACGCCGTAGATGAAGTCGATCGATTCGCCGTCCGAGGAGAGCGGCATCAGGATGCCGCGATAGAGGGTGTTGTGGCCGCGCTGGCTGACGAACTCGGCCTCGAAGCCGATCGGGGCGCGATTGGCGATGATCTGGAGATAATGGTCGGTGAGCCGCGACAGCAGCGAGCGGCTCGGCACCTCGGCGATCCGGCCGATGCCGGCGTCGAGGCCGCATTCGGCGCGGAGCGCCCGGCCGAGGAAGGCGATCGCCGGATCCTCAGGATCGCGCGAGAAATCGAGCAGCACGCTGTGCGGGCCGAAATCCTCGATAGTGTGGGGATCGACGTCCTGGATCGAGGGATAGGCGCGGCCGGCGAGCAGCGAGACCCAGTAATTATAGGCGCGCACGTGCATGCGCCGTTCGTCGACGCCGATTTCGGGCGGCCGCTCGATCGCCGGCTCGTCGTCGGCGGCCGGCGCCGCATTGTCCTCTTCGAAACCCCTGAAACTGTCCATCTATGGCGTCCCTGCCGCCCCCGGGCGAATGAGGGGCGACCCTGCACCGGCCCTGGTTGAGATATGGTTAAGGCGGCGGAAGGGTTTGGCGCGCCTTGTCACGGCCCGCCCCCGCTGATAATGGCCCCGCTCCCGGGCAGGGCCGCTTTAGCTCAGCTGGTAGAGCACATCATTCGTAATGATGGGGTCGTGGGTTCGAGTCCCCCAAGCGGCACCAGCCTGCGCGCGGATCAGTTGGGAACCGGGCTCCCGCCGACGTTGACCGAGCGGCCGCTGGCGAAGGCGCGCTCGGCGGCGGACATCGTCTGCGGATTGGTCTGGCGCAGGGTGCGCTCGTTGAACTGGGCACGCTGCGTGCGCTCGTCCTCGGCCCATTGGGCGCGGGTCGCGCAGCGCCGCGACTGGGCGAGCCGCGAGCCGGTTGCCGACACCGTCCGGCAGACCACCTCGTTGGGATCGTAGCTCGGCGTTTCGGCGGCGGCGGCGGCCGCGGCCGACAGAGCGACGATCAGGATGGCGGACCTCGTCATTGTTTTGCTCCTCATTTTCAGCAGCTGCCGGCGCCGGTGCCGCCGCCGGCATAATAGCGGCCCATCGAGCGGGCGCGCTCGGCCGGGTTCATGCAGGTCGGCTGGGTCTGGCGGGTCTGGCGCTCGGCGAGCCAGGCGCGCTGGGCGCGCTCGTCTTCCAGCCATTGGGCGCGGGTCGCGCAGCGCCGCGACTGGGCCAGCCGCGAGCCGGTGGCCGAGACCGTCCGGCAGATCACCTCGTTCGGATCGAGCTGCGGCGTGCTGGTGTCGGCCAGCGCCGGCGCCGCCGTCGCGGCGGAGAGGAAGGCGAGGAGGAGCGCGGACCGCGTCACTGGCAGGAGCCGCGCGCCGGCGCGGCGACGTAGCGGCCGAATATGGCGCCGCGTTCGCCGGGGTTCATGCAGGTCGGCTGGCTCTGGCGGATCTGCCGCTCGGCGAGCTGGGCGCGCTGCTGGCGCTCGTCCTCGAGCCATTGGGCGCGGGTCGCGCAGCGCCGCGACATGCCGACCCGCGAGCCGGTCACCCGCTGGGTCCGGCAGATCACCTCGTTCGGGTCGGGCTGGGGCGTGTTGGTCTCGGCCAAGGCCGGGGCCGCCGAAGCGATCGTTGCGAAGATGAGAAGCGCGAGCTTTTTCATGGCCTTGCTCCCGAGGGCCGAAGCCCCTTTTGTGACGGAGGAGCGACCCCCCGTCAAGCGGGACAAGGGGTCAGGCCTGGGGGCCGAAATGCCGCTTCGGGACCGGCCTGCGGCTGGTCTGGACGAGCAGCTCGATCGTCGCCGGGTGAAGCGGGGTGGCGAACTGGAAGCCGGTCTTGCCGCCCTCCGCCCAGACCACCCGGCTGTTCTGCGGCTCGAGCCCGGGGAGCTTGAGCCAGACCGTGCTTCCCGGCTCGAGGACGAGCTCGCTCACCGCCATATAGCCGTCGGTCGACAAATCCAGGACCTCGGCGTCGGCGATCGTCGCGCCGGGCTCGCGCAGGCGGGCGGCGAGATTGACGATGCGGCGCTCCGCGGTGCGGCCATCCGGCAGCGGCAGGATCGCCAATTGTCCCTTGCTCACGGGCAACCTCCTGAGATCATGCCCGCGCTTTAGCCCGCGAATGGCTAAGCAAGGCTTAAGGGGATCGAAAGCGCGGGCGCCACGTTGAGCAGCCCTGATGTGGCGTTTTGTGGAGCCGTCGTGGTCATGAGAATCCGAATTGCGGCGGCGCTGCTCGCGCTCGCGGGCTGCAGCCAGGCGCCGCAGAACCAGCCGGCGGCGGCGGACGCCGCCGGCGAGCTGCGCGCCGCGGCGACCGATCCCGGGGTCGCGCGCTTCTACCGGAGCCGGGGCTGGCGCACCGCCTGGACGCGCGAGAGCGAGGCGGCGCTGGTCGCGGCGATCGGCGAGGCCGGGCGGCACGCGCTCGATGCCGATGCCTTTCTCGCCCAGGCGCGGGCGGCGCGCTCGCCCGCCGCGCACGACGCCGCGATGACCCTCGCCGCTTTGTCCTATGCCGGGGCGCTGGCGCGGGGGCGCACCGATCCGGCGCGGACCCGCCGTCCCTACAGCCTGCCGCGCCCGAATCCGGACCTCGCCGCCGGCCTCGAGCGCGCGCTCGCCGGCGGCGACATCGGCGGCTGGCTGCGCGGCCTCGCCCCCCGGGACGATGAATACCGGCTGCTGTCCGAGGCCTATGTCGCGGCGGACCGGCAGGTCGCGGCGGCCCACGGCCACCCGCCGCCGGCCCTGCTCGACCGGGCCCGCGCGCTCGCCGTCAACCTCGAGCGGCGGCGCTGGCTCGAGCGGACTGCGCCGGCGACCAGGATCGACGTCAATACCGGCGCCGCGACGCTCGCCTACATCCGGGACGGCGCGGTGGCGGATTCGCGCCGGGTGGTCGTCGGCGAGCCCGGCCGCGAGACGCCCGAGCTCGCCTCGCCGCTCTACCGGCTCGTCGCCAATCCGACCTGGACGGTGCCGCGCTCGATCGAGCAGCGCGAGATCGTCCCCAAGGGCGAATCCTACATGCGCCGCAACAACATGGAATGGCAGGACGGCTGGATCGTCCAGCAATCGGGGCCGCGCAACTCGCTCGGCCTGGTCAAGTTCGACCTCCGCAACGACCAGGAGATCTACCTCCACGATACCCCCGCCAAGGCGCTGTTCGGCGAGGCCGACCGCCACGCCAGCCACGGCTGCGTCCGGGTCCAGGACGCGCTCGGCTTCGCGGCGATGATCGCCGAGGCCGAGGGCGTGGCGGACCAGTGGCGCGAGGCGCTGGCCACGGGCGAGGAGAGCTTCGTGCCGCTGCCCCGGCCGATCCCGGTGCGGCTGTTCTACCACACCGTCTTCATCGACCACGGCCGGATCGTCTTCGCGCCCGACGTCTACGGCTGGGACGAGGACGTCGCCGAGGGGCTCGGCCTGCCGCGCCGGCCGCGTGCCGCCGCCGCCGCGCGCGACAGGGATTTGGGCCCCTGATGTCCCACAAGGGGGCGATCGGGATTCGCTACTGGCCGGAAAGGTTTCGCTGGCATAACGCCGGGCCATGCGGTGTGCGCTCGCTTTGCTGGCCCTGCTCGCGGCCGCCCCGGCGGCGGCCCAGCGGCTCGCCTATGAGGACGTGCTGACCCCGGCGCCGCGGCTCGCCTACCGGCCGATGACGGTCGCCGAGGCGCCGCCGCCGCCGCCCCCGCCCGCCGCCGAAGCCGCCCCGCAAGCCGAGCCCTTCGCCGAATTCTACGGCGACCGGATGGAGATCTTCCCCGAGGGCAACAGCTATGCCTGGGACCTCTCCGCGCAGATCGGCAACGGCCCGCACCGGCTGTGGCTGGCCTCGACCGGCAGCGGCCTCTTCCACGGCGGCGCCGATTATGTCGGCGCGCAGGCGCTCTACAGCCACCCGATCCTCGCCGCGGGCCTCGCCGTCCAGGCGGGCGTCCAGCGCGACTTCCTCCGCCCGCGCCGCACCTATGCCGTGCTCGGCCTCCAGGGCAACGTCACCGATCCGCTCTATGTCGGCGCGTTCGGCTACGTCTCGACCAAGGGCGAGGTGACCGGCAGCCTCTACGCCTATTACGATTGGCGGCTGGGGCGGGAGGCGCGCCACAATTTCTTCCTTCAGCCCTATGCCGGCGTGGATTTCGCCGCCGACGACGTGCCGGCGCTCGGCCTCGGCCGCGGCGCCACCGCGCTCGAATTGAGCGCCCGGCTGCGCTACCGGATCGCCGAGCCGTTCGCGCCCTATGTCGGGATCAGCTACGAGCGCCTGCTCGGCCGCACCGCCCGCCTCGCCCGCCTCGCCGGCGACGATCCGGACAGCACCGCTCTGGTCCTCGGCATCCGCTCCTATTTCTGAGCGGCGAATTTGCGCTTCCAGCTCTCCCCCTCTAGGGGCGCGCGGGTGCGCAAGCTCGTCCCCGCCCTGCTCTTCCTCGCCGCCCCGGCCATCGCCCAGCATCAGGGCCATGACCAGCATGGCGGAGGGCCGCCGGCTTCCGGGCAGGACGGACAGGTCGAGCCGGACAGCCATGTCCTGACCTGCGGAGTCGATGTCTATTGCGCGCCCGCGCCCGGCGCCCTCGGCTCCTATCCGATGACGCGCGAGGCCTCGGGTACGGCGTGGCAGCCCGATTCCTCCCCGCACGGCGGCGTCCACGTCCAGGCCGGCGATTGGGAGCTGATGGGCCACGCTTTGCTCAACGCCGTATACGACCGGCAGCAGGGGCCGCGCGGCGGCGACGGGACGTTCGTCGCGGGCACGATCATGGGCAATGCTCGCCGCAATTTCTCCGATGGCAGCGGCGGCGTGCTGCAATTGCGGGCGATGCTGAGCCCCGATCCGCTGATGGGCCGGCGCGGCTATCCCCTCCACCTTGCCGCCGGCGAGAGCGCCGATGGGGTGACGCGGCTCGTCGACCGCCAGCATCCGCACGATTTCTTCGTCGAGCTTTCGGCGAGCTACAGCCGTCCGATCGGCGACGGCAGCCTGTTCCTTTATGCGGCCCTGCCCGGCGCGCCGGCGTTCGGCCCCCCGGCCTTCATGCATCGCCTGTCGATCATGGATTCGCCCGAGGCGCCGATCAGCCACCATTGGCTCGATTCCACCCACATCGCCTTCGGCGTGGTGACCGCCGGGCTCGTCCTCGGCGGCGTCAAGGTCGAAGGCTCGCGCTTCAACGGCCGCGAGCCCGACCAGCACCGCTGGAACATCGAGACCGGCCCGCTCGATTCGACGGCGCTCCGCCTCGCCTGGAATCCGACCCCCGACCTCTCGCTGCAGGCAAGCTGGGCGCATCTGGTCAGCCCGGAGCAGCTCGAGCCCAACGAGAATTCGACCCGCTGGTCGGCGAGCGCGATCTACACGAGGCGGATCGGCGCGGCCGGCTGGTGGTCGACGACGCTCGCCTGGGGCCGCCGCGGCGGCGACGATGCCTTCGCCCTCGAAAGCGCCGCCGGGCTCGGCCCGTGGACCCTGTTCGGCCGCGCCGAGCTGGCCGAGAATGACGAGCTCGCCGCCGGCGGGACCGTCTACCGGGTCGGCAAGGTGTCGCTGGGCGCGATCCGCGATCTCAGGGTGGCGCCGCACCTCCGCCTCGGCATCGGCGGGCTCTACGCGATGAACTTCGTGCCGGCTGGGTTACGGCCCGCTTATGGCGGCAACCCCGACGGCCTTATGGCGTTCTTCCGGATGAGGGTCGATTGACGGCCTGCCGGAGAGCGAGAAATGAACGCGCCTTATGTCCGCCTGGGGATCATCCTGGCCCTCGCCGGGCTCGCCATGTTCACCGTGCTGCGGGCGACGATCGGCGTCCCGGCCGGGCTCAACCTCGCCGTCCTCTGCCTCACCCTGATGATGGTCGCGCCGCTCGGCGTTCTCCTGCTGCTGATCATGCCGCATCTCTACCGCAGCCTGCGCGCCAATCTGCTGCTCTATGCCGGCTTCACCTGCCTCTTCCTCGGCGCCTGGGCGGCGACCCGAAGCCACGCGCTGGCCCAGGACCAGGCCAGCCTGCGCGCCGCGGCGCTCCACCAGCTCGCCCGCTCCTGACCGTTTCCCCGCCGCGCCGCCGCCGCTATGGTCGCGGGCGATGAAGCTCACGCTCTACGATTATCACCGCTCCTCGGCCTCTTACCGGGTGCGCATCGCCCGCGACCATAGCG
>Ga0207677_10000126_pt1 | contig 63024 bp, 61 predicted proteins | sample KBSMisM42_FD_184311 | JGI IMG/M metagenome (GOLD analysis project Ga0207677, IMG submission 184311) | Miscanthus rhizosphere microbial communities from Kellogg Biological Station, Michigan, USA - KBS Miscanthus M4-2 (SPAdes) (version 2) | ecosystem: Host-associated > Plants > Roots >...
ACACGGTGCGTGCCCCAGTGGGACACGGTGCGTGCCCCAGTGGGACACGGTGCGTGCCCCAGTGAGACACGGTGCGTGCCCCAGTGGGACACGGTGGGTGCCCAGTGGGACACGGTGTGTGCCCCTCCGCGTCCCCGCGTCTCCGCGTGAAACCGGTCCTCTGCTACAACCCGTCGTACTTCGAATATCCCCGCTCGCCCCAGAAATCGCGCGGCTCGTCTGCGACGTACGCGATCTTTGTGATCGCTTTGATGTTCTTCAGGCCGAGTTTCATCGGGACGACGAGGCGCAGCGGCGCGCCGTGGTCGGTGCCGAGGGCGCGACCGTTGAGGTGCGTGGCCAGCAGTGCTTGAGGATGGCGCGCGGTGGGGAGATCGATCGAGACGTAGTACGGATCGGGATTGCCGCGGCCGTCGAGGTTCACGGACGATTCGATGGCCGCCCACTTTGCGCCGTCCGCGGGCGGATACGCGCGCAACAGGTCGGAGAAACGGATTCCGCTCCATCCGGCGATCGCGCTCCATCCTTCCACGCAGCAGAGCCGCGTCACCTGCTCGTGCTGCGCGAAGCGCGCGAGATCGGGCTGACGAAGAACCACGTCGGAGCCGGACGCGAGACCGGCCAGCGTCAACGTCCATGTATCGAGGTACGCGGGCGACGGCGTCCGCCCTTCGTAATTGTTGCGCAGCGGAGTGACGTCGCGCTTCGAATACGTCCTGACCGTCCGATTCGGTGAATACAACGCCTCGGCGATGTCGTCGTCGAACGTCAGCGCGCGATTTAGAAATCGTTCGCTACGCTCTTTCGATAAACCGGTGCGCGCCGCGACGGTGTCGAGAAAATCGGTGGCGTGTTCGCCGAGAACGCGCTTCTTCGACGACACCGGCGCGATCCACCACATCCCTGCCATCGCCGCGAGCGTTCCCGCGCCGAAGAGGAGGAAATCGCGGCGCGAACGTTTGCGCAGCTTCGTTTCGTCGATCCAGACCTGCGGCAGTTCGTCGCTCATTCGGCGCCTCCGAGTCGCGTCGACCATCCGACGATCATCGAGCGCATCGTGTCCCAGCCATCCACCAGCACGAGGATCAGGTGCGGGATCAGGAAGAGGACGAAGTAGATCATCACGATGAAGTGGACGATGCGCGCGCCGTCGTATGAGCCGAACATCCGCTCCAGCCACCAGAGCTGCACCGGCTTGTGCATGGCCCAGCCGCTGGCGATGGCCAATGCGCCGGCGATCGGCATCGATGCGTACGCGCCGCGTTGCAGGGCGTTGTACTTCGTCGTGATCTCCGGATGCGGCCACGGCCTTCGTGCGATTTTCATCGGCACGACGCCGGCGTAGTAGCGGACCATCGCCAGCGATTCGCCGAGCATGCTGCGCCGCGGTAGCAGCGCGCGATAACCGCGGCCGAGGATCAGGCCGAGTAGATAGAGGATGCCGTTGGCGATGAAGAGGTAGACGAACAGCCAGTGCCAGCGCAGTCCGCCGGCGAGATTGAAAACGCCGAGGCCGAAGTGGTTGTAGAACCAGAACGGATCGGCCGCCGCGCCGGGAACGTGCCGCGCGATGGCGATGCCGAGGTCGGCGAGGTAGTCGCGGCTGTGCGTGACCGGATCGGGCTTGTGCAGAAAGACCGGCGAGGCCCAGTAGATCGACAGCCCGCTCACGATCATCCCGAACAGGATCGGCACGTTCAGCCAGTGCGACAGCCGTACGAGCGCATGATGCTTGACGACGACGAGGCGTTGGCCGGCGTGCGGATCGACGACCGGCACTTCCTCGACGACCGGCACCTCTTCGACGATCGGTTCCGCGGCAGGGACTTCCTCAGCAACGACCGGAACTTCGACGACCGGTTCCTCTGAGTCCATCCGGATAAATTACCATGCGCGCGCATGCGAATCCTTGTTCTCGGCGCCGGCCGCATGGGCTATGGCGCAGTCCACGATCTCGTCAACCAGCCTGACGTCGAAGAAGTCACTGTTGCCGACGTCGCCGCGGAGCGCGCGCAGCACGTCGCGTCGGCGGTCAAAGGCAACGTCACGCCGCGCGCCATCGACGTCAGTAATCACGAAGACGTCGTCGCGTTGATGCGCGGCCACGACTCCGCCATCTCCTGTGTCAACTACTGGCTCAACGAACGCCTGGCCCGCGCCGCCATCGAGGCCGGCACGAATTTCTGCGACCTCGGCGGGAACAACGACGTCGTCGACGCCGAGCTGGCTCTCGACGCCGAGGCGAAAGAACGCGGAATCAACATCATCCCCGATTGCGGCCTTGCGCCGGGCATGGTGGCGGTCCTCGTCGCGCACGGTGCGGCGAAATTCGAGAAGCTCGACGAAATCCACATCCGCGTCGGCGGTCTGCCGCTCGATCCGAAGCCGCCGCTCGATTACCAGCTCGTCTTCTCCGTCGAAGGTCTGATCAACGAGTACATCGAACGCGCCCGCGTCCTTCGCGACGGCAAGATCACGTTCGTCGATTCGATGACCGAGGTCGAGGAGCTGGAGTTCCCGGAACCGTTCGGGAAGATGGAGGCGTTCCAGACCTCAGGCGGCACTTCGACGCTCCCCGAAACGTTCCTCGGACGCGTTCGCGATCTCGATTACAAAACGATTCGCTATCCCGGCCACTGCGCGAAGTTCAAGACGATGATCGACCTCGGCTTGTGCAGCAGCGAGAAGATCACGGTGGACGGTATCGCCGTCGCGCCGCGGCGTGTTCTCGGCGATCTCCTCGTCCGCAATCTCCCCGCCGACGAGCCGGACGCCGTCCTGGTCCGCGTCGAATTCGTCGGCGACGACCGCCGCCTTCGTTACGACATCATCGACCGCTACGACGAGTCGACCGGCCTCTCCGCGATGATGCGCACCACCGCCTTCCCCGCCTCGATCGTGGCGCTGATGATGGCCCGCGGTCAGACGACGCAGAAGGGAGCCTTGCCCCAGGAGCGCTGCATTCCGCCCGAGCTCTTCATGACGGAGCTGGCGAAGCGGAAGATCATCGTGAACGTGTCGTGACTCACGGCCAGCGCGCGAGCGGCGTCAGATTGCAACGTCCAGTCGGCTGAACGCGAAGCGCGGAAACGCCATCCGTGGCCAGCCACGCGACGCGCTGGCTTTCGAGGTCCTCGCGGAGTCGATCGACCGCCACTTTGAGTTTCGCGGGCGACGAAATATCGTCGACTTTGCCCCACCCCGTCGGCTCCGGTCGTGGTCCCGTGACCGACCAGACGTATAGCGGTACGCCGATCGTCGAGAGGTAGGCGCGGATCGAACCGGCGTCGTGCGAACTGCTGTCGTTCTGATGGTCGAGTACGACGATGACGGCGCGACGGTGACCGCCCGTAATCGCATCGAGGCCGGCCGCGCCTGCGGCGTCCGCGAAGAGCCGCGGAGCATCTTTGTCGAAATGGCCGCTGTACGCGCGCGTCAGGAACCACAACATGCCGCCTTGCGCCGCATCCACAAATGTCGAGGGCGGGAACATGACGGCCGAGGTGTTGCTGGTGGTCTTGTAGTGCTCCGCGATCGGCCAGAGAAGTTGCAGCCAGATGCCGGTGGGAAGCGAAAACAGGTGGCGCTCCTCGACGACGCTGGGTCCCAGCATCATCGACGGAGTCATCGTCAGATTGAGCGCTTTCACGGCGTCGCGCGGATCAGGATCGACCACCACGATGACGTGAGCCTCACTCTTCTCAACAGCGCTGACGCGCACCGGCGACCCGCCGCTGGTGAAACAACCGCTCGGGTTCGACTGCTGCGCCTCACCCGCCGTCTGGCGCACGGCCACCGGCGTCAAAAGGGCGTCGGCGGTGTCACCCACGCCGCCGCCGATGACGAGCTCGCGGCGCGAGACGAAACCGTCTTCGAATTGCACGGAAGCCGCGAGAACATGCGGCTGATTGGGATCGAGGCGCGGCAACTTCGCACGAAGGCCGGCGTCGAGCGGCACGATCTTGTTATCGATCTTGAGGGACGACTTCACCGGTTTGGCACCCTGCAGATGTTCCCATCGCAACTCCGCCGAAACCGGCGCGCCCTTCGCGTCGTTCTTCACCGCGATCACGAAATCGGCGAATGGACGCGGCAGATTGACGGTCTGGGACGCCCGCCCCACCTCGTCGCCGCGCGCGTCATAACCGATCGCGACCAGGTCGCCGGGCGCGATCGAAGGTCCGAAGTCGACGGTGGCATTCCAAGGTGCGTGCGTCAACGCCGCGACCTGCTTCCCGTCCAGAAGGATGCGAATCGATTTGACGGCGGGACCTGGCTGCAGATCGACGCGTTGCGGTCCGGAGATCAGGCCGAGAAACAGGGTGAGAAAAACGAGCTGGTCGACCATCGCCCCGTGGATTCTACGCGCCGTCCGCGCATAATTCGCTCATGTACCTGCTGATCCGCTGGATTCTGAACACGCTCGCGCTCTTCGTCGTGGTGGAGCTGGTGCCCGGCTTTCACTACCACTCCATCGTCTCGCTCGCGATCGCCGCGCTCGTCCTCGGCCTGCTCAACGCCATCATCCGGCCGATCCTGTTCGTGCTCACGCTGCCGCTGACGATCGTCACGCTCGGACTCTTCCTCATCGTCCTCAACGCCATCATGCTCGAGCTGACCGCGTGGCTCGCTCCCGGCTTCCGCATCGACAACTTCGTGGCGGCGGTCATCGGAGCGATCGTGCTGGCCATCATTTCGTGGATCACCAATCGCATCGGACGCAAGCCGGAACGGCGGGGCTGACAGGCGCGAGCGAATCCCATACACTAGGCGCTTCAGGAGCCATCGCATTGAACATCATTAAAAACCGCGTCGACGACGTGACCGTGCTCGACATCCAGGGCGTGATCAAGCTGGGTGAGAGCGCCCGCGAGTTCTCGAGCTACCTCGAAAAGGTCCTCAACGATGAGACCGGCCCGGTCATGATCAACTTCGAAGCGATCAACTACATGGACTCCACCGGCCTCGGCGAATTGATCGGCTACCTGCAGAAGTTCGAAGACCGCCAGCGCAAGATGGCCCTCGTCAAACCATCGCACCGCATCCTGGCCCTGCTCAAGATCACGAAGCTCGACACCGTCTTCAAGATCTTCGACTCCCGCGAAACGGCGATGGAGTACCTCACCGACCACGCGGCGTGATGTGTGGCACAGACACTCCTGTCTGTGCTGGGTGAGGCTCGGGACGACTGAGATATCGCCGGTAGCGGCAGCCCGGGCCCAGTGTTAGCATTCGCAGCCTTTGATGACCCACACCCTCCTTCCCGTTCTGGTCATGATCCTGATCGCCATCGTGGTCGGGCTCGTGATGCTGGCGCTGGCCTGGTTCGTCGGCAAGCACGCGCGCACGGCGTCCAAGCAGGAGCCGTACGAGAGCGGCGTGCCGTCGCTCGACGAGAACCGCAAGCGCGTCAACGTCCGCTTCTACCAGATCGCCATGCTCTTCATCCTCTTCGACATCGAAGCGGCGTTTCTCTACCCCTGGGCCGTCATCTACCGCGACGCCGCGGCCGGGACGCAGGGCATGTTCCTCTTCGGCGAAATGCTCGTCTTCATCGTCCTGCTCGCCGTCGGCTACGTCTACGTCTGGAAGAAAAAGGCATTCGACTTTTAACCATGGCTGATCTGCATCCCGACAATCCTTACGCGCCCGACCGCTTTCCCGATGCGTCGAAGCCGGTCGAGTTTCCACCCGAGGCGAAGAAGAAATTCGACTACATCCTCACGAGGTATCCGACCAAGGAAGCGTGCCTGCTGCCGACGCTGCATCTGGCGCAGGAAATCTGGGGATGGATCTCGCCCGAGGCCGTTCTGTACATCGGCGGATTGCTCGACCTCTCGCCTGCCACCGTCTTCGGCGTCGTCTCGTTTTACAACATGTACAACCAGAAGCCGGTGGGCAAATACCACCTGCAGGTCTGCACGAACCTGAGCTGCATGGTCCGCCGCGCGTACGACATTTACGACCACCTTTGCGAAAAGCTGGACGTGAATCCCGGCGCAACCACGAAGGACGGCCGCTACACCGTCGTCGAAGTCGAATGCCTCGGCTCCTGCGGCACCGCGCCGGTCGTGCAGGTCAACAACGACTATCACGAGAACATGGACGTAACGAAGATGGATGCGCTGCTTGCGGAGCTGAAATAGCAATGGATCCGATCAAAGTCCTCACCGCGAACATCGACAAGCCGAATTCGACGTCGATCGACGTCTACATCGACGGCGGCGGCTACAAGGCGATTGAAACCGCCCTCAAGATGAAGCCGGAAGAGGTCACGCAACTCGTCAAAGACTCCGAGATGCGCGGCCGCGGCGGCGCGGGATTTCCGACCGGCATGAAGTGGAGTTTCGTCCCCAAGAACGCCCCCAAGCCGACCTGGCTGCTCTGCAATGCCGACGAGTCGGAGCCAGGCACCTTCAAAGACCGCGTGATCATGGAGAAGGATCCTCACTTGCTCATCGAAGGGATGATCATCGCCGGCTACGCCATCGGCTCGAATCCGATGTCGTACATCTACATCCGCGGCGAGTTTTATTACGGAGCGACCGTCCTCGACAAAGCTCTCGACGAGGCGCGCGCCAAAGGCTACCTCGGCAAGAACATTCTCGGCAGCGGCTTCGACTTCGACATTACCGTCGCCCGCGGCGCCGGCGCGTACATCTGCGGCGAAGAAACGGGACTCATCGAATCGGTCGAAGGGCATCGCGGCCAGCCGCGCGTCAAGCCGCCCTTCCCCGCTGTCATCGGCGTCTTCGGCGGACCGACTGTCGTCAATAACGTTGAAACGCTGGCCTGCGTCCCGCTGATCATCAATAACGGCGCCGATTGGTTCAAATCATTCGGCAGCCCGAAAAATACCGGACCGAAACTCTATTGCGTTTCCGGCTGCGTAAGAAAACCGGGCGTCTATGAGTTTCCGATGGGCATCAATCTCAAGGAGCTCATCTACGATCACTGCGGCGGCATCCTCGGCGACCGCAAGCTCAAAGCCGTCATTCCCGGCGGCGCATCCGCGCCGATGCTCCTGCCGGACGAGATCGATCTCCCGCTCAACTTCGACGCCGTCATGAAAGCCGGCTCGATGCTCGGCTCCGCCGGCATCATCGTCCTCGACGATTCCGTGTGCATCGTCGACGCGGTCTGGCGTCTCTCGAAATTCTTCGCCCACGAATCGTGCGGACAGTGCACGCCCTGCCGCGAAGGCACGAACTGGCTCGAATCCGTCCTCGACCGCATCGAACGCGGCGAAGGCCGTCCACAGGACGCCGACCTGCTGCTCTCGATGTCCGACAACATCGGCGGCAAGTCCCTCTGCGCCCTCGGCGACGCGGCCATCGGCCCGGTCATCTCCTCGGTGAAAAAGTTCCGCGACGAATACCTCCACCATATCGAGGACAAGAGCTGCCTGCCGGAGACGGTGCGCTATCGCCGCCTCGATGCGCCTGTCGCGGCGCATTGAAATCTGTATCCGCAGATGACGCAGATTCCCGCAGATAGACTCTCTTATCTGCGTAAATTTGCGTCCATCTGCGGATTGCTTTTGGCTCTCGCCGCCTCAGCGTTTGCGGCATCACCGTCCAAAGGCATCCTCCTCGAAAATCTGAGCTGGGTCGAAGCCGAGAAAGTCCTGACGGTGGATGCTGTCGTCGTCATTCCACTCGGAGCGGAATCGAAGGAGCACGGTCCGCACCTCAAGCTGAAGAATGATTTTCTGATCGCGGAGTATCTGAAGAAGCGCGTGCTGCAGAGCAGCAACGTGGTGGTCGCGCCGACGATCAATTACAGCTTCTATCCCGCGTTTCTCGAATATCCCGGATCGACGTCGCTGCGTTTCGAGACTGCGCGGGACATGGCGGTCGACATCTGCCGTTCATTGGCGAAATTCGGACCTAAGCGCTTTTACATTCTCAATACCGGCATTTCGACGTTGCGGCCGCTCGCCGCTGCGGCGGAGATACTCGCGGCGGACGGCATTGTGATGCGTTACACCGATCTGCATGTCACGGAGCCGGTGGAAAAACAGATCCGCAAGGAAGAGGGCGGGACGCATGCCGAGGAGATCGAGACGTCGATGATGCTGTACATGGCGCCGGAGTCGGTCGACATGAAAAAGGCCGTGAAGGATTACAACGGATCGAAGCCGGGCGGACTGACGCGCGATCCGAATGGCAAAGGCACGTATTCGCCGAGCGGCGTCTGGGGAGATGCGACGCTGGCCACGCGCGAGAAGGGGAAAATCGTCACCGAGGCGCTCGTCAAGAGCATTCTTAGTGAAATCGAACAGCTGCGAAGCGTGCCGGTTAAGTGATGTTTACGCAGCCCTTCGCGATCCCCGCATTGATCCTGTTCATCGTCGGGGTCCCGCTTGCGATCGGCGTCATTCCGCGCAATCGCCTGTACGGCTTTCGCACGAGGCGAACGTTAGCGGACGACGCGGTGTGGTATCCGGTCAATCGGTTTGCCGGATTCGGCATCATGATGGCGGCCGCGATCTACGCAATGGTGGCCATGGCGCACCCTTACGACCGGGACTTCTCCGTCTGGCTGCTGCACCTCGCCGCTTTCGCGATCCCGCTCGTGACGGCGCTCATCGCGAGTGGCTGGTATTTGAGCCGTCAGTGACTAACGCGGCCACAACCAGCCGAACGCGCCGGCGGTCAGAAGACTGTAGATAAGACCGTCGATGATCTCCTTGATGACGATTTTCCACGGCTTGCCATACCAGATTGCATCGGTGACGGTGCGGAAGGCGTAAGCGAGAACCGCGGCGGCGCCGGCCACGCGAAAGACTTCGATGTACGTCGTTCCGACGGGGCGCGCGAGGCCGGTCACGTATCCGACGAAAATCGAGATCAGGATGGTGTAGAGGAACCACAGCGTCAGCGTCTTCCCGAAGTTGAACGTGCCGGGATTGCGCACGAGCAGCAATGCGTTCGCGCCGCTCTGCATCTCCGTGCGCTGCTCGGGAGGCAGCTTTCTCCAGTCTGCGCACGGCACGATGTACTGGCCGCTCTTCACCGACGACAGCGCGTCGAGCACCGCCTTCTCCTCGGCCAATTTGCCGTAGTCCGAGCGGTGCCAGAACGGCAGAGCCATCCAGAGAATGTTGCTGGCGATGAAGACGAAGACAGCGGACACGAGGATCGGAAGCCACAGCAGCGACAGTGGAACCATCTCGACCTCCTATTGAACTGAAGCGGGTTCAGCAATTATCGCCGGAACTGCGCCCGCAATCAACGGCGAATCAGGCCCATTCGCAGACGTATTCGCAGCAGTCGGCGCCCTGCGCGCGGCACTTCGTTTCCGTCACGCGCGCGTTCTGCGCACCGCACATCTCGATGGCCTTCTTGTGCCAGCCGGCCACGGTCAGGCAATCGTGGCGCGAGAACGTCGGCGCGTCGTAGGTGCGAAGCGCGGCCTTGTTGTCGGCCAGCCGCTCGTACGTGCGGCGGCCGGCGTCGTAGTACATCTGGTAAATCTGCGGCGCGCGCCGCAGCAGGCCGTGCGGATCGCCGGGCGTGAGCATGGCCCGATGCGCGCCGGCCAGGTTATGAGACGCCGACTTCGCGCCGATGACCAGGAAAACGTCGTCGCCCATCCCCATCTCCGCGGCGATGGCGTCGTCGAGCCGCTGATTCAAATCGAATGGATACCAGGCGCCGGTCAGGATCATCGCGCAGGCGCTGCGATCGGCGTCGGAAAGCCTGCCCATCACCCGCTGCACGCCATCCTGGCCACGCTCCTCGCGCACGAATCCCAGACGCGACAGCAGTGCGCCGCCCTTGACTTTGACCGATTTCGCGTCTTCCATGAGGCGAAAGAATACGCCAGACTCAGCGATACGGTAGTCTGCGGATTCGATGCAGGTCATCTCCATCAACGTCGGGCTGCCGCGCGAAGTCGAATGGCGCGATGAGATCGTTCGAACTTCGATCTTCAAGACGCCTGTCTCCGGCCGCGTCCGCGTCGATCGTCTCAACATCGATGGCGATCGCCAATCCGATCTCACCGTCCACGGCGGCATCAACAAGGCGGTCTACGTCTACCCCTCGGAACACTACGAGTTCTGGCGAAACGAACTGCCCGATTTCGAACTGCCGTGGGGCGCGTTCGGCGAGAACCTGACCGCGAGCGGGCTCTCCGAGGATGACGTGCATCTCGGCGACCGTTTCGGAATCGGCAGCGCGGAGTTCGTCGTCACGCAGCCGCGCATGCCGTGTTTCAAGCTGACCATCCGCTTCGGACGCGCGGACATGATCAAGCGCTTCTACCGCAGCGGCCGCAGCGGCTTCTACTTCGCGGTCGCGAAAGAGGGAGAGATCGGAGCCGGCGACGCGATCTCGCTTCTGAGTCGCGATCCCGATGCGATCACGATCGCCGAGGCCTTCGCGAGTTAGTGGCGATCCGGCTTGGAGCGCTTCTGGATTTCCTTGCCTGCCGTCTCCATCGCCGTTCCGGTTGCGTGCGCGGCGTCTCGCGCGCCCGCAGCGACGTCTTTCGATGCATCCTTCACGTCCCGCTTCGCTTCCGCGGTTGCGGCAGTGTCCACCGTGGGAACCGTGGCCGAAACTGTGGTCGTGCTGGTCGATGTCGTGGCGGTGTTGTCGGCGGACGTCGTCGTTTCGCTCTTCTGGGTGCAGGCGGCGACGCTGATCATGAGAACTGCCGCAAGAATGGTTGTCTTCATCAATTGATCTCCTTCTCACAACTCAGCAAGAACGCAGCCACCGGCCTGTGCAGTGCGAGTTTTCGCCACGCTCTTTTGCAATCTTTCTCTTGGCGACCACGTTGACGCGCGCCGAGATGCCCAACCAGAGAATCGTCATCACCGGCGTCGGCGCTCTCAGCCCCAACGGCGTCGGCCGCGAAAACTACTTTGACGCGTTGAAAGCCGGACGTTCCGGCATCCGCACCATCACGCAGTTCGACGCATCCTCGCTCCCCTCGCGCGTCGCCGGCGAGGTCGATTTCGATCCGGCGCTCTGGGTCGATTCGAAGAACATGAAGCACGTTTCGCGCGTCGTGCCGATGGTCATCGCCGCCACGGACGAAGCGCTGAAAGACGCCAGGCTCGACCCTGCTGCCGTCGATCTCGAGACCCGCCGCAACATCGGCGTCATGCTCGGCTCGGGCGGCGGCGCCGTCGAATTCAGCGAGCGGATGTACGAGCTCTGGTTCGCAAATCACGAGAAACAGGCTTCGATCTACTCCATCCCTTCCGGCACGATCGGGACGATCGCGTCCGAGATTTCGATGGCGTACGACTTTCACGGCTTCTCGCACCTGATCTCCACCGGATGCACGTCCTCCACCGACGCCCTCGGATACGCCTACCGCAATCTGAAGCTCGGCGTTTGCGACTACATCGTCTGCGGCGGCGCCGACGCCACCATCACCGAGGCCGTCATGACCGGCTTCTGCATCATGCGCATCATTTCCAACACGCAGAACGACGCGCCGGAAAAAGCGTCGCGTCCGTTCTCGAAGGATCGCGATGGTTTCGTGCTCGCCGAGGGCGCGTGGATGTTCGTGATGGAGCGCGAGGAGACGGCGCGGGCGCGCGGCGCGCGGATTTACGCCGAGGTGGCCGGCTATGGATCGACGTGCGATGCGTATCACCGCGTGCGGCTCGATGAATCGGGCGAAGAGCCGGCGCGCGCGATGACGCTGGCGATGAAGGATGCCGGCATCGATCCGTCGGAGGTTGGATACCTGAACTACCACGGGACGTCGACCGACCTGAACGACCGCATCGAAACGCGCGCGGTGAAGCTGGCCTTCGGCGATCACGCGAAGAATCTCCCGGGCTCGGCGACGAAATCGATGATCGGACATCCGCAAGGTGCGTGCGGCGCGGCCGGCGTCGCGGCAACGCTGATGGCGTTTCGCGACGGCATCCTTCCGCCGACGATCAACCTCGACACTCCCGACCCCGACTGCGATCTCGACTACATCCCCGACCTCGGCCGCCGCGCGACGATCAACGCCGCCGTCTGCAACACGATCGCCTTCGGCTCGAAGAATTCGGCGCTGGTGTTGAAGCGAGTGGATTAATCGACGAATCCACTAATCTACGCATCGCCATGCGCACCCTCATTGTCCGTTTTTTTGCCGCCGAGGATGAGGCCCCGATCGAAGGGAGCGCGTCGTTGCTGGCGGGGCGGTGGCGAACCGCGGTGGCCGCGAAACAGAAACCGGCGCAGGGCGCGCACGAGGTTCGCTTCGAGGTCGAGGACAACACGGTCGTCAACGAGGCTCTGATCACGGCGCCGCGGCGCGTGCAGCGGCACATCGCCTGGCCGAAGTCGGATGTGCTGCAGGTGAAGCTGGAGAAAGCGGCGGAGCTGATCATCGCCGCCAACCACGATGCGCCGCGTCTCGTGCAAATTCACGCGGCCGGCGGGCACGACAACAATTTTCATGCGCTGGCGTCCGGCCAGTCGTTCAACTGCGGCCGCATCGTTCCAGGCTCATACGTGATCGACGTCTTCGACGCCACGAAGACTCCGATCGCGCAGCTCAACGTCGATCTCGTCGCGTGGCGAACGACGTTCATCGAGGTGCCATGAAGCGCGTCGTCACCGAGGAGCTGCTGGACGAGCACGACGCGCCGCGCGACGAGATGGAGCGCTCGCTGCGCGATCTGCGCCGCTTCAATCGCTGGGCCGGCGGCACGCGAACGTATCTCCGGCTCCTCCGCCATTTCGCGCCGAATGCGAAGATCGTCGTCGACCTCGGCGCTGGCACCGCGGACCTGCTCGATGCTCTGCCGCCGGACGTGATGACGATCGGCGTCGATCTCAACATCCGCCACTTGCTCTACGAGCGCAATCGCTCGCGCGCAATGCGCGTCGTCGCCGACGCGAATCAACTGCCGTTCCGTGATGCCTCGGTCGACGTCGTCACCTCCTCGCATTTCTTTCACCATTTCGAACCCGACGAGAACGCATCCATCCTCCGCGGCGCGCTGCGGATCGCGCGCATCGGAGCGATCGCCAGCGATACGCAGCGGCATCGCCTGCCGTTTCTGTTCGTGAAGCTGCTCGGCATCCTCCATCTCGTCGGCCGTATTACCGCGTACGACGCGCCGGCCTCAGTCGCGCGCGGCTACACGGCGGAGGAAGCGCGCGCGGTGGGCGAAATGACTGGCGCGGCACGCGTAGAAGTCGTGAAGATGATGCCGTTCCGCTTCGGGCTGTTCATCCGCAGATGACGCAGATGGACGCAGACGTCGCCATCATCGGAGCTGGACCGGGCGGATCGACGTTGGCGGCGTTACTCGCGCGTCGCGGTCACTCCGTCGCGCTCATCGATCGTGATTCTTTTCCGCGCGACAAACTCTGCGGAGAGTTTCTCTCCTACGACGCTCTCCCGATCGTCGAAGCGCTGAACGTCGACCTCGGCGGAGCCCCCGCGATCACGAGCTGCCGCGTGGTCGGCCGCAATCGAACGTACGCGTTCGATTTTCCCCATGCCGCGCGCGGCGTTTCGCGCATGTTCCTCGACGCGGCGCTGCATCGCTGCGCGATCGACAACGGCGCGCAGGCGATCACGACCACGGCAATAGCCGTTTCGCGCGACAGCGTCACCTTCGACGGCGGCGAAGTTCGCGCGCGAGTCGTCGCCGGCGCCTGGGGGCGCTGGGGGCGATTCGATCAGCAGCTCGGTCGCGCATTCGTCCGCGATCGCTCGCATCGCAACTTCGGTTTCAAACGTCATTACCGCGGTAATGGAGCGAAGGGCGTCATCGAGCTTTATTCATTCGCTCACGGCTACCTCGGCGTCAACGACGTCGAAAGCGGCATCACCAACATCTGCGGTCTCGTCCACGCCCGCCGCCTTCAGGGACACAAAGGGCGTTGGGATGCGTTCGTCGAAACCATTCGCGCCGAGGAGCCGCCGCTGGAGGCGATGTACGCGAGGTATGCGCCGGCGCAGGACGGATTCCTCTCCTCGGAGCCGGTCATCTTCCGCGCGCGCTCCGCGGTCGAGGAAGGAATCTTCATGATCGGCGACGCGTCCGGAGTCATCGATCCGTTGACCGGCAACGGCATGGCCATGGCCATGCAGTCCGCGGTCGTGGCGGCGTCGTTCATCTCCGACGCGCTGGCCGGCGATCGCGAGCGCGCCGAAAACGGATATCGAAACCGCCACGCCGAAATCTTCGGACCGCGCATCGCCTGGAGCCGCCGAGCCGCGTTCTTTCTCTCGCGTCCCGCATTGCTCGACGCCGCGCTGCGAATCCATCCGCGCAATGCCGGAGAGTTTTTTCTGCGCAAGACGCGCGCGGATCGCGATGCGATCGCGAGAATGTTGCGTTAGCATCGCGCCATGACTGCTACTGCCGAAACGGCGGCGCGCAAGGCGGGGTTGCTGGCGCGGTTCGCGGCCTTTGTCGCGGAGCGCCATCCGCTCGCGCTCCGGCCCGCGGTGACCGCGCTCGACATGGCCACCGGCGGGCAATCGATCGATGAAAACGACGCCTTCGCCATCGATGCGCTGCGCGATCCGCTGCGGCGCATCCTCGTCCAGACGCTTACCGATTTCCTCTCCCCCGACGTCAGCGCCGCGCAGAAACTGCAAGGCTCTGTTCCCGAAACGACGCCCGGCGTCACGGTCAGCGAGCGGCTTCATCTCGCGGTCAACGAAGTCGTCGAGTCGTGCGACGGATTCCTTCGCCGCGAGGCCATCGCGGCATCGCTCACGCCCGATGAGAAGCGCGAAATTCTGCGCGGCATGATCCTCACCCGCGCCACCGACAATCGCCTCAAGCAATTCTTCACTGGCGGCGAAGTCCGCTACGGCAGTGCATCCTTCCAGGGCAAGGGTTTCCGTTCCCTCGGGCAGGAAGCGATCTACGCGGCCGCGATCCGCCTTCGCCGCGGCGACGATTTCGCCTCCGACGACGGCTGGCGCGGCGACGTCGTCTCCCCCATGATCCGCGACCTCGGCGTCGTCCTGGCGATGCACAACGATCGGTCGACTGTGCGCATGGTGCTCAGCGCGCAGATGGGAAAAGCCGGTCCGCCGATGAACGGCAAGGATCTGCACGTCGGCGATTTTGACCGCGGCGTCCTCCCCGCGATGGCGCCTCTCGGATCGCCGGCTCTGACGATCGCAGGCATCGCCATGGCGTTCAAGATGCGCGGCGCGGAAAGCGTCGCGGTTTCCTTCGTCGGCGAAGGCACGACCTCCCTCGGCGAATGGCACGAAGCGATCAACGCATGCGCGGCGCGCAAGCTGCCGGCCGTTTTCTGCGTGCAGAACAATCAGACCGCGCTCTCGACGACGATCGCCGAGCAGTCCGCGGTCCGCGTCTTTGCGGACAAGGCCCTCGGCTACGGCATTCCATCGATCACGATCGACGGCACCGACGCCGACGCCATCGCCGCCGCATTCACCTGGGCCGCCGAGCGCGCGCGCGAAGGTCATGGTCCGGCGCTGATTGAGCTCGTGGCCATGCGCATGTGCGGTCATGCCCATCACGACGACATGCTCTACCTCGGCAAGGATCCGCAACCGTCGTGGACCTATCCGCCGCTCGCCGACACCGGCTACGCGGACCGCGAACGCTACGAGTTCTGGTGCCGCAAAGATCCGATCGCCACGTACGCCGCGAAACTCGAAGCCGAGGGGATCATCGGCGAAGGCGATCTCGAGAAGTTCCAGCAAGAGGCGGAAGCGCTGGTCGAAACGGAAGCGCGCGCGGTCATCGACGCGCCGTGGCCGGATTGTGAACTGGCGGGCATCGGCGTCGTCGCCGATGAGCCGCGCCGCGAACACATCGAAGTGCTCGACGAGGAATGGCGGCATCGCGCCTCGGAAAACATCGCGCTGCCCGAGGTCGAAGACGCGCCGCCCTTCGACGCGAAGGGCAAAACATTTCTCGAAGCGGTCATGCTCGGCGTCGGCGATGCGTTGCGCGCCGATCCGCGCACGTTCGTCTACGGTGAGGACGTCGGCGGCAAGTACGGCAACGCGTTCCTCCTCCTCAAGCCGCTGATGAAAGAGTTCGGCGATCGCATCGTCAACTCGATCCTCGCCGAAGGCGCGACCCTCGGCGTCTGCACCGGCGCGGCGCTGGCCGGCATGCGGCCGATCGGGGAGATCCAGTTCAACGACTTCGTCGCCACCGGCTTCAATCAGCTCGTCAACAACGCCGCGAAGATTCGCTATCGATGGGGCGGCGCGGTGCCGATGGTGGTGCGCATGCCGTGGGGCGGCCTGCGCCACGCCGGTCCGTATCACTCGCAGAATACCGAGGCGTGGTTTTATCGGACGCCGGGTCTGAAGATCGTGGCGCCGTCGACGCCGCACGACGCGCGCGCGCTGATGGCCAGCGCGGTAGCCGATCCCGATCCGGTCCTCTACTACGAGCACATCGCGCTCTATCGCGATCCGAAAGTGAAGCAGGCGTTATCCGACACGCCGCCGCAGCCGATCGCGATCGGAAAAGCGGCGCTGCGCCGCGCCGGCGACGACCTGGCCATCATTTCGTACGGCGCGTACGTCCACGCCGGCATGCGCGTCGCCGAAACTCTCGCGAAAGACGGCGTCGAGGCCTCGGTACTCGACCTCCGCTCGCTCGCCCCGCTCGACCGCGACGCGGTGCTCGCCGTGGCGCGCCATTGCAACCGCGTGCTGATCATGCTCGAAGACACCCGCACCGGATCGATCGGCGAGTCGCTCGCTGCGATCATCCAGGAAGAGGCCTTCGAATACCTCGACGCCCCGATCCGCATCCTCGGCGCGCTCGACACGCCGGTCCCGTACTCGCCGCCGCTGGAGGAAGAGTTCCTCGCCAGCGACTCGCAGATTGAGAGGGCGGCGCGTTTACTCATCGCGTACTGACGCCAGCGGCGTCTCGTACGGTAGCCGGCGGTCCGAGCGTCAGCGAGCGACCGCCAGAATCGCGTACGTCCCCGATTTCCCGACCGCGGCAGCGGTCGCGGAGGAGTGATACGGCGCCTGGTATTTGATACGCGACCCCATCCGGGGTCGATATTAATTTCCGCTTCGTTGAACCGGTGGTCTCGCGCTTCGCGCGCGACCACCGGCTACCGTACGAGACGCCATCCGGCGTCAATACGCGCGGAAGCTCGTCAGCGTCATTTGGCGGTCATATCCCGCGATAGACGCGCCGGACCCACGCAGCGTCCTCATCGCTGAGCGCATCGCCGCCGGCATCGACCGCGGCGTCGACCTGCTTCGGATTGCGCTGGCCGAGGAGGACAGTGGCGGTGGGATTGTCCGCGAGGAGGGCGCCGGTCAACGCGTGCAGGACGGGCTCGGGATGGTCGGGGAAGCGGCGCGCCATTTCGGCGCGAGCGTAGCGCATGCGCGCCAGAAACTTTGGATCGCGGAACTCCGCGATCGTGCTGCGGAAATCGCCCTCGGGGAAACTCTGCGGCTCAGCATACTTTCCCGTAAGCAAGCCATGCTTGAGCGGCGAGAAGAACGCGACGCCGAGATCGTGCGCGTCGACCCACGCTTTCAGTCCGCTCGATTCGTAATCGTCGTTGACGACGTTGCGAAACGGCTGCACGGCGTCGGGATCGACGCGATCGATGAACTTCATGATCTTGCGCGAATCCCAATCGGAGAGGCCGATGAAGCGGATCTTCCCCTCTTCGCGGAAGCGGCGCATGTTCGCCAGCGCGTCGTCGAAGTACTGGTCGTTCGGACCGAAATCGCAGTGATGGAAGTAGTAGAGATCGATGACGTCCGTCTGCAGGTCGCGCAGCGAGATCTCGCACTGCTCGCGCATGTACGCGGCGTCATAAAAGTGATCGGCGCCGCCTCGCTGGAAACCAAACTTCGACGCGAGGAAGATTTCCTTTCGCGGCACACCCTCGGCGAATACCTGACCGATGAGACGCTCTGCGTGGCCGTTGCCGTAGGCGTCGGCCGTGTCCCAATGCGTGATCCCTTTCCGATGCGCTTCGACGAGCGCCGCCTTCGCCAAGGCATCGTCATGGCCACTCCAGCCGACCGAAAATCCGCCGCCCATGGCGGGACCGCCGTGACCCCACGTGCCGAGGCTGATGGCCGGGACTTGAGCATTGGTGCGGCCGAAACGAAGCGTGCGCATGGCGGAGGATTATAGGATTCGCGAATGTCCTGTGTGTTCTGCAACGATCCGCGCGCCGCGGGCGAGGTGCTGACCGAGGACGAGCGCGTGCTCGTCATCCTGCACGAGGATTGGGCAGTGCGCGGGCATGCGATGGTCGTGTGGAAAGCGCATGTCGAGAATGTGTCCGATCTGACGACCGACGAATACGAGCACTTTGCGGCGATTCATCATCGCGCGGAGCGCGCCTTGCTCGCGGCCACCGGCGCCGATCGCGCCATCCTGCTCAAGCTCGGCATCGCCACGCCGCATCTGCATCTGCACATCTATCCCGTGAGTGCATCGCTCGATCGCGCGGCGGTGATGGAGATCATCGATGCGCGTGTTCGCGAGCCATTCGATCAGACGTTGATCGATGAGCTTCGCGAACGGCTCGCTTGACAACGTGCCGCCCACTGAATGAGCATTCATTCAGCATGGCCCGGCAAGCGTCGACGCTCCCTCCTCCGACTGAAACCGCACGCGGCACGACCAAGCGCGAACGCATCCTTCGCGCCGCCATCGAAGTGTTCGCGTTGAACGGCTATTTCAACGCCAAGGTCTCGGAGATCGCCAAAGCAGCCGGCGTCGCCGACGGCACGATCTATCTCTACTTCGACGGCAAGGAGGATCTGCTCGTGACGATCTTCCGCGAGCACACGCGCAACTACCTGCAGTCGCTGGAGCGCGAACTGGCGCATGTGCGCCGCCCCGAGGAGCGCATTCGCATCGCCATCCGGCATCACCTCGAGGCCTTGGGACGCGACCGCTCGCTGGCCATCGTGGCGCAGGTGGAACTGCGGCACAGCCTGAAATTCATGAGCCTTCTTTCGCAGCAGGAAGTGGCCGACTACCTCAACATGCTGCGCAAGATGATCGAGCACGGCCAGTCCGACGGCAGCTTCCGCCGCACCATCCACCCGCAACTCGGCGCGAAGGCCGTCTTCGGCATCCTCGACGAGATGGTGACGTCATGGATCCTCTCCGAAAAGGAGTACGACCTCGCCGCCAGCGCGGATCAGATCGCGGATCTGGTGTTGACGGGACTGTTGTAAACCATCAACGGCGCCGGTCTACTCGCTCCCGAAGCTTTCGCGAAAGCATGCCCTGCTCCGAAGGTGGAACCTCGGCGAGCGTGGCAAGGGCCAGCGTCAGAATTTCGGACGGCACTGGCGCGATGTCGTAGTGGCGCAACACGGCGATCACTTGCCCTTCGAAACTCCGCCCGCATCGGTCTGCATCCGTCGCAATACGCTTGCGGAGTCCATTCGGCATGCGAATGGTGCACGCAATCGGTTCGTCGGTGCTGGCAGCAGCTCGCTGACTCATAGTCAGAATCGTACCTGAAGGACGTTCATCCGCAGATGACGCAGATGGCCGCAGATAAAACCTCCGCACTCCTCATCTGCGTAAATCTGCGTCATCTGCGGATAAAAGCGTCACTCCGCAGATGACGCAGATGTCCGCAGATTGAGAGCCGCTCCCTCCTCCCAATTCGCATGCGGCTTGCGGTTGAGGATCAGCCAGCGCCAGAGGAGCCCGCCGTAGCTCATCGCGGTCATGCCGCGTTTTTCGTAGAACGGGAGGAGGAGCTTCTGCAGGCGTGGGAGGTTGTAGAAGGGGACGCCGGGGAAGTAGTGGTGTTCGAGGTGGTAGTTCGAGAAGAGGTAGATCGCGTCCCAGAACCATGAGCCTTTCACCAGCGTCGACCACTTCGCGGGATCGGTGGGGTCGATGTCGTAGTGCTGGCCGAGGCGGTTCAATGCAAAAGCAATAGGAAAGATGAAGAAGACCGGGACGACGTAGAGCTTGAACGCGATGGTCCATCCGCCGATCAGCGCGATCGCGGCGAGGACGGCGAGCTGGAACGCGATCGTGAACAGCCGCTCACGGCCGATGCGGCGGCGCAGTTCCGGCTCGTACGCGGCGGTCTCCTTCGCGGCGGCGCGGAAGTAGATCGGGAAGAGTGCGGGCGTGAAGTAGAGCGCCTTGAGCCAGCGTGCGTTGATCTTCGGCGAGAGATAGTGGCGCTTCGGATCGTCGAGGTCCGAGCCGAGAGACGCGTGATGATCAAGATGCCAGCGTGTGAACTGCGACGCGGAAATCCCGCTCGGCACCGCGTAGAGAAGGCCGAGGATGCGATAGGCGCGATCGCTCGACTCCGAAAGCACGGCACGATGTACGACTTCATGCAGCAGCACGGTGAAATCGAACACCGCGAATCCCGCTACGAACGCGCACGGCAGCCAGAAGTACCAGCGATCGAAATGAACAATGCCCACGCCGGCCGCGACCAGCACCGCCACGTTGAGAAACGCGATCGTCGCGTGCAGCAGCGGCCGCTTCGCATGCAGCGCGCGAAGCTCATCCGTCGGCACCTCGGCAGCAAGGTCGCGTTTGAGTTGCTGCGCGTGGTCAGCGTAGTACGCCATGGGAGTGCCGGTTACAACCCGCCGCGCCCTCGGAACTAATCCAGCACGATGAAGTCGAGGTTGCCGTACGAGCGCATCTGGCGGCAGACCTCGTGCCCCGAGGGATTGTCGTCCGTGCTGTAGGCGGAGTTCCCCTCGATCGTACGCACCACCTTGCCAAGCGCCTGCATGACGACGCCGGTGTGATGCCAGCGATCCTTCGCGCGCGATTTGCGGATGAGCATCAAGCTGCCGGTCGGAATCCGATTCGGATTACGAACGGCGCTTTCACCGCTGATGAACCGCTTGCGCGCTTTCGCATCCTCCGCGAGGTGGTTGCAGTTCGTGTGGAAATCGATCGGAAGATCGCGGCCGAGGGTCGGCGCGGCTTGGGCGATGATTGTGCTCACGAATCCGGCGCACCACGCGTCGGCGCCGGCAGGAAGTTTCGGATCGCGCGGACGCTGGTTGCCGTGGAGATACAGGCGCACCCACGGCCCGCGATTCTGTCCGCCGGCTTCGCGCGCGCGTTGCCGCAGATGCTGCAATGCATACGCGGCCACCATCTGCCCCATCGTGGCGTCGTCCGGCGGATGAATGGGCCGCAGCGCCTCGGTCATCGGCCGGATCAGCATCGCGTACGTTTGCGGATCGACTTCGCCGGTGACGGGGAGAACGCCCGTGCCGCCCTGAAAGTCTTTGACGGCTTGTTCGGTCGCGTAGCCGAACTGGCCGTCGATCATGACGTCGCAGAGGTTGAGGCAGAGCCATTCCTGAATGAGTGTGACGACGTCGCCGCGGCGTCCGCGGCGATACGTATCGTCGACATGCAGCAGCGGTTTTTGCGCGGAGACGCCGACGATGGCGCGGCGGGCGAGAAGGGTCATGAGGGCTCCTGGAATCGAGGATGAGAAACGGATGTCATCATTCAACGTTTTCGTATGAACGTCTACACAATCGGCCACTCCACCCGCACTGCTGACGAGCTCAGCACGTTGCTGCGCGAGCACGAGATCAAACTGCTCGCGGACATCCGCCGCCATCCCGGATCGAAGCGCTATCCGCATTTCGCCAGCGATGCGATGGCGCAGTGGCTGCCCGAGCAAGGCATCGCGTACGTCCACATGCCGGAGCTTGGCGGGCGGCGAAAGCCGTTGCCCGATTCGCCGAACACCGCGTGGCGCAATGATCAATTTCGCGCGTATGCCGACTACATGGCCACGGACGAATTTCGCGACGCGATCGGCAATCTCCTCTCGCTCGCGGAGCAGCAGCACGTGTCGATCATGTGCGCCGAGGCGGTGCCGTGGCGATGCCATCGCAACCTCGTCGCGGACGAGCTGACGCGGCGCGGCATCGAGGTCATTCACATCATCGGAGCGGGCGCGGTGAAGCTGCACGCGATGAATCCGATGGCGCAGGTGGAAGGCGATCATCTCGTCTATCCGGGAGAGCAACAGAGGCTGCATCTATAATCGCTGCCTCGCGATGGTGATCCCCGACGCGGCCGCTCCTTCCGAACGAGACATTGTTCTCGCGGTCGATGACAACGAACAAAACCTGCAACTCCTCGAGGAGTACCTCTCGACATGGGGCTACGACGTCGTGCTGGCGCGCGACGGCCGCGAAGCGCTCGAGCTTTTTCCGCGCATCAATCCGGCGGTAATCGTGCTCGATGTGATGATGCCGGTGATGGATGGCTACGAAGCGTGCGGGTTCATCAAAGAGACGTCGATCGGCCGCACCATTCCGATCCTGATGCTGACCGCGCTGACGGGCACCGAGGACAAGATCAAGGCGCTTGAATGCGGCGCGGACGATTTCCTCAACAAACCGATCAACAAGGACGAGCTGCGCACGCGCATCCGCTCGCTGGCGCGCATCCGCGGCCTGCGCAAGGAGCTCGATTCGAGCGAGAACATCATCCTGACGCTCACCAACGCGCTCGGAAACAAGGACCCGCGCAGCGGCGGGCACGTGCAGCGCGTGGCGTCGTACGCGGAGCGGTTGTGCGAGAAGCTGGGGATGTCGCCGGACGAACGCCGGATCGTGATGAAGGGCGCGCTGCTGCACGACGTCGGCATGATCGGCGTTCCTGACGCGCTGATCGCGAAGCGGACGCACACGATCGAGGAGGCGGCGCTGGTGGCGGAGCACGCGAGCATCGGCGCGTCGATCCTGGAGCCGATGAAAACGTTCCGGCCGTTCGTGCCGATGGTGCGCTGGCATCACGAACGAAAGGACGGCCGCGGCTATCCGGATGGCCTGGCCGGCGACGCCATCCCGATCGAGGCGCAGATCGTCGGCATCGCCAATCGGTTCGACGAGATTCAGCACGATGACGATCTCGCCGAAAGCGAGGCTCTCGCGCGGTTGCGCGCCGAAGCGAAGGATGGTGCGTTTGATATCGAGCTGACGTCGTTCTTCGCCGCGGCGCTCGATGAGGCGCACCCGGCGCCGGTGACGTCGCGTCACATGCGGCCGCGGCCTGCGCCCGCCGCGCATTTGTTGTGCGTCGACGACAATCCGATCAATCGCGAGCTGGTCGCCGCCAGCGTGGAGGGAGCAGGCTTCCGCGTTTCGTTCGCCGAGAATGGCGCCGAGGCGGTGGAGATCATCGACCGCGACGGCATCGACATCGTCCTGCTCGACCTGCTCATGCCGGTGCAGGACGGCGCTGAAACGCTGCGGCTTCTTCGCGCCGATCCGCGGCACCTCTTCCTGCCGGTCATCGTGCTCACCGCGCACGGCGGAGGCGGCATGCGCCAGGAAGCGATCGTCGGCGGCGCGGACGATTTCATCGCCTATCCGCTGAACCGCCTCGAACTGATTACGCGCATCCGCTCGCTGCTGCGGATCAAGGATTTTCACGCCGACCTCGAACAGACCTACAGCGTGATCTGCGCGCTGGCGCTTGCCCTCGAAGCGAAAGATCAATACACGCGCGGTCACTCCCAACGCGTCGGCGATCTCTCCCGCGCCTTCGCCCTCCACCTCGGACTCGGCAACGCAGCCGGCGAGCGCGTTCGCGTAGCCGGGCTGCTCCACGACATCGGCAAGATCGCCGTGCCGGAGTCGCTGCTCAACAAGCAGGGTCCGCTCACGCGCGAGGAATTCATGCGCGTCATCGACCATCCGGTGATCGGCGAGGAGATGGTCCGCCCGCTGCTGACGTTGAGCGCGGTGCTGCGGCTGATCCGCCACCATCACGAGCGCTACGACGGACGCGGCTATCCGGACGGCCTTCGCGGCAACGACATTCCGTACGAGGTCCGCCTGCTGTCGATCGTCGACGCCTACGACGCGCTGACGTCGCACCGTTCGTATCGTCCAGCGCCGCTGACGCACACGGCGGCGCTGGAAACGCTGCGGCGCGAAGCGGCCGGCGGCAAGTGGGATCCGGCGATGGTCGATCAGTTCGTCAGCATGCTCGGGACAAATCCGCCGGATTGGGAAGCGATTACGCAGTCGGTGCCGTCGCTGTATGCGTCGTGAGTAGAGATGCGAAGATCGCTGCCGGCTTATTCATCCTCGCCGCGGTGACGTTCAGCTATTTCACAGGTGGCGCCGGTTGGAATCAGGACGCGCATTTCGACCTGACGCGGGCCATTGTGGAGCGGCAGACGCTTTTCATCGACGGCTATGACGTCAACACCGGCGATGTTTCCAAAGGAACCGGCCATACGTTCATCAACAAGCCGCCGGGAGCATCGATCCTCGCGGCGGCGCCGTACGCCGTGATTTATTCGATCGAGCGCCGCCTGAACGCGCCGATCGATTCGATGACGCGAATGAATCGCTGGATGGCCACTGCATTGAGCGTCGGATTGTGTGGCGCGCTCATTGGACCGATTCTCTATCTCTATGGGCGCCGAAAAATGAACGCCACGCCTGTGACCGCGCTATGCATCGCCGCGATCATCCTCTTCGGCACGATCGTCTTCCCGTACTCGACGATGCTCTTTGCACACGTGCCGGCTGCATTATTTTTACTGCTCGCGGTGACGCTGTTCGAAAATCGACCAGTCGCGGCCGGCATGGCAGCCGGACTAGCCGTATCGTGTTTCTATGTCTGTGCGATTGCCGCGGTCATCCTGCCACTCACTGCTGTTGAACCACAGAGGCACAGAGGGCATCGCGCGTTCCCTCTGTGCCTCTGTGGTAAACAGCTTTTCCGTTTCACACTCGGCTTACTGCCACTCGCCGTCCTGATGGCCATCTATCAATGGCTCTGCTTCGGATCGCCATTCCGGACCGCGGTCGAGGCGAGTACGCCGTTCACGAAAAAAGGCCTGCTCTTCGGTGTGATCAAAATGCCCTCGATGGCGGCACTCTACGGAATCACATTCTCGCCCTATCGCGGCCGGTTCTTCGTCTCGCCCATTCTGTTGCTGGGATTCTTTGCCACGAAGCGCAACCGTGAATTCTGGTCAATCATCGCTATTGCGTCAGCCTTCATCCTGGCAATCGCGAGTTTCAACGGCTGGAGTGGCGGATTCGCGTTTGGACCGCGTTACCTCGCCCCGATCATTCCGCTGCTCGGCATTCCAATGATGGCAGCAAGACCAACACCGCGTCTCTTGTGGATTGCCGCCGCGATTTTTTCCGTGGGACTGGATTTGATCGCTACCGCCACCGATCCGATGCCGTCACCCGAACTTCAACATCCGGTCAGCAGATATCTCGCCCCGGCATTCCTTACGGGACACATCGGCGAAAAGACGCGGCGCGAAGTGGGCTGGTTCGAGACGCAATCAGTCCCCAACGTCGCCCTTCCACGCGATTCCGGCAACCTCGGCGAATTCATTTTCGGCAAAGGGACGCGCGCGTCCGTGATCCCGATCGCCTTATGGCTCGCCGCGGGCTTCCCGATCCTCCTGCGAATGTCACTTCGTCAGCCGCAGCGTCCGCTCGTCGAATAACGGCTCATTCCTGGCCGACACGGACGAACCGTACTGGTCATGGCGCCTGTTCGATGCCACCAAATATGGCGCCCTGACCCCCGGGAACCCACGAGCAGACGGCAAAATCTCAAACCTGTCTCTCTCAAGGTAGGTAGGGAATGGCCGTCGCAATGCCCTCCTACTTGAACGGTCCGAACCTTCAGAGAGGAATCCGAAGTGCGATACATGAATCGCAACCGCGTTCTAGGTATTTGCTTGCTCTTCATCGGGATGACTGCGGCCGTCAGCGCCGTCAACGGATCCCCGACCGTTACCGCCAAACTGCCGCTGCGCGTCGGGGTCGTCCCATACAGCGATCCTTCAAAATCAAAAGATCCGGACGTTCTGGAGGATTATTTGGCGCGTTATTTCTCCGCGGTTACCGCCAACACCAGGACGGAGAGCGCGGAATTGAGCGTCCGGATGGTGAAGGGAAGCTATTACCAAATCCTGCAGTGGCTGCGTGACGGCACACTCGATGCCGCGGTGGTATCGCCTTTCTCCGCATACTTGGTTATGAATGATCGGAATCTCGCGGCCTTCCCTCTCATCGAGTTTGTCAGGCCCCATAGCCCAAGCGATGAGGGGCATACGGCGGCGCGTGTTCGCGCGGAGAAGAACGGCCATCCTTTGTCGGACCCGAACAAACGCTACGACGAGTGCCTCGATGAAATAGCCGCGTCCCTGCTTGACCCGAAGATACAGCACACGTGCCAAATCCAACTCGTGAACCATCTGTCTACGACTGGATTTGTACAACCGATCGCACATGCGAAGGAGTACATTCGAACACATCGGCAATTGACGGTAAACGAGGAAGAAACGTTCTGGACGAGGTTTCTCGAATGGTCGCGATTCTCGATCTGGCATAACGGTGGCCAAGCTCCGCCAAAGAACCTGACCATCATCAGCTTCGACTATCGAGCCGGATCGAGCGGTGACAGACTCACAATTCCCCATGATCCCGGTAACTTCAACGACGTTCTTCTGCTGGCCGTCAAACGCAGAACGCCGGCCACACCAGGGCGTGACGATGCAGAACGATTCACCGCGATCAAGTCAGAACAGGAAGCAGCGCGGAGCGCGCTGACGGGAATGCTCGGCATCGTCGTCACCTCGATGGATGGAACGAAGGGGTTGAACCGCACCAGCCCCTGGGCAATCGCGGCATCCACGATGAAGAAGACGGCCCTTCCGGAAAACAAAGAGGCGCCTGGATATGTCGGCGTGTCGCCATGGATGAACGACAGGCGTGATCTGCTTTCTGAATCGATCAGGCGAACGTTTGCCTTGACCCAGGCCGACCCCCCTGATCCGAACTACGCACCACAGCCTTTGGCCCGGCTGTATACGGAGTGGTATGAGCGCGGACACTACGCGTTCACAATCGATGAGCTCATCGACATGCTCAACGTCGACCAAATTACACGCCACTCTCCGTGCGCCGCTCTGGTGCTTCCGGGAGGCGGTGTAAGGGCAACATACCAGTCCGTGATCCTCGACTCGCTCTACAACGACAAGATCGAAAACGCCGGACCGTGCCGGGCAAAGAACAGCCTGCCCGGCCAGACCCACCTGCAAATCACCTCGATCGCCGGCACTTCCGGGGGTGCCCTTCTCGGAGCTCTCGCCGCCCATCGCACAAACGCGCATTCCCACGTGCTCGAGAATCAGTGGATCGCGAATGGGAAAGTGATCACAACACCGTCTAAAGTCTTTCCACCGCTCGGAGTCTTTCGCTGGATCTCGATTCTGTTGACGCTGGTCGTCTTCGCGGGTGTTTCCGCCATTCATCTCCCCACCAGCAGCCAGGAGAGCCCCGAATTGCCGGTCTGGTTTACGGTGTCATTGACGGGGGTCATCGCCGGCGCACCATTCCTGATCTGGCGTAACACGCTGCTGAATCCTTCCTATCACCCAGCCTATGAAGGTCTGGCGTTTATGCTCGTCGTCCTGACCGCACACTACTTCCACTCCGTCTGTGTTGTTACGGACAGGACGGTTCACCGCGGCTGGTTTCTAGCCGGCGCCGGGTTGGCAATCGCCGGCGTCTACGCCGCAACAGTAATGATTTCACTGTCCACGCACAGCGAATCGCAGCATGGTCTATCGCATCTGAAAATATGGTGGCTTCACCATTCGCGCGGCACGGTGTTTTGGAGCATGGTCTCGACAGCGGGAGCGGCCGTGGTCATCGCCGGCATTGTGATCATGGCTAGGTCGCTCGGCGTCCGTCCGGATTCCGCGCGAAAACGGATGTACCGCGAGGCGTTTCCAGTACTTCTGCTGCTCGTCACACTGACGACTGCATTTTTCTGGATCGGCCGTAAGTCGGGCGACGTCACTGAGCTTGAGATGACCAGCGCGTATTGGGTCTGGGTGCTTACCGGGGCGCTTTTTTCCGCAAAGCTGATCGTGGAGATCGCACGTCCCTACCGCGGCCATCGTCACCTGGAAGGATTCAACTTTTTAGTGACGCCGTCAGGGATGGCGCCTTTCCCGTACACGCCAACGCTGACGCTAGTCGCATGGGGAAGTATTGGCATCGCGGTCTATCTGATCTTTATTGCACCCGCTCTGTATTCCGGAGAAAGAGGCCGACAGACCTTTCAGGAGGCATTAAAGAAAAGCGTTCGCTTGCCCGGAATGCAGAGCACACCCATCGTGCCTCTCGTTGTCTCCGTGACCGGATTCGGCGCGCAGTTCCGCGATTTCGACCGCTACCGAGGCGACTATTATGCATATCTTGATTCTTGGAAGAACAGCGTAGGCCCCGCCCGCGAATCTCTCTATCCGCTAAGCTCACAGCAATTCGATGATGCTGTCTTTGCATCGGGTTCGCCGTTTCCCATTTATCCGGCCGCGAGCGTCTCTCTGGAGAGCAGGCGGAGACCGGGACTCTTCGTGGACGGTGGGTACGCCCACCGCGTACCGATCGAGGCAGCCCTAGCAACTCACGCAGGCCAGATTTTGGTGATTGAGAACATTGCGCGGCGTGATGTGGATGCCGCCACCAAGGAAAACAGCCGCGCGGGCGCTCTTGCTATCAACATCGGCAAGGCGTTCGAATATTTGTTCGACCGCTCACAACAAGTCGATCTCGATCGTTCAAAGTCTGTTCTTGTAGGAACGATTTATCCCGATTGGACGAACGACGATCCGTTCCTGATGGATTTCCGCGAGACAGTCGTGCAGTGGTTACAAAGTGAGGCGAATGGTGACCTGATGAGTCACCGCGTTGGACGTATCGAGAGCTGGGGCATGCCTTTGAACCTTGGCGTGGAGGCACAGAAATGAAAATCCAGATGCTGCGTAGTATCGTCGACCGACACCACCGATTGTTTGTCATCATCGCGCTGGCGATTCTCGTCGCGGCAGGAACGATTTCAGCCAAGCTTGTATCCACATTGCTGCTCGAGCCGCGGAGCCAACTGGACCGCGCCATGCTGGCGATCGAAATCCCGCAAAGCGAGGCCGAGATGGCCGAACTCGTCCCACGGATCACTGTTTCGGCGTGGCGTTCGGCGGTGCGCTGGGACTTTCTTTTCATCGCTGGATATTTACTTTTGTTCGTTTCGTTATGGTTGCCCGAATGCCCGGCGACGGACGAAACTTCGCGCGGCCGAGGAAGCGTTTGGCAAAATGTCGTCTACTGTGCGATTGCCACTGGAATCGTAGACTGCTGCGAGAACGCATCGATCCTTCTGTGCCTAGGTAACATCGAGCGAGGTGCGAAGCTCGGAGGATCACGCGCCTTTACCGTCCTGCCCATATTCGGGACACTGAAATGGCTTTTCTGTTTTCTAGCCTGTCGTGCATTGGCGCTTCAATATCGCGACCGGTCTTCACGCTGGCATTGGATTGGTGTAGCCCTGCGTTCGCTGACGACGGCCGGAGCCTGGGCAGCTCTTCTCGCATTCGCTGGCCTGCCCGGCCGCCCGGTCATTGAGCTTACGGCGTTACTCTCCGGGATCCTTCTTCTCATCGCGTCCGTAACCCGCCTCTTTCCGGAGACATTAGCGAAAGAGGTGACCACATTGGCTCCTGCCTGAATGATCAATTACTTGTTCGTCAGTCGCAGCGTCCGCTCATCGAATAACGGCTCGTCCTGGCCGACGCGGACGAACAACACCTTGTGCGCGCCGGGCTGGACTTCGAAATACTGGATGCCATCCGGAGCATCGCCCCAGTCGCCGCATGCCGGATCGCCGACTTCGTTCGGATCGGAGGTCTTGTCAAGCTCCTTTTGATAGGCCGCATTGGGAACGAACGTATAGCGCGTTGCGCCGGGACGTTTCTCGCCGCCATAGGGCGCGAGCACGCATCGTTTGACCAGCTTCGGCGACGTATGCGACGCGAAAATGCGCTTGATCCCCGCCTCGGCGGTTTCATTCGGCAACAGCGGCAGGACGTCGATCAGCGGATCGGGCGCGCCGCCATCCGAGTAATGGATGTAGAGCGACGAGCCTTTCGTGAACAGATCGATCCTGCGGAAGCCATAATCGCAGCGCTGCACCCACGCGTCGAGACCGAGCGACGCATCGGACAACTTCTCCCACTTGCAGCCCTTTGCGGGCGGGCGAGACGGATGATCGGCGGCGGCAGCGCTGGAAGCGATGATGCCGAGGAGGAGAAAGCAGCGAAGGTACTTGCGCACGTGCGGGAGTTTAGCCGACGTATGCGATGATCCGCGCGCCCATCGTTCTCGCTCATGATTCTGATAAATGACCCGCTTCGACAGACCGATCTTCCTCGCGGATGCGTGGCCACGATCGGCAACTTCGACGGCATGCACATCGGCCATCAGGCCATCATCCGCGGCGTCGTCGCGCGCGCCCGCGAGACCGGGCGTCCGTCCGCGGTCATCACCTTTCATCCGCATCCGCTTTCCATCGTCGCGCCGGACCGCGTGCCGCCGCAGATCCTGACGCTGCCGCAGAAGCACGAGCTCCTGCGCGACATGGGCGTCGACGCGCTCATCGTCGTCCCCTTCACGCACGATTTCTCGCGCTGGACCGCCGATCGCTTCATCGCCGAGTTTCTCGTGGCCGCGCTGCAGGTCAGCGACGTCCGCATCGGACGCGATTTCTGCTTCGGCGCCGGCCGCGGTGGAAATCTGGCCAAGCTCGAAGAGGCCGGCAAGCAGTACGGCTTCGCGGTGCAGGGCGTGGACGAGGTCAAAATTCGCGGCATCCGCGTCTCCAGCTCGCTCGTCCGCAACGCCATTCAGAAAGGGACGATGCGCACCGTGGCCACGGCGTTGGCGCGCACCTATTTCATCGACGGCCGCGTCGCCACCGGCCGCCGCCTCGGGCGCAAGATCGGCTTCCCCACCGTCAACGTCGATCCCGCCAACGAGCTCCATCCAGGCGGCGGCGTCTACATCACCACGTCGCGATTCGAAAGCTTCAGCCGGTCGTTCGAAAGCGTGACGAACATCGGCGTGCGGCCCACTCTTTACGAGAATTACGCGATCACCATCGAGAGCCACATCCTCGACTTCGACTCCAACGTCTACGGCGACACGGTGCGGCTCTACTTCCACCGCCTGCTGCGGCGCGAGCAGCAGTTCCAGTCGGCGGTGGAGCTGACCAATCAGATTCGGATGGACATCGCCGCGTCGCGCCGCTACTTTCTGCGCCATCCGGTTCGTTACGACGAGGCCGGGTACTCGTTCCCCTGACGCATGTCCGATCCCGTCCTCTGCATCGTCGTCTACGTCGTTTTTCTGGCCGCCATGGCTGCGGCCCATTTTTTCAAAACGCTCGACAACGACCTCGGCACGGCCTGGCGCACCGCATTCGCGGCCGGAGTGGCCGTCGCGGTTCTCCTCTTCCTCATCCGCGCGCTGTATCCGGTCGTCGGCGGAATCGCGCTGACGCTGGCGGCGCTCTACGTGCGCCACACCGGTCATGAGACCGAGGCGGTCGATGGGATGATCGTCGGAAGCGTGATGGGCGCGACGGCGGCGGTGCCGTTCGTGATGACGTCCGTTCACGCGGCCTCGATCATCGCCGCGCTGATGCTCGCCGGCGGCGTGGCCGGATTCGGCATCACGTTCGCCGTCTTTCATGTGGCCGACAAGCGCAGACAGATCGCCTTCGACGTCGCCACGGCCGCCATCGCCATCGCCGCGGCGTGGCTGCCGTCGCTGATCGTGCGATACGGGATTCGCGAGCGACACATCCTCATCGCTGTCGCCACCGCCCTGCCGCTGATCGTCGTCATCGCCGTCTTCCGCCAATGGCCGGACGTCCGGGCCGAGCTGCGCCACGAGTCGTCCCTCGGCTTCCTCAGCGACGGCGACGTCCGCACCACCGCCCATCCCCTGCTCCGCCTCGGCCGCGGCGGCTGGGCTGACCCGCGCGCGCATCGCGAGTTCGTGCGCCTCGCCAACCGCATCGCCCTGCGCAAGCGCCAGCAACGCAACCGCACCGAGGACGAGGCGCGCATCTACCAGCTCGAAATCATCAAACTGCGCATGCAGATCCAGCAAATGGGCAGCATCGACCGCGCGGTGCGCAACGCGGGCGCCGGAGAGGAAGGGTCGTCGGATACAATGACGCACGACGCATGAGGGTTGATCCCGCCCTGTTCCTCCGCACCGCTGCCGCGCTTTTCCTCGCCACCGCTCCCTCGCTGCTCGTCGCGCAGGCGGGGAAGAACATGGGGCCGGCCGGGCAGTTCTACAACCAGCCCAAGCCGAAGTTCAAAATCACACCGGGGATCAAGAAGGGCGGCGGCGACGTCACCTGGTCCACCGCGGCGGGCGGAAAACAGGAAGTGGTCCGCGACGAGTACGTGATCCTCGAGAACGAAGTCGTCATCAAGTATCAGGACATCGTCATCCACGCCGACAAAGTCACCGCGAACCTGAAGACGAAGGATGTTGTGGCCGAGGGGCATGTGATTCTCGATCAAGGGCCGACGCGGCTCAGCGGCGATCACATCGTCTTCAATCTCGACACGAAGACCGGCACCTTCTTCAACGCCACCGGCGCGATGCAGCCGGACATGTACTTCGTCGGCGAAAAGATCGAGCGGCTTTCCGAAGACCGTTACCGGCTGACGAACGGGATGTTTACGTCGTGCGAGCTGGACAAGCCGTCGTGGTCGTTCCATGTCGGCGAGGCCGACATCACGCTCGACGATTACGCCCGCATGCGCGACGTCGTCTTCCGCGCGCACGACGTGCCGCTCTTCTTCACGCCGCGGCTGGTCTGGCCGACCAAGAGCGACCGCTCGCAGGGATTTCTCATTCCGCGCATTCTCTTTTCGCCGACGTACGGCGACCGGCTCGAAGTCGGCTACTTCGTTCCCTTCGGTGACTCCGCCGATACCACCTTCTACGGCGACATCAACGACAAGGGCTACAACGGCGCGGGAATCAACGTTCGCTACCGGCCGTCGCCGAACATCAAGCACGGCGACCTCTCCGCCTACGTCGTTCACGACCAGGAGACCGGCCGGAACGAATGGCGCTACAACTACCAGCACTCGCAGGACAACCTGCCCGGCGGCTTCCGCGGCGTCGTCGACATCGAGGACATCTCCAACGTCGAGTTTTTCCGCCGCTTCGCCCACGATCCGCGCCTGCACACGTTGTCGCAGATCTATTCGTCGGCATACCTGACGAAGAACCGCAGCACGTACTCGTTCAACATCCTCACCGACCGCCGCGACATCCTGCTCACGAACGTCGATCCGAACGATCCCTTCGCCGCGCCGCCGCGCCAGCGCTTCGAGCAACTTCCGTCGCTGCAGTTCCGCCTCTACCCGAACCGCATCGGCGAGACGCCGTTCTACTACTCGATGGAATCGTCGGCGTCGCATCTGGCCACAAGCGGCCTGGTGAACGGCCCGACCGCGAACTACTACCGCGCCGACATCTTCCCGACGCTCTCGATGCAACTGCACACGCCGGCCTGGCTCTCCATCCGGCCGCAGGTGTCCGTGCGCGAGACGTACTACTCCGACTCGCTCGACGACAACTCCGTCGCCAATCCGTTCGGCAAGTTGACGGCGGTCAACAACCCGATCGAGCGTTTCTACGCGCAGGCGCAGGTGGAGGTGGTGGGGCCGTCGCTGTCGAAGGTCTACAACAAGCCGATCGGCGGCTTCACGAAGTTCAAGCACGTGATCGAGCCGCGCATCCGCTATCTCTACACGACGAACGTCAACGATCAGAACCGCATCATCCGCTTCGACACCGTCGACTCGCCGTTCCTCCCGATCGTGCGCGACTCGGTGGAGTACTCGCTGACGCAGCGCCTGATCGGACGCGAAGCCGCGGCCGGCGGATCGTCGCGTGAAGTGGCCTCGTTCTCCCTCACGCAATCGGTCTCCCTCGGCCGCCCGTTCACCTCGGCCACGGCCGGCGGACTGACCGGTTCGTCCATCCCGCAGCAGGGACGATTCACGCCGCTCATCGCCGCCCTGCACGTGAATCCGTATCAGTCAATCACGCTCGATGCCGCGGCGACGTTCGGCAACGTCTCGCACCAGCTCGACCAGACCAGCCTCTCCGCGAATCTCCTCGGCACCGGCACTCGCGCCGACAAGTACCTGAGCTTCACCTGGTTCTCGTCCTATCGTCCGCCTGCGATCAACGGCGTGCCGTCGACGAATCCCGGCTCCAGCCAGGTTCGCCTCAACACCGGCTCCGGCCTTTTCAGCAACCGTCTCCGCGCCGACGTGCAACTGAATTTCGACGCGAGGAACGGCAAGTTCCTCGAGCAGCGCTACCTGGTCGGCGGCACAGCCGCCTGCTACGGCATCTCCGTCGAGTACCGCCGCTACATCGTCTACACGCCGAAAGAGCACACGGAGCCGAGCATCGGCTTCTCGGTGTCGCTCAAGAACATCGGCGCCGTGGCGATGCACTGAGCCTGCACCGCTGCCCTGAGTGGGTCCTAAAACTGACCCCAAAAAAACGGCCGCCAAACATGGCGGCCGGTCCCCTGAAACTAGCGGTTTGAGTTAGCTAAACAGAACCGGGGGTTAGCGTAATAGTCGGACGGCATACCACCGCGACCAGTTCTTGCCAGCGGTGGTTACCATACTGTCCAGATCGAGCGTTTGTGCCAGCGCGTCAGTCGCGCTCGGCTCGAGAAGTCGGCGATGTGGATCCCGCGTCTCTATCGAAGGACGCGTTATGGATCAGACGGAGGAGAGCGCTGCTTAGTTGAGCGGCTGTCCTCGTACCAGGAGCCAGTTTCAGGACGCCTACCCCATAAAGAGTGTATAGGGTTCCTAGGGCGTACTGTCCCGGAAGGCATTCTTTGAGGAAAAACTTGTACACGAGCGTAGCTAGCATGATGTGTACAAGTAACCCGCAGCGGCGCGCTAAGAGCACTAGCTCGTCAGCTAGTGGCTCGCTTAGTCGCGCCCGAACGCTCCCCGGGGAGGCCACGATTAGTGGCTTCCCGCGGAGAACGAGTGAGAATCGGCAAATGCGTGTGAAATCGAAATGCCCATTTCGCACCTCGTCGGTGTTTAGCTAGTTGTCAAGGAACCACCGAGAACCCTAGCTTCGAATGCCGCGCATGTCAACCCGTTCCTGCACCTCTGCCGTGGCCCCCCAAGAACGGCCGGCGGATTCCACCATTGTGTTCCCCAACCCCATCCACTACCCTCCCGCGGTCGTGCCGAACGTCTATACATTCAAGGACTTCGAGGGAAGCAGCCATCGGATTCTGATCGGGCTGATCCGGCGGTTTGCGCCGCGCGGAGGGACGCTGCTCGACCTCGGCGCGGCGGGCGGCGAGCTGGGATCGGCGGTGCGCGAGCATTTCGACCGGACCATCGGATTCGAGTATGACTCCGACCGCATCGGGCAGCTTCGCGGACGTTTCGATCAGGTCGTGATCACCGATCTGGAGACGGTGAAGACGCTGCCGCCAAATGTCAGCGCGATCGTGCTGGCGGACATCATCGAGCACCTGCGCAACTCGACCACGCTGCTCCGTCTGGTCAGACAGTCGCTGACGAAGGACGGCGTTCTCTTTCTCTCCGTGCCGAACATCGCCAACATCACCGTCCGCCTCGGCTTGCTCTTCGGCATCTTCGAATATCGCGACCGTGGCATCCTCGACTTCACGCATCTGCGCTTTTTCACCATGCGCACGATCCGGCGCGAGGTCGAGAAGGCCGGATTTCGCATCATCGCCGTGCGCGGATCGTCGGTTCCGATCCGGCTGATCATCGGTTGGATGCCGGACGTTTTGCTGCGCATCGGCGAGCGCGTGCTGACGTGGATCACGCGCATCTGGCGCGGCCTATTCGCGTATCAGATCATCCTGGTGGCGAAGCCGGAGTGACGCCGGCGCGCGTCGACGATCGACAGCGCGATCAGAAGCAGCAACGCGATTCCGGCAAGCGGCCACCAGCGGCGCCCGAGGCGTTCGGTGAAAATGACGCGATGATTGCCGGGAGGGAGCGGGACGCCGGCGAACAGCACATTGATCTGAACCGGCTCGACGACGCGACCGTCGACGGTGACGCGCAACTCGGGCGTCAGCTTCTGCGACGACGCCAACAGCGTTTTCGCCGGCGCGGCAACGTCGACGACCTGTTCGTCATCCTGATACGAGCGCAGCGTGACGACGGCGTCGGATGCATCGACGTTCAGCGGACGCGTATCGGTCACGATCGCTTCGTCGGCAAAGTCGATGTTCTTCGTGGCCAGCAATTCGTCCACGGTCATCCGCCGCACGCGCGTCACCGCGTGAAACCGCGGCACCTCGGCGACATTGCGGAAGATGCGGCCGTCCGGCAAATCGCGTTCGAAGATCAGCGGCGTCATGACGCGTCCATAGAACAGCGGCGCGTCGCCGGCGACTTCGGTGGCTCCGGTCAGCATCCGCACGCGCATTCCGGCCGACGCGATGCGCAGCACCACCGTCTCGCCGAGCCGTGCGTACGGCCGCAGCGGAACGTAGATCTTGCCCAGCGCGGTGATGTCGCCGGCCGTAAACGAGCGCGCATAAACGATCGCTGTTCCTTTCGTCAGCGCCACGTCGAGGTGCGGCGCGCGGCCGGATGTGCCCTGCAGTTCCATCGGCAGCTCGATCGCGTAGAACGGCTCCTCATCGACGCGGACGTGGCGCTGCATGGCGCGGCCAGGCTCCAGCTCCGTGGCCGCGATCTCCTTCACCGCCGCTTTCGTGTTCTTGAAAATCGTCCATTTCATGACGTCGATGGACCGCTGTTCGAGCAGGTAGCGGACGCCGAGCATCGACACGAGCGGATCGTCAAAGTCGAATTTCAGGCTGTTGAAGTTGATGACGGTCGACGTGGTGAGCGCCGCACTCGGATCGATCCGTTCCAGCAGCCGCCGATAACTCCCCTCGGACGAAAAATGGCTGCGCACGTCTTCGAGCCGGTACAGCTCGGAACTGTTCGGCCAGAGGTAATCGAAGAACGGCGCGATGCGGAACGGCTTCGGCTGCGCCTGCAGAAAGGCGATCGTGGCGCCAGTGGGAGGCGAGGCCAGACTCGGCTCGATGTACGGATAGAAGCGTCCCGCGAACATCGCCAGGTCGCCCGCCGAGGCAACGGCGAGAAGCATGGCGATTGCGATGCGAAAACGTCCGCGCGAGAGAAACGCGGCGCCGGCTGCGGCGAGATACGCGACCGCGATCGGCATCACCAACTCGATGCGCGTCAGCGGTGAGTACTTGAATCCCGGAAGATTGCCGACGATTTTCGCGATCAACGGCATCCCGAACATCGCCGCCAGCATGATCGCCAGCATCGTCAGCCAGAACCAGCGCGAGCGCGCGCGGCGGTTGGCGATCGCGAGAAGAATCAGAAGCAGCGCGATAATGCCGACGTAGACCGTCGCTTCGATGTAGTTGTTCAGCGTTCCGAGCGCGCGATCGCCGCGCCAGTCGCGCAAGGCGATGTTGCCGAGGTGGTCAGGGTTGACGAAGAGCGCGAAGTGGCGCAGCGGAAAGACATGCTCCGACGCCGCGTTCGCGCGCGAGCCGAGGTAGCCGCTGCGGCCGACGAGCTGGGCCAGCGGAATGAACGACGGTGCCGCGATCAGGATGCCGAGGATCGTCGCGAAGATCGTCGTCGTCAGGACGCGCGGTGCGAAGTGGCGCTCGCGAATCGCGAGATAAACAAAGTACGCGATGGCCGCATACGCGCCGTACGCCATCGTCGCCGGAAACGCGGAGAGCGCGTAGCAGAGCGCGATGAGGCCGATCGCCCACGCCGGCGTGCGCTTGCCGCGCGCGGTGCGCAGCGCGATCCATAGCAGCGCGGGATAGAGCGGCGCCGCGTTCGTCACGTGCCACCACCAGCGCACGGCGATCGGTCCCGCCGCGGCGAAGACGATCGCGCCGATCGCCGCACCGCGCTTGCCGAGGCGCTCTTCGCGAAGCCAGAGATACGCGAGACCGAATGCGATATTCAACTTCAGCAGGATGATGCCGGTGTAGATCCACGGCAGCGGCAGAAGCAGTGCGGGGAAAAAGCTGAACGGAGCGAGCAGCGTCGAGCCGAAGCCCGGCACGCCGGAGCCGATGAACGGGTTCCAGTGGAACGCGCGCCAGTCCGTTTTGATCAGGGAGAGGACGGTGTAGTACGCCGTCGGCGGATCGTTGATGAGCGAGTTTTGCGCGCTTACCTGCCGCACGCTCTTCCACGGCTCGGAGTTGTAAAACACATCGTTCGGCGACGCGATGCGCCCCATGAAAAGCGTCGGAAAGAAAAAGACGAAGTGATAGACCGCCAGCGCGATGAGGGCGACGCGATGTTTTTTGATGGCGCGCACTGTTGTCACGGAGTCTATCTTGCCGTGTCCCTGACGCTCGACGAAGCCGCGCGTGAAGCTGATACCTCCTGAGGACGCCGCCTTGCCGTCGATGGATAACCCGAATCGAATCAACGGGTAAACCGTCACTCCGGCGGGTTTGGACTACAGCATCGATGGGATCGGGAGACATCATCGATGAGGTCCAGAGACACCACCGATGAAGTCCAAGGACCTCATCGATGAGGTCAGGAGACACCACCGATGAAGTCCGGAGACCTCCTCGATGAGGTCAGGAGACACCACCGATGGGTTAGCCCAACAGCATCCGATGGCTCTGCCAGCCGCTGCGAAGAAGCCTGCGTCCAATTTCCGGACAACAGAGATCCTGACGTTCGCTGGCGCGAACGCAGGATAGAGTTGATTCGAAGCAACCATGAAGCGCCTCCTCATCGCCGCAGACGTCGACGCCTCGCTCCGCATACGCGCGCGCGAAGATGGGCGTTTCCAGATCATCGATCGGCCGGTGATGACGGAGGACGAGTTGACCGCGATCGCCGGCGACTGCGACATCCTCGTCACCCGTTCGTACAATCGCGTTTCGAAGCGCGTCATCGATGCGGCGCCACATCTCGAGCTCATCGCGCAGGGAACGAGCGGCACCGACAACATCGACATGGAGACCGCGCGGCAACGCGGCATCGTGGTCCTCAACATGCCCGGCGAAAACGCGAACGCGGTGGCGGAGCTGGTGATCGGCTTCATGATCGTGCTGACGCGAACCGTCCCGCAGTACGACCGCGAAATGCGCGCCGGCGCGTGGACGCGCGACGGCTGCGCCTCACGCCACGAGCTTCGCCACCATCGTCTCGGCATCGTCGGATTAGGACAGGTCGGCATGCGTGTGTCGCGCCTCGCCGCCACGTTCGGAATGCGTGTGGCCGCGTTCGATCCGTACATCAGTGATCAGGACTTCGCCGACCGAGGAGCCGTTCGTGTCGACTCGCTCCAAGCGCTGCTTCGCATCAGCGACATCCTTACATTGCACGTCCCCTTCACTCCCGAAACGCGGACGATGATCGGGGCAAACGAGATCGCTCTTCTTCCACCCGGCGCGATCGTCATCAACGCAGCGCGCGGTGAAGTGCTCGACCTCGACGCCGCGCTCCATGCCCTGAATCGCAACATGCTCGGCGGGCTGGCCATCGACGTCTACGATCCCGAGCCGCCCACGCGCACCTGGCCCGACGACCCGCGTCTCATCCTCACGCCGCACGTCGCCGGCTGCACCACCGAGGCGAAGAGCGCCATCGGCGCGAAGCTGTACGAGAAGATCGTGGCGTTCTACGGGTAAGATTCCGCCTCCATGTTCTGCCCTGAATGCGAGAGCGAGTATCGCGACGGGATCGCGCGCTGTTCCGATTGCGACGTCGCGCTCGTGCATGATTTGCACGCGGTTGCGGAGCACCTCGGCAATCTCCTGCCGCTGGCCGAGGAGAAGTCGCCGGAGCTCGTGTCCGAGTTGCTCGACCGGCTGGAGAAAGCCGACGTGCCGTACGTCATCGAGGCGGGAACGGCGCTGGCGATGCTAGGCAGTGAATCGATCGTGTTCGACGCACCGCAGCCGTGGGAAGCGCGGGTGTGGGTGGCCGAGGCGTTCGGCGAGCGGGCGACGGAAATCCTGCGCGAGGTCGATCGCGAGTTCGGGCGGCGCCGCAACCTGCCGCTTTAGACCCACGCTCCGTCGCGCATCGTGCGCGTGACGAGGTTCACGCCGAAGTGGTAGACGAGGTGGAGGTAATTCGGCGCGTCGAGCAGGACGAGATCCGCGCGTTTGCCTGGTTCGATCGAGCCGGTTTCGTGAGCGATGTTCAACGAGTAGGCCCCGTTGAGCGTGGCGGCGGTCAGCGATTCCTCAACGGTCATTCTCATCTGCAGCGTGGCCAGTTGCATCACCATCGGCATCGACTCGGTCATCGACGTTCCGGGGTTGCAGTCAGTGGATAGCGAGACGATGGCGCCGGCGTCGATGAGTTGTCGCGCGGGCGCGTAGCGGTCGGACATCAGGAAGAAGCTCGTCGCGGGCAGGAGATTCGCGGCGGTGTTCGATGCGGCGAGAGCGGCGATGCCGGCGTCGGAGATCTGCATGAGGTGATCTGCTGATGCGCAGCCGAGGGATGCGGCGAGAGCGGCGCCGCCGGTGTCGGAGAGCTCGTCGGCGTGCATGCGCGGGATGAGGCCGAGGGCGCTGCCGGCGCGCAACACGGCGTCGCCTTCTTCGTTCGTGAAGACGCCGCGCTCGACGAAGACGTCGCAGAAACGCGCCAGCTTCTCCTCGGCGACGGCGGGAAGAATTTCGCCGATGACGGTCGAGACATAGCCGCGCCGCGCGCTGGCGCTGTTTCGGCCCTCGGGTGGAAAATCGTGCGCGGCCAGGCAGGTCGGGATGAGCCGCACCGGCGACCGTTCGTTCGCATCGCGGATGGCGCGCAGTTGTTTCAGCTCGGCTTCGATCGACAATCCGTATCCGCTTTTTGCCTCAGCGGTCGTCGTCCCGTAGCGCGCCATCGTGCGTGTGCGAGCAAGGATGTTGTCGACGAGATCTTCCTGCGATGCGCCACGCGTGGCGTGAACGGTCGACGCGATCCCGCCTCCCGAGGCGGCGATCTGCTCGTAGGTTTCGCCCTGAAGGCGGCGGTTGAATTCCGTCTGGCGATAGCCGGCGAAGGGAAGATGAGTGTGTGAATCGATGAAGCCGGGGACGGCGGTGGCACCGCGCGCGTCGAAATCGTCATCAATCGTCGAACGAAGATCGGCGTCGATGTCGGATTCGCGTCCGACGAATGCGAAGCGGCCGTCGCGAATGATGATGACGGCGTTCTCGTAAACGGCCAGCTCGCGCATCGCGCGGCCGCGCAGCGCCGCGCCGCCAAGGGGCGTCGCAACTTGAGACAGATTGCGAATCAGCAGTGCCAGAGGCTAAGACTCCCGCGCCCGGAACATCGCCGTGATCGGCTGCTCGTTCGCTTCCTGCTCGGCGTCGAGCATGACGAGCTGCTGCATCGTGTCGAGCATCGACTGCAGCCGGTTGCGGGCGCCGCGTCGCTCCATTTTCAGATCCTGAATGGCGCGCTCCAGATCGCCGACGCGCGACATCGCCTGCGACGTCAACCGATCGGACAGCAGCTCGGCGTCCTTCACGATCAGCTCCGCCTCTTTGTGCGCGTTGGCCCGCACGTCTTCGGAAACTTTCTGCGCGGACAGCAGCGTGTCCTTCAGGATGCGCTCACGGGCGTTGTGCTCGTCCAGCTCATCGCGCAGCATGGCGTTTTCGCGCGAGAGGCGGTCGACGTCCCTGACCAGCCGTTCGATCTCCTCGGCGATCAGGTGCAGGTAACCGCGCACTTCGTCGACGTTGTAGCCCTTGAGGCCGCGCGCGAACGTCTGCTTCTGAATATCAAGCGGTGTAAGACCTTGCATCGACACCCTCCCGTCACGTGATCCGGGTGAGTATACGCGCCCAAATAAGTATGGCTTTGTATGGTGTAACAGCATAAATTACTGTTTCACTCACACAAGGAGCAGCAATGAAGAGACGGATCGCGTTGGCCCTGCTCACTCTTTCGATCACGATTTCCGCATCGGCTGGAACCGTCGACAACGACGCAACGTGCGACATCAAGGTCGGTCCGGCGGCGACGTTGCTCCTTCCCTACTTTGAAGTCGATCTGGGGAATGGCGATCAGACCACGCTCTTCACGATCACGAACGTGTCGCGCTATTCGCAGATCGCGCATGTGACGCTCTGGACGGACTGGGGCTTCCCTGTCGTCAATTTCAATATCTTTCTGGCCGGGTACGACGTCCAAAGCATCAACCTGAAGGACATTCTGGTCAGGGGCATTGTGGCGTCCGCAGCGGGTACAGGTCCGACGACGGTACAGCCGGTCGGCGCGCTGTCCGCTGGCGCCACTGCCAACCCGAACTTCGCGGGCGGCGGCGCCAACATTAACTGCACCAATCAGCCGGGATTGCTGAGTCCCACGCTCACTGCCGTGGTGAGAAGCGCTCTCACCACCGGCGTCTACAACCCCGGCCTCGGCGCGGCATGCCCCAATGCGGTCGGCGGCTCGCACGCGAACGCGATCGGCTATGCGACGATCGACGTCGTCGGAAGCTGCACCGCCCGCCTGCCCACCGACCCGTTCTACTACACGACGGACATCCTCTTCGACAACGTCCTGATCGGCGATTATCAGCAACTCGGCCCGCACCCGGAGGGGACTTTCGCCACATCCTTTGATGCGGGCGGCAACCCAATGGTGCATATCCGCGCGGTGCCTGAGGGAGGAGGACTGGGATCGAATGTAGGGACGGAGTTGCCGTACACGTTTTACGACCGCTACACACCGGCCACCAACCGCGTCCAGGACCGGCGGCAACCATTGCCGTCAACATTCGCCGCCCGTTACATTCAGGGAGGGCCCGGCGCCTTCGCCACAAACTACACGGTCTGGCGGGAGGGATTTGGTCATGGCGCCTGTGGCGCTTCGCTGGCATTGAACGGGTTTCTGCCTGTCGGCGAGATTGTGCGCTTCGACGAGCACGACAATCCAAATACCCTCCTCCCGTGTAACGCGTTATGTTACGAGCCCCCCACGCCCTTCCTCCCTGCGACGTCTTCCACCTCAACCACCAGGGACATCTATCCACAGATCAGCACAGCTGACGTGGGAGGGTGGATGTACCTGAACCTCAACAATGGCGGCAGCACCGGCTACTCGGTCACCACACGTTTTGGAACAGTCATCACGGGGCCGGGCAGCATCAGCGTCCTCGCGCCTTCCGGCTCGCAAACAGTCGGTCCGCGTCCGAGCCAGAACTGGGTCACGATCACCATGTTCGGCAACCTCGGCACAAAGCATCTCGTCGCCGAGTTCGACGCCGCATCGCTCGGCAACGGATGCGCACCGGCCGCCGTGGGCTACCGCACCATCAACCCCGCCGGAGGCGTCTTCGTCTGTCCGCCCGGAACAACTCTGTCGGACGGCACGACGGATCTCTGCAAGGGTACCAACATCAATCCGAAGCCATGAGCGCCGGCGAGCAACCGCGTCAATTCACACAAGGAGCAGCAATGAAGAGACAGATCGCGTTGACCCTGCTCACTCTTTCGATCACGATTTCGGCGTCGGCCGGAGTCATCGACAACGACGCCACGTGCGACATCAAAGTCGGTCCGGCGGCGACGCTGCTCCTGCCGTACTTCGAGATCGATCTGGAAAACGCCGCCGGCCAGACGACACTCTTCACGATCACGAACGTCTCTCGCTATTCGCAGATCGCGCACGTCACGCTGTGGACTGATTTCGCCGTGCCGGCGCTCAACTTCAACATCTTCCTCACCGGCTACGACGTTCAAGCGATCAACCTGCGGGACGTCCTCGCGTCCGGGATCGTCGGGTCGCAGACGGGCACCGGTCCAACGACGGTAAAGTCTCCGCTGGGCGGGGCGCTGGGCTCCGATCAATCGCTGACATCTCCGGCAAGCGGCGGGCCTGGCTATACCAACCCGAACTTCAAGGCATCGATCAACTGCGATGGCAATCCCGGCATCCTGCCGCCGGGATTGACCGCGCTCCTTCGCAAGGAGCTGACGATTGGAACAAGCCCGAGCTGTCAGTCTGCCGGTGGGGTCCATCGGAATGCGATCGGCTATGCCACGATCGATGTCGTCGGTGCCTGCACCGACCGTTTCCCGTCGGACCCGCTCTACTACACGACGGATCTTCTCTTCGACAACGTCCTGATCGGCGACTACCAGCAGGTCGGGCCGCAGCCGTCGGGCACAGTGACGGCGGGGTTCGATGCCGGCGCCAATCCGATGGTGCACCTTCGAGCGGTTCCCGAGGGTGGCGGCGCGGGCTCGAATGTGCCGGCCGTGTTGCCCTACACGTTCTACGACCGCTACACGCCGCAGTCGAATCGCTCCGCCGACCGGCGCCAGCCGCTGCCCTCCACGTTTGCCGCGCGCTTCATTCAGGGAGGCCCTGCCCGCTTCGCGACGAACGTCACCATCTGGCGGGAGGGATTCGGAACGGGCAGCGGTGCGTGCAGTCCGTTGAACGCGAACATCCCGATCGCGGAGCTCGTGCGCTTCGATGAGCGGGAGAACCCTTTCGCCTCCCTGGGTGACTGCGGCGATCCCTGCGTTCCTGGTCCGTACACCTCGGCGGCTACGTCATCGGCGAATACGGCCGGTAACAAGTTTCCGATCCTGGCGGGATCAGACGTCGGCGGCTGGATCTACCTCAATCTGAACAACGGAGGCAGCACTTCCTACAGCGTCACGACGGACGCTTCAGGCCTGCCGCAGTCGACGAATCTGCCCGGCCCTCTCGCACCGGCGGGTGCGACGACGACAAAGGGTCCGCGCGCGAGTCAGAACTGGGTGACGATCACGATGTTCGGCAACCTCGGCGCAAACAGTCTGGCCGGTGAGTTTGATGCCGCTGCCCTCGGCAACGGATGTTCTCCGGCCGCATTTAGCGCGATCGGAAACGCCGCCGGCGTTCCGATCGGTCCCGCGGGAGGCGTCTTCGTCTGCCCGCCCGGAACGACGCTCACGAACGGCACCACAACGCTCTGCACGGGCACAAACCTCAATCCGAAGCCGTAAACTTCAGCCGCGAAAGAGAAACGATCGGTAGAGGTACTCCGCCACACCGCGGATGATGTAGATGGCCAGCAGGAGCAGCAGCGGCGACCAGTCGATGCCGGCGGTTTTGTGCGGCGGCACGAGGCGTCGGAACGGACGCAGGAACGGGCTGGTCATGCGCGTGAAGATGTCGTTGAGCTGATTGAGGATCACGTAGGCCTGTTTGTAGCGCCAGCGGAACGACGTCTGCGCGGCGAAGAAGAGCAGCCAGGAGATGATCACCCAGACCAGGACGATCCACTGGATGACCTCGAGGACGATGAGAAAGGCGTTGAAGAACGGCGTGATGAGTCCCATTTTTTTAGCAGCTCGCAGAGTCGAGTTTAGCGCGCAACCGTTGTCGGACTTTCAAATGGTCTTACGCTTCGAGTGGCGACGCGGGCGGAACGCTGGCGTCTCGCCGGCTGGCTCGGTGGCGTCCTCGCCGGCCGAATGGGAGGCTTGCGCGGGTGTTGCGGTTATCAGCAACTGTTTGGAGTCTTGCCGGTTCGGCAGCGAGGACGCAGCCGGGCCAGCCGGCGAGACGCCAGCGCTCCGATGCGCGCAATTCAGGGACTGTGACGGAGCCATAGGGCTAACTACGCCACCGGCCGTGCCGGTCGCGTTCCGAAAATCGCGCGGCCGACGCGGACGATCGTCGAGCCTTCCTCGATCGCCGTTTCGAAATCTTCGCTCATGCCCATCGACAGATGCTGCAAACCGAGCGCGTCGCGCATCGACCGCAGCTCGCGGAAGTATGGACGCGACTCTTCCGGAGTGCCAATCGGCGGGATAGCCATCAGGCCGATGACGTGCAGCGACGGAAGCGCCGCGGCCTGTTTCGCGATCGATTCAACGTCGCCGCGGGGAATGCCGCTCTTCTGCGGCTCGTCGCCGATGTTGACCTGCAGCATGATCTCGAGACGTTTGCCCTGATTCTCCGCGGCGCGGGCGAGCTTCTCCGCGAGATCGAGTGAGTCGATGGCCTGGATGACGTCGAACAGCTTTACGGCATCCTTCGATTTGTTCGTTTGAAGGTGCCCGATGAGATGCCAGCGCGCGCTGCCGCGCACGAGCGGCTTCTTGTCGCGCGCTTCCTGTACGCGGTTTTCGCCGACTTCGGTGATGCCGGCCTCGATCGCTTCGTCGACGAAATCGGCCGGGAACGTCTTCGACACCGCCACGAGCGTTACCTCATCGCGCGAACGTCCGCTCCGTTCGCACGCGCGCGCGATGCGCGCCTCGACTTCGGCGACGTTCTCACGAATCGACACGGCGCCGCTCGATCCATCGGTCATTCGGAGTGCGCTCGGGACGGTCCAGCGCCGCGTTCGCGAGGCGGTCCGCGTCCTTGTTTCCGGCGCGCAGCGTGTGGCTGATCTTGAATTTCGGGAAGTGCCGCGTCATCGACTTCGCGCGCTCGTACAGCGGCACGAGGTTGGGATGCTTGACGCGATACTTGCCGAGCATCTGCTGCACGAGCAGCAGCGAGTCGGAGACGATCTCGACGTCGGTCGCTCCCTCCGACTTCGCCGTCGCCAGCGCCTCGAGCAGGCCGGCGTACTCGGCGACGTTGTTCGTGGTGGTGCCGAGGAAGCCGGAGATCTCGAGGATCTCGCCGTCGTCCTTGCGCATGTAGACGCCGTACGAAGCCGGTCCGGGATTGCCGCGGCAAGCGCCGTCGACGTGGGCAGTGATCTTCAGGATGGGGGCGTCTCCAGATAAAGGATGCGGCTGCAGCCTTCGCAATGAACGAGATCGCCGCGCTTGAGCTGCTGCATGACGGCGGGGCGGACGCGCGTGCGGCAGCCGTTGCACGAATCGGCCACGACCTTGGCCATCGCGACGTTCTGCCGCTGCTTGAAGATGCGATGGAACTCGCGGCGCAGACGCTCCGGAAGCGACGCTTCGATGGCCGCTGCCTTCGCCTTCAACTGCTCGACCTCGGCGCGCAGATCGCCGAGCGAGTGCTGCCACGCGTCGTGCTCCGTGTCCCAGCGCGATTTCAGATCGACGTTGCCGGCTTCGAGATCGTCGTGCTGTTTCTGCAGCGCCTCGATGTCGGTCATCGACTTGAGCGTCGAGTCCTCGAGCTCTTTGACGTGCTTGCGGGTGGCGTCGATCTCTTTCCACGCCGCTGCGTACTGCTGCTGATTCTTCACCTGCATGAGCTGGCCCTGATACTTTTTCAGGAGCTCCTGCTGGTCGGACAGCTCGCCGTCGACGCGTCGCCGTTCTTTGGAGAGCTGCTCGATCTGCTCGCGCAGCCGCTCCATGCTGGAGTTCACGTTCTGCCATTCGCGGTCGACGGCGGCGAACGACTCCGGCTTGCTGGTCAGTTGTTTGTCACGATCACCGAGCTGCGACAGGACTGTTTGCAACTCCCAAAGCTTTTCAACGTCCTGATTCAACAATTGCCTCCAAAGACGGAAAAGGCGTTCCGGTATTGGAACGCCTGTGCGGGATGAGAATGCCGGACCGGTCGATCGAGCGTCGCGCCGGCGGCGAACGATCGTCCAGCCGGTCCGCGCCGGCAGGCGAGCAAATCGTTCGTCATGAGAGAGCTGATGCGCATCGTTGCCCTGGTGGGTCCACCAGGATTCGAACCTGGGACCTGCCGGTTATGAGCCGGTAGCTCTAACCGCTGAGCTATGGACCCGGACGCGCGATTCTAACAAAAGCACAGCTTGTGTCGATGCTTTTCAACGACACCGCGAAAATCGCGTGCCCGCTAGTGGATCTCGACCCGATCGCCGACTTTCATCGAATAGCGCATCGCTACGATCTTGCCGGTCGACGTGTGTGCGTTCGTCGTCAGGATGCCCACCTGGCCGAGCACCTGATGCTTTTCGCCCGGTCCGCCGTTGTCGCGGTAAACGGTCAGGAAGTCGCCGGGCTGGAGCTGGTCGGCCTGGCCGAGGTCGACCTGCACGAGCAGGCCCTCGCCGAGGGCTGTGTCCCATCCGCCCTGAGCACGGATGATGTAGCCCTTGCTCTTGCCGCTGGAGGAAGAGCAGAACTCCGGCATGTCGGGGATGCGAGCGAGCGGGATCGGAATCTGCGGCATCGGTTTGAGGCGGGCGCCGACATGAATGTCATCGCACGACTGCGTGATGATTCCTCGGGCGTGGTGATCGTCCGCGCAGAGGATGCGCACCTGGCCGGAGTACTCGTACTCCCGTCCGACGATCTGCGTGCGCTTGTTCGGATGCGTGACGAGCTCGCCGGGTTGCACGATGATGTACGTGTCGCCGGCGACGAGTCCCGTGGCCGTGCCGCCGTTGAGAAGAACCAGGTCGCCGGCCGCGCCGCCGATGTCCTGCGAGATGTTGCCCGGCTGATAGCGCATCTCGAAGTCTTCCCAGGCTTGAATCGAGTTCGGCATCGGCTCCGCGGGATCGCCGATGTAGCCGTAACAATAGACGTCGGCGTCCGTTCCGATCGGCAGCGGACGGCCGGAAGTCGCGATCGGCTGAGGCTCCGGCGTACCGTCGCCATTCGGATTGGGATTCGGATTCGGAACGAGAGGCGGCGGACCGCCAGCGGCGATGGGCACAGCCTCGGAATCGATCAGCAGGACGTCGCCGGGATAAATCCAGTGCGCGTCAGTAATCCAGGTGTTCGACTCCCACAACTGCGGCCAGCTATACGCGTTCTTGAAGAACTGCTGCGCCAGCCCCCAGAGCGTGTCGCCCTGCTTGATGGTGTAAGTCTTCGAGCCGGCCGGCCACGTAGCGGGATCGGGAGGGTTGTACGCCGTCCAGTGGTCGCCCGAGAGATGAAGCTCGCGCGGCGGATGCGAAGACGACTTTGGGGCCGCGCCGAACGCCGGGATGGCGGCCACAAGCAGGAGAACGGGAACCACCACCCTACGCACACTGACCATTTTCCCCTCCCAACGACTGTCGAGGTCGCGAAACGTTATCGCAAGCAGGCGTTTGCGGTCAAGTTCCGGAAGGGAAGGGAGTTGCGGGCCGGCACGGCCGGCGGCGTTGGTTGCCCGAGGCTCTGCGGTCGAAGTGGCGACGAGGTTCTGTCCGCGCACACTCTCCGCGGGGGACGGCGATTACCGCAGCGTCATCACCGCATCGTCGCCCGCCAGCGCCGCGCCGTGCTGGTCGTCGAACTTCTTCAGCTCCTGCTTCCGCTTCTCATAGCGCGACATGACCTTCTTCACGTACGAGCGGGTTTCGCGGAATGGCGGGACGCCGTTGTAGCGGCGGACGTTGCCCTCGCCGGCGTTGTAGGCGGCGATGGTCTTGGTGAGATTGCCGTCGAAACGGCCGTTCAGGTACTTGAGGTACTTGGCGCCTGCGTCGACGTTCTGTTCGGCGTTGTAAAGGTTCCGCGCTCCCATCCAGCGGCCGGTTTTCGGCATCAACTGCATGAGGCCGCGCGCACCGACCTGCGAGTGCGCGTTCGTCTTGAAGCGCGACTCCGTTTCGACCACGGCCGCGACCAGCGCTGGATCGACGTCGTACTTCTGCGCCTTGGCGTGGATGATGTCGCCGAACGGCACGGCGTTGGCGAAGAACTCCCTGCGGATGGCGACATTGATGCGCTGCATCTCGCGATGGAACACGTCCTTCGGCTGGGCCTCGGCATCCTCAGCCACCGGCGCCGTATCGGGCAGCCAGGCGTCGTCGAACAGGCGGATGCGGCGCGTGACCAGGCTGTCGGGCAAGGTACGCGAGAGCTTGAAGAGGGAGTTGCCGGCGAAGTCGTCGCCGAGCTTCGCAACGACCTTCGCGTGCGAGCCTTTCTGCTGGACGACCTTGACGTTGTCGAGGTCTTTCAACACGAGGAAGTGGACGCCCTGGAGCGCCTCCGTGACGCCGCCGACCGACAGCGCCGCTCCGACGAGAAGCGTGGCCGCGGCCCGGCCGCCGATCCAGCGCAGCGTGCGATGGGACTGCGCCTTGCGGCGCATTCTTGCCGAACGCGTAGACAGCGAATCCGTCAGCGAGCGCTTTTTCGTGGGCATCGGCCTCCCTCAATTATTTTTGCTACGAATAAGATTGGTTTCGACGCGGTGTGAAACCACCTGAGGCAGGAGGTTATGCCGCGCTTGGACAAGCAGCACCTTGCCGAAAGCGCGCCAAGTTGTTGAGCTGCGGAAACTTATTCGCCGAATACGAAGGCTGAAAACTTTTCGATCCGGCAGTCCTGAGCCCGCCAGGCATCCTGCGGCAGCCCCGCTTTGCGGCAGGTATGCTCCAGAAATGTCTGGCGATCCCATCCGTACTCGGTCGCGACCTGCGGCAGCAAGAGTCCGGCATACGGTCCGCGGCTCACGATGAGCCCGTCGCGTCCGACGACGATGTCTTCGATGTTGGTGACCCTTTCGATCGGCCCCATCACGGAGATTTCGAGCTCGAGAGGTTCGAGCTCTCCGGGCGCAAGCGGCGGAAAGCGGGGATCGCGGAAGGCGGCCGAGATGGCGCTCGACGCCACCGCTTTGTATAGCGGCTCGACGGCCTGGATAGAGCCGATGCAGCCGCGCAGATCGCCGTCGCGGGTCAGCGTCACAAAGGCGCCCGCTGGCTTTCGCAGCGTTTCGTCGACGTCCTCCGGCTTCCAATCGGGCGACCGGCCGGCGAGCACGTCCGCGATCGATCGCCGGGCGATGCGCAGAAGCGTTTTGCGCTGCTGTTCGTCAAGTTCGAACATCATTCCATCGGCGTCCGCGCGCTGCGGATCAGCATCAGATTGCGGATGTACACAATCAATGCCGGAGCCTGCCCGAGGACGATGACGGGATCGCGGCGGAAGACGCCGTAGATGGTCATCAGCACGCCGCCGGAGAGCGACAGGTACCAGAACTCCACCGGCACATGGCTGGCCTTGCGGCGTTCCGAGGCGATCCACTGCACGAGGAAGCGCGCCGCGAAGAGCGCCTGCGCGATGAAACCGAACGCGGCCAGAAGGTCCCAGTGCCATGTGCGGGGATCGTAGGGGTGCATGATTTTTTCTGAAGTTTATCCTGCGGCGAAGCGGGCAAGATCTCCGGTGGCACCGCGAAGAACTGCAAATGTTGAATGCTGAATGTTCAATGTTGAATGTTGAATGTTGAATGGAACCGCAGGCCCTCGTTCATTCAACATTGAACATTCAACATTCACCATTCAACATTTGCATTTGACTCACTCCTCCCGCACCCGATACGTCAAAACCCTCTTCGACATCCACCGCACCGCCACGCAGTCGGCCAGTCCGCGAAAGGCGCGATTCATCGCCCCGTACTTCGAAACGCCGAACTGCCGCGGACGATGATTCACCGGCATCTCGACCACCTTGTAGCCGTGCATCCGCACCAGCGTCGGCAGGAAACGGTGCATGCCGGTGTAGAGCCGGATGCGATCGATGGCCTCGCGCTTGACCAGCTTCAGCGAGCAGCCGGTGTCGGTGATGTGATCGTTGGTGATCCAGTTGCGGACGCCGTTGCCGAGCTTCGACTGCATCCGCCGCGACCAGGTGTCGTGGCGGTTCACGCGCACGCCGATGACCATGTCCGCCTGTTTTTCTTCGAGCGTGCGCATCATGGCCGGGATGTCGGCCGGATCGTTCTGCAGATCGGCGTCGAGCGAAACGACGAACGTTCCGCGCGCCGCCCGCCACGCCGCATCCAGCGCCGCCGTCTGTCCGCTGTTTTTCTCGAACGCCAGGACGCGCAGCGTGGGATGTTTCGTGCGGCTCGCGCGCAACACTTCCAGGCTGCGATCGGTTGATCCGTCGTCGACGGCCACGATCTCGTACGGCCACTTCCCGTCCAACGCCTTCGCGATCTCGTCGAGAAGGATGGGGATGTTTTCTTCCTCGTTGTAGACCGGGAAGACGACGGAGAGCTCGGGCATCAGTCGGAGTTTATCCTGTCATCCGGAAGGCTTTGAACCACAGAGGCACAGAGGGTCACGGAGCGATTCCTCTGTGTCTCTGTGGTTCAAACCGTCACCCCAAACGCCCTCTCGAAATTCGACGTCGTGATCGCGGCGACGTCCTCCACCGGAAGACCCCACAGTGTCGCCAGCAACTCGGCCACCTTGATCACGTAGGCCGGCTCGTTGTCGCGTCCGCGGTACGGCACGGGCGCGAGGAACGGCGTGTCGGTTTCGATCAGCACGCGGTCGTGCGGCAGCGCCTTCCCGCACGCGCGCAGCGGCTCGGCGGTGCGGAAGGTGACGATACCGGAGAAGGAGATGTAGTAGCCGGCGTCGATGAACTTCCGCGCGATCGCCTCTGACTCCGTGAACGAATGCAGAATCCCGCGCGCGCCACTACCGGACAGAATCGCCACCATGTCGTCGGACGACTCACGGTTGTGCACGATGATCGGCTTGTCCATCCGTTGAGCGAGATCGAGATGCCGTTCGAAGACGGCGATCTGCGTCTCGCGCGGCGAGTGCATGTAGTGGTAGTCGAGTCCGCACTCCCCGATCGCCACGACGCGCGGCTGTGCCGCCAGCCGCTCGATTTCCGCAAACGCCGCGTCATCGCAATCCTTCGCCTCGTGCGGATGAAATCCGACCGCAGCCCAGACGTCGTCATGCTTCTGCGCGACCGCCACCGCTTCCGGCGCATCGTCCAGTTTCGTACCCGGGACTACGAACCCGCGAATGCCCGCCTCACGCGCGCGTGCGAGGACGGCGTCCGCATCGGACATCGTGAGGTGGCAGTGGGAGTCGGTGAAGATCATGAGAATCGAAATGTTGAATGTCGAATGTTGAATGTTCAATGTTGAATGGAGGGCGACGATCTCACGTCCATTCAACATTCAACATTGAACATTTAACATTCAACATTTCTCTACCAGCAACGAAAGCCCCATTCCGCCGGAAATGCACAGCGTTGCGAGGCCCAGCTTCTTGTCGTGCGACGAAAGCGCGTGAAGCAGCGTCGTCGTGATTCGCACGCCAGTTGCTCCGATTGGATGGCCGAGGGAGATCGCGCCGCCGTGGACGTTGAGTTTGGAGCGGTCGAAGTGCAGTTCGCGGTCGCAGGCGATCACCTGCGCGGCGAAGGCTTCGTTGAGCTCGATGAGATCGATGTCGTCGAGCGTCAGGTCGGTGTCGGCGAGCAGCGCGCGCGTGGCGGGGACGGGGCCGATGCCCATGATCTTCGGATCGACACCGGCCTGCGCGTAGCCGACGATGCGCGCCATCGGCGTCAGGTTGTGGCGCTGCACTGCGTCAGCCGAGGCCACGAGCATCGACGATGCACCATCGGTCACGCCCGACGAATTGCCGGCATGCACCGTTCCGTTTTTGCGAAAGACCGGCGGGAGTTTGGCGAGCGAGCCGAGGTCGGCGTCGAAGCGCGGATGCTCGTCTTTGTCGATGACGACGTCGCCTTTGCGGCCGGATACGGTCACAGGCGCGATCTCGTCACGGAAGCGGCCTTGCTCGTAGGCCGCGCCGGCGCGACGCTGCGTTTCGACTGCGTACGCGTCCTGCTCCTCTCTAGAAATGGCATACCGATCGGCCAGGGTCTCCGCGGTCGCGCCCATCATCTCGTCGGCGAGCGGACACAGAAACCCATCGCGATACATGCCATCGATCACCTCGGCATCGCCCATCCGATAGCCCCAACGCGCGCGCGGCAGAAGGTACGGCGTGTTTGACATCGACTCGGTACCACCGGCGAGGACGATGCTGGCCTGGCCGAGGCGAATCTGATCGGCGGCGTTCATGATCGCGCGCAGGCCGGAGCCGCAGGCCTGATTGACCGTGTATGCGGGAACTTCGTGGCGCAGTCCCGACTTGATGGCGATCTGGCGCGACACATTCGGACCGACGCCGGCCTGGCGCGCGTTGCCAAAAATCACTTCATCGATCGCATTCGGATCGATGTCGCTGCGCGCCAGCGTCGCCTTCGCGCTTGCAGTTCCAAGGTCGGCGGCGGTGAGCGACGACAAGCCGCCGCCGAATTTTCCGATCGGCGTGCGGACGGCAGCGGCGAGGTAGATGGTTTCGTTCAGCTTCGGCATAGGGCGTTCACGGTGTCGGCGTAGGTCTGCACCGACTGCAACAAATCCTTCTTCCCGATCTTCTCATTGGCGCCGTGCGCATCGAGGATCGATCCCGGCCCGAACAGCAGCGGCGTGCCGAGCGCGCCGAGGTGCGGCACGTCGGTGTTGAACGCGACCACGCGCGATTCAAAACCGTCCGGAACTTTCATCCGCTGCGGCGGATTGCCGCGCGAGACCGTGATCGTTCCGCCGTGGCGCGCGATGATCGACTGCAATTTCGCCTGCACGATTTCCGGCTCCGTCACCGTGCGAAAAATCATCTGACACTCCGCTTCGGCAGGAATCACGTTCGGCTTCTCGCCGCCGCGCACGACGCCGACATTCACCGTCGTTTCGCCGAGGTCGTCGTCCGATCCCCACGTCGTGGCGTTGATCTCTGCGATGGCCGCGACCATCTTGTTGATGGCGGAATCGCCGCGCTCGGGATACGCGGAATGGCCGGCGATGCCGTCGAATCGGACGAAGCAGGTCAGCGCGCCTTTCGATGCGCGCGCGAACGTCGACTCGGTCGGCTCACCGACGAGCACGTATTCCGATCCGAGGCTCGCAAATTCTTTGTTGGCCATCTTCGCGCCGATCGAATCGGTCTCCTCGCCGACGACGAAGAGGTAGGCGAAATCGTTCATCCCATCGGCGCGCAGCCGCTCCCCCGCCGCAATCATCGCGGCGATGATCCCTTTCGTATCGCACGCGCCGCGGCCATACAGAAACTGCTCATCCTCGGATGCTGCAAACCACGGCGGAACGGTGTCGATGTGCGAGTTGATGACTACGCGCGGCCGTCCGCCCGCTGCCGCGTAGACGTTGAAGCGCCGCTCGCTGACCTCGTGACGCCGGCAGTCGTAACCGAGCGCCGCCAGTTCGTCATGCAGAAAAACGGCGGCGTCAAACTCGTTTTCGGTCGGCGACGGGATGTCGATGAGCCGCTTCGCGAAACGAATGGCGTCGAACATAGGCGGCGGATTCTAAAGGCATTTCACCACGGAGACACAGAGCGGACTTTGCCCGCAACCCAAGGCATGCTCCGTCGCCGTAGGCGGCGTAAGACCCGTAGACCCCGGCTTTAGTCGGGGTTCCTGAGGCGGCCCACGAATTGTGAGCGCGCTTTAGCGCGCGAAAGAAAGATTTTGGCGAGCATCGCGGAAGGCGTTCTCTCGCGCGCTTAAGCGCGCTCACGAGGTTATCCGCGTCGAACCCCCCCATCTGAAGATGGGGGCTACGGGTCTTACGCCGCCTACGGCGACGGTTCGTGATGCCCTGGTTTCCGCTGGCGGTGTTCTCTCAGTGTCCTCTGCGTCTCTGCGGTTTGAACCGTTCGCGCGGCAGTTCGAGGAACATCCCCGGGAACGTGGCGCGCATGCGCGTGAGGTCGGGATCGCCAGGCCATTGCGACCAGATGTCGTCGGCGAGGCGCTGCACCTCGGGGCGATTTCGTTCGGCGAGTGCGATGCCGATGCGGGTTAATTGTTGCTCGCGCGCATCGAGCCGGTCGGAGTCGGCGAGCGCGAGGTTCAGCTCTTCGCTCGCCGGAATCAGGTTGCGATTCAGCAGGGCGATCTCGCCCATCCGGAAGTGTGCCTTCGCGTAGTGCGGATCCTGATTCAGGACGCGATGCAGCGTCTTGCGCGCCTGCTGCGCGTCGCCGCCGAGGAGTTCGGACATGGCGTTCGCGTAGAGAACATCGGCTTTCGGCTCGCTCGCCGGCTGTGGAACCGGAATCGGCGCAACCTCCTCGGTCGTCGTTGTCGCCGGTTTGGGAACCGGAGCGGGAACGACTTCATGCTTTTGTTCTTCGATGACGGCGGGCGGCGCAGTCACATTCACCGACGTCGTCGACGGCGCAACTGCCTTCGGCGCGACCGTCTGCGTCACCGGCGGTGGCGCGGAACGATGCGTCGCAATCACACCGGCGGCTGCGGCGATCGCAATCACCAGCACGATGATCACCGCGGGCAGCGCGCTGCGGCGCTTCGGTTGCGCCGGCTCCTGCACCGTCTTCAATTGCGATCCGGTCAGCAACGTCGGCGTCGCCGCAGTCACTGCATTCGCATTCGTGTACGGCGCAGTCTTCGCGCGGCCGATTTGCGCGTCAAGCGCGGTCACCAGCTCCGCGGCCGTGTAGCGCTCCGCGGCATTTTTCCGAAGACAGCGCTGGATGATCTCGTTCAGTCCCGGCGAAATCCCCGGATTCACCGACACCGGTTCGGCAGGATCGTCGCGGATGATCTGCGTCATCGTTTCGGTAATCGTCTCGCCGCCGAACGGCCGGCGTCCCGTGGCCATCTCGTACAGCACCACGCCGAGCGAGAAGACGTCGGCGCGGCCGTCGATCGTTTTGCCGAGGGCCTGCTCGGGCGACATGTAGTGGATCGTGCCGAGGATCATCCCCTGCTGCGTGACGAACGCGGTGGGCGTGTCGGAGGACGTCGCGCCGACGATGCCGACCTGCTTGGCGATGCCGAAGTCGAGCACCTTCACGCGATTGCCGGCCACGATGATGTTGTCCGGCTTGATGTCGCGGTGCACGATCCCCTTCGCATGCGCCTCGGCCAGCGCATCCGCGACCGCGCGCGCGATGCGGCAGATCTCCGCTTCGGAAAGTCCGCCGCGCCGGATGACGCGCGTCAGCGAATCGCCTTCCACGAATTCTTCGACGATGAAGATGTGATCGCCATCCTGCTCGATCGAATGAATCGTGGCGATGGACGGGTGATAGAGCTGCGCCGCCGTCCGCGCCTCGCGCTTCAGCCGCGCGGTGGCCTCGACGTCCGCGACAACACTCGGCGGCAATACTTTGATCGCGACCGTGCGGCCGAGGCGCGTGTCCTCGGCGCGCCAGACCTCGCCCATCCCGCCCGCGCCGACGCGAGCGAGGAGCAGGTACGGACCGAGGTGTTGGTCGGGCGCGAGCATGGAGGGCATTCTGTCATTGTCGATCACGTATTGTCGCGCGCCCGGAACGCTGGCGTCCTCGACGGCTGGCCTGGCTGCGTCTCGCTGCCAGCCCAGCAAGATCGCGACATTCGCCTGATAACCAAATGGCGCGGAAACGCCGCTTTGTTACCAGCAGGAGCTTCGACTCTGGCGGGCTGGCGGCGAGACGCCGCCAAGCCAGCCGGCGGGACGCCAGCGCTCCGGCTGATCGCGTCATCACGCGATGACGGCGCGGCCGTCAGCGAGGTCAAGTGCTTTTGCGGCAATTACTTAGCGGGTTGAATCGTTTTCGGAAGCCGTGAAGCGGATTGCCGTCATCGTCATTAATGTATTGCTCGCCGTCGTGGCGCAGGCGGCGAACGTCACCTTCGTCACGCCGCAGAACGGCGCGCAGACGATCGGGCCGGTGCTGATCGAGATCACGACCTCGGCCACGAATGTCGACCGCGTCGAGTTCTCGGTCGATGGCGCGCTGGCGGGTGTGGCTCGCAAGCCGCCGTATCGCATCGCGCACGACTTCGGGACATCGTTGGCCGCGCATACGATCACCGCGAAAGTGTGGTCGAACGGATTTCGGAATTCGGACGAGGCCACGATCAGAACCGCGGCGCTCACGGCCGGCGAAACGATGAACGTCGACGTCGTCGAAGTGCCGATGCTCGTGCGTTCCGCGCAGCGGCTGCAGGCGAGCGACTTGCGCGTGACGGAGAACGGCATCCCGCAGACCATCCGCGAATTGCGCGCCGATCGCGGCGCGGCGCGCTTCGTTTTTGTCGTCGATCGATCGCTGTCGATGGGCGATGGAAAGCTGGACGCTGCGTTGCGCGCAATCGCGAGCGAGTCGCCGCTGCTGCGCAACGACGATCGCATTGACCTCGTGCTCTTCAATCACAACGTGACGAAGGCGCGGACGATCGGGCGCGGCGAGCAACTCCCATCCATTCCTCCTTCCGGCGGCACCTCGCTGCGCGACGCGCTGGCGTCGATCGTCACGCACGAGCGGACGTACGCGATCGTCATCACCGACGGCGGCGATCGCAACAGCGCGATTTCCGAGAGTGCTGCGCTGCACGCGATCAGCAACACGAAGATGATCGTCGACGCCATCGTGCTCGGCGATGCGTCGAACTTTCTTCGCGAGGCAGCGAAAAACACCGGCGGCACGCTCGTCACCGCGGACGCTTCGACGCTGCAACGCGCGCTGCACGCGCTGATCGTCGACATCAACAGCCGCTACACGCTCGACTACCAGAGCCATGGCAACGGCCCGGGTTGGCGCAGCATCGTCATCGCGCCGCAACGCCGCGGGATCGAAATCGTGAATGCGCGGAAGGGGTACTACGCGCGATGAGACGGCTGTTGATCGCCATCGCGTTCGTTGCCATTCCCGCGTTCGCGCAGACGACGCGCATCGCCTCCGATTTCGAGATCGCGCAGATGCAGCAGCAGTTGGCGCGCTCGCACGATTTCCTCTCGCAACTCTCCGGTCATCTCAACCTCGGCGATGCGCGGCTCACGCGCGGCGAAAGCTCGCTGGCGCGACGCGAATACGCGCAGGCGTACGAGCTTGCCGCGAACGAGCGTCTCGACGCGAGGCGCGCCTCCGATCTGGCGCGCTACGCCACGGCGACGGCGTACGCCGCGCTCGCCGAGGGGAAGCTCGGGCGTGATGCGCATGCGTTCGAGTTGTCGGAGGAAGCGATCCGCTACGAAAGCGGCGAAGCGAAAACGTGGAACCTCTACGCGAACACGATGTCGCTCCTCGGCAAGCCTGCCAAAGCAGCGAGCGCGTCGCGCAACGCGGTAGCGCTTGCGCGGCGCGACCTCGCCCAATCGCCCGGCCTCGACAATCGTCTCGACCTGGCGGTTTACGAGTACGCGCTCGCCTCGGCGTTGAACGAAACCGGACAAGCGCGTGAGGCCGAGCAACTCCTCGTCGAGGTCACGTCATCGCTTCGCTCGCCGGACTTCGATTCTGTGCGCGCGCAGATCGCGCATCTCGAAGCGTTCGAGTCGTACTCCTCGCCGCGCGGGCAGGCGGCGGCGTACATCTCGTTGCTGAATCGCTCGCAGTTGCGGCTGGCGGCGCTGTACGAGTCGCGCGGCGACGCGGAACGTGCCCGGCAGCAGTACGAGAACGTGCTCGCGGCGCGCAGTGATGATCCAACGGCACTGGCGGCGATCGCACGGCTGTCGCAATCCAGCGAGCATTTCGCTGAGGCCTTCGACGCCAATCCGTTTTCTATGCCGCTCGTGCGCAACTACCAGCATTACCTGGCGACGCATCGCGACGAACAGGCCGAAGGCGATTCGCCAGGCGCGCGGATGCGGCTCGTGCTCATCGCCATGAATCGCGGCGAGTGGCACGCCGCGAAGACGGCGCTCGATCAACTCGATCAGCAGTTCCGCGACAATGACACGCTGCGCACGCTTCGCGCGGAGCTGAACGGACCGAGTGAACTGCCCGCGTTTCTTCGCGCGGGTGGGACGACCGCGACTCCCTCGGCCGCCGATCTCCACTCGCTCATCGCGCTCTTCAACGACAACCGGCTCACGCCGGAGCAGCGGACGGCGCTCGACAAGTTGACGATGACGAACGTCGCGCATTTCGACGACGCTCGATCGGAAAATCATCAGACGGTTTTCGAAAAAGGTGACATCGACGGCGTTCGCTTCCGCTTCAGCGAGCCGATGGCATTCGCCGGCGACTTTGCCGCGCATGCGCCGCTTCGTCTCACCTACCGCGTCCTCGGCGCGAGCAATGACGAGCTGCTGCTCGAGCCGATTCGACTGGAGGCGGCGCGATGAGTTCATTTTTCTCACCACAGAGGCACAGAGAACACAGAGGGATCTCGCTGTGCCCTCTGCGTCTCTGTGGTCATAAGCCGAGATGGGCCGCACTTGCAGTCGCGATCGCGATTTGCGCAACAGCTCACTCCCAACCGATCGCCGCTACGAGCCGCGGCATCGTCGTCGCGCATGATCGGGTGATCGAGCTCTTCGATCCCACCGGCAGAAATCTCATCTGGAAATCCGACGGGCTACCAACGCCGCAGAGCATCGCGGCGTCCAATGAACGAATCGCAGTTCTCGACCCGCTGGCCAACGAGGCGCGCATCGTCGAGCTGGCAACGGGACGCGGAACGACGGTACACACGGGCGAGACGCCGATCGCCGGCGTCTTCATCGGATCAACGCTTTATCTCCTCGAGCGCGATGCCCGGGCTCTCGAACGGATCGGCGCGGACGGCACGAGAGCGTCCATCAGCACCGGCGCCGATCCGGCCTTTCTCCGCGCGGCGAACGGCCGGTTGTACATCTACGCGCGCGGCGAAGGAGTCGTGCGGGAAGTGTCGACGTCGCCGTTCGCAATCCGCCGCAGCGTCCGCGTGACGCCGTTCGCCTCGGACTTCGAGCTCGACGCGAAGAACGCGTACATCGTCGATCCGCATGGCGCGAAGATCGGCATCGTCAATCTCGATTCGATGCAATCCGCCGGCAGCATCGACGTCGGCGCGGTGCCGGTGTCGTTCGCCTTCGCATCGACCGGCACCTCGCTCACCGCGCGCACGCTCGCCGTCGCCGATCCCTCAGCGAAAAAAGTCTGGATGATCGAAGGGGCCCAGTCGGTCACGCAGGCGTTCACGCGCGGCTTTCTACGCGGACTGATCGGACTGGGTCTCTTCGGCAGCGGTACGTCAAACTTCCCGACCGGCGTCGATCGCGTGTTCATCCGCGGCACGCGCTGGTACGCATTCGACTCGAGTAGCGGAACGATGTATCGCTTCACGAAATCGTCGAGCTCGGTGGTGGCGAAGAACATTCGCTCATTCACCATCGCCCCCGAGGGCGTTTTCTACTGGGACGACGCGGTACGGCGGTTGCACCAAGCGGACTAAAGAGAACGTCATGGCAGAACGAAAACCGTGTGTCCGATGCGAGCGCCCAATCGACGCAAACGCGCGCTCGTGCGTCTACTGCAACTGGGATCAGGGATTGGCACGGCCGGTCGTGACCGCGCCGCCGCAGCCTGCTGCTCCCGCGTATGTCCCTCCGCCTGACAACCGGATCCGCAATCGCATCCTCGGCGCGATCGCGTTCGTGGCACTCGTGATCATCGCGTTCGTAGTGGGCTCGCTCGTGCATGGCTCCGATCCATCGCAGGCAAAAGCGTCGCAGACGCCGGCACATCCAGCGGCGGCGCCGACTGCGCAAGCCGAGGGACCGCGAGCGAACGTGACGCTGGTTCCGGTGGATGGCGACGGCTCGATGCAATCCGAACCGCCGATCACCAGCGCACCCGCGCAAGCGCCGAGCGCGGGCAACGTAGAGGTCAACGGCGACCGAACCGACGCCACCGCATTGCCATCCGGCGAATACTCGGCCGCAGCGCAACGAGCGAAGGCTGAGCGCGATGTGAGGACCAGCAACGGCATGATCGATCCGCGCACGATTCCCGGCGGCGTCGCCCCTGCCGCCGCTTCCGCCGCTCCCGTCAATCGCGCACCTCGCCCAGCGCCGCCGCCGCGCGTGATCCACGTCGCCGCCGCGCCGCACACGCAACCGATTCCGCTGTATCAGCCGGTGCCGCCGTTGCACGTCGACCGCCCGACGAGCGCGCGGCTTTTCCTGACCGTCGGCGCCGACGGCCGCGTCCGCGACATCGACATCGCGCAATCGATCCCGGGCGAAATGCCGCGGCTGATCGCGTCGGTGCAGAACTGGCGCTTCAAACCGGCCACGCAAAATGGCCAACCCGTGACATCGACGTTCTCGGTCGATATAAACGTGCGTCCGCAATGACCGTCGAGCCGCAGATCTCCACCGATCGCATCGCATGCGCGTCGTGCCGCCACGACATCGACGCGGCCGCGAAGCTCTGTCCGTATTGCGGCGCCGATCCGCGCACGGGCCAGAAGCCGGTCGATACGCAGGCGATGCTCAACGAGATGTTCCATCCGCGCGAGACGTCAGCCTCGGACACGGTCTTCGCGTTCGCGCGGCAGCGGCAGGGCGTGGTCATCACGCTCGGCGTGCTCGTCGCGATCCTCATACTCGCGGGCCTGCATGAATACGTGACCCGCCGCAACGCGCGCGACGTCTCGTCGGCGGCTGCGATTCCGCTGACCGAGGTGACGGACCTCAGCAATCAGTCAGACGAGAACAAGCCGCTGCCGCTGCCGAACCTCGAGTTCCAGTTCGACGGCCATCCGCAAACGATGCGAACGTTCGTCGTCGAGCCCGGCGCGGTGACGCCGCCGGAGGTCGTCGCGGCGCAACAAGCGGCGGCGCAGACAACCACGACGGCAGCGCCGGCTCAGCCGGCGAAGCCGCATTAACGGAGCGCTGGCGTCTCGCCGGCTGGCTCGGCGGCGTCCTCGCCGCCGAATGGGAGGCTTGCGCAAGTGTTGTGTTACCAGCGAGATTCGAGGGATTGCCGGTTCGGCAGCGAGGACGCAGCCGGTCCAGCCGGCGAGGACGCCAAGCGCTCCATTTCGCTCGGTTTACGCCGAGTCCGTTTCGAACCGGGATGGCACCTCGCTGGCAATGTAAATAACTGCAGTCCACGGAGGAACTCATGGATATTCAAACGACTTCTGCAGACCGCACCTGGAAAGAAAAACTGGCCGCGATGCCGCGGAACATCAAGTCGCGCAGCATGGGGAAACTGAACGACGCGCGTACGGCTGTGGCATCGGTGAAGCCGCGCGTGAATGCGATGACCTTGAAAGTGAACGACAGCATGCGCGGCAATCCCGCCAAGTGGGCCGGGATCGCCGCCGGAGCCGGACTCGGCGTCGGCCTCCTCGGCCGTTTCCTGCAACGCCGTTCGCATAACCAGCACATGCCGGCGGTGGTGATCATCGAAGCGGCGTGCTGAAAACGGTTTGAACAACCTCGACGTTGAAGTCCCCGACCTCGACGTTGAAGTCCGCGACCTCGACGTTGAAGTCCCCGACCTCGACGTTGAAGTCCGCGACCTCGACGTTGAAGTCCCCGACCTCGACGTTGAAGTCCGCGACCTCGACGTTGAAGTCCCCGACCTCGACGTTGAAGTCCCCGACCTCGACGTTGAAGTCCGCGACCTCGACGTTGAAGTCCCCGACCTCGACGTTGAAGTCCGCGACCTCGACGGTGAAGTCCC